>ERZ1034917.115-NODE-115-length-78013-cov-38.509749_pt1 | contig 78013 bp, 117 predicted proteins | sample MGYA00520605_ERZ1034917 | MGnify/ENA primary metagenome ERZ1034917 (study PRJEB33766, sample SAMN09781784) | gut metagenome | biome: gut microbiome | host: Homo sapiens | place: Madagascar | study: EMG produced TPA metagenomics assembly of the PRJNA485056 data... | reverse complement strand
ATATATAAATATATACAGCTATATATATCTATACAGTACTGTATAGCATATTAAATAATAAACTCAGGTATCAGAATCTAGCAAGGGCAGGAAAAAAATACTATAAATACAATTATACGTTATAAACTATATTATAGTATCTATATATATTATATATAAGGCGACCCCATAAAATAGCAAATAAGGACATAAAAAACCAGGCTTTCCAGAATATCTTCTGGCTTAACCTGGCTTGCAAAATCGTCTATTTATTTCCGGGTTGCTTTCCAGCCCTGCCCTTGCTGAGTTCCTCAACCGTCGTTATTGGTAATTTATACCGATTCACCGGAAAAAGTCAAGGGGGATTTAAAAAATTATTTTTGGCAAAAAAAATATTGACAACTGGCCGTGATCCGTGCTATATCTGTTTTATAACAGGCTCGGCGGCGGCCTGATAACTTGCCCCAGCCGCCACAAAAGAGCATGATAAAAGCCCCCGGAAGTTGTCCAAGGGCTTTATTTTTTGTATTGATAAATATAAAAATTTGTGATATTATAATTTTAGTCACTAATAGTCGGACGCTTCTATTAGCGGTCTCTGGTAGCAATTCCGCCGGGGCATGGATTGAAATATTAGTATTTTTTTTAAGGCAACAAAAAAGAAAGCCACATCTAATTTTTTAGGTGCAGCTTTCTTTTTTACATTATTCAATTATTTTTAAATAACTTCTATGCCCTTTCATGTCTTTATCTAGGGCATAAAAGCACGGTTTTTCATTCCCTTGCAGGACTTCGCTTATTTCGTAGTCCCAGCCCCAGGGGGATGTTACCATCAATTCGCCTGCGGCGTTCTTAAACGGCTTCCACCCTTCCGGGATTTCCACCGTTATTTTATCGGAGCATGTAGCCGTGTCGTGCGGTGCACCGTATGTGTATACGTTCCGCTTCTCAGCTGTTAAAACCCCATGGTTGCAATATATTTCAATGTTCATTTTTCTGTCCTCCTTATGCATTTTCTGGCAAAATTATTGAAATTCTGCCTGCTTAACAGTTCCTCCGGGATCGGCTCCCAGTCAGCCCCCAGGGAAGACACAAAAGCATCTTTCTGGGCATCCGTCCCGCTCAAGGAAGCGGTTGTTATTACCGCCGTCCCTATAGCCTCGGGATCGTTTTTTGCTACCTGTTTGATTTCGAATTTCCTCATGTTTTTTTCCCCGTTCCGCCCCGTCTGGGGCTGTGTGCTTTTTTAACTGTTTTTATTATACTATAAGTGCATTATAATGTCAATATTATAAGTGCATTATTTTTTATATTTTTCCATTCTGGCAAGCTCTGCTGCAATCACTTCTTTAATAAAAGTATTTGGTTTTTCAATTCCCAATGATTTCATTTTATCTTTTGTCCCTGCTGGGAATATTACATTTATACGGTCGTTCTTTTTTTCGTACTCTCTAACGGCTTTTCTTTGCGCTTCGGTTGTCTTTAATTCTTCCATGAATACGCCCTCCTTTTATATAAATAATATCATAAGTGCATTATAATGTCAATATTATAAGTGCATTATATATATTGCACAATTTGAACTATTAATATAAGTGCATTATTGTTGATTATTCCATATTGTATAAGTGCATTATATATGCTATTATAATAACTGTAAAGAGAAAGCAAAAGCCGGTTGTAATCCTCCAAGACAAACAACCGGCACCAATCAAATAAAAGAAAGGTGACTGTATTATATCACAGTCAAAAGGGAAAAGAAATGAAAAAATTATCACACAAGGAAATTTGCAGAATGGGCGAAATGATGGATGGCATCAAGTTAGAATGCAATATCTACACATTTGAGAATGCAGAGCATTATATTTCCCGGCTTGAGCCGTTCAACGAAAAAATCGGAGTATGTCCCCGCAAAGTTAATGACATTATAGCAGAAATCAAAAAGGCATTTCCAACCGCTAAAGGTTGCCGGGTTGATTCTGAATACTATGCATCTGGTATTTATGGATGTATTGGCAGGCTTTCGAAAGTTACCGTTTTAGGTTCCGACTGGGAACCGACAAAAAAACAGTTTTATATTTATTTTTAATCTAAAACGCTCGCTAGGGCGTCAGCCGTGGAACAACCGCCCGGCTCTGATGATGGTAGGCTAGAAAGGAAAAACAATGTTAGAAATTAAAGTGAACAAAATTGACGGCGATTACTTTTGCACAAGGATAAACGCCAGTCTGGAAGAAATGGCAAAATATTATTTTAGAAATTCAGATGTCGCCACTGTCGAAATTTTGAGCGGTGGCGCAGATGTAAACGAATTCCGGACGGTGCAGCCGCTGAAGCTGTACAGAGAAGCGCCGAAAATAATAAATAAATATGATTTGTTTTATGATGTCCGGCTTGTACTTCGGACAACATACAAACAAGAACAACCGTTTGGTTTTGAGAATGTAACATCTGTCGGCTTTGTCCGAACTATTTTTTAGGCGTAACGGTTCCGGCCGGGTTCGATTCCCGGCAACGCCTTTTTTATAATCCGGCTCCCAGGGTAAAGGGAAGAAAGTAAACGAATGAGAAAATATAATTTTGATCAGATGGGCGCTATTTGGTCAGACCATGCCCGGAAAATAATTGAAAATGGCGTTTTAGTTGCCAACGATGGCAACAACTGGGATTTATGGGAATATAACGGCATTGTGTACAGCATTCCCGTTGCTGGTTCCGGGTGTGCTCCGTCCGTCTGGTGCGGTGTCAAAAACCTGCGCCGGCATTTGTACGGGCTTATGCACGTTTGCGGTTATTCGTCTCTTATTCCGGTATGCTGGGAAAATGTCAATGTTGATTTTTTGGCATCTCTTGGCATTTGCTGACAGTGGGGGTGATATTGTGTCAAAAGCAAAAAGAAAAAAATTAGAAAAGGCTGCAATCGAAATTGTAGCCGGATCAATGGAATATATAGGCGAATATGATCGAATTTGTGAAGAGGCCGCAAATTTCACAGATTCGGAATTATTGGAGTTTTTAAAAAGGTTTTCAGACTTAGAGCAGTAAAAACGCTGCTCTTTTTGTCGTGCCCTGCATCCGCTCCGGGCGGCGGTGGTTCGTGACCCGTGCAGGGTTTGCCGGGAATATTAAGCTCTGGTACATTGCACTTTGATAACTCCATAATGATTTATAAGCGTTTGCAATGCCTTTATTGGTTTTTTTATGCCTTAGTGGTATATTTTACCGCTTGCACGTTTTAAGACCGTTTAAATTAATTTTGAGCAATCAATAATAATGGTTGACGGCACATTATAACAGCGGTATCATGATTATATATACCATATCCGGCTTTACGGCTTGGATTCTGTCCAGGTCTTCCGGCTGCATCTGTTCCGGATCGCTTCGGGGACGGTTTTATTTGTGTACCATTTCCCGGGGTGCTTCTGACGGTTTTATTTGTGTATCCTTTTTGGTACCGCCGTTCTTGGATTCTGTCCAGATTGTGCAGTTGTTGCCGGTTTATTGCCCTTGTGGGCTTGTAATTGGCGTTTTACGGCTTTCGGTTTGCGTGTATGATATATTATTGAGTAGATACCAAAAACGCTATAATTGCATTTTGTGCGCGTTCTGGTATATATTATTATGTGTGTATGCGGTCAAGTTTAATTGTTTGTAGCTTCCGGAATTGTTCCCGGGGTACGTATATTCTGCCGGCGTGCTCCGGCTTGCTGAAGCTGTCGCAGGTGTCCGGGGTGTAATTGTGTCCGGTTGTGGTTCTGATCCGGTTTTATAGCCGGTTTGCAATCTGCCAGCGTTTCGGGTGATGGCATCCATGTTGGTATTATTTCCGGCGGCCTGCTGCCTGGTGATGCATCAATTGTTTAGCACTCAATTAATGCAAGTACTAACATCCGCCCGGATATTTGCCACGAGTGCAAAATCAAAGATCAAACCGGTGAAAATGGAGAACGCAAGGATAAGATAAAAAATTAGGGAGCAGAAAAACACATGTCAGTTTTTCTCTCCCATTTTTGAAAACAAATTTCTGCACAAATATTTCTGTAGCGTAAAGTCTTGAATCGTGAAAATTTACAATTTATTGATTCCATCTTTCTTCCTGGTTCCATATCTTCTTCTCTGTGATGATTTCATCAGCCGTTCTGTTCGCTCAGTCTGTGACTTTGAAAGTTTCTTTTTTCTCTGGTAATTATCAGTTGTTGTTCCCATCTATACCTCCATCATTTATTTTCTGATTCCTGGTCTTGAAATTAATAATTTCTACGTCTGTTTCTAATTCTTCCGGTACTCTTCCGACAATAATAACTCTGATTGGCTTTAGTCTACGTTCCATTTCTTTAAAGCCTTGGCAAAATTCTATACGTGATGCTTTGCTCTTGATTCTTCCGTTTGTGCAGCAGGCAACTGTACTTCTTTCTGGCAATCCGTCAAAGCACCAATTCCAACAATACTCTGGCAGTATATTCACATTTGGAATAACCTGTATACCATTCAGGATCATATAATGTGCTAGTGCATGATTACGATATTTATTCCATAAGCACATTGCTAATGGCATTCCATTATTACCTACAGATATGCTAAAATCCGGCATAATTACCGCATGGAAACACTTCAAGTGTTCAAGGTACTTATCCGGATAATTCCATAATCTTTGAAATTGTACATCATCAATATAAAAATTCACATCTAGTTCCCGGTGGTTCTTAATTTTCTTACTGAAGCTTTCGGCAAAGTCTACAGTATCTATTCCAGGTGTGATGTATGTCTTTGGAATTTTAGGAATATTGTACTGTCCTGCCGGCTCTGAATCTGTTATCAAAAACTCTTTCATTACGTCATAAGCTGTGTGTATCATTGATTCCACTCCCAAAATTTTGTTTACAGTGCTAATTTGTACGTATAATTATACAATACAATATCTTGTGTCTTAATGCAATTATTTCTACTAAATATCGTGTGTTGTTCTGGGAATATATTTAATTTCATACTATCGGAACAACGCAAGGGAAACCCCCATTTTTCAACGTTTCCGTCTTTCAAATAAAATGACAAGAGGCATGATCCATCCAACGGCTCAACCAAAATTTTATCGAAAAGTTCATCGACAACCAACCTGTTTACATCATCAGGAACAATGCCTTTGAACTTTTCCAACTGCTTTTTTATAGCATCAATCTGATTGTCAATCGGCTCTGGCTCCTTGGCGTTTTGCAAATCAAAAATACGCTTTTCGGTTTCCTTGATTTGATTTACATACTCTTTGTTCCTGGAAACAAATTCACTATCGGATATGTCTCCGTTCAAATTGTACTCAAGTATTTTTTCGCGCTTTAGTTTCAGCGTGTCAATTTGCCTTTCAAGCCGTTTTATTTCATCCAGATTGTCGGGTCGATTGTCAATAATAGATTTCAGAATTTCAAAATACTTTTTGAGAATCTGGTCTATATTTTCAATTGACTTGTTTATCAGATTTGCAATAATCACTTGCAATTCCGCTTCTGACAGACCAAAAGAATTGCAGGAATTTGCACCATTCCTTATTTTGTGGCTGCACACCCACCTAGCATCTTCTTTTTTGTGAATACAATGACGTTTCAGCCAGTAATGCGCTCCATCATTGGCACATATTAATTTCCCGGTAAATATATTTTCCTGCTTAAAAGATGTTTTTCTGGATCTTATTGCATCGCCACGCTCTCGCATGTAGGTGTTTGCCTTTTCCCAGGTTCTCTCATCAATAATCTGTGGTACTCTGGATCCATCATCCTTAAACATGACCCATTCGGATTGAGGCAGAAATTCTTGCTTTTTGGTAAACATGTCAACAATTTTGACCTTTCCACCACAATAATAACCTTTGTACTTTGGATTTTTGATAATGCTCTTAATAACATTTCGGTCTATCTTTTTACCTTTGAAGCTTCGATATCCCATATCCCACAGTTTTTTTTCAATCTGTGGTGTTGTTACCCCGGAAGCATAATCACGGAATATCATTCTCACCATATCAGCTTCTTCCGGAACGATAGTGAGTTTCCCTTTATCGTTCGAGTATCCGTACATCCGGTGTCCAAGTACAACACCATTTTTGATTGACTGTGCATGACCGAATTTTATTCTTGAGGATAGTTTTCTGATTTCGTCCTGTGCCACTCCGGCCATGATTGTCAGCCTTAGTTCGCTATCTTCGTCAATGGTATTAATTCCATCGTTTTGGAACCATACGCATACACCATAAGACAATAATTCTCTGGTATATTGAATGCTATCAAGAGTGTTTCTGGCAAATCTTGATATCTCTTTTGTGATTATCATATCAATTTTGCCCAGCTTAGCATCTCTCAGCATTCGCTGAAACTCTTCTCGCTTTTCCGTATGGATTCCTGAAATACCATCGTCAATGTAGGCTCCTGCAAAAAACCATTGATGATTATTACGAATCAATTCTTCAAAGTGTTCTTCCTGGTGTTTGATTGAAACCTGCTGTTCCATTTTTTCAGTAGAAACTCTCGCATAATAAGCCACATTAATTTTTAGATCATAAATTGAACAACTCCTTAATTGTTCCCTAGCGTAATAAATATTCATTTTATTTCCCCCTATTGATAAGGGAGTGGAATCACATTAAGTATACCACCTCAACACAACTCCACTCAACATTATTATTCTACTTTTTTACACTTATTTCTGCTTTGATTTTATCTCTGGTTTCCTCGTCGATAAGACCAAGCCGGTACAATCTTTCGTTAATGGCATATAACACAACTTTCTCCATGCGATTCTCCTTTGATATTTGGGTCAAATTTGCGTTTTTTAATGATCCCCTAACAAGTTGTCCACTGAACCAATAAAAATTGATTCTAGCGAATTTTGGGTAATCAATTACTTTGTTTCACAACAAATCAAAGATATTCATTTGCCCTCTCAACTGTTCTTCATCCTCTGTTTCAAAAAATCTACACGCTGTATAGGTTCCTTTCCACTGTATTTCTCCTGGATATTTCAAGCAGGTGGCTTTCTTTCCTTGCGAAAATGATCTGCATTCAGAACATCTGTGAGTATAATCAGTGCCACCTGACCGTTTATACATTTCTGCAATTTTCATCATATTGCAATCGTCTTCCTCCGCTTTCTTTTATCCTTTTTCTTTGGGATGAACACACCTTTTTCAACACAATCCCTTGGATCGCATGGCCGTCTATGCCCTTTTGGGTTACGTACTTCATCCAAAATGTAATCACAAGTAGCATTTAGTAAATCCGTAGTTCCATTTCTCGAAAAGTACGCACACTTACAACATTGTTTTCGTTTTAATGCGGCAACTTCTGCCTGGGTTAATTCTGCCCATGCTTTGCGTTCGCACATACGCATGATTCCTCGCAACTCTTCTCGCCGCAATCTGCATCCTCATGCAGAAAGTGTTTTATCTCTTCTTTTGTGGCCGGACGGCCAATCTCACCGATTATCTCAATCATTCATTGTTCCCCCTCAATTATATTTGCGCTTTGACTTTCGATTCCTTTTCTTGCCCGGTCTATGATTTTTAATATATCCGGGCTAAGTTTTTGCCGCTCACGCTCTCTTTGCACTTCTGCCCGGTACGCCCTCTGGAAGTTCGACTGGGTAACACTCATCCATGAACCATCTATATTTTCGGATGTTGCCCATTCTCTTAACTGTCCGGGACTTGATACAGTTTTCTGTAATATCTGCGGTAACTTTGCAAATTCCTCTTCTGCATGGTAGCTAGAATTTCGGATTGCCACTGATACCAAGTGCCATGCCTCTGTTTCGTTCAATTCATTGCTTTGGGGCATCAAACTTTGAGCACATCTTCTGAGTGCAGCTATAGTCGGTTCTCTCTCTTCCGTCTGCATGTACTTTTTTAGACCAAAGCTAAGTAATTTATAGTCCAGGTCTTTCAAAAGTCCGTACCAGGTATCAAAAGCATCTTGATCCGGCAAAAACGCTGGTGAAGTGTATACAGCTTTCATAGCTTTTACCAATATTCCCCATTCTTCTCTTGTCATACCCAGCTATCCACCTCGCTTACTCTGTTCTTGATTTTCTCCATGTAGCTTTGTGGCTTATTTCCGGATTTATCCAGATAATTGCCCTCAAATACTTTTGCAAAGTTACCAGGCCTCAAAAACCAATCAAATGTAATCATCCATCCATCCTTGTTCTGCCCTTGAAGAAAACTGCTGTGCCGGATATTCTCAATCGCTTCCAGGATATCTTTCATCTGGTTCTGACGGATTCTAGCTTTTACTGCCTGCTCACGTTTTGATGTCATTCTTTTTACAGGTGCAATTCCAAATTCTTCCAGGCTGTTCCATTCAGTGATGATTTGTTGGATGTCATTTTGACAAATAGTATCTTTAGATACTATTAAATCATTTAACTCTTTTTCTTTATCTTTATCTAATTCTATATCTAAATCTAAATCTAAACCTTTATCTAAACCTAAACCTTTATCTGCGTTCGTCTTTTGTTCGTCTTTTGTTCGTCTTTTGTTCGTCTTTTGTTCGTCTATTTTGTTGTTTTGCTTTATAGACTGCCTTTCTGACATCTCCAAAAGTCTGGTATCATCAATGGGTTTCCCAGTTGTTAGTGAATATGCGCCATTATCTTTTAGAAGCAACATTCGCTTTTCTTCAAGATATTGCGTTTCGTGATAGCGATTTTTAGACAATGTATTGTGCATTCTCCAATGTTTGATAACCAGTAGACCGTTATCAAATGTGAGTATAAATTTTTTGGCAATGAGTATTTTTAAATCATCTTCATTTACACCAATATCTTTCATTACCCTTTTCGGCCTATCCACAAATCCATCATCATCCGCTCTCATGCCTAAATGAAAATATAAAAGCTGTGCGGAAACCGGCATATCTAAAAAAGCATCGCTATCAACAATTTTCATTGTAAACATTCTTTTTTGTGCCAATATTTTATTCCAATCTCCCATCTTGGGCGTTGTCAGAAGTATTTTAAAGTCTTTTTCATTCTTTCTAATTCTCTCTGCTGTTTTTTTAGAATCCATTCATCAATATTGGAATCAGAAAGAGAATACATCAGCTTCAACATTTCAATGCAAATAAGTACGTCTGCAATTTCCTCTTCCATGTTGTTTCTGTCGATTTTTCCACGCTTTGCCTTGCTGATTGCCTGGATAAGTTCCGCACATTCTTCCATGCAGACGGTGCTTTGATTGTCTTGCCCGTAGTGCTGAATGCTTTTTATAATGACCTTTTTATCAATACTGCACGCTGTTTGCATATCTGCTTTTGAGTTAGTGTAACGTACATTGCAACAATCATCATCGTCAATCAGCTGTCCTGTACGGTCACATAAGCCATTGTCGTTGTCTTTGCAGGTCTTGCAGGTTTTATTTTCCATTGGCTTCCTCCCAGTCTAATTTCTGCCCACACCACTGACAGTACGGAAACTCTTGTCTTTGCATTCCCATTTTGTTTCCCGCAATATCTTCCATAATTTTTCTACTTCCGGAGATCTCCACGCAACCATGCAATATGTATGTGCGTCTTCTGAGTAATGATAATAATTTCTCTCCAGATGTTCCCTGGCCTCTTTCTCTGTAAGAAACATCGTGTTCGGGTACATAAATGGTCTGATTGAAATACCAACTATCATGGCATCGTCATATCCATTGTTAGCAAGAAATTCGTTCACTTCCTGCGTTGACAAATCCTCATACTCTTCTTCTCCATCTTCCATGTACGTGAGTTTGAAATCCCACATATACCCTGTTTCAATTTTGCAGTTTTCTCTATCGATATTGCAGTCTGACAGGATATTATCATTGAGATACTTTACCGTTTCTTTCGTTGTGCTTGTAACGGTGCTTCCATCTACTTGTAAGACAAGTTCATCTGGATTCTCGTTATCAATCACTCTCTCGCTTCCTTTAATAACCCAGAAGCGAGGATCCGCTGTTCCTGTTGTGTCCTGAGTATTCATTTCATGCTGTAATCTCTTTAGAAACTCTATATCTTTCTGTGAAATATCCTTTTTCTCTGTTGTGTCTTCATGATAATGCAATGTTTTATGAAATATTGCCATCTTAATTCCTCCTCTAAACGCCATCTGGAAGATCAGTGATTTCAATATCCTCCAACTGTTTTACTGCTTTTCTATAATCCCTATTCGCTGATCGGAACATCATCAAAAGTATTTCAGATACAGGCCTTGTCCGATTTCTTCGTTTTGCTTTCTTGATACATGCAAGTTCATTTCCATCTGGGGCATATATCCCTACATAATGCGGAATTTCAATCGATACCGTAGCGCACACATCCATCGGCATAACCAGATAATTGTAATCGCCAACAAAATTCAGCCCATGACCAGATTTAAAATCTTCAACAGATGATTTAATTTCATAGCAATAACAATCGCCTTTTTCTATCCCAGACACGCTATTATTTGCTGGCACGAACCGCATATAATCCACCCTTACCGCATGATCTGTCGAATAATCAAATGTAACTTCTTTAGCCCAATAAATGCGTGGATCGTTGTGAGGATTAATTTTCTTTTCAAGCATGGCTGACAATTCTGCTGTAATCTCAGGTCTTGTCATTCTTCATCTCCTTCAACTTCTTCTCAGCTTCTTCACGGGTGAGAAATACTGTTTTGCCAAGTTTGCTTCTTGAAAATCCGTTCAAGTTGGGATAGATTCCACTGTTCAACATCCATCCGAAATAAGTACCATGCATATCAACTGATATCATTATGATTCTAAGTTCCGAAACAAAATTCCTAGTCGGAACATAAACAATATCGCCAACTTTACACGGCAATCTCACAAGCAAACCCTGTTCTTCTAAGTCTTTGTAAGATTTTAATTCTTTCAGAAGTTCTGCAACTTCATTCAGCCAATACAAATCTCCATCTTCTGGGCAGACACCATATTTTTTCTGATAATACGGACAGCCCTCTGTTGGAATTCCTTTAATATAGAGATCCTTGCCTGTTCCGCAAACAAGACGTTTGTGATTTTCATCTTCCATATGCATGTAAACTTCACGATCCGCATAGCAATCACCCAAAGAATTTTGACTGCCAACACATTTAAGTGCTTTTATCATATCTTCAAGTATTAATCTCTCCATCTACTTCACCTCGCTTACAATTCTCTACTCCATCTTATTTTTCTTTCCTTAGGCACTCCATTGTCTCTCTTTCTGCTTCCTGTCCAAATTTTTCCTCCTGCTACTCCGTCATTTTTAAAATTACTTGCTTTAAGACTTGTTCCGGGTTCAGACTCTAAAATGTATGTTATCATTTTTTTATATCCCATTGCCTTTCCTACTCTACAGCAAGCCCCATACAACATACTGCAAGCATTTTTTGTTCCATCTGTGCATACCCGATTAATCTCACATGTTAAACCATTATCCAAATATCTGCTAACAGGTCTTCCACACACAGCAGAACCTATTAGTTTTTCGCCATCATACAAACCGATACAAAATTTACATCCTACCGTAGCTTTATGGTGTCTGTGGTTACGATTTATAAAATCGCTTGCTTCTCTAAATGTAATCGGTCTTATTTCCATTTATTTCACCCCGCTTGTGATCTCATCAATGCAATCGTTCCAGCCTATCTTGTAACTAGGCATCTTCCCGTTGCTTTGAAAATACTCTCTGCCGTACACTCCTGTTAATTTCGTTTTCTCCGGCAATGGCTTCAACGGACACCAATCCGGAATTGATTCTGCTTCTTTCTTGGAAATTATAATGCCTTCAATCGGGCAAAAGACATCGCCATCCATAAAGATATGTCCAATTATACAAGTACCACAGCCTTTTTCCGGTGTATCAATCACTAACACTGATTTACTCATCTGATTCCTCCAACTCATCCAATTTTCCCGAAAGAACCAATGCAGTAGCCTCAATGACAATTCTCATTAGTTCCATATCAAGTGTGTCCCATGAAATGTGAGTACTTTTGGCATATCCAGATTGTCCGGCTGTTTTCTGAGTTGTCATCTGGATATGCCGATATACACTGGCTTTCAATTCTGGAATATTTTCCTTCTGCCCTTTATCCATCAGGAAATGCCACATCATGTCTTTTATTCCATTTGCCGGATTTTCTGTCATGGTTTGTCCTCCTTGTGCGGTTCTGGAAATGGCATCCAATGTGTTACGTCAATATGCTCATCCATCAAATCCCATTCGCATTTCCCATATTCTCTTAAATATTCAGTAACGGTTGCTGAATACCAGTACCATTTTCCTCTAAAAAATACTCCTGCGGCTGAAAGTGGAACATCTTTTATCTCTTTATAATAATCTTCTGGTTTTCTATTTATCCACGTTATGTTTACTGGAATGTTATCTTCCGGCAATCTCTCACTGACTGGAATCCAACCATTTTCTTTCTCGTCATCCATATTTTCAATGAAATCCATGATTTTAACTCCAAGCTCATAAGCAGTTCCCTTGAAAGGTTTTCCATAGGGATTTATCGTCCTTTTTATGTAACCGTAAATTTTACTTTTTTCACTCATACTTCCACCTCCTCATAGGTTTTCTTGAATATATCTGGTTTGCAAGGATAAAACTCTCCATGAACACCACGGATGATGTAATCACCAATGTTTGCAAGATGCTCGCCTTCAAGTGTTTTAATAACCAGACCGCCCGGCACTTTCCAATGGTCGATATAAAAATTCTTACCTTCTGCCGACATGTACTGGTCTGTACACTGATAGTCCGTCAGAAAATCGAACATTTCTCGATGATTTGTACCAGTCCACTGCACTGCATCAATTACAACTGGTTTCTTTCTGTACTTCATACAACCACCTCCGAATCCGCTGGCATTTGAAACAGGATTGATTTTCTTATCTCATTTCCATAGCCTTTTAATACAACAATTCCATGTGCTACGCTTTCTTTTGTATCATAGCTTCCTGTGTATGCTGATCCTGCCAGCCCATTGCCAACAATTTCACCGGATTTGTATTCCATGTATGCTTCCTGAATCATATCCAGTACTTTCATAGCTTTTGCTTTGGTGGAATATTCTCCCAAAACAAAATATCCTCCACTTCTTTGCGCATCCTGCAAACTCCAACATATAACTCTTAATGATTCTGGAAGGTTTAGATTTATTACAATGTTTTCAAACTTTACCAATGCTGTTTTATCCTGACTTCTGATTAACATATTCTCTCCTTTAAAATGCCAATTTCTTCTACTCGCTCAATTTCTTACCACACATAGGACAATAATTAATTTTAACAACCAATCCATTTGAATCATATCCATGAATATCATATCCGTATGCAATAAGTTTTCTAGGATATTGAATTGCTATACCATAATCATCAGTTTTGCCTATTACAAGCGGAACACCTTTATCACAATATTTACAATTACTCATTTTATTATCCTTCATAATTCTACGCTTACTTTCTTCCCAGAATACAATTTCATCCTCTTCATCTTTTTAAGAAATAGTTTCATTTCATATCCTGTAAGTCCTACACAAGTATTTCCGATTCCATTATTATCTGCTAAATCTGGATCATAAGACTGCAAAATATGTCTACCAGATTTTTTATGAATAACAGCAACTTTCTGTGTATAACCATACTTCGTATCTTTTCTCTCGTAGCTACATCCATACTGATTTTCTTCTACTTTTACAAATCCAATCTCTGCTAATTTTTCATCTACTGTTTTAAATAATTTCATTTCCATCCTCACTTTCCCCATGTAAGCAACTGACACGCTATTGTGCAGTCCTCCATGATTTCTAAATAAAATCTTTGATATTCATTTGCCCCTTAATTGCAGCATCATCAAGTAACTTTGCTTTTTCTTGCTCTCTTCTCTGTTTCTTGTATTCGTTGTACTTCATTCGGTATTCGTAACTCTTCCCAAAAATATTCCACGCAGCTTTTACAACATTCGGCTCAAATGGTCTTATTTTTTCCAAATCTTCAACGGCTTTGTATGATATAGGGCACCCACAGCACCCTGTTCTAGTCAATCCGTACACTTCGTAAGCATCTGAGTATTTTATACCGTACCGTTCCTTGTACCATTCTTTATCTTTATCTGAAACATAGTAGAGTGGTCTAAGTCTGAACTGTCCCGAAGCTGTTTCGGTAAAGCATAAGGATGTGTTATCTTTTCTTGGGACTGATCTCATTCCGCCCTCGTCACGCCGCTCTCCAGTAATTATCATTTCGTAGTCCTTTTGAACCCTATGTGCAACTTGTTTCTTGCAATAATCACAACACTTTGCACTTATTTTGAATTGGGGGGGGGTATTCCCCAATAAAATCACGCATATATTTTGACGAATTAATAACCAACTGAATATTTGGCCTTGGCTCTCCGTCTTTATTACAGCAACAAAGAAAATTAATTACACTCTCGCATTTCGGATATCTTTCTCTCAACTCCTGTCGCTTTGCCGCTTTGTCCTCTGCCTGGTCGTATTCATCCGCAATAGATAGGGGAATTTCCTTCTTCTGCCAGTCAGATAATCCTCCTGACATGATCTTTGATACGAACGGAATCCCATATTTTCTTGAAGCCTGCACAATATTGATGTCCGGTCTACATTCTTCAATCTCTACTCCGTATTTTTCGGCGGTTCTCTTTACATGATCTTTTGTTGCTTTCATTTCAAGCCCTGTGTTGAAAAACACATATTTCACAGGCGGAAGATTGAATGTGTGTCTTGCTTTTTCGATAATATCAATCATAATATCGCTGTCGGCTCCGCCAGAATACGAACACACCGCATTTGGATGCTGTTTAAGATGCTTGCCTACAATGCTCTGAATTGCGTTAAATTTATGTGGCGAATCAAAATCAGCATATGCCGGTCTATCTAAAAATACTTTGCTTACTCCTTGTTTCATATCATCAAATCCCCCTTAACATCATGCTTAACTTGCTGTGGCAAGGACAAATCTTTGTATGATCGAAAATATCCTCCAGCAAGATACAAAATGGATACATTGCTTTCACTTCGTAGATATGTTCTTTTCCGTATTCACCACGTTCTACGTATTTGATTCTTTTGCCAATATGCAAATCAAATTCGTCTGATACATGGGCTTTTAATCCGTAAGATTTTATGTTACTCATTTGTATCTAAAACCACCTTCCCTTAAAACGTGAACATTTCCTCATCTTCATCATCAGAATCGAAATCTGACGTTTCTTCGCAATCAATTGATTTGTTTCTCGACATATTCTTGCCACGCTCAATCAGTTTTTTTCTCTGCTCTTCTGTTAATTCTCTTGGTGCACGCAGCTTCACGTACTTGGCCGGAATATGAGCAAAGATTGAACCATCTTTATTCGTAGCCAGAATCTTTATATCTTCCGGATGTTGTTCGGCCAATTTAATTACTCTTCCTTTCAGCCTGCTTCCGTTGTATGCCGATATCTCAGCATAATCACTTCCACGTATCCATGCGATACTGCATTCATTGCAATTTTCTGCCATATCATTACATCTCCTATTTTTATGATCCGTATCTCTTGCCCGGTTCAACTAATTCAATATTCAGTTCATCTTTGATGCTCTGAACATAATCAACCCATTCAGCAAGACTGTCATTAATATAATCTGCCGCTCTATCAAGACCGGTTCGGAATCTCTGGCAACGCTTTTCGCCAAAACCGAACTCATCATGCAGCACTGCTAACGACAAAATCAAGAATGAATCCGCAAACAATTCTTTCATCTTTTCGGATGCCTTGCTAAGATCCTTTGTGGCAAGTGATGTGTGGATGCCTGTTACATTGCGGAATTTACATTCTCTTTCCAATGCTTCAAGACCGCCCTCACGGACAATTCTCCTCGCCAGATCCAGACCATCCTCTCTGCCTCTTTCGTATTCACGCATTTTATTCATGCCTGTTTTTGAAGCCTCCTTATCTTATGTAATAAAGAATCAGTTTTTATTATTTTTCACGCTTTTTAACTCCAATCAGTTCATACGTCCTATGAGAACCGGAACCATGAAACACGATTAAACCATCATCCTCAAACTGCCTCAGATGTCTTTGCACGGAAGCTATGCTAAGTTCGAGTTTGTCTGCTATTGTTCTGGTATCGGGAGTTCCCTTATGTGTTTTCGCGTATTTCAGAATGAAATAATAAATATCTTTACGATTTTGTTTCCATTCCATATGTCTTCGGTGTTTAAATGTGTCTATTGAATTTTTATTTGATTCTTCATTTGTATAATTCATGATTCAAAAGAAGCCCGGTGCACCCTTGCGTCATATGAAGGCAAGCTCCTTTCTCTTATTTTGTTTTGGGATTTTCCCAACAGAATTGTTGGGGTAGTCAGAAGTATTTAATAATTATCCTCGTCCAGCAGGCTATTGAATTTTTCCAATGCCCTGATGGAAACTTTATTATTTGCTTTGTCTGGTTTGATTGATACTTCTAAGTGAGTATCAATGATGTGTTTTAATTCTCTTGCAAGGGTTATTTTGCCTTGCCTGATTCCATCCCTATAGCCTTTGGCTGGTTTGAATTCATTAATTTTTTCTTTCCCCTCGCCTTGGCTCCCAGATGTCTTATTGTATCTACATTGATAACCTTTTTTCGTATATTCCAGAATCCAGAACTGCTCCATTTTATCAAGCTGATCTATTGAATAATGAATGAAATTAATTTTCCATCCAAAAGGATTATCTTCACTGTAGAACCCTCTTTTCTTTATTGACAGGTCAATGTGCTGATAACCCGTGAGGTGTGAACACATCCTCTGGATTATATGTACGGCCTGCCCGATATAAAAGAATGGAATTCCATTTTCGTCAACTCTGGTCAGAAAGTAGATGCCGCTTCCATCGTCGAGTTTTGAATTGACTTTCAAAAGTCTTTTCTTGTTATTGGCTTCGATTGCTTTTCTCTGCCGAATGTCCTTATAATTCCTTTGACATCACTCCTTTTCAATCTGGTCAATGAGTTTCTTGCACTCATCTTTGACATAAGCAAGTGAACAGATTTTGAAATCCGTTTCGAAGCCGAAATCTTTGCTCGACTTTCTCCAGAAGTCTTCCATTGTATGAAAAAGTCTTTTAAAGTCCGGGTCATCTCCAAAATACTGTTTTGCTGCATCAACATCATATCCATCAAAACAATGAGCACAGTCAAATCCAATCCACCATGTATTATCATCGTTGCAACCATATAGTGATGGTCTTGCATAAGTAACTCCGCCATGACAGTTAAGATAGCCTAAATCGAGAACTCTTTTCTATGCTAACTTGTGGCTGTAAGGTACTCCAACATATCCGCATCTGTATGCCCCCGGCATAAACAGAACTACACATGGATAACCTTTATAATCAAATTTACACTCTAAAACTGGTTTCATTTAATCACTCCCATTCATCTTCATCCTCATCTTCGTCATCATCATAGTAACCATTTTCCATTATTTTTTTAAATGTAACTATTGCTTTTCTAAATCTGTCACGTAAAACATCTTCTTTTTGCTCAAGATCTGCGATTGCCTCTTTATGTTTTTTGATTTCTTCAAGTAATGCTGCGTTCTCTTCTTCAAGATTGTATCTGGCAATACGTTTCATGGTTGTTGGGTCAAGTTTTACAAGTTCCTTTCCAGTGACAATAAGAGTTGTTGGATTCATTATTACCGGCACATATGTTCTTGTTTCGCCATAAATCGATGTAGTTTCTATTTGTTCTGGTGGTTCAGTAATATTCTCAATGGATTCAACATCAAAGCACATCATTTTCTGATTGCTAAAATAAATAATCTGTCCTGTTTGTACCATTTCATCACTCCTTAACTAAATGGAAATTCATCATCCATGATTGCCGGGATCTCCATAAATCCATCTGCATCCTGCTCTGGGCTTGGAATCGGCGGCTGTTGCTGTGGCTGTGATTCAGACTGGCTCTTTTTGCTTTCTGCAAATTCCTGAGATGCAACAAGACAGTCGTTTGTGTAAACTTTCTTGCCGTCCTTATCAGTGTAATTTCCAGTCTGCCACGAACCGACAACTGCAATTTTCATACCTTTATGCAGATATTTCTCAGCAAATTCACCGTTCTTCCCAAGTGCAACGCAATTTATGAAGTCTGATGTGCGTTCATTGTTTTTACGATACTGTCTTTCAACTGCAAGTGTGTATCTAGCAATTGTGGTATTATTTGTTCCCATTCGGATGTCTGGGTCTTTTACCAAACGTCCGATCAAAATTACTTTATTCATGTTTATTCTCCTTATATGGTTTTGGAAGTGGCATCCATGCGACGACTTTTCTATTTATTTTTTTGTCTATTCTCCCGTAACTGCAAAGAACTTGTTTAACATATCTTCTACCTTTTAAAGTTTTGTATGTTACAAGAATTGACGATTGAATATTTTTCAGTCTTGTGTTAGGAATATAATTCGAGTTAATATAATCTGCAGGTATCCAAGTCATACTTTGTGTCTCCATTCATAATTTCTTTCCATCCCAGCATCTTGGAAATTCGTCTAATCTGTGGTCTTCGAGGAAATTAATATATGTATCATTTGACATAACCATCACCATATTTGTTACGCCAGGTGCATAAAAACTATATTTTTCTTCGCAGTCCACGTAAATTAAGTTTCTTTCATTGCACCAATCTTCAAGTTTCTTTTTATCGAACTGATATGGCTGATTGACAAATACGATTCTTTTTGTTCCTTTGATTTTAAATATCACTGAATGATCTCTATCCGGTAATTCTTCTTCCCGATATGGAGGGTGGAATCTATTTATAGTATTGTTGTAGCTTCTTTCTCCATACAATAGCCTTTCAAAACTTCCTACCGTACGTTCGTATGACATTAAATCAAATCCAAAGTAATTGACGAAGTGTTGGAAATTCATCATTCTTAGAGCGTTTTCGGTATCTCCTTTCGGAAGATCAAATGGATATTCAACTTTTCCCCATCTTTGCATAAGCCTTTCTTCACCTCTTTAAACTTTGTAAGTATTTGGAATACAATCTTGGGTTTCTCTGTTTTTCCCTTTGTAGAAGCTTTTTATAAATACAGTTTTCCCATTTTTATAATGACGATAGTGCCCTCTTACTTGCCAACAAGGACAAGTAACTTCGTGTTTGCCAATTCCGCTATTTGCGTATTCGACAATTTCTTCCAACAAGTAAATGGTCTGCTTGCTAACTTTTTTCTTCCTTTTTTTCTTTCCATTCTGCTCTTTATTTTCCTTTACGTTAGGATTATCTTTAAACTTTTTTTCACCTCCATGAGTCATAATATATTCGATAAAATACATTGTGAAATTATGAATATATTCTATTTCTTTAATAACCTTTTCTTTTTTACCATCTTTCAAGAATGTTTTAATGTCATTTTCTCTACCTATGCTAACGTCAAAAAAATTGTTCCAATAATAAAAATATTTCGATGATATCGTATTTTTATCAACAAGATAAGCCGTTCCACTTTCTAGCCCATTTTTCAGAATAATTAGCCATTCGCCAGCCACGCCTTTTACATCTTGAAATTTTAGAAAAAACTTATCAAATGCAAATTCCAACGTTTTTATTCGACTGGTTGGTACAAAGTTATTTTCATGTGTATCAGTGCAAATTATTGTCGGATATTTTTGCTTATATGTTTGTGCTTTCAAGTCAACCGTAAGTATTTTCACTCCTCCTTTCAAAACGGGCATAAATTCAAGTCCACTTCCAGTCCAGCCCGTCCGATCTGAACCAGAACATTATTTCCTGTGACTTCCTGTATTTCTTGCTGTATTTCACGGGCATCTGATGCCTGACCGCTTAAATGTACCAGTGTTACCGTCCGAAGCGATTCTGTGCGATTCTGCTTAATGAATTGCTTACAAGTTGACAAAGAACAATGTCCTTTTAATCGGTGAGCATAATTAGCTTCTGAGCTGTCCACCAATTCTTCACAGTAATTGCACTCAATTACCAGATGTTCAATTTCCATCTTACGGAAACTATAGTTGCAGTATTCAAAATCGGTCATATACAGAAGTTTTCCCATTTCTTCATGCTGTACCAAGTAACCATAGTTCGGACACGGGATAAGCATTTTTGTTTCTTTATCGTATGTCGTATGTGGCAATTCAAATGGAGTCGCAATAAATGAACCAACTCTAAATGGATATCTTTCCAGAACACTTTTCATCAGTTCACCTGTAATGATTTTTAAATGTTCCATTGTTTCATCGTTGGTGTAAATCTGAATGCCTGCATTCATTATTTCCTTGAATGCTTCGGTATGATCTCCTTAACCGTGTTCATGTGAAAGCAGTACACCAGAAACATTGCTTATCTGGTAGTCAATCCCTCTAAGGATTTTCTTATACTTGCATCCGCAGTCAAGAAGAACAATCTCGCCTGTGCTTGACTGCAAAGCGTAACAATTTCCTTTGGTACTTCCTGTCGAAATTACTCGCATGAACAAATGGCATCACCTCGCTTTCTGTTTATTTGTAGCTATTTAAAATTGAAGAAGCAGTTTCTCCAATCATATTTTTATCGCCCTGCTGATATGGAGGAGCTCCGCACCATAATTCTTTCATATCTTTCAAATCTGTAGCTACCATTGCGTCCCTTATTAATTGAAGTTCTTTAAGTGATAATTCCACAGTCACAATGGAATCCCAATTTATTTTCTTTCTTCCTATTTCTTTCATACTTCATCATCCTTTGGAAAATACAATGCTGATGCACTATTGGATTTTTTTGCATCATGATAAGCATCGAGTAACATTTCCATAACCTGCATGGCTTTTTCATCTGTCGAATAACAAGCCATAACTGTTCCTTTTTCTCCAACAATAGGTACATATGCTCTTATGATGTTTCCAGTTCTGCTTAATGATGCAATTTCATAAGGAACATCAAATTCTCCATTTTGACTAATTAATCTCATTTCATTCTCCTTTCAATTTCTAAATCCATACTATGGCATAATTTGATACAGTTTCCATGTAGCATATGGTTCTTACATGCTTCGTACTTTTCATTGAATTTTTCTATCGACATCTTCCCGTCATTTATTGCCTGTACCCATCTTCGGATTTTTCGTTGTGTTTTTCTTTTTTTATCACCACGCAATTTTCTGATGTATTTTCCATCATCAGTTATGTAATGGTGAAATCCAAGATAACACAAGCCCATGCGAAATGGTACAATTTGTGATTTAGGATTTAATTCCAGACCAAGGCTTTCGACCATCATTTGGATTGCTTTAAAAAGCGCTTGTGCTTCTTCTTTTGTCTTGCACAGAACATAGAAATCATCGTTATATCTTCCGTAATACGGATTCCCAAATTCAATCGTTATCATCTGATCCAGTGAATGGAGCAGCAAAAGAGCGTATTTCTGATTCACCTGATTTCCTAATGGAAGTCCCGGATTATCTGTGCTGTCAATAAACAAATGGTTCAACCAGACTGTAAAATCATCATCAAAGTAATAATCTGCTACGTCTTTCATAATTTCATGGTCTATACTGTAAAAATATTTACGAATATCACATTTTGCAATCCATCCGTTCATTCCGTTTCTTTTGTAGAAATCTAACATTTGATCTCTTAGCCCGTCCATTGCCATATGCTGACCTTTTCCAATCTGCCCAGCAGTATTCCATTTAATTAGAATCTTTTCAAGTTTTGGTGTCAGAATGTAATCAGAAAAGCATCTCTGAACTACTTTATCCTTGAATGCACATGATTCTATCGTTCGCTCTTTTGGCTCATGAATTTGAAATTTATTATATGGATTTATGGTATATGTTTGATTTTCCAATTGTTCCTTCAGAAGATGAATGCCCTCAAGAGACATATTAGAAAACCTCGCAGTACCCGAATTAAATTTTTTACCGCTCTTAACCTTCTTGTAAGAACGATATAAATTTTCAAAATTTGAAACCGTTTCTTTGTCCATTTATTTTGTTCCTTTATATTTATCCGTTGCGGAAAGGTTATGCATTTGCTTGTATCTTTACTGATTTCAGCTTTGCACTTACTCTGTCTGCCTGTGATACAGGTTGGGCGAACACCGTTTTCATTGTTGTAATTGTTCCTGTTGATATTGCCCGAAGGGGAAACAACGGTATTTGCAGTGCATAACCTGCAAAATTATCTGTTCCTGTCTTTAGTCCTCCACGAAATAGTCATGTACTTTATGTCCTTAACCATTTGCGACCAGGCTTCCATTCCGCCAGAATTGATAATTCCTAATTCATATGAAAGTTCTATAAAGTACATTAACTCATCACAATGAGTAATGGCTTTTGTTTGAAGTTCTAATCGTTCTCTTTTATAATCTTTCAGATCAGTTCGGTTGGCTTCAAAAAGCATTTCATATATTTCAAGAGCTTTGTTCTGCATTTTATCTACCAGTGAAAACCTGTATTTCTTTGGGTAGCGTCTGGCATTACTGGTGACTATTAATGTATGTTTTGCAAGCTGTTTTGCTTTAGTTATTACCTTTAAGTCTTCATTTGCCATTAATCATCACTTCCTGATTCAAAGATTGAAGAAGAAAAGATACAAGCTGGGCGAACACCGACCCCATCGCCGCAATAGCCCCTGCCGATAAGGCCCGAAGGGGAAACAACGGCATTTGTTGTACTATAATCATTTACCGGCGTACTCCACGGAGTGAGCAACCACCACCATTTGCTTGTGTTCGGAAGCAATTTACGATATTTTCTATATTCACCTACCGACAGCAGCGAGATTTTATCTTTGCAATGTCCGTATTCTGTCTGACCATCCAAAGAAAGTAAATCACGATCAAATTCAACAACTGCATCTTCTCCCAAGTCTTCTGTGATTTTCTTACGAAAAGTAGTGTTTAATTCATGTCTTAGTTTGCTTTCAATCCAGTTATTTGAATCTGAATCAAATGTTCTTTCTTTTTCATCAAATCCATTCAAAATAGCAAAATATCCTTTTTCTGTCTTATCCAGAATCATCCATTCCATACCAGCAAGCTCAATAACTTTACCGATTTCTGGTGTGTCGATATGCTTTTTCTTGTAATCCGCAAATTCTTTATTCAATCGAGATAATTCATCCTCAAAATATTTCAGATTTTTCTTCATTGTCATTCCTCCGTTTTGGATACAAAGATATTAGATTTTAAGATACAAACTGGGCGAACACCGAAATCATTGCTGCAATTGCCCCTGAAGATATTGCCCGAAGGGGAAACAACGGATAAACAGTTCTCCCATCCACGCTCTTCCGTTGACCATGGCGATAATGTCCAATACCAATTATTCAAATCTTTATTCGGTGTAATATCAGTATATTCCCTCACTTCATCAAATGTAATCGGACGGATTTTACATTCAGTGCTTCCTACTTTCTGTCCATCAGCGGTTATGATATCCACTGTATGCTTTTCGATGTTTTCAGCACCAAATTCTTCCTCAAAATCCTTTAAGATTTCTGTGTCGCACAGCTTTTTTACATTTGATTTGTTGTAATCCGTGTTGTTTCCGAATTTCACATTTTTTTTCACCAGATCAAGTGAAATGATTTTAGTTGTATCTCCATACTGTTCCAGAACTTTGTATTTGCGTTTTCCAGTGGTCTGGAATACATCACCAGGATTCAATGTTGACAATGCAACATTGCCAGATTCTTCCTGCTTTTCCAGCAGTTCAACCAGTTCCTTTGCTTTCTTTAAAACTTCTTTATTATTCATATCACATCTCCTCCTGTTTCATGAAATCTGGAATCTCCGGCTCTACAACTGCTGCCGGAACTGGTTCTTTCTCGGCTGACTGTACAACTTCTGCAACTGTCGGCTGTTTCGGCTGTTCCTCGATTGCCATCGGCTCTGGAACGAATTCCTCTTTGTTGGCGTTCTGTTCGATTTCATATGCAACATCAGCTGCAAAAGCATCATCTTTTGAAATTGTTTCTGTATCATTGTCCGCTTCCTGTACGAAAACATCACCATGAGTGTTGATGATCTGTTTTAAGGCACGATTGACAACAGTTTTCTTTGCCATCTGGTCAGTGAATTTCTGGTGTGTACCATTCCCATTTTCCTTGTATCCGAACCCCTGCGACCAAGCTTGTTTAATCTGTTTGATATTCATTACTTCCAAATGTTTTGTTCCGTCTTCCATCAGTACAACTGCGTATGCTCCAAGGATTTTTTCATTATCAATATTCATAAAATCCTGTTCGTGGGAATCCAGAACCTTATTTCCATCTTCAATATGATATTTGAACTTATCTCCCTGGTAGATAATCTCTGCATGAATATCTTTCATTCCGTATCTTCTGGCAATTGTCATGTTTCCGAAATACGATCTCTGAAACTGGCACTGACCACTGTAAGCAATGAAATACCCCTGTTTTTTCTGTACCGAAAGTCCCAGTGTTGCCATGTTCATAAGACTGTTTGCGATGCTAATCTGGCTACAAGATTCCAGAATTGGTTTGTTATTCCTGTCTTTTGTTTCTTTGAGCACCAGATATGCTCCCATAAGTGCATTGCTGAGATTGTAGTCCTTTGGAAAAGAAAGACCATATTTACATTTTTCTTCAAGCTGCTTTGTCAATCCGTCAATAAACTGGTTGTTAATTACAACTGCTGCCTGCTGTTCTCCTACTGTTGCTACCTGTGTTTTTCCTGACATTTTAATTCTCCTTTTCTTATATTGATTAACTCATTTTTTTGTTTGCATTTCTGCTCAGCACTACACTTCACTTTTGAATTTCAAAACTATTCCACTCCCCACTTTACCCTGCCTACGCATCACTTCTCATTGCCATAGCAAATCGCTTCTCAATATAACCTCGCTTTACTTCGCCTATGCCGCGCTTTTCTCCACAAATCTTCACTTTGCTTTGCCATCACAAAACAAATCACAGCAAAACAGTGCTGAACTACGCCAATCCATCACAACGTTTCACTTAGCACAACTGTTCCAAAGCGGTTCCCATCTTAACTACTCAACACCTTTGCCCTTCTGCGCCGCTCAGTACCACCCCGTTACAACTCAATGTATCTCATATCCAATCTACGCCTTCACTTTGCCTATCATAGCTACATTCAGCCATGCCGTAACTTATTCGGCAATTTCAGTCCATGTGTATCGCCCTTTACCTGAGTTGCGCCACTGACCAATACCGTTGTATCTTCCATAATCAAGCCAGTCAATTACGTATTTCATGAGTGAATCATCAAGTACTCTGATTGTAAATTCTACTGTTGATCCTGCCGGTACTGTTTCACTGTCCGCTAGAGAAATTCGTTTACCCTGTGCTGTCTGTGCCCTTAAAGGTCTCTGGCAATCAGAAAGTGATGTACCTTCTGGAATAACAAACGGAATCTTGCGTTCGTTTACAAATACCAGCAAATCAATTTTTTTCTTGTAAGCCGCAAGTTTCTTTGCTCCACCCATATAAGAACCTGCCTGTGCAGCTGACTTGAAGAATCCTCTAATCTGGTAGTCCCATAAGAACGGATTGCCATTTTCATCTTTAGGAAATACTGTTCTTCCTTTTTCGATGACTTCTTCAACCCCAAGGGCTTCAACTTCCTGCTCTCTGGACGGTGCATCTGGTGCTTTCGATGCAATAAATTTCTCGTGAATATCTCTTTCTGCATTTGCGGTTCCCAAAACTTCCTCTAAAAATGTTAATCTAACTCTCATTTCTTTCATCTTAATTTTCTCCTTTATTATTTTTTTAATACTGCTTCAAACTGAACTCTTCCGGCGCAACGCCACGTGACACTATTCCAGTACACTGCTACACTCCGCCTTTCCTTTACCTCACAATGCCCGATCATACAATGCTATTCCTTTTCGTAACTTTACGGTACTATTCACTGCCCATGCATAACTTCGCAAATCTGTGCTTTTCCTTAGCTATCCTGAGCTATTCAGTTCCGATACTCATCGCTTCAAGTCAATACTTTTCCACGCCTTCTCAAATCGTAGCTTAACTTTTCCATGCCATGTCTGTACGCTACTTTTCCATGCCATGTCTATACGTTACTATTCAATTCCAATGCCATGCAAAAAAATAATTACTTAATCACAATAGCTTCTATTGCAAAACGGGCATCCTGTAATCAGATGATTTCCGGCACTTTCCACCGAAATACCATGTGTTTCCTTACCGTATCTGGTTCTTCCATTTTCGGAATAGATATTCTGATGACAAGACCAGCAAACTCCGCTACGTGGTGCAAAATGCGGTAATTCATGTTCTTCACAATAGTGTTCCTGTGCTTTGATTGCTTCTTTGATGTTGTAAGTAGCCATTTTAAATCTCCTCCACTTTTAATTCTTCATTTGATACTTCCAAATAAATAACCTGCTGTTCTAATTCCGGTAATCTTTCTTCGTTCACGGATTCCACATCATCAACCCAAATCGGAAGTTTTAATCCATTCAGTTTCTGCAATCCTGCTACCAAATCAATGTTGCACAAAATCTGATCAGAGTGGTTCAGACCATTCATATAATCAATGCCATCGCAGATCATCCGGCAAGTTTCAATCGGCTCATTATCGGATGTGTAATCCAGAAATTTAAACTGGAAATGCCTGAAATAAGGATTAATCTTTTCGGCAAGCAACTTATTCTTTAGAATGGAGAAGTTCATTACCTGATCTATCTGTTTCTGGATATCAGCTGACTGCTGCCTTAATGTCTTTAATTCCTCTTTCATATTGGCAATTGACTGGTGCTTGTCGGTTTTCTGCTTTTTAATAAGCTTCTCTGTGGTTTCGATTTCCGCAATCTTTTTGGCAATCTCCAGCTTCTTATTTGCAATTTCCTGCTTCTGTTCAGAATAATTATCCAGTCCGGCAAGTTCAGATTCTTTATTTTGGATATTTGCCAGAATCTGCTGATACTCGGCATTTGTGGACAAATCTACTTCTGTAGAAATTCCTTCCAATTCCTTTTCTTTGCTCTGGATTTCAGATGTTAATGTCGCAATGCGCTTCTCGATTTCCGAAATATCGGATTCTAATTTTGTGCGATCTTTGGAACACTGTTTTCTGTGTTTAACAGCTTCATTTCCTCTTTTGGTGATTTCTTCAAGAGTGAGTTTCTTGTCCTGCTCGAATTTGGCCTTTGCTTCAAGCTGTTCAGCGATTCTCTTCTGTTTAATTTCTTCAAATGTTGCTTTTAATTTTTCAACCTGTTCTGTAAGCAACTTCTGTCCACAAGTCGGGCATATAGCTTCTGATTCATTAAATTCTTCTGATTCAATAGCTTTTAATGTAGAATCATTCCATGCAGATGAATAAACCGCTTTATACTGTGCCTGCAAGTCTGTGACTTTGACTTTTAAATCATCATCCGATTCCATGTTGGACAAGATTGTTCTGGCTGTTCTTAAATCGTTCTGGTCAGCCTGCAACTTAATTTTTCTATCAGAAATAATATTTAAAATTTCAGAATGCTTCTTTCCAAGCTGTTCTCCGGATGCCCTTTCAAAATCATTTCTTTCCTTTTTAAGGCTTTCAAGCTCGCTCTGAGTTGTTTCATAGGCTTTTGATAAATCGGCGATTTTAGCTTCTTTTTCATCAATAACTGCTTTATCTTTCAATAAGGATTCTTTATCTGCAACAGATTCTGAACCTATCTTTGAAAGTTCTTCATCGGCACTATCAATGACTGCTTTCTTATTAGAAATGGCTTTGTCCTGCTTCCGCAAATTACCCCTTAATGTCCTCAAGACTTCTTCAACCGGATGCCCTTTTGTGATGTTCTGGATATCTGCATAGCCTTCAATCTGCTTTTCATCAAATCCAGAAATATCCGATAAAGTCTTTCTTGCATCAGCGGTAGATTTTGAGATTTCATTAAGGAATGCCCTGGCATTACTACACATCAGAAGCGTATCCGGATCAGCAATGTTCTCTTTTAAAAATTCCTCAAACTTCGTCTTATTGCTCTTGAAACCATCAATCTCATAAGAAGTAGTGTTGCTGTTCTTGCCTTTTTTGGTTTCTTTCCGAATTGTCATTTCCTGACCATCAACAGAAAGCGTAATCTCACGAACCACCGGATCATCAACTTCAACCCCATTGTCTTTTTTTCTCACTTCGTTCGGCAATGTACCATCAGCCAATTTTCCTGTCAGCGTATCAAAATACGCATCCATTAATGTTGATTTTCCGGCTTTATTGCGTCCTGAAATCTTGGTCTTTTTATATAACTCAACTGTTTTGCTGGAATACTTTTTATAGTTCTCAAGTTCAATTCTTTTTAACATTGTTTTCATCCAATACCTCCACTGAATTTACTGAAATCTCGGGTGCACTTACAAATTCGCCATTTTTATACAATTCTCTGGAAAGGAGCATTCCTGTTAATTTGATTTTCGAGCCTTGCTCAACTTGCTTCTCGATTTCTTTTGCAGTTTTTCCCCAAATGCAACAAGGAATATAATCTGCTCTGCCGTTCCTCTTGTTGTTTCTGCGAATCGCCAAAAACAGATTGAGGATATATCTTCTTGTTACCGGTGTATATTTTCCCTCAATGTTCTTGTTGCAAATAAATCCCTCTACCTCAACCTTGTTTAAATCTCCACCTGCGACAGAAGCATCCAATATTTCTATAGTGTCTGCTGCAACATAGGCTTCGCTCATCTGGTTCTTGTCCATCCTTGACCGGATTGCACCATGCACCACAACTTCTTGCCCCTCGTAATCATAAGCACCGAAAGTTTCATCACTTGCAACTACGTCAAGGTAATCAATATTTCCACTTCTTCTTGTTACCGCAACAGATGTTTGGTAATAATAAATGCCGTATGCTTCATGATGAAAAGTTACGTTTGACGCAACACCTGAAATTACTATTTTGTTCTCATTCATTTATTTTTCCTCCAAATATATCATCACAGGGATTGCTGCAAAGAACGCCCCGAAACTGGATAACACAAATATTTCCAACAAGTCTTTGGTTGTGAAAAACCATAATCCGAAGAATATCAAGGCTAACATCCCAGTAAATACAAGAAGTTCTGCTACTACTTTCATTTTGCCCTCTCTTTCCTGATTAACACCACAATCAAAGCTGTTATCATAGCGATAATCCATACGTTCCGTAACACCACTTTTTCTTCCAGATTTGCGATAATTTCACTGGAAAGTGGCTTATTTCCTTTGTTTTTTCGCATAAAAATTCCTCCTGTTGTACTTTTGTTTGTCAAATACAGGAGGATATGTTATAATTATCCTGTATTTAACTGCCTTAGTTAAATTCTGCTCTGGTTGGTGTTCCAGCACCGTCCAGGGCAACTTTTTTATTCTTCTTCCGGATCATCAATTTTCAATCCCAACATTCTGAAACATATACCCTTTTTGAAATCATATTCAGATACGCTTCTTGCCCATGCTTCAAACGCTTTTAATCTACCAATGAGCATTGCGTATTCCTCATTTGGATTTTCGGGTATGAAATCCGTACTCTTAATTTCTTCCATGTTTAGTCCTCCTTGTCGGCGACTTTTAATGCAGCTGCAATGCCAGCCATGATAAGGTCTGGGATAAGACCATCAAGCTGTTTTATTTTATTTTTGAGTTCTGCATCAAGTTCCTGTTCTGTTTTAAGACCGGATTCAAATGCAGACAAAAGGTCTTTGTCGGCTTCTTTTTCTTCAATTCCTTTCTCAATAGCAGATTCCTTTAAACAATGCACTATGATTGCAAGTTCTGCGTAAAGCCTTGGTACTGTTCCTTTAAGTCTTACGCTTCCTTTGTCACAACTAATCATGATATTTTCCTCCTTGATTTGATAATTTTTTATATTTCTCACACCCCTCATTTTTGTGATATACTCTCCTTGTGAAAGGGGGTGTAAATATTGATTTATTCAGGATTCTGTGATAAACAGAACAAACACTACTCTGTTAAATTTGTCTCTATTTCTGTATCAGCTCTCGACGACCAATCAAAGCAATTCAGAAACGGACAATTAGTATGTGATTATGCAGGAACAACAGGTTGTTGCAACCATCCTAATCAATGTTCTGTATTGAAAGGATTTAACAAGTAGTGAATGAACGGCTCTCTGAAATATGGGAGCCTATTCTGTTGAAAGATTGGTCATCCATGGTAAATCTTTAAACTTAATTCCCTCAATTTCTCCGATGCCTTTCTGATTCACCTGTAACATCTGCAAGTCTGTGGATAAATTCAAAGCATTCAGATCGATTGAAAGAATAGGAACTGAATTGCCAACTCCCTGTTTTAATTCAAAACTTCTTACTCCCTCAAGTTTGTGACCGTCCACAAGGATTTCTGTGAAGATTCCTTTTTCACCGTCTACCTGACGGATTTCAATTTTAGGTGTTTTCACATTCTCATCTCCTCTCGTATTTATTTCTGTGCACTTTTTTTACTTTCACCTTTTTCTTCCGCTTCTGCGCTCTGAACGGAGATTTCTTCCCGGTGAAATGTCTAGAATCGTTTGATTGGCTCATCTTCTCACCTACTGGTTCAAAATCGTAACGCTTTGATCACTTTCAACGTCTGCGAACATCGTTTCTGGGTGATATTCATTCTTTAAATCACTGTTTTCATAATCTATGGATTTCACCTGGAAGCAGATGTTTGCGCCGCTTTCGGTATTAAATACTTTTAAGTACTTGTTCCCATCTTTAGAAAAGCACATAACTCTTGTTTTATCTGGAATCCTTACAATCTGCGGTGCGAATAATCTTTTTAAAAACTGTTTCAGCACATTTATGGCTCCTTTCTCAATCACCGTCTGCTTTTTCAGTTTCCTGTCCCAGAAACTTATTCACGAAATACAACTGTCCCTTTCCACTGACTTTTGTTGTGCGTGTGATTCTTACTGAACCATCTGGATTCTGAACATTAGATTCTTTGATTTCAAATAATCCTTGTTCAACATATTTCTGTTTTGGCATATTTCGTGAGCTTCCAGAAACCATCAAATAGCCATTGTCTCTCATCCATTGGAATAATCGTTTCTGCCCTATCTGGTATCCGTTCTGGCAGATAAGTTTCGCCAAGTCACCGATAAGGATTGATGTATGACTTGCAGACACAGCATCTGCGAAAATTGTTTTCGGTCTATCCTGTTCGATTTTTTGTTTCTGCTGTTCAATAATCTGGTCACGCTCTTTGATTTTTTTCTGTGCTACCAAAATAGCTTTTGCCATTAAATCATCATCTGAGAGTGTTTCCTGTCCGGCAATGTAACCGCCGTTTGTTCGGATAGATGGAATAACTTCGTCAAATACCCACTTCTCAAATTTTTCTGCCGATGAAAGTTTACTTCTTATAATCAATCGGTAAATGTCACCCTCCGGTATGATTTTCATGCGTTGAACTCCGCCTTTTGAAGGTATGTCCATTTCGGACACCCCTTTGCAGTGTGTACGAATTGCTTTTGCAGTTTCTACATACCCCAGTGCTCTCGCTACATCATTCGCTACAAAATATGGGTTCCCGTTGATTTCCACCGTTCGTACTTGTCCGAACTCTTCCGAATTAAAAATTTGTAATTTGTTCATTAATCTCCTTTCATCACTTCACAAAGTAGTCAACATTCACACCAAAGTACTCAGCAATTCTAATCAGCTTGTCCGTCTTTGGCATTGATTTGCCCGATTTCCAGTCTGAGAACGTGCTTCTTGGAATTTCAAGTTCTTCTGATAGTTTGTAAAACGTTACGTTTCTTGACTTCGCAAGTGCATCAAGCTTTTTAAAACACAGTTTTCTTTTTTCTTTGTTCAATTCGTATTCTCCCTTCTTGACATACGTTAGGATTTTCGTTATAATTGAAATGCCATTTTAGGCAAAATCAATTCTCGGAGGTGTTTTACCTTGAAAGCGGTTTTGAATTTGCCTGTTCCGTATTTGTAAGGTCGCATTTTTTTGTAGCAATCAATGTAGCGTAGCGTGACAGTGAAGTCCGAAAAAAAACTCATGCTTGATACAGCGACATGTGTCACACTGCATCAGATACTCCTTGCAATCTGCCAACTATGGCTATCAAATCAATGCTGAACCATAACTGCATAAGTGTCAGAACGTTTCAAGAATCATTGGCGTTATACAATGTGCCGAAAGACTGCAAAACGTATACGGTTAAAAAATTTGGGTGAAAACTGTCGGTGATAACGCACTGGCAGTTTTTATTATACAAAAATCCCATTCATGCCTTGATTTTAGTTCGGAAATCCGTTATAATACAAATTGTCGAGATTAGTATTATATGTTTTGTTCGGGTTTCTTAACTTATTTTCAGTATAGTACGGAAGCCTTTATTTGTCAACCGTTTTTTGTTAATAAATCCGAACTTTTTTTGTGAAAGGATTATTATGTACAAAAGATACTGTAAGCTTCGTGATGAAAAAGGATACAAAGATGCTGATATTAGTAGACTAGCTGGCATTTCAAAGCCAACGCTTTCAGATTGGAAACGAGGTGTATCAACACCCAAGCATGATAAATTGATAAAAATTGCAGATTGCCTTGGTGTCTCCGTAGATTATTTGATGACAGGAAAAGAGCCGGAACAAGATTTTTCCGATGAATCTGCACATTTGATTGCGCAGATAAGAAAAGACACCGAACTGTCCGATGCATTAAAGAAATACTTCGGGCTGTCCGATGCCAAAAAGAAACATGTTATTGAATTGATTAATCTTTTAAGTGAGTGAGGTACGTTATGTTTGATACTAAAGCTATTTATGAAACCGCCATGAAACAAATTAATGATATCGAGCCAATCCCTTTAGCGTATTCATATTCAGACACACAGTTCGAGATTCTCTGCAAATATATCAAGGATTTTGAAGCTGGACTTGATTCCGAACATGAAGTAGGACTTCTGCTTACCAATTTTGGTCAGTCGGTTACTATGCATGTTACTGAAATTGGATACGAGAAGTCCGTACTTATGATCTTTAAAGGATATGTTAACGGAAAGATGTCAACACTTATTCAGCACATTAGTCAGCTGAACTTTTTACTCACGTCAGTTCCGAAAGAAAACGATCGTCCAAAAAGGCCTATTGGATTTTTGATTCCAACCGCTGAATAGATTCTTGTAATGATTGAATCATGTTTGCTTGTGCACCAAGCATATCAATAATTGCATACATAAGTGATGCTGATGGAAGACCTGTTTTGTTTGATGGGTCTTTCATTTTTGCGATTATTTTCTTTTGCTCTTCTTCAGAATATAATAAATCTTTGCTCATATGCCTACCTCCGTAAATTGTTGTAAATATCAGCTACGATAATATAAATATAACGTAAAATCTTTTGACTTTCAATTTTATTTAAAAGTTCCATAATTTCCTTCTTGTAATCCATATGCTTCTCCTCCCGATTCATACATACAATTATATATGATGACTTATTTCAAAAAAGAACGCCGAACTTATGTTTGCATTATACTTCTTGCATTATGTGATAAAACGGGATAAAGCCAGAAAATAAAAAAATCCCAGGGAATTACCCCTGGGACAATTTTACACTTTTTCGATATATTTTGCAGACGCAAATCCGAAATACTTTCCAGCAATGCGGATGTAGTACCAGGAAGAGTCATCCTTTGCTTTGACTGTATCGCATACGTCAATCAGATTTCCCTTTGCAAGTGTAGGATAACTTCTAAGCTGTGGGTTTTCTGTTCCAGCCCATGTACGGACATTAAGAGAAGTTGCAGTAACCTTGCCAACAAACTTAGGTATTTTAGATAATTTAGAATTTTCTGTTGTATCCGCTGTATTGCTTGAATTATTCGTAGTTGTATCGGCTACAATGCTCCAGTCAGGTGTACAGAATTTTGTTCCCAGCAACTTGCTGTTTAAATAACTTTTTGCACAAACACCACCGCCATTCGGAATAATTCCTGATGCCCCAGAAGTATTTCCCTCAATTGTCGAAAATTCGTCACCATTTACCAATGTTACAATGCCTGTGTGGGTGAATCTCCCACCATGATAAAAAATGACAATATCACCGACTTTTGGATTCGCATTCTTTACAAAAAGATTTCCTAATGTCGGGCAGTAAACATATGGCCAGTGTCTCAATAGTTTCTTTGCTTTATCCTGTCCAAACGCTTTCATGAAACACCAACTCACGAAACAAGCGCACCAAGGTTGTCCCTGATATGACGGTTTCACATCTCTCCAATACTTCGTGTAATTTCCACTTCCGGCATTGGCGGTTTTACTATTAAGCTGACTATTGCTTTTTTTCTCAAGATATCCGATCTCTGCTTTTGCGACAGACAACACTTTATTAATCGCTTCTGTCTTTGTCATTTCACTTACATCCCCTTTCACCTGTGTATCACTATAATCTTTGTAGAACACATCCATATCAACATTTCCATCAATCCCTGGTACTTTACCTTTGCTGGAATACTGCCAGCCAATTCCCTGTGCTGGTCTAAGACGTTCAACGACTTTTCCATTATCAGTTGCCGGATACCTTGCAATCCAACAATCATAATCCCTCATTGCAGGTGTGAACAAATTATTGAACCAATCTACGTTACTGTAAATTCCCACCCTGTATCCGGCAGAATGGATTTTACGTAAAAACGCTAAAGTAATTGCTTCAAGTTTGGACTTGCTAAATTTCCTTTGTGTTTCCCATTCCAGGTCATAAAAGATGGGAAAATCAAGTTTTCGTCCTTTTAACACCGCTAAAGTTTCATCAGCTTCTTTTTCAGCTTCTGCGACAGTTTTTGCATAGCTTAATTTATAGCCACCAACCAAAATGCCATTATCACGGCACCCTTTGTAATTGTGCTCAAAGCTAGTATCAATCCCTGAGCGTTGATGGATCCTCAAAATTGCAAATTTTACACCTGATTGTTTTACTTTCTTCCAGTCTGGTTTCTTTTGATAGCTTGATACATCAATTCCTTTTATTTCCATGTTAGATACCTCTTTTCTTGTTGTTCTTGCATCAACATTCGTTTTCTATTTTCAGGTACACCAACAACTCCGGAGCACTCCTCAGAGTAAAATAGAGCCGTAAATATCAATAATTCAGACGTATTGTGTGGCGGATCATATGAAGTTGGCAATTACGCAAGTGGATCTGGCGGTGCACTTGCTGAATATATCAATACATACAATTTGACAACACAATCAGATATGACTATTTTCTATTATGCTGGAAGCGGTAATTCCGTAAAGCTTTCAATAACCGCTATTGCAGTTTGGTTTCAGCCAACATTGTATGTTACCAACCACATCCGGTTAGGATGCGTTGTGCTAAAGATGTATCCAGCAACAGCCGTGTCGTTTGTTATCAAGTAAAAAGCATCTTTTGTTTTCATTATCGTAAAAAGCGCTGATGAAATAGCACTGTTTACGTCAGCTGCTGTATTTTTAACATTGTCTGCCAGTACAATAGTCCTTTTGTCTGCCTGATTACAAGGGATCGGACTGCTGACCCAATAATTGTCGCCATATAGCGTAAATGATACATATAGCATCTGACCATCACCAACATTATTCGTGTTTAGCGTACTAACTGCCCCTGTCACTGTTCCGTCACCAATGCTGGATATATCTGTTGACCCGATATTCAATTTGGACTTAATCCAGCTTATCAGGCTACTCCATTTTGCTTTCTTGGTTGCTGTGGAATCCTCGATCACAATAATGTCTGCATCCGACGGTGCAGTTGTCTTTTCTGTCAAATTTGCAAATTTAATTGGTTCAAAGCTTGTTGCCATTGTTCTGTGCCTCCTTTAATTCTTTTATGGATTTCATAAGTTCCTGGTTTTGCTTATATAAAATCTGGATCTGCTTTTCCATTGCAGGGATTAATGTTCTGTAATTCCAGTCCTCAACTTTGCCATCCTCGTACATGACAGCATCCGGAAAAGCCTGTTCCATATCCTCTGCGTAAAATCCAGGAATTGGAGTATCAACTTTAGAATCATCTTCTTCCAAATATCCAGGTTTGTATTTGAAGTATACAACCGGAATTTCAAACAGCTTCTGCACATCCTCATCCGATATATCTTTTACATGATTTTTGTATCGTTTGGATGAACTACCCAAATATGCCAGTGTCATTCCATCTGCTGCAAAAACAATGTGCCCACCTGATGATACAGTTGGAGGATTTAATAGTCTTGTCGGATTTGATAGGTCGCACCCAGTCAATGTTGTGTTATCTATATAAGCATTATTTATATTGGCATGATTAAGAACAAGCTCATCATCAGAACCACCGACCGAACTACCATCAAATTGCCCTCCATAAATCTTAGGAGCATACATTTCTGCACGACCAGATGATGTATCTAGTGCCTTATATGTAGCACTTGGTACTGTCGATCCGTACCAATACGCTTGAGCAATTGTACCGTCAGAAGCATTGAAACTCAATAAACGGTTTCCATTAACATTTGCATATAAACATTTGTTATCATCATCAATTATAAATCCTGCGATTTCACCAGTCGGTGAATTAAGCGTTGGATTATCTAAGATTGCATTGTTTAAGGTGGCATTGTTTAAGGTAGCATAATCCAATGTCTGCTGATATGTATATATCCTACCATCTAATACATCAAGAGCAGTCTCAGCTTCGGCAACACCAGATGATTCATCAAAATATCGCACTAACATTTTTCCAGAAGCATACAATGTTATCCCAGGATCTCCGGGCTTGTCCCCAGAATAAATGCATTGAGGATTATTACTGATCTTCCACCCGCCAATGTTTCCAGTAGGTGCAGTTAGTTCACCTGCAAATGTTCCTATTGCAGCTTCAAGAGAGCCAGAAAATTTACCTTTTTCAAAATTTACACCTGTATTATCAATGTACCCAATCTGTTTTCCTGAACTATCACGTATTACTAATTTACCATTTCCGTTTCCGATTCCTCCAAGTGTAAGTGCCCCACCAAGCATCGCACTGAATGATATATACAGCTTACCGTTTTTGTAATACAGTCCGTTCCACCTACCGCCATCACTTAATATCTCAACGATATCTGACTGTGACAGCTGAGCGGTTGCGTCTGCTACAACAGCACATGTCTGTTCTCCCAAAAGCTGAGTAGTTCCGCCTGCTGCATAGAACCTGCATCTGATAGATGTAACATTCCGGGGATAGCCAAAAGCATACTTTCCGTCTTTTGTTACAGGGACTTTTCCATCCTTGGTAGTCAGAACCGTATACAGCGACCGGCGCACTTCTGATTCATCCTGTGTACTGGTGTATACAGTTCTCCATACACCATCATCATTCAATACTTCTTCAATAACGAACCGACCATTCAGATAATACTTTGTGATATCTTTTCCAACTGTGTAGTAAGCCGTAAAATCAACATATGTTGGCGTTAGTTCTGATTGTGACGTTTTTTTGATAATTGGGCTTGAAGTCATTAAGCCGTATGTTACACCACTCTGCCCACTGTACACCTTAGATACTGAAAAACGCTTTGTGATAATAATATTGGTCAAATATGTTGCCCTGATATCCACCCATCCATCATCGGCGGTCAGTCCAGTAACCGTGTATGTTTTTGTAGCATTGCTCCATGTTCCAGTAATTGAATCTGATTTTGTGATTGTATAAGCACAATCCGCTGTAATATCCTGTGCTCCTAAAACCACTATTGGGGAAGTTGAAATCCCGTCTGGAAATGTTTCATAATTACCATCAGCATCTACTGTAATCCCTTTAAAATCACAGGTTAAAGACATTGCTATCGGCATACTATCAGAAATCTTGCTGTCGAGTTCAGATAATGCCTGTTCAAGAGGTTTCCCACCAATAGTCACGGAAGAGCCGTCAATATATACGGATTTTGTGTCCATATTGACAGAGAAAATAGTGTTGCCATCATTGTCCTTTACAAGGATTTCTCCTGCATTAATCCAGTCTGCATTTACTCCGGTTGCTATTAGAATGCGAACAATAGTATCTCCATCCACTGTCATTCCGGCATTCCAAATAAAATTGCCGTCTGAATCTTTAGAAGTAGATACTCCCCATGCTTCTGCGGTCATTTTCCACACCATATCAGAATCTTCTAGCTTTGGCCTATTGTGCAAGTAGTAGATATTACCACCTGTTTCTGGTTTTACAACAGTTGTATACACACCAGATGATTCTTCTATTTTTTCCCCAAGCCGTTCAATTGCCAGTTCTCTTGCTGTCTTTTCCTGATGCACGGATTGCCTAGCTTCTACCATTGCTTGTGATAGCAACGAATATTGTTTTCGGCTGTTCCTTGCCGGGCTTTTAGCTTCACAGGATATATCCTCAAAAGTACCAGGCTGTAATCTTACAGATGTGAGATAGCTTTTATATTCCGTTCCATCTCTGGATATTATTTTTACCGGATCACCCTCTTCCAGTGATATATCTGTCAAACATTGGGCTGTAAATGGTCTAAAAGACATTCCGATACATTTTTGTCCAATCATAGATGCTACTGTTTCACCAGTGCCCTCTGGAATTAATTTATTATCACTGATACTCAGCACATATCCTGTTTTTCCGTATAGGTATGATTTAGCTTTTTTTTCGGATGAATTTGATTTCAGGTATTCAATAACCTGGATCCCTGTAATTACAACATCATCCAAATATGGCGTAAAGCCATTAGTATGCTCAATGCTGATATAATCAGAATCAAGTGGTTCTGTTTTGTACCACCCAATATTAAGTTTTCCATCTGCATCACATTTAGCCCACTGGCAACCAATCTGTGCTACCCATGCTAAAACCTGTCTGCATGTAAGGTTTTCATCATCTGGACGTTCGGGAACAATATAGTCACTGTTTGTAAAAGATGTTGTCTGCAAAGAAACGCCACAAACAGAGCAGATATCCTGAACAATCTGCAATCTAGTTGCTGGATATATCAGTTTGCTTTCAGAATAATCACGGTCAAATTTTGCCATGTTATCTTCGCATGTAAGCGACAGGATTACATTGTTCTGATACGGTGCATCTGTTACTGTGGTTGTACAGATTTTTATTTTTTCTATTCTGTCTGTAAGTTGCAATCCAACATATGCCACAACACTAGCGTTGTTAAAATCATATTTTGAGTACGTTCCATCAAAATTGTTAATCTGCAAAGTAAGTTTGCTTATCATTGCAGATCCAATATCAAAACTCCCTGAATTGGATGTATCACTTTCAAATGACAGGCCATTTTGCCACAATTCTTCGTTTGTGAAATTAAATACCGTTCCGTCAGTTAGCGTTACATCTGCATACTTTAGGTAATTTCTGTTTCCAGAATCCTGCTCATTTTTAAAATCGCTTGAAATACTTCTCATTTTCTACCTTTCAATAATATCAAAATCAACAGATTCAGTTCTTTGGTTCCCAATCCACCACCATTTGACCGGTGCTGAACGATCACCGACATAAAATGTTCTGGTCTCATATTTTCCAGACAGCATATCGGGGTATGTTACGCTTATGTATTCAGGATTAAACGCTTGCAATACTTTGGATGTTTCAGCCCATCCAAGACCGTTCCACCCAAGACTTATTTTCCTTTTTTGTGCAACTCTGTTTTTATGCATCAAAGCATCGTCGGTTCGCCCAGACTCAGATGCAGATACATCTTGCAAGCCCCATTCAAATTTTGACGGACATCTAACTGCCACACCGTTTACTTTCAACATTATTTCTGCTGCCATGTGATTTTCTCCATAAAAAAAGAGAGCATTTGCTCCCTTAAACAGTTTCGTGATATAAAAAAGCGCCTACCCGTACAGGTAAACGCTTTATGATTCTATATTTTATCACAAAACAGCAGTATCATTCAGTATCAACAGGTATCTACATGCCAAATATTTTTTATTTTGCTGTTCCATATTGCTTCCCAAGGTGATAAAATCTATATATCTAGTAAAAAAGGAGGAATTTGAGATGAGAAAAAAGATGGCTACTATTATTTCGAGCGTTATATTATGCAGTGGTATATATACCATACCAGCACATGCTGAACTTGAAGATGTAAATTCAGCTTTTCAGGATATTAACGGAAATGGTGGTGCTATTCAAATTTCTGAATTTTCACCATACGATGATTGTAAAATGTTACGAATTATCGAAACAGTTAATGTAGATTCTTCTAATTCTAATTTTGTTTTTGATGTTACAGATAAGCTTAAAGAAATATCAAAAGAAGCTTGGTTTGATTATAACTATGTTTATTTAGACCGATATTTTAATGGAGATCCACATATTACATCTTCTTCAATTTATAATTTTAGCGAAGATAGAGAAGATGCTGTCTTTTGGGGTGATAGCGGGATAATGTCTGTTTATAGTATTTCGCAAGAAAAAATGCTTAAAGTTGGTACTCCGTTGAAAGATTTTATAGAATCTGGATCTTAATATAAACTTCCGGGGATTTCTCCCCGGATTCTTTAATATATTCCACGGCTATTCACGGAATAGTATTTTAACCACAAAACAAGTGCTATAAATCCAATAATACCCACAGTCCAAACAATTCTAGCGCCCTTACTGAAATGTTTATATTTCCACATCAGGTATAACCCAATAGGCCATATTGATAGCGTTAAAAGAATTGCCAACATTTCTGAACTCCAAAATGATTCTTCTGGTTCTTCTTGAACACTGTAATCAGGCGTTGCGTGCGGCGTATTATACCCCTCGCTTGAAACATGATACTTGGAATCTGCTTGTGTGGTTTGTGAAATAGGACAACCACAATTAGGGCAACTCGAAGCCCGGTCGCTTATCTCTTTTCCGCACTCTGGACATTTAATTAAAGCCATATCCCTTTCCTCCCTTGAAATTGGTAAATATATTGTACCACATTAGGATATTTAAGGGAATACTTTAGCACCATTTTTCTCTTAATTGATTGATCGGCGTACCGGCAACACCTGCACTTCCCCCGCTGTCGGTAGCTTTGAAATACGCTCCATTTTTTTGTGGGTACATAAACTCAAACATTAGGTAATTAGCAGCATCGCACAAATATTCAGTGTTTCCAGTCTCTCGGTATTTTTTTATGCACATATCATGCGTTTCCAAAGCATTTACTAACTTTTCGCCAAAGTTATCTCTGGCAGTACCATACTTGTAATAACTAATTTCTACCCTGTTTTGACGCAATTCGTCAAACTGATCAGAATATTCCGCTGGAAGTTCTCTACCTACTCTACTCATTTGTTCACTTCTCCATCAATTAATTATGATTTTTCGCCTAGAATCGGTTTTTCTGGGCTGTGCCTATATTTTATCAGGTGGCAAGTTTAAATCAAATTTCGGCGTTGCTTTCCCTATCTTTTATTTTCATCAACAAATTTTTCCGTATGTAGCCAGACATGAAGTGCGAATAATGATGATCCGTGTATTCACTGAATGAAACTCCAAAGTATTCATCAACCACCTGCATATATGTTTCAATTTCAACATTCCGAAAATAATCTGGGTTAATCCCAAAGCCAAAACTGTCTAATATGTTATCCAGAGCGTCCTGATTAATTTTTATATGCGGTTTTCCGGTTCGTTCTTCATATCTCTTGAAAAAGTATTTTGAAACAATAAAAAATCTGTCAGTTGTGTATGGATTTGTGGTATACCCCAATTCTTCAAGTCGGCTCATTGCCTGGTTTTTGAATGCCGGCCATTTAAAGGATTTAGGGTCTATTGGGGTGTAACGGATACTATTTTCCGTCAACATATTGTTAATATGTTGAGAATTTAACCACTCTTTAGAGTGGTGCTTCTTTTCTTCTTTTTCTTTTGAGTTATCAGTATTAAATATATCAGTTATTGATTTATCAGTACTTGCTATATCAGTTCTTTTATTATGGGGGTGATGTTCTACCTCTGGAACTTCTAGGGATAGGTTTTCTACACCTTGATTTGGCATATCTTGTTTATGTTCATCTTTTTTTATTTCTTGAGGTGTTTCGTAAATATTATAAATATATTCAAACTTTGATCTACCCTCTTCTTTGCACGGATTTTTCTTATCTACAATAAGATACCCTGTTTCTTTTAATTCTTTTATAGTAGACTTCACTGCCGTTTCATTTTCTTTTAAAATTGCACACAACCCTGGAATAGAATAGTTCCATGAATCCGGCAAAGAAAACATTACGGATAAAAGTCCTTTTGCTTTAAGACTTAAATTCTTATCTCTCAAATGATGATTACTCATCAACGTATAATTCTTTGTTTTATGTACTCTAAATACTGCCATAAAATGACCTCCATTCATTTTCAATCCTCCAAATTTATAAAAACAGTAGGCAATCTCTCGGAGGTGAGACTTTCGGCGGCCGACCTAGCCTACTGGTTTTACCGAAATTATTTATTTCTGCTCTTATTCATCATGTCACGCATGGTGCCAAGAATGAACTCATATGTTGCCTGGTAATCATTGTGTCTCCCATTTGCCATTGCAGCTTTTAATTCTTCAAGCATTTCCACAAAAGAAGCGATGTCTTGAGATTCTACCTCGCAATCAATCAAAAGATAATTTGTATTATTAATATCGGCAATTCTATTTATATACTCTTTGATTCCCCTTTTTTCCATCAGCCTTGGCGCAACCCTGTTTCTATGATCAACATATACGAAATGTTGATATTTTGAAAATGGGCTTCTTATAGCACAAATATAATTTTCCATCTTTTTTCCTCCCATAATTTAAGCAACTTCCAAATAAGCAATATCCTTGAACATTTCCAGACGCTTTTTGCAGTCCTTGTAAATGTCTTTGTAATGCTTGTTTTCGTCAATACCAACCTGTATACAATGAAGAATAATATTTTCCGCAACAGTAAGGTCGCTTAACTGTTGTGCAGTTGCATTATCTCTTCCAGAAACTCCGCATATTTTATTTGCTAATTTTGTATATGTAATATACATTTTTTCGGAATGTTCAGAACCTTGTAATTTTGCATATTCAACAAGATTTTTCAAAACATCTGTTTCGGCTTTTCTGGTGAGTTTTCCTTGTTCTCTGGTTTGAATCCAATTTTTACTTTGTCGTTCAAAAATAAACTGCTGCATTAAATAAAACTGTCTGACAAGTTCTTTCTTAAAATTTCGTGTAATTTCACTATTTCTCAAATAAGTCATAAGAAGAGTAGCTTGTTGCTGATTTAAAATGTAAATTTTTTCTTTTTGGCCGCTAGACAAAGGTTCCATTTCAAATCGAACCTTTCCAAAATCTTCAAAATCGCTCAAATATTTCTGTATAACAGCGGTTATCGAATGATGTTTATTGTTTGTCCCAACAGCTATTATTTTGCTGCTTGTGAACACTTGATTATTCCTTATGCTTACAATTTCCATATGTTCTCCTTTCTTTCGCAACTGCATATGCAGGCAGGATAAAATAAAAAAAGAGCCGCCAAGCAAACAAAAAATTCCTCGAATAGAGAAATATTAAGTTTCTCAGCGGCTCAAAACTTCAAACCGTGTCTCCTCTTATATGCTAATATAATAACACACGGCTACGAGAAAATCAATAAGCTGGTGACGGATTCAAACGATAATTAGCATCGTTTTCAGCTTCGGTCACAGCTTTCATAATCTCTCGTCCATTGACATTTATGCTGTTCATGATGTATTTTGGGTTGTTTCCAGAGTTGTTCATCATTGCCATGGCAACTCCCTGTGCCACAGCCTGTGCCATTTCTTCTTTAGTCAATCCCATTGTATTGTCTGAACTGGATACAATGCTATCTGCAATCATGTTCATGGTACGGCGGTTTTCCAGAGGGAGAACAGCTTCTCGCCCAGCTTCACCAACACCAATTACTTGTGCACCATTAAACAGACCGCCTTTAGCATACCAATCTACAGAAGAGTTCCAACGCCATCTATGATTGTCACCATCCTGCCAATCAGTATAATCCATTTTGAGGTGTGGAAGGTTGATGTGCACTGATTGTATGCCGTTGGCAAAATTCTGGATTGCGTTATGGCCATAAGACCACATTGAATCCTGAATAGAACCAAATGCGCCTTTGATGTTTCCTGTAATGTTTTTTACATTGTTTTCAAGATCATTCTTTTCGGAATTGATTCCTGAATTGAGTTTTCTCATGTACTTTCCACCAATATTCTCAAATGAGGTATTGTAGGTGTTCAGCTTGGTTTTCAATGCAGAGAGAACTGTACCGACAGCAGATTCATTTTCGCCTTTGGTTTCAAGTATACCGGAAGATAATCCTTTTCCAAAAGCTGTGCCGTAGTCGCTTGCCAGACCGGAACTGCCTTTTTCAATCCTCAGTTTATTAATTATTGGTGTCTGGATTCCTTGCAAAATCCAAGTATTCATGGATGCAGCAGTTATTGTCGCAAGGCTCTTGATTTTATCAGAGTAACCTTTTTCGACATATTCTGCATATCTGGCAAAAAGTTTGGATGGAGAGTGAATCTCTAACTTGTTTTCTGCTGGATCAGTGATTCCCTGCTTAGCCCACTGCTCAGTAGCAAGAGAAGTATTGTTTGCTCCGTCTTTTTTTAAGTAATTGTTATATCCGTCTACCGTGTTCTTTGCGAGATCAGCACCATCTTTTTTAAGGGAAATTCCCAGAGATTCCTGGTCGACTTCAATGGCACTCTTATAAGCTTTTTCAACTTCGCTCTTTGTTGCACTGCTTTCCAGTTCATCAGTATATCCCTGAATGTGGTATCCGGCATTATCTTTCATGAGTTTGTATCCTTCAGGAAGAATACCGTTTTCACCAAGAGCATCTGATATAACACCACTCATGGTGTCTTTCATGTTGCCCTCGTATTCTTTGATACCTTTTCCGTACTGCACCATCTGACCATTTCCAAGGTCATAATAGCCATTTTCGTCCGGCTGCAGTCCTGCCTGGATAGCATCGTGAATAGCGATAGCATCATCACCGAGAATCTGTTTTCCGTTTTCCCAGATTCCACCCATTGCATTAATGGCATTTGTGGAATTGGTGACCATTTGTGCAAAGGAAACCTTATCAGCTGTTGTTTGAAGGTCTCCGATTTTAGTCATTAATGAAGATGGGAAAAGCGTTTCGAGAATCTTATAGGAATTTTCGGCTGAAAATCCCATATTCTGCATAGTGGTTTTAAGCTTTTCATATGCTTCTTCTGCTGTTCCACCAGCTGATTTTTGTTCTTGTAATGCAGTTTGCAAAGCACCTAACTGATCGGTAGAACTGTATACTCCTTCTTGGCTAAGTTCCAGTAATTTATCATTCATAGTTTTATACTGTTCAGCTGATAATTTAGCTGATTCTTTAGCCGTATCTTGCTTTTCGGTCAGTAATTTAATGGCTGTATCAAGAGCATCTGCTTCATCTTTTGTGAGAGTTGTTTGCGTTTTTAAAGTCGCATATGCACCCTCTAACTCACTTGCTTTAACACCTGCTTTTCCCAGGCTTCCGGCAAGCTGTTCACCAAATTCCTGTGCTGAAATTTCACCGTTTTCAAGTTTTTCGGATAACTGAAATACTTCATCCTTGGTTGTGCCGGTGATAGTTTGGGAGTTCATAAGGCTATCGCTCAAGGTATCCATTGTGGCACTAAAATGAGAGATTACACCATTACCACCTCTGTAAGTGTCGATGAAACCACCTAATGCCCTGCTTCCCTCTGCAATAGCTATAGCAATTTTTGCCATGAGTGCTAAGGTTGGTAAACCAGACGATAGTGAACTAAGTCCGGTACCGGCGGTTGTTGCAGCTTCTCCGAGTGCTTCTGTATCGGATGCTAATGTACCGCCACCAAGAAGTTTTTGGAATACGCTTAGTTTCGTTACAAGCCCACCGATTCTACTTACAAAATCCCATGTGAGTTTTATTTTAACAAAAGTTCCCAGTGCGTTGCCGAGTTGTTTTAAGATTTTGGGGTCTATTTTCCCGAGTGCATCCCCTAATTTACCAATCGCCCATCCGATTGCATTTAAGAGATCTGCTCCCAAATCAAGAAGCCCCTGTAAGCCACTGATTAAGCTGTCTGCAAAGCCCTCTGCGAATGGCGCAAATGCATCAGCAAATTTGCCTATTGATGTACCAATTGCATCCCAATCAACTTTATCAATAAAGTTTGAAATGGCATCTTTAACTTTGCCAATTTCTCCGGAAAGCCACTCCCAATCAACGTCTATAATGCCAAAATTATCCAGTGCTGCCACAACACCTGCTAACCCAAGTGCAATGGTAACATACGGATGCTGTCCAAGTATTTTCAGTCCTTTTGATAATGGACTGTCTTTTCCTATAATCTTTTCAACCCATGACAGGCTCTTGAATCCCATAATTGCAGTTGCAATTTTACCAAGTCCTGTACCAATTTGTTTCGCTGTTTCCGGGTCAATGTTCCGTAACGCTTCGGAAATGGATTTTAAGCCTCCAGGAACCTTATCATTAATGAAATCTGCTCCAATTTTAAGAAGATTTTCAAAGAAAGATACAAGTCCCTCACCTACGTTCTGAGCAAATGGTGCCAGTGCGCTCCAAAAATCTGAAAGTGCTGCATTCAGTTCATCCCAGTGAATGGCATTTCCAAATCGTGTGAGTGCATCAACAAGTCTTGGAATAGCTTCGTTCATTGTCCAAACAGAAATAGGTTTTAAGAAATTTTCATAAAAATCCATAAGTCCTGTCCAGACAAACTTTGTTGGTTTTTGAAGCATTTCAAAGAAATTTTTCAGTACAGTTTGAAGCTTTGACCATGCAATTTTATTGAGAATATCGTTAGTAATTTTGAAGAATCTTGGAAGCCCTGAATTGTCAGAAAGCACCCAATTTCCCATTGGCTTTAAGTAATTTTTCCAAAGATTTTTCAGTGCAGTAATAGAAAAATTACCGAGTTTACTAAGCCCCTCATTCCATAATTTTTTGATTGCATCAGTTGTGGGTTTTGACGCTTTTCTGATTTTCTCGAAAGCATCAGTAATTTTATCAGCAACCTGTTGAGCCTTGTTTTCCATACTACCAAATGCCTCATCCCAAACCTTTTGATAGTTTGAAATAGCATCGGCAAGCGCATCATCAAGTGCCGGAATATGCGGAGATGCACCACCGGAGCCGGATGAAGAACTGTTTTTGGTTTTCTTATCACTGTTTAATTGGTTCAATTCATCAAATGGTAAGACAGACAGAGACTTCTTTAATTTCTTAGCATTTTTGTCTGCATTTCCAAGTCCAGAAGCTGCATTATCAGATGCATCTGCCATAGAATCCATATCTATGGATGCACTTTTTGAGGATGCTACATAGTCCGAAAGTTTGATTCCTAACAGTCTTGCAATCCCAGAAAACACTCTTTCAACTGCAATTGTAATGCCATTCAAATATGGCAATACTTTTGCGACAACGGGCAATAACAGTGTACCAATTGAGCGTGCCAGTGCTTCAAAATTTGATTTGAGCATACGGACTTGATTGGCCGGTTGGTTGATCGTTTCAGATAAGTCCGCCCAGGCGTATTTTGAACTATTGAGTATTACAATGGTTCTTAAAATGGCCTTGTCTGACTGATTTAATTTTGATACAGTTGTATCAATTCCGAGATTGTAAAGTTCCTGCTGCAAGTTTGCGACACGGATATTAATACCGTATTTATCCAATGCCCGGCTCATACCCACCATACCGGATGCCATGTCTTGCCATACATCATTAAAGTCAAGATTCTTTACGGATGCAAGGTCACCGCCAATCTCAGTTAATACCTGTGAAAGTTTTGTGGCATTATCGGCAGTGGCTCCCATGGAAGATGCCATCTGTGCGTATGTAGCCTGATAATTCATCGTATCGTCAGGATTTAATCCAAGGCTACCACTTTGAGAACGCATTAAATCACCGGCATCGGATACCTCAAATCCGGTAAGCTTTTTGGTTAATTCTTTTGCACGTTTCTCAAAAGAGCCTACGTATTCCTCTGCTGATTTAGCACCTGCATCTTTCCATCCGCTTGTGTCCAATCCATCAGTTACTTGGTCAAATGCACTGTTGAAGTAATTGAGTGTTTCAACATAATCAGATGCAGACGAAACAGATTTCCAAACAGACTTTATGATTCTGCTAAGCGTAAAAAACTTTATATAAAGGCTGGTAAGCTGTGATACCAGATTACTTGTTTTCTTTGCTGTATCTGTCGCAGTATTACCATAACTAAGCAATGAATTACTTGCTCCGGAAACCGCAGAAGCGATTTTGCTACCAATGCCGGTAATTCCTCTGCCTGCACTGGATAATCGGCTAAATCCGCTTGCAACCATATTAGTAGCTGCATTTGCTTTGCTTCCTGAGTTTGCCAGCTGTGCAAGTGCTTCTGTCATTCGTAATGTGTTCGCACTTATTTCCGGTGCATTCTTCATTACATTGAAGAAATTCAATGTTGCCTGAGACAAGGAATCTAACTGAGATGCAGTCTGCCCCGTTTTATTTCCGGCAGTTGCTAATTTAGCCAACGATGCAATAAATGTATTTAATTGTCCGGAAACTGCTCCGGCATTTGATGCATTTGCCACAAACTTGCTTACTGTATCACCCAACACCGGAAGAGTAGATGTTACAGTTCCAATACTTCCACCAGATGCAGATAATTTAGCCAAAGAAGAAACTAAGCGATTTACGCTTGATGAAATATCGGGTATATTTGAAAGTTTTGATAAATCGTCAGAAATACCGGATATCTTAGTGGTATCAAAATTCGTCAAATCAGTGCTGGCAAGTCTCTGTAAAGCATTGATTGTGGAATTAATTCCAGTGCTCTTTAAATCCAATCCAGCCATGGACTGCAAGGAATTTTTGATTTTCTCAAGCCCATCCGATACTTGTGGGAGTTGTCCTGCATCAATGCTGTTTAACTTTTGGCTGATTGAATCCTTAATCTCTTTTGTATCAACATCAAGAGTTACTTTTACAGGGTCATAAGTAATTGAAGATGCTTTGCTGATCGCACTTTTGATATCGTGAACAATCTTATCTTGATTGATTTTGATATCAACTGGAAATTGGCCATCTGCTGTTTTAGCTGCATCCTGGATGTTTTTAGCAATATTGGTGCCTATCTGGCTTGCGGCATCGGATACCTGACTAAATACTTTGCTTTGTGCCGATGATAAATCGTCTCCGGATAAGTCCTGAATGCTGATAGGTTTGATTTGATCTCTTACTTTTTTTAAAGTTTCAAGGACGGTAACAAGCTGATCTGCCTGATTAATTGTGTCTTGCGAAATCAGAGTTGGGAATTTATCAGCAAGTTCACTCCATGATTTATCCAGATTAATCCCTTTAAGTGGGTCTACTGTGATATTACCAAGATTATTCTTTAAAATTTCTTGGTATTCACTCTTTCCGACATCATTTTTAAGCATATCAGAAACGTAGATTTTCTTGTTCTTGAAGAAATCATAAAAATCAATCCATTCCTGCTCTGCTTCTGCCAGATAGCTACCTAATTCACTTCTTGCAGTTTTACCGCTTTTAACAATATCATTTCCAATCTGGTCTAAGGTTTTTCCCCATTCACCAGAATTAAAAGACGATTTTCCATCAAAAGAAGCTGTAAGCTGTTCTGCCAGCGTTTCCATCTGTTTCCTTAATCTGGAAGCGGCACCGCCTTTTAAGTCAAAAGCGTTAATCAGCTGTGCGGAAATTTTGGATGTGTCAATTTTAGTTTGGTCAAGAGATTTTTCGATAGCATACTGCATTTTCTTTGCAGCATCACCGCCGGTAATCTCAAAATCTATTTTTAATTTCTTATTTTCAAATTTGCTAAAATCTATATTGCTTAATGCTTTAAGCTGCGTTACCGCTTTGGCAATGTTTCCAGTATTTACGGAATTAAGGGATTGAATAGCTGCGGTAACTTGACCGATACCTTTTGCATAGCTACGCAAGCCATGAGAATTTAAGCCAGTGAGGGTATTATTTACACCCTGCAATGCCTTGGACATGTTATTAATGGATCTAACTGCCGCATCAGCCGTACTACTAATTTGTAGTTCAAGGGTATCAATGGTATTTTCAGTCATGTATTCTCCCTCCTTTCATCAAAAATAAGGGCAGACAAGACTATTCATCCTGCCTGCCCTTTTCATCATCACTATGATTCAATTCAAAGTTCGCCTGCATAAGTTGTAGGCTTGTAAGAAGCGCATTTCTTCTCTTTTTCTTTTCTTCTTCCGAAAGAATCCCATCCTCTTCTCTCTTCTTTTCTTCCGCTTGCTCCAATAGTGGTTTCTCATAATACTTGGCTTTGGATTTTTTACCCATAAGAGCATTGGCCACTGCTGTAAAAGTAGCAGATGTGGTATAAATACCTGCCTGCCACAATTCTGCGTCTTTACGTTCCTGGCGTAGCTTTTCTGCATCCAAATAAGGCTTCAACTCTGACGGTGTAGAATCCATAAACTCAGCTTTTGAAACCCCTAAAGACAAATACAATGGAAGAATGTGCTGGTAAACAGCATCATGAAAAGTTAGGATTTCTTTTTGTGATCCTGCGGAATCTTGGTCGCATTCTGGTTCTCTGCTTCTGCCATCTTCATGATTCTGGATAAAAAACCATTTTTACCAAGTTCATCATTCATTTGCTGAAGAAGCGTAAATCCGTCCTGCAGATTATCTTCTGTACTTTCGCTTTCGTACTCATCCAGAAGATCATATACTTTATCAAGAGCAACTTCTTTTTCGGATTCTGTTTCCCATCCAAATTCATCTTTGTGTCTTTTTTGCAGACCAACAAGAAGTAATTCTGGAAGTAATGAAATTGCCCCTTTTAATCCTTCTTTATTTGAGTTCTGGATTCTGTCCAGAATATCTGTTTTTAACAGTGCTCCGTATCCAAATACAAGTTTATAATCTTTGTTATTTACTTTTAAAGTTATCATGTTTAGCCTCCCTGAAATTCATGATATTAAATGTCTGTTGCCGGTGTCCACTCTACTTTTGTATCAAGTCCCTTATACTCTGAAATGATAAGAGAAATAGACATTGTAGCAGCTTCGTTCTGACCAATTTCCGGCATCGGGATTTCCCTACCGCACTCTGCAATTACAAAGAATGCATCTGCCATATCTGGGAAATTAACCTGGAACCATGTTGCTTTACCGCTAGTTTTTGCGGTTTTAGATTCCTCGTACAGTTTCTTGATCTGCTTAACAGATTTGTCTGGATCCATGATAAATTCGACTTCCCACGTACCACCTGTGTCCTGTCTACCTGCGGCATACTGAGTTATAAAATCTTCCAGAGCGGAAACGTCAATCTGCTCTGTATCAAGGGAAATACCACCAATGGATGATGGTAATTCAAGCTGTGTAAATTTTGTAGGTTTGGTTCCTGCGGTTGTTTCAACTCCATAGCCAAACGTTACCCCAAGGGTTGTAAGTCTAGACATTATTTATCTCCTTTCTTCAAAAGAAATTTATGCAATAAAAAAGGCAGGATTTTACCTGCCATTTCCATTTCAATAATTGCGAATAGTAAACTGTTGCACGTAACCCTGTGCCGGGAGATAAAAGGATCACCGTCCTTTCTACTCTTCTTTGCTTGCCTGCTTAATTATCTGATTCACATAATTACTAAGTCCTGCTACAAGGATTCCCTGCGTGATTGCGGTAAAAATAGCCATTGCGATTTCCTGACTACCAGATATACTGCATGTTGCAATAACATAGATTCCGCAAATTACAACGCCAAGTACACCCAGGATTGCCGGAATGTATTTATCGGAAATCGTTTCAGATTTCTTAATTCCCATTCCGATGAAATAAAGCACAACTGCCACAATCAGGAGTTCTGGTTTTACATAATTTAAAATCTGCTCCAAAGTTCTCACCTCGCTTTCGCTTTAAGCATAAAAAAAGAACGCAAATGCGTTCACTCGTTTAATAGTTTCCCTGCATATACACGGCTGTACCTGCTGACAACACGCTTTATACTGCCATCGGCATTCTCCATTAATTCCGGGCCATATGTTCTGCGATATCCCATATCAACCATAGCTTTGTGGCTTGCATCGTCTATCTTGTATACCTTAGTTAATGATTTTGTTCCCGAAGCAAAACTATCCACCTGAAATGATGGTGTAGTGGCGCATTCATTCCCCTCGAGGTCGCTACGTGATGTAGGATTTCCAAGCATATAAAGCCTTGCATATGCTGTTTTATTTGATGCTAAAGTTTTACTCCTGTCCATTGAGTAGTTGCCTTTTCCAACAACTTTTTCAACGGATTTTCCCCAATAAGAAAAAGTATCCGATACTGGATTTTTTACTGCATCTAGCATTTGCATCACCTCATTTTGAGTACAAAAAAGCACCCACCAATCAGGTAGATGCTTTTATACGTTACATTATACCAAAGATATCCGTATCATTCAGTATCATCTAGTATCAACTTTACGAACTGGAAAATACTTCTTTTGCAACCGAATGGACAGCCAAAACAATAGCTTCTTCTGCATGATACATTGGCATGTAAGCCCTGTTACCGTAGGAATGATGCTTCTGCCCACTTTTATCAATGTACCACCATCCGTTCGGGTCATATGCATGTGTTTGACCAGGATACGTACCAACTCCATACGGCTCACCAGAGGGTAATGGATATGTGTCTGTTCCGTAAGTAATACCTGCCGAAAACTCAATAAAAAGAACATTTTCCCCGGTAAGCCTAATAGCAACGCCGACTATATCCCCACTACTGTTATTTATGGTTTCGGTGTAATAAGAGCCTTTTTCTTCGTCAGGTATTGATTCCATTGTGACTTGCACAACATTCAGTCCTATCTCAGCAATCTTATCAATGAATATTTTGTTCTTTCGTATCAGGTTTTCTTTATACTTATTCAATTCATTAATTGCACTCTGGATTGATTTTTTGTTCAACCCACATTTAATAATTTTTCTAGCCATTTTCTGAACCTATTTTTGAAATTCCGTATCGTGCCACATTTGATTTTTGGCTGTTTATAATTTTAACCAAAACATAATCTGGTGGAACGGTTGGCTTTCCAGATTCATCAAGAACCAAAGAACCATCCTCATTGATTTCTGGAATTTTATCAATCCAAAAAACATCCGATTCCTGTGGATTGAAATTTCGATCAAAACTTGTGATGTACCTATCATATTCAGGCACATAACCCGATGCCAGTTCTTCACTTGTTCCTGCTGTTGCTGATACGGAAAACTTATGCATTTCTGGGTTTTGATATTTTGGGTTAGTATCTATACCGTCAAGCTCTTCAGTTATTCGTGACCAATATACGGATTGCTTTTGCCTGATAAGACTTCTCATAATTTGTTCCTCCGTAAGCAAAGAGATACCAGATGCCCTCTTTAGTTAATTAGTTGATGTTTTGGTTGATGTCATTTCATCATAAGTTGTATTTTCAGTGGCATCTGTAAGTAAATCATTTTTGATAAAACTACATTGGTTAAATAGTTTCCAGTAATTCTTCGTACCGCCCGTAATAATTGTCGGATATACATTTTTTAATCCACCACAATTTTTAAGAATTAAGCAACATGGCATCGGTCTATCTTCATTTTGACTACGCACTTGAATGTTTAAGTTATCAAACAAGCAACCAATACATTCGATTACTGCGCCTTTTGGACAAAGACCCTCTGGTCCGTATTTTTCATTAACCCATTCATAAGGATATGTGTTATCATGCCATTGAATGCCAGCATCATTTTGTGAGTTTAAGAATTTGCAATCCTTAAAAGTGATATGTGAGAAAATACTTCCACCTATGCCAATAACAGGTCCATTTTTGGGTGCGAAATCTCTACCGTGCCAATCAAAAATGCAATTTTCGATATAAGGTGTTGTAAGACAATTGCTTTCAAAATGTAAGCAATATCTCAGATTAGTTCCAACAAATTTAAAACCTTTAATTACAGTATTTACGGTTACTGAATTTATGTGAAAAAAACATTTATTAGTACAAGTATCGTTACTTATAGTGTCATATCCGACACCACCGTCCCAAATAAAAATACATTTTTCCGGATTGTTACTTTGAGACTTATATGTTACATATGATTTAGCCATAACACCTTGATAGCCAGAACCATTCTGACCTTTGTATTTTTCTTGCAAATCTGTATATGTTCCATCTGCTACAATAATTTCATACTTATTCTTTTCGGAAGCATCAGTAACAACATCATTTGCCTTTAATACGGTTGCGTATGGTTTTTCTTTTGTGCCATCGCCTTCTGTATCACTTCCGGTTGTTGCCACATAAATCTTGTTTATATGTATGTTACCAAGTTTATCATCTATTTCATCTTTTGTGTAAACGTCTAAGCTATCAACGAAATTTGTTTTGCGATAAGATAAATATTGCCTAAATTCACCAGATACAACATTAACACTCTCAACAGATGTATCTAATCCTTCTTTATAAAAACTCAAGCAAAGATATTTTGCATCTGTTGGAATTTTATAAAATTCTGCAACTTTACTCGTTTGCGTATTGTGACTGACATACGTGCTTTCAACGGGTGTAAAAGTTCCGTCATTATTAACATATCTTGAAGCCCAATCTTGAAATTCACCATATACAACCAACTTATTGCCTTCTATAGGAATCCTTGTCGTAATATAATTCTCATTTATTACTTTGTGTTCTTTTTCTACTCCAACAAAGTTCCAATAATATCCATCAGTGACTTCACATTTTTGTATGATACTAACGGATGATATTTTTTCAGATACTTTATTTAATTCACCTACATCTTCCTTTAGTGAACCAGTTTCCTCTTTCAGTGAAGCAACATCAGTCTTATTCTGCTCGATCTGCTGCGCCTGTTCTGCTGTGGCTCCAGAAAGCACCGGGTTTAATGTCAAATAATCCGTGACGGCACTCTTTATCTTATCATCACTTACAACATTTTCAAACATATGTTTTAAAGCACCATATGCTTTTTCAGAATCAAATCCACGCTCTGTAATATTGGTGATAAGTTTCCATGTCTTTTCTTCGCGGTCATACTCATAATATTCTCCTGTGTCGGACATAAAACAGGATGCCCCACCCGAGGCGTATTCTGCAATAATTTCATTCAGGACAGAAATATCCGTAGACAGTCCTTGATATTTTCTTGGTTCTCTCGTATCAACACATGTGATACTTTTGAAGTCTGGAAGTGTATCACCTGGATTGTATTTCTGACCATCAATAATAACTGTGTTTTCTGCTTTTGCCATCTATGCAATCATCCTTTCTGCCCCAATAGGAGCCACGTATGTGAACCGGTTTCCTAAAATATCTCTAGCTGTGCCAATAACGAAACAAGAATAGTCGGCCAGAAGATTGCAACACCATTCCTCTGCATCCACCCAATACCGTTTCTTGACCATGCGGTGAAGTTCTGGCAATAGACCGTAGCTGAACATTACGCAATGCCCTAATTCATGGATAAACACACGGTTCAGAAGTTCTCCATACAGATTATTTGCAATCGAAATTGTCATTGTGGAATAATCTGATACAGCAAGTGTTCTGTTGCCTGTACGGTCAATCAAAACATCATCATGGGGTGAAACAAAACAAACTTGCCATAAGTCCCCATTCATGTAAAATTGTCTTAGCATGGCTTCTCACCATCCTTTTTCTCAAATAAAAAGTCCCTGCTACATTCCTGTAACAAGGACTTAATTTAATTCTTATTTAACTCATCTGCTGAATGAAACGTGTCAGGTCAGTTTTCATCTGCTGTCTGAGGGTTGCGTCTGCATCATCCCACATTTCTTTCATGTTGCGGATGATATCTTCTGTGTACTCTTTCATGGAATCATCCATTTTTCTCTTTGATTCAGCATCTTTGGAATCCCGATAATGTCTACGATTCTCGCTGTATCTGTCATAGGTTTCACCATATCTGGACTGCTGACGATTCATCCCGTCATTTCCCATATTCCTGTCCGAATATTCTGGGTGATATCCCATGCGGTACATATTGCGTTCAAACTCTGGATTGTTCAGATATTCGTTCATCCAGTCGTCATCTTCCATGTACAGATATGGTTTGTATCCCATGCGACTTCCTTTGCCTTTCGTGGCAAATCTGCCATTGGAATAACGATACCTGTCATATCCCATGCGTCCAAGATACTTTTCTTCCTGTTCGCATTCATCCATAGCTTCCACAATACGATAATCTTTGTCAGCACAAATCGCACATTTCACTGCTTCCATGCAGTCTTTCAAATCGTCCCAGTCTTGAGCACTGAGGTTATCGAAGCCATGTGTTTTGGCTTTTTCCATAGCCCATTTTCCCATTTCCATTGCAACTTTATGCATTACAGTGCCCCCTTTCTAACAGCCTGTGTAACAGGTGTTTCTGTTGTTGGGGCTGTACCATTAATTGCTGTCAAATTGTTACTCGGACTACAAGCCGGATTTCCTAGCATCTTGAATACTCCACCAGTTGCACTTGTGGCTACTCTGGTTGCGTACTTTGTTCTGGTTCTTATGCCAGATGCTGTAACCTGTGCACAACAACGATTCTGCAAAGGATATAAGGTAGTTCCTGTTCCTATCTGAATCATTACTGGGGCGGTAATTGTAGTGGTTTCTGGTATACTTTGTGCGACTACAATACAATATTTCTCCCCATTGTTGTAACTGCCTGCTGGAAGTGTGATTACAAGGTTATTATTGGTAAACGATACAGCTTGGCTTATTACAAGACGACTACAGAGTTTACATACATTTTTACAACTCATATTTCTACCTCTCAATCAAATAAGAGGTGAGCCATAACCCACCTCTTAGAATTGGTCAACCTCTAAGGGTGAGTTACTTAGCAGCAACCACTGTTACATCCGCATCCACCATAATAAGTGTTTGGATTAGGAACAACATATGCCGGAATAGCCGCCGGATTAATTGCATTGATTAACTGCTGTGTCTGTGAAGCCATAGCTGTTGTAAGCAGTGCGGACTGGCGATCCTGAGATGCAGCACGCTTCAAATCAGAGTTCTCTGCCTGTAATGTTGCAATCTTATCATTCGTCAAGAAATCAAGGATTGCTCTTGTGTTGCTGTTCTGATTTTCCAGGAGGTCTCTAGTATTGTTGTTCATTGTGTTCTGGAGAGCACAAGTGTTGGTAGCTAAGTTGTAGTTGATGCCCTGGATAGCTTCTCTTGTTTCGCAGCAACACTGAGCCAACTGAGACTGTAATGCATTGGTATTCTGCATACCGGCTACAGTATCAGCGTTAATTGCCTGCTGAACGCCATTGAAGCCCTGAAGCATTCCAACGTTCATGCCGTTGAAGCCACTCTGCATGGTATTGTTGAGTGCATATGTGCTGTCACAGATACCCTGCTGAATACCTCTGATACCGTTCTGGATATCGTTAAGAGCGAAGCCCTCGTTGATATCAGCACGTGTAGCCCATCCTTGGAAACCGGCACCATTAGCACCGTTTCCACCATTACCGCCGAAGCCACCGCCCCAGCCGCCAAAACCTCCCCATCCGAAGATAGCAAAGATCAGGACAAGCCAGATGAGGGAAAAGCCATCACCGCCCCACATATCATTGGCACGGTTATTAGAGCCTGTAGCGGCTGCAATGTCGCTAAGACTATAATTTGAACCATTCATCATGTTTTTGGTCTCCTTAAATATTATTTACAATAGGAGACATCCGCGGCTGTCATCCCTAATTGTAGCGATTTTTAATCACCCAATCATGGGGAAGTGTTATAATCCAAGTAATTTCTGGATAATTCCATCTGGAGATAGATGTTTTTCATTAAATACATTTTGCTGTATTTGATGTAACTGATCTGTATCACCTTTTTTGTATAAATCCAATGCGTTCTTCAACGTTGGATTATTTCCTGCAAATTTACTCATGTCGTTCATCATGTTATCAACACTTCCGAACCTCTGAGAAATCATTTTTTCAAATTGCTTTTTCATCATGGCATTTGGATTGAACGTCATCTCTGTCTACCTCCATTCTGCTGTTTTGGTGAATCGTTTGTGACCGACATTTGTGTCGGCAGCAAATCTTTTATTTCAGAAATCTCAGAACAAACATCGTTCCGAAGCTGATTAAACATTGCTTCAAAGTCAATCTGTTTTTCTTCTTGCTTTGGTTGTTGTTCATCTGGATTTACAAGTCGGTAAACAAAGATTCTGCTTCTTCCATCGGATTGAAGCTGTTTTTTATAAATTTCTGTCCCATCTGTCTTTGGATAGTAAACAGGACTGCCGGACATATCTACGTCTTTTGCTTTTACAGTATCAATGCCATCAACCATTTGCCCCTGTATCATTGGAACCTGTGGGATTTGCTGCATTGCCTGTTGTATCTGCATTTGTCCGTATGGCATTGTCTGTTGGTAATTGCTTTGCAATTGGGCTAACCTGTCTTGATATGGCTGTATCTGCCCATATGCATTATTTATCATTGGTTGCTGTGGATAATACGGATAACCTGCCATAATGCATCCCTCCAATTATTTTGCAAGATTCTTTCGCCTTGCTTATATTATAATAAGAAAAGCATTATATTTAAACGTCACTGTTTCGCCGTATTTTCGCCACAATACAAAGAAAAGCCCCGATAATACATCGGGGCAACTTTTACAATCTTTCTCTTCAATTTTTGGTTAATGCGGTCTACGGTTCTTGGACTGTACCCCATTATTTCAGATGCTTCTGCAAGCGTTTTTTCTTCGTAGACACGCAATCGGAATAACTGTTTCTCCCTGGAATCAAATCCAGCCTCAATCAAATAAAAGATTCTTTCGTCTTCTGTGAAATCTTTATAATTGTCCATTCCACCATCCTCCCTAGTGGAACTAATATTACATTGGAAAAACTCCTTTCAAAGCGAATCCTACAATGATTCCGATAATAGCCGTGATAATATAGATCACAACGGCATCCCATCTTTTACCGGGCTTTTCCATGAGTGACTTTAAATTATTATTCATTTCATCTACGGTATCTTTAATATGATTCAGGTCATTACTGTATAGTGCTGTCTTTTGTTCCAACAAACCAATGCGGTTATAAAATTCTCTATGTCTTTCCGATTGTTTCTCTTGGATTTCATGAAATCCTTTTTCGAGTTCTGCTAATCGGTGTTCATTAAAGCAATCATGTTCGCATCCCACACTGAATACCTTTCTCTCCCTTGATAATGTTATGCTTTTACCCACCTTTTCAAAGCATCCCTGCGCTATACGGGAGGCAATATAGCACGCACGCTACCATCTTCAAAATCCAGCAAAAGGAAAAACACCATGATTGACATAGATTTCGGTCTCTGAATCCCAATTTCTACTAACAGAGTTTTCAGAGTGAGAACCTTGAAATTCAGCCCCCTGCTTTACCAGAAAGTAAAGAGCCAAATCAAAAATACAATCATAGCATTTTTCCATATCACTGTTTATTTGCTCTTCTGTGTATCCTGACGGGTAGTTTCGCTTCTTTTTAAATGAACGAACTGCCCTTTTAGCAGACAGTGGAATCATTCTTGCTGTTTCAATATCATCATCAATATAGTTCTTTAAGTCTTCTACAAGCTGTTCGTCCATTTACTCACCTACCCTTGCTGAGATAAGATCTCTGAGATTATTCCAGCCTTGTTTGTTGCTGTCAGGGCATAGCCATTGTCACTTGCAAGCTGTCTTAACTGTGGTACAGTCATACTGGACAGCTCGCTTTCTGTATATTTATGTTTTGATGTATCATCAACACTTGCTACAGTTGGCGACTGGCTGTTCTCATCAAGACTATGCCCGTTTATTCCCCCGCTTTGGTACCGATCACGATACCGCCGTTGGCTTTGGGTACAACCGGGACAAACATACCGGATGCTTTTGTCCATACTGCAACCGGATCCTGTGTAGCCCACATGGAAAGGGTTACAAAAGAACGGTTCTCTTCCTGGATGAACTGTCTGTATTCAAGTTCCTCAGGTGTCACACCCCAGAGACCAACACCAAAAGAACCGTTAGCATCTGCTTCATACAGAGTAAATACATCCTCTTTAAGGTATCTGGCTGTTTTCAGGGTTCCATCTGCTTTTCTGAAATTAAAGTTCTCATCACAACGATCAATTGTGATTCCATATTCCTGCATAAGCAGATTAACAAGCTCCTGCTTTGTGAGAAGCCTTTTATTTGCAGCACCCAGAACAGCTGTCTGCATTGCAGTGTTGTTCCGCATGTAGTTAATCATTTTAAGAGAAGTAACAGCTTTGTTTACTACATAGCCATTGCCTTCTGCTACAGCTACCATTTTCTGGATATCGCCCATGATATCTGCATCTGGCTTAGACCAATCAGTAAGCGTTACTTTTGCGCTTGCTGGAACGCCATAGTCAATTCCCATGTCAACATGGTTTTCTTTGATTGTTACAGCGCCAGTGGAAAGGAACTGTCCTTTCATAACATTTGCTCTTGTAACAACGCCCTCGAACAGTCTGGCTGCATCATCAAACACAAAGTTTTTCAGCGCTTCATTATCCGGCACACCGTTTTCAATTGCCTGCCGTAAGTTTTCGGACTGATTGATTTTTCTCTTAATGAAGAGTTTTTCAGTCAAGACTTTTTCAAATCCAGGTCTTGTGCCGATTTCTGCTTCGCTATCAAGAGCGTGGACGAATGCAACCTCTGGCAGATTCTGTCCAGCCATAAGCCTGTAATACTCTGCTTTCAGATACTGGGTTTTAACATCTGGGAAAATGGTGTCAAGAATACCTGGTCTTTTAACGCTGAAATCCTGAGAAAAGTTAAGTCTTTCTTCTTGGGTGATTGATTCTAAAATATTAAATGGCATATTTCCTATACCTCCTTAAAATACTGGGTCTTCTGTGGTTACAAAAACGATTCCTGATTTCTCAAGTTCTGTTTTTGCAGTTGTATCAACTGTTACCGGAAGTCTTTTCTCAAGGACACGCCCTGCAACAATCACAGAAATTGGTCTCTTTGCATCATCTGTCATATCGACGTCCTCAAACACAATGCCGATTGCACCGGTTGCATTTGTCGGATACACAGAACCTGCTTTGATAATTTTCTTAGTTCCAACTGTTTCAGCATTGGTCTGATTTGCTGTGTAAGTTTTGAGTACCAATCCAACCTCAGATTCAAGGATATTAGGGGTGGATTCATACTGCTCGGTTTTCATAAAAGCCATATCTTTTTCTCCTTTACTAAAATTAAATATTTACTGGGGCGTTATCGTTCGCCGGTTTGGTTTCTGGATTCATTCTTGCTGAGTACGCTTTTGCATATTCAGATGCATCACTCTTCTTATCTGGTTTGTTATCGCCAGATCCACCGCCTGGATTAGGCGTATTTTCAAGAGTTTCTTTTTCCCATGTTGCCTTTGCGGTTTCAAGAGCGCTTTTATTTACTTCGGAAATTCCATCAACAAAAGACTGGGCTTCTTTGAGAGCATCTTCTGCTTTCATATTGGAAAATGCTTTAATTGCTCCTGCATAGGCATCACCTTTCATTCCTGCGTTTGCAAAAATGGAAGTGATTTTTCCTGTCAGTGCTTCTTTTTGTGAAGTCGCAAGTGCCGCTTCAAGATCAGAAATTCTTTTTTCGTTTGCAGCTTTTTCTTTCTGACGTTCCAATTCCGCTTTATCGGCATCACTCATGTTCTGCTGTTTGAGTTCTTCCAGTTCTTTTTCCAGTGCATCTGCTTTATCAGCCTGCTCTTTTACTTTCTGGGCTTTCGCTTTTTCTCTAGCCACATCAGAGTTGGACTGATTCAAAAACGAACTAATCTGTTCATCTGTTGCATCTGGAAAAATCTTCTTTACATCTTCTCTTGTCATTGAAATCTCCTATCACCAGTACGCTTTTTAACGCTGTTCGCTCAGCACAAGGTGTCTCCCATGATTACGCTATCGGGATGCATTTTGTTTTTATGTATTAAAAAAGAGACGATTTCTCGTCTCTGATTAGCTGTATTGAATTGAGCATCGGCAGTTCACTACCTCTTTCGCACTTGGATTGTGAGAATTGTCTTTTGGAAAGAGCATTAAACTGTTTCCTACTGCAAATAACTCTCTTATGGGGATTGTTGTTCCACCTACTTCAAGGTGCGTTCTGCGTTCTCTTCTATCTCCAATGTCTTTCCATGTTTTATGTGTTTTTCCGGCTTTAATTGCATCTGTGTATTCCTTGTAATTCAAGGAAGTATTGGCTTCGCATTCGGAAATGAACATTGCTCTGTCTCTGGAAAGATAGTATTCTTCTTTGATGTGATCGAATGTGGATTGAACAACATCATGTGAGAACTGCCTGACATAATCTGATATATAGCTATCAACTGTGAAATACACAGCCACTATTGCGATATATTCATCATATAAGCTGTTTTCGATATATTCTTGGTCAACCTCTTCGTTTTCAACTATTGTGTCTATGAGCGACAAAACATAAAGGATAACTTCCTCCATTCGTTCAGAAAAAGCTATCCTTAATTTCTTTTGCTTATCCGAAATAGACATCTTGTCAAAATACTCTTCGTATGGCTCACTCCGTCTGGATTGATCAAGTGCATTTATTTCATCAAAGTTAGTTATTGTACTCATTCTTCTTTCACATCCTTACCGGAAAGCAGGGCTTGTGCTTTCTGCACTTCCTCTTCTGGATTTTCATACAAGGATTGCATGTATGGGAAACTCATTTCATATACTTTCTGCGGATCACTAAATAATCCACAAGTAATCAATGCAATGAGTGGATGTATTTTATTTTTGACCAGATAATCAAGTGCCTGTGCTTTCACAAGCATGTTATCCGTTGGGTTTCTGGTGATTTTTACGTCGAAGTCTTTTGTCGAAAGTTTTATATCACCAGTAGTGTTTCTTATAATGTTAAGTATGATTCTGGCAGATGCTTTCTCGGATTCACGGATAAATGGTTCATCCAGTTTGGCTCTACTCTCTGCGAAGTCCCAGCCATTACGAAGATATACGGCCTGACCGGTGTCCCCTCCTGTGTTCTGCTGTCTATCTGGCATTCCCTCAACAATTAGCATGTTGCTGTAAATATCGTCTTTGGCAACTTGGCTTTCTGACTGATTCAGTTCCGCAGTCATCAATTCAACGTCTGACTGGCATCCGTTACCAGTATCTTTTACAGATATAGCACCAAGTTTTACCATTTTAAGGAATTCGTTCTCGTCAATCTCACAGTTCTTGAATTTCATAAAGGCTTGAACAAACTGTTCAACTCCATCCATCCTGTTTGACTGCATGGTATTGATTGTATCAAACATTGTGATTGCTATTTCAACATCGGATAATCTGTCGTGATTATTCGGATATTCGACAATCGGAATGTTTCCAAAACCATTCAGACCAGCTTTTTTAATTGCACCGTTCTGTATAATGAAATACTGATTCTTTGAATAGCACTGATAATACTGCTGTCCATCTTCATCTTTTAATATCTGAACTGAAAGCATTGCTTTCCCGGTGTTTTTGGAGTAAACAATGTAGCAATCTCCAGGATACGGAATGAATAATCGGAACGGTGGCATATCTGAGTCACTTGTCCAGTCCTCTTCACGAAGAATACACTTGTATGCAGTTCCTACTGCGCTTTGATATGTTCCTAGTTCAATATTTCTGGCTTCTGCATTTGCTTCGTCCAGATAATCATTGAACAAATCCACCTGTGCATTGTTTTCTTTGCTTGCATTCTTTTTTTTACAAACGAACTGAATTGGCTCTCCATAAGTCTGGGATGCCTTGAAGCGAACAACTTCAAGTGCATGATTCTCACATACTCTATTATTTATTTCAGGACGTACAAGTTTTTCTCTGTAAAGAACTGGCTGATCGCCTTTGTAGTATCTGTACAGATAATCAATCATTGTCCTATTTCTGTTATGAATACCGATTGTGTCAGCAATCACCTTCAGTACGTTTTCTGGTGTAATTTTGCTTACTCCGGTATACGCTACCTTTCTGCCAAATTCACCATGGCAGAGGTCGATATAATTTGTTTTATTTCTTGCCACTGCCTCGTACCTCCTTTGAACATGAAAAAAGCACTGGGTTTTGTGCCCAATGCTTTACTTTACATTATACATATTTGGTAAGTATCATTCAGTATCAAAAGGTATCAACTTTCAAAACCTTTTATGTTTTTTATTGCTTTTACCGCTTTTAAATGCAATCGTTTGATAGTCACTTCAGAATATCCAAGTTCATCGGCGATATTAAGAAGCGTTTTATATTCAACATACCGTTTAAAAAGAACATCGTACAAAATCGGGTCTTCTACTGTTTCTATAGTTCTGATAATTTCTTGCTTTTGCTCCAAGAAATCTGTTGCCATTTTTGAAATCTCTTCTCGTAAATCAATAATCTTCGCAACCATATCTCCCATCGGGTCTTGCTTTGAGGAAGTCTGCACTTTTTCTCCAATCGGGATGGATTTTACACTCATGGATAAGATATTAAGTTGTTCTTCTTCGATTATTTTATTGTGAATCAAATTATCATATTTTTCAATCTGGCTCAAATATTGCCTTGTTGTCATACCTATCTCCTTCCCCAAAATGGATTCTGCGTTGCTGTAACTGTTGCTCCGTAACCTTTTTCTATAAACATTTGAAGCTGTGTAAGGGAATCAGGTGAATCATCGTGAACATTTTTTCCAAGTTGAACAAAAAATGTAAGTTCATCCATAGCCGCTTGATACTCTTTGCTTCGATGTTCGGCATCCAGAAAAATAAAGTTTCTTTTTATGTCATCTGAATATGCGATAATCTTTGACATTTTTTCCATATTTCCCGGTGCACGGCTTGATGTGCAGCTACATTTGTACTTCTGCTCCTTTAATTTCTCATCAATATACATCTTGTACATATCTCCACCATTGTTGGCTTCAAAGTTAATCTGTCGTATTTCATTGCCTATGATTTTTCCAGCGACTATTGGAAGTGTTGTTTCTTTTGTGCCCTTATTGAATACCCAATCAAAAATATAAACATCTCCATTTTCGTATTCTCGTCCAATAGGCATTGAAAGACTATCTCCACCACCCCATGCAACATCACATGCAGTAACTACTCTGCTATCTCCGTCAGGAAGAACACCGTTGTATAATCTGAGTTCATCAGTTGGAAACAGAAGTCCTTCACGGATAAACGGATTTTGCTGATATTTAGCTTGCCACTCATTTGAATCAAGTCTGGCTTTCATATCTACGTAATACTTTGTAGAAAATCCAACTCCGTAGTCATAATCAAAATTAGATTCTCCATCTTCGTTCAATGCCGGTATCTTTCTAAATCGGTATAATGGATTGTTTTGATTCTCTGTTTCCACTCTTCCAAGAGGATCCATAACATTCCATCGTGTACCAACCATTAATTCTCTGGATCCATCATTTTTACGGTCAACTAGAACGTTCAAATAATCTTGGTATCTGTTTTCCAATCGAGTAGGGCTTAAAGATTCCGTTCTATCACGCACAAGGTCATCGACATAAAGATATCCATCAGCAGATATATCTACAGAACCTGTCCATGTTCCGTCAATACCACGGCAAGTAAGAGTTGAAAATCGGTCTGGTGCTCCTAGATTGATTTCTTTCTTATCTGCCGATTTTTTTTCCAATGTTGATTCTGGAAAAATTTCATTGAATGTATATTCTGGTGTTGAAATAAGGTTTTGAATTTCTCCATAGAAACCATCTGCAAGGATTCCGCTATGTCCACTCATAGCATTATGGCTGTTTGGTCTTTTCCCCATTATCCAAGAAAGAAAAAAAATGCACGTGGTAGATTTGGCTGTTCGGGGTGGCATAGACACACCAAGAAACTCAATCTTTCTATCTTCTAAGTCCTGTAAGTCCTGCACGAGAACTTTCAATGTCTTTCTTCTCGGCTCATAGAACTTTCTTCGTGGCTGTCTGTTCTTTTCCATATAGTACAGATAACTTTCAAATAGCCATGGGGCTTCCATCAACAAATACTGCCAGTACAAATCGTCAAATGAACCGCTTCCAGTTAATGCAGCTTGCCTTGCAGACACGTTATGAGCATATTTACTTACTTTCATTGCTATCAGCCTTGCATCTGGGTTTTCGGTAAATGGCAAGTCAAGGTTCATATTCAGTAATAAATCCAAGCAGTCTTTTTGATTTTGGTAGACTGTCATATCGCCATTGATAATTTGATTCAAGATTGCCCGATACCATTCCAGCGAACCTTCTGTAAGTTTTTGCATAAAAATAGAGCCAGACCTCCTTTCTTTTAGGATTTAGTCTGGCTCTCATGTGGCTCTCTGACTTATTTATTCTAACCAATCATTATCTAAGTAAAAAAATCCAAATACTGCTAATCCAGTTAGTAAAATCCAACCGATTCTAAACAGTATTAACGGCATATCGGATTCTAAATGTTCAACTGTTTCATTAATATCTTTATTGTTATAAAATGCTGATTTGTCACTGATTGTTTTATTCTTCAATGCCGCAAAAATTGTTCCAGTATACTTAGTTCCAACACCATAGTATTTGTATCTAATATGACCGGATTCTTTTACAGTATCAATGTACTCATCATCTGGAAGAACAATTTTATTGCTTTTAAAATCAATTCCACAAAAATTTATCTTTTTAGCAGTTTTGCTTTCCTCTCCTGCATAATCCCATGTCCAATATGTTTCTGTGGTATAATAAGTGCTTTTTCCAGATTTATGTGCTACTCTTCTGGTGTGCATGGTGTATTTTTCTTTAACTTTCTTAACATAAATGTATTTACCACCGATTTCAGGGTAAGTAACTGTATCTACAGCTTTTAATTTGCCATATACAAAAGCATTTCCAATATTGGTTTCCATTCCATATTGAAATAGATCAGTAGATTGAATCTTTACAGCTTTGTTGTATTTATCATTTTGATTTATCTGCCAGTCGGATATTTTGGAAGAAATCAGTACTCCAATAAGAAACATTACTGCGATAATGGAAATACTGACAATAATTTCTCTTTTCGTAATCTCGAAGTTTCCAAAATTCCAACCTCTATCCGTCTTCATATCTTATTCCTCAAACAGGTTCTGTGGTGCCGTTTCTGGTGCATCAAAATCAAGCAATTCAAAGTCTTTTTTGTCATATCCAAGCATATTCAAGAACGATCTCTGAGGAAATGCTTTTACATATTTGCGGTACGTTTTGACAGATTTGTTATAATTCTCTCTGTATTCTGCAATAAGATTCTCTGTCATAGAAAATTCTGTCATGAGCTGCTTGTAGTTCTCAGAAGATTTTAATTCCGGGTACGCTTCACTCACGGCTGAAATTGCAGTAGTAACATTCTCAATATCATTTGAATCAGAAGTTCTTCCAGAAACAATAGCTTTTAATGTTTCACTCTCGTGCTTATCATATTGTTTCACGCAATCCGCAAGATTATATACCAGATCAACTCTACGTTTTTCCTGTATCTTAATGTCTGATGATGCTGATTTCACCTGTTCTTCCAATGATATTGCATGATTCTGGAAACTCTGCACTCCAAAGATTCCAAATATTGCAATTGCTATAACTCCTACAAGTGAAATTAATAATACTTTCCATGCGTTTTTCATAATTTATCCTCCTTTACTGGCCATTCAAAACCAAAATCTGAACGCTTGATTTTACATTGTGGGCTTCCGTCTTTCCAGAAAACTAATCCTTCTATTTCGTGTTCGGAAAGATATTTCTTGATCCCCTCAAATGTTCTTTCGACTTCAACGATTTCTTTGCCATGTTGCACAAGCATATCGTAATCCATATTGTACGGATTTCCACAGAAATGTTCTCCTATTGCTTCGTATGTGCCATCTGGCAATTTAAGACCTTGATTTGTCCACATCGAAGTTACATAGTAGGCTTCACTGAACCACTTATCAGACGGATTATTCTCATCAACCTTTACCCATCCTGGCCAATGACCTGTAATGGAATCTGGCTCACAACAAGGGATAAATCCCTCTGGTGGTATTTTACCCTTCTTACAGTCGTATCGTTTATAAAATTTTCCGTCAATTACCGCACAGCAAGAGCCGTCATATTTGACTGTTGCAATCCCTTCTCCTTCAAGCACCCATTCCATACCCGGATGCACTTTTGGAAAAACTTTTAAAGCCTTATGGTCTTTGAATTCTCTCTCAAATAATGTTGGTATCTTTTTCATTCAACATATCCTCCTGTCATTTTCTGAACCACCAAATATGCTTATCAAGAATATTTGCTTTTACATCACTTTCACAATAATAGTCGCATCCCTCGTCTGCAAATTCTGCCGGGGTTGTAAATCGTGGTATTCCATCTGGCTCCAACATGACACACGCCTGTCTCGAAATATAGTTTGCTACGACAGCCGGTTCGCTACGCCACCAGACTTTTCTTCCGATAACATTTTTGTCAAAATCAATTTCGTTCAAATTCATTGGGTGTTCTAAAAAATCATTAATCATGCACCTCGCGCGTTCAATACCGCCTCTTACATCGCAGAATTTTTCACCGTTTCTGGTTATAAACACGTTTCCAATTGTTCTTGTTTCAAATTCACCGTGTCTGTATCTTGCATGATTATAAGGTGCATAATTTATACCCCAACATACAGGCTCTCCATCGAATTGAACCAGATTCTCACAACTCGGTTTTTCACTTCTTGGATAAGCCCATAAATTGTTATTTCCGTATTTCCCACCGATCGTATGTATATAATCTTCTATTAAAACAACAAAATACGATTTTTCGTTAATTACAGTATCCCAATTCATTTGGTGCATTTTTAGTCTCGAAATATCTGTAGTCCTGTCTATTAACTTGATTATTGGCATCTGATACCCTCCTTTTTCATGTGTTCACCTCAAACTCTTTCTTGCAGTTGCTACCCTTGCACTTCAATTTAAGATGCTGAATTTTTGTTTCTGGACTAATCATAAGTGCTTTCTTCTCACAAAAAGGACAACAATACCACAGTTTGCCATTGATATTCTTTATTAATGCCCGTCCGTCCCACGACTCCGGTGGGTTCATTACCTGAGAGAAGTCTATTCCCTCGGATTCAAATGCTGATTTGATACTCATCTATATTTTCTTACTCCTTTTCGTCCTGCAACTCTGCGTATCATTGGAATTCCATGATTTTTTCTAAAATTATTTCGATTTATTTTATCCGGTGCGAATATTGTCCAGAATAATCTTTTCTTAGTATTTGAATTCATTTTAAAATTTATAGTGAATGATTCGTATTCACTGAAATTCGGTAAATCGTCATTCTGATCAGGTGGTATGTGTTCTGAAACGTTTGCTATTTCGGTAATCGGACAGTACTCACCATCTGGCTTTTTAAGAAAGTACTGTTTTTCGTCTTTTTCGCCCATATCAACTCACCCCATGAATCTTTCTAAGATTTGCATATCGGTCAATAATTACATCAAGTGCAGTTCCTAATTGATTGATCGTAATGCAGTTGTCTTGAATTTCTCTGAGGTAATCATCAACATTCTTAACTGCATCGCAAAACGCTGGATCTAATTCGGGATTTATCTGTTTCTTTAATTCATCGTTATAATCGCACATCTTATCCAGTTCAGCATAAAGCTCGTTGATTTTTTCATTTTTGCCCAGAATTTCATGTTGTTTTGCTTCTCTCTCATCTGCCAAACGAACAACTTCTTCTTTCAGCTGATCTACAGTCCAGTTCTTCAAATCTTCAATTCTCATGGCATCCTCCCTCAAATCTTGGTAAATATTTCCATGTCATAGTTATCACGGATATAATCTACGCATTCACATAGTTTTTCTTTTAAAAATTGGTCTTTTGCAATGTCTGGATGCAACATATATAAAATACAGCTATTTTCTTTTCCGTCCTCCTGGAATTTCTTCCAGTCAAACACCATTGTGAACAGAGGAATCCTTGTAAAATTCTTCGTCTTATGTTTTATGTATAGATTGCAGAGTTTTTTAATCATGGCATTTCCTTTCACAATCATGCTGTTTTCTCAAATAAACCAAGAATAAATTCCCGTCCCATCTGTGTAATCCTTCTGTGGTAGATTACCTTTCCAGAATCCAGAACTTCCTGTTTGATTTCCTCATATCCGCAATCACTGTAGTTAGAGTACATCAGCCACGTACCGTTGACCTGATACTGTATCTTCTTCTCTGCCAGAATCCGATTTAACTGTATTGCTGATTTCAGTCCCAGTTCTTTTGCAATCTCAGTAATGGTGTAAGTCTTATTTACGTGCATCAGAATAGCATTCTTTCTCTCAGCTTCTACTCTTGCAGCACGTTCTTCTTTTAGTTTGGTCAGGAGTTCGATGCCGAAATCTGGATTATTCAGGATGTTGTCAATAACATTGTCTGTGGCATATATGCCATGCTTGCGGATGGTTTTCAGAATCTCTTTGACCTCTTTCTTAAACTGTTTGGCAATCGGCTTTCTGGACTGCATCAGGACTTCGTAGAGTCCGTTCTCGGTGAGAAACCATGTTCCATTCCCACCGGTTCTATTCTCAAAGTAAACATTATTTACTTTGACTTTCTCATCTTCATCTACAGATTCAATCATTACTGATGGCTTGCTGTGTTCAATCCACTCCGCTACATCTTTTGCAAGAAATAACGGTTCCTCTGCTGTTCCATAAACACGAAACTGCTTTCCTAATACTTCCTGCTCATTTAATACTTTCAGTTCGTTCATTTCTCCCTTTCCTCCCTATGTTTCATCTGGCACTCGATCATCTTTGCTATGTTCTCACGTTCCTGTTTTATTCCATGTCCCTGACGGAACAACTCACATTTGAGGATATTACCGCATCTGGAACACTCGTCTTTAATTTCTTTTCCTGCTATTTGCATTTCTTCTCCCTTGTTGGATGGATAATTAATCCATAATATTGTCCACGATCAAAATAATCTGTTGCTGTTTCGATACAGCGTGTTCTTAATTGTTCGTAAGCGTTTTTATAAAATTTCAAATCAGACATTATTTTGTTAATTGATTCATAATCTAGGTTCTCCCAGCATTCACAACTATCATCAAGGCATCTGAAATCCGCGCAATGTTCACTGTCGCCATTACAGCAGACACCCTCATATACCGCGTACCATTTACATGTGCAACAGCAATCTTTTTCTTCCGTAAGCTACCTCCCTAAACAAAAATTCCAGTACACGGACTTGAACCGTAACTAGCCACCTAACGTGGAGTACTGGAAACCAAACTATACCTTAGGAGTAATTTATTCCTACGATGGCAATCCGTAGGAGTTGAAAAGGGAAGATTTGAACTTCCATGTACATCCCATGTCCAAAGACACATACTCACCCATTACGATGTACTATCCTCTGCGTCTGCCTTTCTATTGTATCGGGTTCATCACCGTCAATAGTTCCGCCACTTTTCAATCAGAGCATTATCACTCAATGCATCAAACGTCCATATAGGAGGGGATTTCCACCCTTTTACTCTCATGCCGCCGGCTAAGGTCACCTAAGTTGTGGGTTCAAACCTATGCTACCACAATAGCGTCTACGTATTCCGCCACTATATGGAACGGTGCATACACGATTCGAACGTGTACAACATTTCTGTTGGATAGGTTAGCAACCTACTCTGATACCATTACAGCAATGCACCACTTAACTAATCAAAACTGATTTTATTGTATCGTCAAAAAACCAAAAAAAAACGGTGGGAACCTTATTTGCAAGAGCTACGCCCACAAGTGGAATCGAACCACTACGCTACACCTAGCTCGCTCCGTATGTTTTATATTTCCTCAATTGTAATGCAGCCGTACCTTTCCGAATTAATTGTATTTTCCATAGCTTCAATCGGATTATATCCAAGGTTCTGCAATACCTGTTTGAATACTGTTACCGACTGACCACTTGCAAGCTGTACACCTTTTCTTGTGGCATCTGCATGGAACAGATCATGTCTGCTGTTGACATTCCAGAAGATAACATTCGGAATAACATATCCGGCTTTACGGAATTTCTTTTCCATTTTGTCATAGAAAGACCAATCCTTATTACCGCAATAATCAATTTCCATGTCAGAGATAACAACTATAGCTTTCGGCATTTCTTCTTGTGAAACGTTGTTCTTTTCGGCAATATCAAGTACTTTCTCAAATGCTGCTTTGAGATCTGTGTTCATATCCCAATTTGTCTTGTCTACATTTCGCACCTTCTGTTCAAGAGTTTCGCCCTTTAGCGAAACAATCTGTGGATTGCCAGAAAATGTCATGAACAAATTATGATATGCACCTGTATTTCTTTCAGCAAAGTATATTGCCAGACCGATTGATGTTGCCATTGGTCTTCCGCACATTGAACCGGATACATCTGCCATTATCAGTGCATTTGTTCCCTGTTCAACATAATTTGGAAGTGCTTTCCATTGTGCTTCAAGGACTTTATTATTTTCTCTTCCGCAAAGAATCTTCTCTACGATGTCATATGGATACAAAGTCGAAGCATTGATTTTTACTTCTCCCTTATCAGCTTTATTGATAAACTCGTTAAAACCGTCTGGATCGTGTTTTGCAAAAGCCCTGCGATAAATCATCATTGCACGGCTTGGAACTTCTGGATATTTAATCTCATTCCACTTACCGGCAGACATAAGGCTTTCAACAACACCGATCTGCTTTCTCATGTTGCGAACAATTCTCTTGAAGTTATAAACTGGATAGCCTAACTTCTGTGCAGTCAGGATTCCTAACTTTCTAGTCTCTGTGCTACTTGCATCAGCAGTCTTAATCCATTTAGCAAGTAAAGAAATTGCTTTTCCCTCATTGAGATTCTTCAAATCTTCCTCGAACTGATTCTTCATGGCTTTCCACATATCATCTTCCAGTGGTGTTCCAATCAGTTCATACAAATCATCATATCTTCCAAACACTCCAATCAAATCAAGATTCGGTCTGAGTGCTTCTGGATGATGTTCTGCCATATAGCGAATAATGGTTCGGAAGGTTTTTCTCTCTCCAAGTCCACACCGAATATCTCTTGCGTAGAAAGCAATCTTTGTAGCAAAGAGTTTATCCTGTGCATACGCTTCTGAGAACAACGTGGTGATTCTATTCTCATCTGCATCTCTCAATGCACCAATGGTTCCGAACAGATCAAGCCTTGCATCACTTGTAGTGTTTAGTGCGACTGCACCATTTTCAGTTCTTGTAAACTTGCTTTCTTGTTTCATTGCATTTGCAAAATCCATGCTCTTTCTCCTTTCAGGACACAAAATATAAAATACACGCCTAAGATTTTATTTAAGAATGAGTTGCTGTAAGTGCCCCATAAATTTTTCATGATGCTTTTGGTTTCATAATTCAAAGTTATGCTCAAATAATTGCTGTAAGCATCACATAATTGCCCCCGACAGGATTTGAACCTATAAATTATTTGCGGTAAAGAACACGAACATGTTCTAATCGGTTTTCCGTAACCGACAAACAGGGGCAGTGGCAAGGGGTGGACTTGAACCACCAACACGTACCTTGTAATGGAAAGAATGATTGCTGTAGAAGTCACGAACATGACTTACAATCTTTTACTGCTCTACCAATTGAGCTACCTCGCCATATTTACCGCCTGTAACGGTCAATCGCTTTGCTAGAGCGATTGGGTTGAATTTCACTCTCCAACAGAAAGAAGCCAAGTGAGGACTTGCTTTTAATGTAGTTATAGGAAAGGGCAAGCAAGAACTCTTTGTGTTAATCCGCTGAACGATAGACGGATTAATTGCAGGAGGTGGATTTGAACCACCGTCTCTGGCTAAGGAAACCAGAAAGAAACCACTTCTCTATCCTGCCAGAACCCGGTATAATCCGGGTTAGCAATATGTTTATTGTGTTATGCTTTCCACTAGGCTGTTTTATGCCGTGCCAGCCCCACGGAATTGTTTCGGATATTCTTCACCTTTTACCTGAATACATGTACCTTTTGAAAACTCCTACAATCAACGTGCGCTTCGTTGATATTTTTAACTCCAAGGTACTTCCCTGCGAAGAAAAATGCCCCATGTCCAGGCTATGCCGTATCATCCCCGGAAAAGATATCGTTCTTACTATGCAGGTAAATTTTTTCCATTCGTATATCGGACGAATGGCTGTTGAGATATGGACACTACAGGATTTGAACCTGTGACTGATTGCTTATGAGGCAACTGCTCTCCCACTGAACTAAGTGTCCTGAGATACCAAGTTCCGTCGCCGAACTTCCCTTGGCACTGTTGCGGTTCTTACCCTCACAGCCGCAACAAAGGGTCTGCTGCTTATTTTATGTCGCCATGTTTATAACAGGCGAAGTCTTCCGGGGCTTTTGGCACCCCTTTAATCAGCCCCGTTGGGCTAGAAGACGGAGGAAATTAAACGAATGAAAAAAAACTTGTGATGCCCTTGCAATAACATCACAAACGGGGCTAGCTGGATTTGAACCAGCGAATGCAGCAGTCAAAGTGCTGAGCCTTACCGCTTGGCGATAGCCCTATGATGGCTCCCCGAAAGCACCAATGAGGAGCCTATAAAAACGTGATATATTCTATGTACGGTTTATAGTATTTACGCCCATATGATGTGGTGGGATATTGGGAAACACTTATTCATATGCCACTTCTTTTCTCACATGGGCTATGGCGAGACTTCATGTCTCGAACACAAGTAATTGTAGCTGTTTCCCTTTCGCCAACTTGTGTTTTCCGTAATGTGTTTTATATTAACTGGCTCACATATGATGAACACAGTTAAAACCATCGGAAATGCTAAAAGCATATATTTACCTCACAATGCAAAGCATAAGTATATTTAGCACAAAGCAAAATTCCATTACCAAAAAGAAATTTAACGAGTACCGTTCTATTTTTTCTCCTGAATCACTGGATAAGAACATCCAAAGCGTAACTGCAAAGAAAACGTTCAAAATAATCCCAAGTACAATAAAACCAGTCCTCATTTTTCATCCCCAATAATAAAATCAAGCATCTTGCCTGCTATCTCTTCTTCTGGTTCAAATGGCAAACCACAGCAATTATAATGCTCTAAAGCCGATTTTAGGCTTGCTTTGAAGCCGTGGTAAATTTCTCCATGTTGTAACAGTTCGTGCCTTAAAACTGAAATTGCATCAGTAATTGATTGAGAAGTGAAACTGATTTGCGCCAGAGCTTCCATTTGGATGTCTGGTTCTGCCATTAATTCAAGATTAAATATTGGAATTTCATCAACTGCAACATGAAAATCCACTGATTTCACTCTCGGAATCGTTTTGCCGTCAATGAGGCATTTAGTTCCAGCCCAATCATACGGTTTAGGGTTCACAATTCTCACAACACTCATGCTTCTTCCACCTCACCAAAATACTGTTTATACAATTCATAATCGTTTTTACCAATTAAATCTTTGACCCTGTGTGTTTTCTCCATTCGGAGATTGCCATATACAAAAATTGTTTTAGTAGTCTGCATACGATATTCGCCAACATTGGTTATTTGCTTAAGTCTACAATTGATTCTCTTTGTAGCAGAAAACCATCTTCCGTGTGGTGTCAAGAAATAAGTTCTGTATTCTTGGCTGTCAAACGTACTGCAATCCAAATTCGTGTTATCAGTAAAAACTTCTTTCGCTGATTCCGTATCATACAGTCTTCCGTCTTCCAGAACAGCTTTCTTGTGATGATATTCATACACTTTGTCATACATTAAAGGTTTTTCAAGTGGATGTGTGTCCGGTTCTCCAGAAGACCCTTTTTTATTTTTTGAAAATTTTTCGAGTATCGACATATGCCTACCTCTTCCGAAAATAATCTGCCAGGGCTTCACGTGTGATCTGTGATACACTTTTACCGGTTCGGTTCTTCTCGATTATCAGTTTGCGTTCCAAATCGCCAGATAACCGTATGCGTATTGATTCACCTTGCGGATTGTATCTTGCATTTTTCATAGTGGAATAACTCCCTGTCCTTGAAGTAACAGTCTAAATGTTTCTTTGCCTTTAACAGTGATATATGTCTGGACATTTGAAAATCCATATGGTGTTAAGAAATCTTTCATCTGGAACAATCCTGACTTACGATAAGTCTCATACGGTTTCAACATGTTGTGCTTATCTCGATAAACATATTTGTTGGTTACCAGCCAATCGGTAAGTGCTTTTGGTGACATATGAAATTCTTTTGCCGTATCACGAAATGTTGTAAGCAATCTATTATCCACTAAAGAATCAAAATAATCAGCTTTAGGTTTTTGCTCTTGAACTTTCTGCTCAAGCAACTGTTTCTCTCGTTGCTCTTCGATCCATCTCTCTGCACGTTTAATTGGATCACTAATCTGATAAGAATCTATCTTTCTATCTACTTCGTACTTCCCAGTCTTACGAATGGACGGAAGTACTTCTGATGTGACCCAATGTTTAAATTCCTTGGCTTTTTCAAGCTTACTACTAAAAATTAATGAGAAAAGACCGGATTCATTAATAGCTATGATATTCCTTGTCTGTGTTCCGTCATAAAATGGTACTTCTGCCTTATCTTCCAACTCTACATGCCTTTGTATATCTCGACTACCATTTTGGTACCCGAGGGCTGTTGCAACATCAATTCCAACAAACCATGGATTATTGTCTATCATTACTGTTCTTACATTTCCAAATTCTGGATTGCTAAAAATCATCATTTCATTCATTCTTCATACCTGCCTTTCTGATATTGCCTTATTTCTTCTGGCAGAGAAACGGTTAAGGCTTACCGCTTGTCGTGTTGCAATCACTATCTCTGCCATGTGAGGAGAGCCTTTTTTATTTTTTTTTGAAAAATTTTAGGGTTGATGTTTAAAAGGGGGCTTTTTTGTTATTTTCTTTGGTTGAGGGGGTGACCCGTCTGGATCAGGCCTATATATAGACCCCCCCCACCGGGTGCGCCTGCATCCCGTCCGGCTCTGCCTGGTATGATAGCCAGCTAAACCGGTGTTATTTTTAAGCCCTGCTATATTATTGCGTCAAATACTAATTTATCGCAATAATTCACTGTCATTTTGCATAGTTCCAAGCCTGTATATTGTGCATTATGTATAATTCTGCTGTTTTCGTGCTTTTACGGCTTAATTGTTCGCCCATTGCGTACATTTACAAGGCTTTTGTATGTCGTCCTGCTATAGTTCCGGCTTATCTGCTTCTGGAAGTTCCAGGACGTTTTTGTATTTGTCTGCGATCTGTTGGGCGCTCTGCTGTGGGATGCCCTGTTGCTGGGCTGCTGGTACCGGTGCGGTTTCTGCCATGCCATAGGCAACCTTGCAGGCAAATATCAAATTAGCATTCGTTCCGGTCTGATTGTGCAATTTGTCAAGTGCAAAAGCACCACATGTCTCTTTCCATTTTTTCACCGTTTCGCCATGTTTCGAGTTCGCTCTATACTGTTTATCCACCCAATCGCTAAAAGTACCGTTATTAATTCCAACCATTAAACCAAACATCTGTAAAGTTGGCGATATGCCAAATCTACCACATACACGTATATATATATTAAATATATTATCTAATAACTCTATGTTGTTATTATCAGGCTTTTCTATATGATCTGAGACATAGAAAAACATGTCTATTCTATTATCCACTATATCTTTTTTATACTTTTCTATGCTGTCATAATCTTCTTGGCGTATGCATAATACAGTGTTGATATACTCGTCTACTAATAGCCATATTTTATTTTCGTACACTTCAATTCCTTGTATTGTAGTTGTTGTATTCTTCACTGTATCACCTCACTTTATTACGTTAATTCATAAAATAAAAAATACCTGGTTAAACGCTGGGGGGGCTGTTCGTTTTGTCTACGTTGCCCGGTGTACATTTATCCAAGTATTTTAAACTCTTATTACCGCTCTTTAGTTGTTGGGTTAATCTTATAGGCTTTTTTTTAAAAAGTCAATCCCTCAAAAAAATATTTTTTACTCTTCTTACCTGCTTATAATAATATAATATATATAAATA
>ERZ1034917.114-NODE-114-length-78580-cov-1011.716345_pt1 | contig 78580 bp, 112 predicted proteins | sample MGYA00520605_ERZ1034917 | MGnify/ENA primary metagenome ERZ1034917 (study PRJEB33766, sample SAMN09781784) | gut metagenome | biome: gut microbiome | host: Homo sapiens | place: Madagascar | study: EMG produced TPA metagenomics assembly of the PRJNA485056 data... | reverse complement strand
GGGGGAGGCCGATGAGGGGTGGGGTGGTGGGTTTGAGGATGTCTCCTACTTTGCTGTTGAGCATGCTCAGAGGAACAGGATGGTTGTCCGCTGTGGGCGACAGGATGGAGAGAGGACCAGTCATGGTGCCACCTGCGAGAGCAAGGTAGTTTTTCAGTAGTTCTGCATGGGCGTCGGTGGCGGTGTTGTGGGCGCTGACTGTTGTGGTGGCGGTGCCCTTGGGGTCTGCGCCGGTTTGTTCGGCTGTGACTTTGTGGGGGTTGCTTTGGTCGGCAATATGGCCTGGGACTTTGGAAAGGGCGGCGTTGAAGGCGGTCTCTGTGCCGGTGTAGCCTGCTTCTACGGCAGCGGTAAAGGCACTTTTTCCGTTTTGGCCGCTCACACCTGCCGGGCCTTGGGGGCCTTCCGGGCCGGTCTCGCCTTGGGGGCCTTGCACACCTTGGATGCCTTGTGGGCCTTGCTTACCCTGTTTTCCCTCCGGGCCAGTCTCACCCTGAACACCCTGGGGGCCTTGGGGGCCTTGGGGACCGGTCGGGCCTTGGAGCTTGCCGACGGAAGTCCAATCGCCCTGTGTCTCCGACCAGATGTAGCACTCCCCGTCAGCTTTGACCATGTACATCTTGTCATTGCCGTTGGGAATGGCGTTTTTCAGCGCGGCAAGGGTGCTGTAAATGTCCTCGATGTAGAGGCTGGTGCCGTCCTTGCCGGGGGTACCGGCAGGGCCTTGGGCACCGGTGGGGCCTTGTGTCCCCGCTTTCCCCTGCGGACCCTGGGGGCCGGTAGGGCCTTGCTCACCCTGTTCTCCCTGCACACCCTGGACGCCGGGGATGCCCTGGATACCCTGCGGGCCTCTGGCACCCTGTGCGCCCTGTTCGCCCTGGACACCCTGCGGGCCTTGCGGCCCACGGACAGACACGGCCTGGGGCGCAATGGCGCTGTCCTGGATGGTGAAGGACATGACGCCGTTTGTGTCGATGCTGGGAACGATGCTGGGGCCGGTGGCTCCTCGGTCGCCCTTGTCGCCCTTCACGCCCTGGATACCCTGTTCTCCCTGGGGGCCGGTGTCACCCTTCACGCCGTGGACGATGGTCTTGGTGCCGTCGTCGGAGACTTCGCAGTTGTCAAACTGCATCCGTCCGCGCTGGGGCAGGGTCTCCCCGGTAGGGTTCATAATGATGTGACCGGCAGAACCGGACGCCTGCCAAGTCACGCCGTCCTGGCTGGTTTCCAGCACGCGATCTGCGTTCAGGCGGATGTACTTGAAACCTGCTCCTTCCGGGAGCTGTACGCTCGTCTCCACGCCCAGTGTTTCCAGAGCAGGGAGCAAGGTGACGTTGATATACTCCTGGATGGTCAAAGGCCCTTCGTCGAACTTCTTCTTCAGTTCGGCAGCAGACAGACCGCCTACGTCGTTGGGTTCGTCGTCCAACTTCTGGACGATGTTTAAGTCTTTGTTCAGCTTTTCTAAGCTCATAGGTATCACCTCGCATAGCCCGTGAATCGTACCCGCATGTCAGCGGACAGGATGGTCACGGTGGTGTTGATGGATTCCGTTCGGAAAATCAGCTTGTAAAACACGAACTTCTTCGCTTTGATCTTCAGACGCTTCATGTGCGGCTTTCGGTTCGGGTTGAAGCTCCATTTCCTAAAATCCGCCCCGGAAAACGAGATCAGGGACGAGACCACGACCTTGTTCGTATAGGCCGATTTTCGGTCTGTCTGGACGGTCACATAGACTTCACCGTGGGTCTCCGGTTTGATGCCAACCCACAGCATGGCGCTGTACTTTCGCATGAAGTCCTGAGAAAAACTCTCTGCGCCGCTTTCCCAATAGCTTTCGATTTTCTCCCCGTTGTCTGTCCGGTTGGTGTAAGCGATGAGATTCAAGCGTCCCTTGCTGTCTCCGCTATATAGCTTCCCCCGGAAGTTTACGAAGCACGTCACGTCAAAGGCTGTGTAGCAGTACCAGGCATCTGCAGCGTAGTTGTGTACCAGCGCCCTGTTGTCTGTATTGATGATGTAATACTCCTGGTTGTCGTTGTCATCCCAACAGCGGCAGTGTTCCAGGTCAAACCCAGCCAGGGTCCCCATGATGCGGTCAGAGATACGCCGTGCCTGCCGCTCGTCAATGGTCAGGTTGGAAGAGTAGGAAGAGCTGTTCTTCCACTCATACAAGTCGTGCCCAAAGAGCGTTCTAGGAGAGTTCAGCACCAGTTGTGCTTGCCCAGGTGCCACATTTCCAATGGCTCGGTTCACGGGCGTTGCGTAGAACGTCGCCGCCGTGGTGTTGTCCACCATCGTGGTCACGCCGTACTGCACGGAATAGGTAGACGTAGACTTGTAGACGATCAGCCGGGAGTAGTGCCGAATGAGCGCCGTGATGGGAGTGTTGGCGTCCCCGACTTTCAGGACGTTCATGTCCGGAAAATAGTCTGCCCTCGGTTTTCCATCGTTGTCCAGGCCGGAGTAATACGCTTCGTTCGTGCCGTCTCCATAGAGGAACACGCGGTTGTCGTTGGCTCCGTTGAAGGTCTCTGCATACTTCATGGCAAGCGCCTTGTCCCGGAAGTTCTTCTTCACTTCCCACGCGATTTCAATGGTGTTTATCCCCTTCTCCGGGGCTGTGCTGAAGGTCACAGTCCCCTTTTCCAGGTCAACGGTGTACTTGCTCTTCTCGATCTCAGGCTCATTCTCTGCCGCCTTGTTCTTCACCCAATCCACGGACTTCAAGTCCTTCTCCGGCAGGGTAAAGGTGGTGGCAGTGCCGTCCGGGGAGAACCAGCAGCGTCGCTTCCCGTTGAGCTTGTTCACCTGCTCATAGGTGGTGCCGCCGCCGCTCGGAACGACGGTAATGGTCACGATAGGCCGATACCCGTCCACGTCCTGGAGTGTTTCTCCGTCCCACTCTTTGTACTGGCCCTTTGCCATGATATAGAGCTTTTCAGAGTAGCCGAAGAAAAACACCGGTTCCGTGGTGTCCAGGTCGCCAATGGCTTCCCGCTTCCATGACCCGTCATGGAGCTTCCAGAGCTTGCCGTCGGCAGCACCGACCAGATACTCTTTTCCCTTCACGTTGCCAGCCCATAGGCCAGCGACTTTCTGGTTTGTGGAAGAGGATACCGCCCGGCAGCGCTTCATCTTCCAGGTGTACTCATCCCGTTCTGCGTCATAGGTGCAGGAAACAAGCTGATAGGTGAAGTTCTCGTCATAGCGCCAATAGTATCCTGCGTACTGTTCCGCGTTCTCAAAGCTCACAGAGACCTCGTCCCCGGAGACTTCCAGAAAGCCGTCTGTCGTCACGGTGCAGGTGGGGTGCATCCGCAGCTTGCCGGAGACATGTTCATCAACGCGAACTTCTTGCGCGTTGTCCTCCACCTGCAAGGTATAGGCTTGCAGTAAGCCCTTCACCATCTGCTGTCCCGGTCTTCTCTGCAAGTTCCGGTCACGGGTGACTTTGAAGTTCCGAATGACCGACGCTTCCCCCATTTTCAGTTTGGTGTCGCCGTCCGGGTTTTCGTTCAGGCCAAGAAACTCCTGGATACGAAAGACTTTCTCGTCGGCTCCGGTCGTAATTCTCGCCATAGAACATCAACTCCAACGGGAAAAGTAGTTGTATTCGGTGCTTACGCCGTATACGTCGGTGATGCTTTCCGAAGAACGCGGGAAACCGGCGGCCAGTTTATCCCGAAGCTCTTCGTACCTCTGCTGGAAGAACGCCGCTGCCGAAGGGTTCTCATCCAGCAAGAGTTGTGCCGCCAACCCGTAGGGAAGGACGGTCTGGCAAATGTAGTCGTCCAGTTGAATGAAATCCGTGAAGTTCTGAATCACGTCTACAATGGGGCGCTTTTCTTCCTCTACCTGCTCATAGGTGTCTGAGTAAGGAAACAGCTCCCCGCGCAAGGCGTTCAGAATCAGCAGCGTTCTCACCTTGTATTCTCTGGTGTCGGAAGTGTCTGTCTCACCGCTGGATTCGTTCACTTCGTCAATAAGGCCCATCGCAATGTCAAAGACACGCTGGGCAGTGGTGCTGGGTGCAGGCATCGTGTTCCCTCCTTTGGAAAAAGGGGAGGCGCTGGGCCTCCCCCTTGTTTCGTTGTTATCAAGCAGTTGCGGTGGAGGACACATAGATGCCCTTGCACTTGGTGTCCAGCACAAAGCTGCCGTAGATATAGCGGCCCTCGACCACATCACCATCCACGCCCATGGGGTTCTTGTGAACGCGGTAGTTCTTCAGCTTCATCACGTCCACGGTCGCGCCCTTGTACTTCAGAATGAAGTTGGTAGCGGCAGGGAAGATGGAGGAAGGAACGGTCACCACGTCCACGCCGTCGATGGTGCCGCGGTAGCCGCGCCGGATGTTCTCAGCAGTCAGGGTGTCAGAGCCGCCCATGACCACGTCAGCCAGCTTGAACTTAAGGAAGGTCAGTTCAGGGATGAACAGGACGCGGCCCGTGGTGGGGACTTTCTCGTCGGACATGGTGGCGTTGGCCGTGAAGATCTTCTCCACGATGTTGGCCTTGGTCAGTACACCGTCCTTAGAGGTCAGAACAGCCTTGCCAGTGGTCAGGCCGTTGCCAGCGATCCACTTCTCGAAGCGGTACTTGTCGATTTCAGGGGTGATGACCTCGTCGATCTCACGCTTGAGGCACTTGTTTGCCTGCTTGATGTTGAACTGCTCGGAGGCGTTACCGGCGTCGATGGAGAAAGTGAACGCCTTGTCCATCTCCAGGGTCATTTCCTGGGTGGTGTCGCCCAGCTCGGTCAAAGCGCCGAAACGGGCGGTGCCGGTGCGGGTGTAGTTGGTGGTCGGCACGGTGTCCACGGAGTAGATTTTGATCGTCTTGACGCCCGTGAATTCGTAGTCGTGTCCGCAGTAACGGTCGGTCTTGGAGCCGATGGTGAAGCGCTCCTGAACTTTCTGCGAATATTTTTCAGCAAGATTGATAGCCATAGGGGTTCCTTATCCTTTCCGGCCCCTATGAATCGGGGCCTGTCAGTCGTCCCCGGAATACCAGTCATCGTCAATGGGGTCAGCCTTTTTCTGGGCGTTCCCAGCAGACTTCTGGCTGCCGGTGGAACGTTGTTTGTTGTCCAGATTCTTCTTGGCAGTCTCCAGCTCGCTTTTCAGTTGCTCGTTTTCTGCTGCCAAGTTTTTGGCTGTGAATCGTGCGTAGGAAGAAACCAAACTTTCCCCTTCTCGAAGCATCGTCTCCCAAACCTCCTTGGGGATATCGCTCATCTTCACATCGGGGAACGCACGCTGAAACGCGGCGTTGTCCGCGTCAATGCGCTGTTTCTCTTCCAATTGTGCCTGCTGTTCTCTCTGCGCGTTCTGCCTCTGTGCGTCAAATGCCTGCCGCTCTCTGTCCAGTTTCACGCGCTGAAGAGCAACGCTCTTGTCGATGCCCTCTCTGCCCGCCAGCAGTTCCGCTCTTGTGGCGTCCATCAGGTCTTCAATGCTCATGTTGCTGGGCGCTGCCAACTCAGTCAGGAAGCCTTCCAGCTCTGCCACGCGCTCTTTTGCCGTGTCGCGTTCGCCGCGCACATGGTCATAGTCCAAGCCCTTCTGTGCCAGGACGGTAGCTTCTTCACGATTCACCTTCGTGATCTCGCCGAATCGCTTGAGTTCCATGAAGGGCTGGTCTTCCCCTTCCTTCGTCTCTTCGCTCTTCTGCTCGTCCGAAGTGCCTTGCTCCCCTTCCTGCGGTTCCTCTTCCTTCGGCTGGTCTGCTTCTGGTTCGGGTTCCTCGGCGGGAGGTTCCTGCGTTCCTTCGCCCGTTTCGTCTGCCTGCACGTCGCTTAGATCGATATCATCAAAGAAAGCGTCGTCGTCATAGTTTGACGTGGTACCCTCGCTCAAAGCGGCGGTATCCACGGTCTCAGGGGCGTTGTTCATTGCAGTTTCATTCATGGTTTTATCTCCTTCTTGGCTATGGTCGGCCAAATATAAGTTGTTTCTTACAGGTATCTAAACCCGGTTCAGCCGGGGTTAGAGCAGGTTCAAACGGCCCAGGATGGTCACGACCTCGTCTCTCTTAATCGGTCGTTCCGGCCCTTCGCCGTTGATGATGCCTTTTTCCGTCGCATTGGCCCAGTGGCCGTCTGTCCGGCTCCACACTGGTTCCAGCATCGTGTCGGCGTAGTTCATGGCTTCAGTTAGGATGCCGTAGCACATCTCAGGTGTCAGCTGCTTCAGGAGCTTTTCAATGTCCATTTCCTCTTCCTCCTTCCCTGCCAGAATCTCGTTGACTGCGTTTGCAATCTTCGGGTGTAGGTTATACAGGAAATCGCCAGGACAAGCCTTGTTCGATGTCCATCGGTGGACGACCATGTTCTGTTTGTCCCAATGGCCCATCAAGGACTTATCGCCCTTCCAGAGCAGCTTAGGAATCCCGTTACGCTGGCAAATGTCAACCAGCAGTTTCACAAGGGCTTCAATTGCCGCCGTGTTCACCAGGTAGGGAGCCACATTGTCACTTGCAACTTCGATGGTCACAAGCTGGTGGTCAATTTTGTTTGATGTACACCAGGCCCGGTTCTCTTCGCCGCACACCTGAGCAATCGAGCCGTCGCCACCTACCACATAGTGACAGGAAGCGCCGTTCTTAGGGTCGTGCTTGATAAATCGGCCCATATCCGCAAAGCGTTCTGCCGGGAGGTCTTTGCCGCCTGCGGTGCAGTGAATGGCTACACCTTTGATAGTGCCTTGTCTTGGCTTCGTCACGTTGGGCGAAAGTCGGACGTAGGTGGGAAGTCTGGAATTACTCACCTGTTCCACCCTCCTTCTTTTTTGTGAAGAAATAGGCGATGATTGCGCCGTAGGCCGTGCAAAAGAGGCTCTGTGCCTCCGGGTTCGGCGTAGAATCTGTAAAAAGCAAGGCAATCATGGCCGCTGTCATAGCGAGCGTTACTAAGCTCTTTACATCAATGAGTTTCAAGAACTGTTTCATTTCCTCACCTCCAAACCGGTTACAATTGGCAACCGCTCCACCTCATCCATAATGGTATCTAGGTGTCCGTTGCCACCGAGTGCTTTATAGGTTCTATGCATCTCCTGGATGTTCTCTTTGTCTTCCAGAGTGATGCCGCCGGCATCGACATACCGTCTGCCAAGAGAGCGCACCCGGTCGATCATCAAAACTTTCTGCGCCGCTGCCAGCGCGTCCAACTTGTCGTCTTCTTTGTCTTTCTTCATCCAATGCCGGTTCAGAAGGGCTACTACAATGGCAGAAAACCCGCTCGAACCAAGCACGATGCCGATGATCTTCAGAATGGGTTCCATTACACCATCCCCTCTGTCGTCCCAGTTGCGTTCACCTTGCGCTGTAAGGCAGAGTATCCGCCACCGGTGGGAATGTCTGGCTTCTCTTCCGAAGCCGCTACGGGCGCATTTCCTGTGTCTTGCACACCCTGCATAGCCTGCTGTGCCTGCATCTGTGCCGCCTCCTGCTGCTTCATCTCCTGCACCAGCTCACGTCTGGCAGGAATGTAGCCGTCCGGGATTCGCTCCAGATACTGCGTGGTGCTGATTCGTCCCATTTTGAGCAGGTTGTCCAGCGTCTGAATGGAAGCGATCTCCGAGTAGTAGGAACTTGCGCCAACGTCAAGCCGCATTGCCATGGGAATCTCTTTCAGCACGGAGAAGTCGAACGGCAGCGGAACTTCGGGAGGCGGCTGCTGTCCAACGAACTGGAACGCCTGCTCCACCTGTTGCGGGGTATCCACGTCAACAAAGCGTTTCCCATAGTAGGCACCCATGAAGTCGATATAGATGCGGTACAAGTCCTCAATGCTCTTGTAAAGGTTCTGCTTCGTCAGCTCAGAGGGCGTGGAAGCCGCTCTCTGCAAGGCGATGATTGCCGACGTATTGTCCGGTCTGGTATCACCCAGCGCCACGGACGTTGCACCCAAGCTCTCTTCCGTCTGATTCACAGCCAACTCGATGAACTGGGAAATCTGCGGGGAGATGGTCGCCGGGTCGATGATTCGCGCCACATTGTTCACGTCGCCGCCGTTGATGCCAATGGCCGCCCCAATGCGGTTGTCCCACTTGGAGACCCGCGTCTTGTCGTAGACGATCTTCGGGAACGCCGTAGTCATCAGGGACAGCATGGACATGGCGTAGGTCTTGTTGATAAAAATCTGGTTTGGAATCAGGCCGGTAATCATGGCCTGCCCGTGATAGCAGTCCTGCACATAGTCCCAGTTCAGCCAGGTGATGGGATATCGGGACAGCTTCAAGTCCCACGCTTCCCGCACCAAAGAGGTCCTGGTACTCTCGCAGCCCCAGATGTGGCCCGTCTCTTCGTCCCGCCACAGCAGCAGAAGCACCGTCACTTTGTCGTCCGTCTGCTTCACGTCGTCCATGTAGGTGTCAGAGCTGTCCGGCTGAATCAGGTCCCACGTCTCAATGCCGTTGGCTTTGGCCTTGCGCTTTGTGTGTCCTACAATCTCTCGCTTAGAAATCAGGATATAGGGCTGATTCTGAACAAGCCGGTCATTTGGGTTCCCAAAAAAGACCTGTGTGTTTTCCAGAATTTCCGTGACGATCTTCCCCTTGGCCTGCTGGCCCGTCTCTGCGTCCGGGTCCCAATAGGTGTAAGTACACCCATCCCCATCCACAGCGGCGTTTCTCGCGTACTCTCGCATGAGGGAAGAGATATTCAGATGCTCGGTCAGGCTGTCCAGTTCCTCATTGACAATGCGGACCGGAGTGGCAAGCTCTTCCGTGGCAGGGGTAGCCGCTAAAGGCGTTGCGTTGACCTTGATGTTGTCCGATGTGATAGAAGCCACTGTGAACAGCGCCACGCGCTTAAGGATGTTGAACACGGGGGTAGGCAGACCGTTCGAGATAACCCCTTCCCACTGCTTCCCGATGAAGAAGTTCTCATTCACACGGACGGTCTCATTGAGGTTGATGTTGCTGTTGAAGAGCATCCCACGCTCATACATCTTCCACACAGCGTCCGGGGTCAGGGTGATTCCCTTGGCACCGAATAGGTCAAGCCCCGCTGTGTTCGGGGTCTCAGTCTTCGTTTTCTTCAAGGTTTTTTGCCGCCTCCCGTGCTACGCTCGCGTCGTAAGACATTATGTTGTTGATGCCACTGAGCATCCGCTCTTCTCTCTGGTCCAGCGCCTTGCGGTCTTCCATGTACTCTTCCAGCTTTTCCAGGTCGAGAACGAGCTTGTTCACAAGTTCAACATTTCCGTCAACATCCGTCGTAAGAGAACGAAGCCGCCGGAAAAGCTCGTCGATTTTCTCGTCCGCTTTGGACTTAGAAAGCGACAAAACAGCCACTTTGTCGGTTAACTTACCGATCATTAGTTCCAACTGTCTGATTTTCAGCTCGAACAGCTTCTTCAAATTCAGAATCATTGCCATAAAAGCGAAGAACACGACCAGCAAGCAGACGTAATACAGCTCCATTGTTTCCTCCTTATCCAGCGCCGAGATACCCGGCAGTCACTTCCCCGCCGGTCATGTATCCTGCGTAGTCTTCCGGCGCATCATCCTCTTCGTCGTCCCAGAAAACAGGTTCCTTTTCCTGAATGGCTTCTGCCGGGAGAACGCGACTTACGCAGTAGTAGCGCACGCCATCGACCGTGTGGGTCACTTCGTGCGGGTCTTTGGCGCAGTCGTTCGGATTCTTCTCATCCGCCTGAATGTCCTGAATATCCCCGATAGCACCCTTGCAGGTATCGAAAAATAGAAGCCCAGGCAGCTTATCGGGAACTGTGCCGTCATCCCGGCGGAACATAGCCTGCACATGTGGGTCACGCAGAGGATAGGGGGCCATCGCTTCCTTCATCATCATGTGGCCCTGAACGCGGTTGTTATCCGCTTTGATAAGCCCCACCTGGTTCAGCATGAATACTTCCGCCATGGTCTTGCCGGTATCCTTCTGCCTGCTCCACATATCCGGCGGCGCATAGGTGGCCGCGATATGCTCACCCGGAAGTGTCAGCTCATGTATTTTGTCCGCCGCTTCCTTGACGATCAGGCCCTTATGGGTGAACTCCCGGTAACACCAGGAACGTCCATCCTCATCCACCGCCCACCAATAACACGCGAACATGTCAAGGCCGTAGTCGAAGCTCCGGTATCTCTGCCAGTGGTCAGGAATTTTGAAGGGCTTCACCACATGTGTGACAGTGGAAAACTCCGGGAAGTAGTTGCCGCCAATGGCGTTCCAATCGCCATAGCGGTAAGCCTTTCGCTTGTCTTCCGGCATATTTGCCAACATCCGCACATAGCCAGGGGAAGAAGCCATCAGGTGATAGTTGTCTTCCACCGTGGCAGGAATGAAACTGTAATCATCCGGGTTCTCGTTCTCTTCCGGGTTGTCCGAGTTGAGCTTGAAGTCCCTGTCGATGAAGAGCCGCTTCACCCATCTGTGCCCGACACCACCAGGGTTACAAGTCAGGTACATCCTCTTTGGGAACTCATTGACACCACGCAAGCAGCCGCCCAGGAAGTTGAACGCTCTCTCCGAGAACTGCGTCGCCTCATCAATGAAGATCCAGTCGTATTCCAGACCGTTGTATTCGTCCTCAGAAGCATCCCCGGCCCAGTGGCCGAACTTGATGGTCGAGCCGTTGTGGAAGGTCATAAGGTGCGTTGTGGCGTTGTAAGAAGCCGCCTCACGCGGCACCATCTTTACGATGGGCCGGATATGGTTTTCTTCTACAATTTTGTTATCGCAAAGGCTTTTTATCCTCTGCTTCTAGCCCTTTCGGGTAGTTCGGCATATCTCTCTCCCCCTCTGGGGACCCGCTCTCGTGGGTGTGTCACCTGTTCTAGGCCCTCACCTATGCTCTGCGGCTGGACGGCATCCCTGCCGGCCTTCACCTCTGATTAGCTTGTCTGTAAATCGTTTGCGTAGATTGGCGTCGCAGCTAATCCACTGGCAATTCTCCGGGCAGTAATCACCATCCGGGTCGATGCGGTCAATGGAAAGAATCTCCTTGTGTGGAGTGTCCTTCGGCTGCTCGTAGTACCCATGTTCATAAGCCCAGGCCCGGAACGCAGCGTAATCGTCTTTCCACTCGTCACAGACCTTGATTCCCTTCATGGAGTAGTTCTTTCTGTGTTGTGCCTTGTTGTAGTAACAGCGTTGCTTCATGGCGTACCAGATCGTATAAAGCCGTTCCTTCTTGGAGTAGCCGTGCTTCGTGTTTTGTTCCCTGGTACACTCAGCTTTCAAGCACCCGCAAGAACGTGTCTTCCCTTTCACAAGGTCAGTACCGACTACCAGCGTTGTCATGCCGCAATCGCAGGAACACAGCCACTTACCAACAGCCTTTCTCTTCCCGTTGGGAAGGGTCTTGTGCTGCAACTGATACTCAATGACGGTCAAGCGCCCGAAGCGCTGGCCTGTCAGCTCGTGTCTACGCATATATGAACCCCCTCTGGCGTTATTTACAGATTTAGCTTCCCAGCTTTTTAGCAGGTTTCTAACGTGTATTCCTACACGCCGGAGCAAGAAGTTTACTCAGGATAAGTGCGACGCATGATGAGAATCCTAATTCCCGGATTCGTAAAAGCGCCTCCGACAGCTTTGATTCTGACGCTGTGTGTTTTGCCACCGCCTTTAGCACCGCCGTAAGCTGTATAGGTTGTTCTCGATAGGTAAAACAACCTCTGCTTTGCATTCGCTTCCCCAGGGTCCCAGACGATTTCCTTCTTCCCCTGTCCCCGGTACATTCTTCTCTTTGCCACGAACTCACCCCATTTCAGGCAACAAAAAAAGGGCCAGCCACCTAGAAACTTCTTTCTAGGTAACTGACCCCATTCGGCCCATCCTACTCACCGCTTAGAGTAGGGTTATTCACTTCTCTGTGGTGCAAACAACCTTTCTGTGTGTCTGCACCACTTTGACACTGTTGTTCTTTCCGGGAATGACCTCTACCCGGTCTCCCCTGGAAAGTGCCGCCTCAATGGCAGCGATCACCTTTGCATTGAGAGAAACCAAGTAGAGCATCCCCTTTCTTCTTCGGCGCGAGGAGGAGGATTTGAACCCCCGCAGGCCTTAGCCCCTAGCGCATTTCAAGTGCGCCCTCTTCAACCATACTTGAGTATCCCCGCATATAAATGCCCTACCAGAATTGCACTGGCGCTCTTGTCCCAAAGAGAGCTGCTCTTTACGGGCCGCAGCTTATCACATAGGAGGGGGGTAGAAACCAATGAAAAGACCGCACCGAAAGGAGCCAAACTCTAGGTCATGCCCTAAAGCCCAGCATAAGCCCGTCTTTCCGGGCTGTCAGCCCGCTTCTGGTCGTGGCATGGCTTTGTACCTGCTATCCAAGAGTGTGCCCAAACCGAATAGCAAACCACGCTCGCATATTGCAGACATGCTGAAAAACAGAGATGAGAATGGAAGCGAATTTCACTTCCTTTCTGTTCTGTATTTTCGCCCTCCCTGGTGAAGAAGGGCTGCTGGTACCCAGTAGAGGAATTGAACCCCTAAACACAACATGCCATATCGTGTCCGTAACCTTACACTAGGTATGGTTGTTTATAATCTGTATATGTATCGAGTGCCCTGTTCTATATTTCAGAGTGGCTTTTCTGAAACAGTGCCCCCTGTTTTTCTGGGGTATGGTTTTCGTGAGAGGTATGTTTGGAGGGTTGCTCTCAAGAGTGTGTGTAGTCTATACAGGGGCCGGCCGCCAGAGGAGCCGCCCTTTTTCCGCCACACCCTCACTGTTTGGTAGGGGGGTGGTAGGGGTCCCCCCCTATATAGTAGGCACGCACACGCCCGCGCCCGCGCGGGGCCACGCGCCCCCCGGCCCCCACCCCCCAGGCCCAGGCCCGCGCCCGTGCTGGTGGTGGTGTGCCTGCTGTGCTGGTGTGTGATAGCCTGTCAAATCCCTGTCAAACAGAGCAGAAACCCTTATATATCAATGGGTTATCCATGCCATAATAGCAGAAAAGCGCAGACACATATATATAATAGTGTATCTACGCTTACTACTTAAACGCGTCCGCGCCACCCACACCCTGAATCTTCAAAGTAATGGTTGCGCCCTGATCTCCTGTATTGATTGGGCTATCGGTGTACCCACCGTTTTTGGTTTGCTTGAGCTGGAATATTGCAGCCGTGCCAGCTTTGGGATCATGCTCAAGCATGGTGAGCAAGCGGTGTTCCCGGAATTGCTGGAGCCTTTTTAGTGGTGCATCGTATCCGTGATATGTGTCCCCCTTCTCCCCTCCCCGTCCATACCTTTCCAGCGTTGCGGGGCTTACCTGAAGGAATTTACACAACTCAAAATCAGTGGGGATAAGCTCTTCTTTTTGGCACTTTTCAATAAATTGTGTAATGAAAATGTCCAATTTTTGTGGAGAATCAATCTTTTTCTTGTTTGCCATTGATTTCATCTCCTTGCTTAAAATGTTTTATATATTTGAAAGCATACAAATCTTAATCCTGCTTTGGTAAGTCAAGTATACCATACGTTATCAAAATAATCAAGAGGAATACGAAAAGTATTATTAGAGAATTTAATGGAAAGGGCCTGTTACCATCAGGGAATTTGATGGGTTGAAACAGGCCCTTTGATACTCTCTTATATATACTTATATGCTCTCTGTGCCCTCTGGTGTGAGCTGTGCGGCGTCCTGGGCATTGGCTAGGTAATCCTCCATCGTCCGCCGTATCACTGCGTTGGGCGTGTCTCCTGCTGTCCGACAGGCCGCCTTGAAATCATCTATCAGATCGCGCCGCGCCTTACAGGTGATTACCGCCATGTTGGCAGCATCCCATTTATTATTAGCTGCGCGTTTTGCCTTGCTTACTGTCATGTGGGCACCTCCTAGTCTGTTACTTATATAGTATCACATCCCGTCAAGGTAATACAGTGTACATCATGCACAAAATACACGGTGTTACTTTGTCTATTCCGTCTATTGCTTTACACGGTAAGACGGTGTATTATAAAGCCATCAAAGGGAAACACCCCAACGGACAGCCCACCGAGGCGGAAAGGACAAACACCATGAAAAAGATCATCTCTTGCATCTGCATCGCACTCGCGGCCTTCGCCGCCGGACACCTCACCACACTCTACACGATGGAAATCGAGACTGACGGCGACGGCGACAGCGCCATTGTTACTGTTTTCGGGCAGGAGCACTTCTACGGTATCAACGGCTACGAGATCGGCTAACTCTCTTCCGGGCCTGGGCGGTGTCCCACAAAACGCCGCACCCCATAAATCTAAAAACAGATAGGAGATAAAAATGAAATACTTTATCAATGTGAACACCCTCGCAGAGCTGAAAGCTCAATACCGCCGTTTGGCGATGAAGCACCACCCCGACAGAGGCGGAGACCTGGAGATCATGAAAGCTATCAATGCAGAACATGATGAGCTTTTCTCCATCCTCTCCAAAGCTCAGAACGACAGAGCAGCAGCAGACCCAACCGGACGCACCGCAGCCACCACTGAAACCCCGGAAGAGTTCCGGCAGATCATCGACCTGCTTCTGAAGCTGGACGGCCTGGAAGTTGAGCTTTGCGGCTCCTGGCTCTGGATTGGTGGCAACACCAAGGAACATAAGGACGCACTGAAAGCGGCTGGTTGCCGTTGGTGCTCCAAGAAGAAGTTGTGGAGTTGGCACCACCCCGAAGAGGGACAGCGTTACAGCAAGCGCGGAAACAAGGACATGGGATACATCCGCACCAAGTACGGCTCTCAGACGTTCGAGGCCGGAAAAGAGACCAGCAAGTACGCTAAGATCGGGGCGACCGCGTAAGCGGTCCCCCAGGAGGCAACAATGGGATACAAAGATTTGCTTCTCCGATTCGGAGAAATCCAAGAGCAAGCCGAGCGCAATATTTACATTTATGTAAAAGCCCCAGAAACCCTGAAAACGGCGAAAGAAATCGCCTGGAGAGACTGCGACGCAGCAGCCAAAATTAAAGAGCTGGAAGCTATAACGGAAGCCTTGAAAGACTACCGAACAGCCCTAGCGAAACGATACGGAGAACTCGAAACGATGCCATACAAAGATACGCTAAAGATCGAGCGTGTCCCACATTGGAAAAAACATATAGAGTATATCGTGACCATAACAAGGGTTTTTGAGGATGGAACCCAAAGAGAAGAGATGCGCGAGATATACAAAGGGAAAGAACGTAAAGCAGCCCTCGACAGATACGAAGAGCTTCGCAAGCAATTTCCCGGCATCGAATCAATCAAAATGATTGATAAGCGCAGTTGGGAGAAATAAGCCGAAACGCCCTTTCCGGGCGTCTGCCGGAAATAACCTACCGGCACTGATGAGGCAGGCTAAACACAAGACCAGGAGGATGAATACCATGAAAACCTATTATTTCCCCGACACTGAACACTACGACGCTTTCTTCGGAGCTTTTACCCCTATCTGCGTAGACCTAGCCGAGTTAGAGCGTCTGGCCCGTGGCTGGGAGATTGATTTCGATGAGCTGTTAGAGCAAATACACGAAGCAAGAGATGATGAAATCGCCGAGTACGGCGTTTGTGATAGCTGAAATATCCTTTGGGATGTCCGCCGGGATTGCAAACCAAAGCAATCCCTGGTAAGATTAAGAAAAACAGGAGGTTTTAACTATGAAGAAAACCAAAGAGTTCTTCGCCAACATTGACCGTCTGCCACTGGGCAAGCGAAACGCCTTGAGAGACGAGGCAAAGAATCAGTTCGGCCAGGTCGAACACCCTAGCACCTACGCCCACTTCTTTAGTTGCCTGCCAGAAGCTATCCCGGAAGAGATGGAAAGCCGCTGCTATTTCGCAGCCTGCCTTCACTGCTTGTGGCCAGTTGGCACTACCAACCGCCTGCCGGTAGAAGAGATCCTGTGGGATATAGCAAGGAAAGATGCGCAGAAGCAGAAAAAGCTGGAACACGATTTGAAAATCCTGCTTGATTACCAGTGGGGAACCGGCGACATCCTGCCTGGTAAAATTTATCACCTGGCCAAGATTTTCAAAAATGAGGGCTATGCTATCGACTGCGCCGCTCTGCTGGACGATCTGATAGACTGGGACGACCTGAAACAAACCGTGCAGCTTAAATGGTCTCGTGCTGTTTACATGAAACCAGGCACAGACGGAATTTTATACTGACGCCCCTAGACAAACAACGAAAGTTGTCGTATAATGCGCTTGTAATCCTTCGCAGGATTCAGCGCGACTATCCCCCTTCCCGGTTATCAGGACCGAGAGGGGGGATACCTTTTTGACAGAAATTTGACAGGCCGAAATAGGTTATTCTGGGTAAAAATAGGGCATTTTAAGGCAAAGAAACAGCTCAAAAACAACCCGTAAATAGGCATAGAAAAACCCGCAAACCGTTGGTATTCAATGGTTTGCGGGTTTTTACTTATTCAGATTCTCGTTTTTGCTTGTATAAGCCGTTCTGGTATATTAAAAACTCTTATTTATCAATGGTTTTATCATCTTCTACAACTTCTTGACAAAAAAATTGATTCAGTTTATCTGTCGCGGCTTGCTTCTGCTTCTTCCTTATGTGCGTGTACACATTTAGCGTAGTTTGTATATTTGCGTGTCCCAGCAGGTTTTGCATGTCCTTCGTCCCGATTCCAGCCTCATACAAAATCGTCGCATAGTAGTGCCGCAACTGATGGGATGTTACATCAACCTTCCACCTTTCAAACCATCTCAGCTTTTTTCCGTTTTCGGGCTGTTCCTTTTCAACAGCCAGCCCAGCGGAAATACACCACATTTTCCAGGCCTTTGCATATTGGTACGGATTCATATACCCCCCTTTTTCCGATGGTAATATGATTCCGTGCTTGCCACGCGGCAGCCGTTGTTTTAACGGTTCTAGCAACGATACTTCTCGTATCCCTGCATCCGTTTTCGGTTTCTTTTCGTGCGGGACATTGTTTACATATTCAATAGAGCGACTGACCTTGATTAGATTGTTATCCCAATCAAAATCTTCCCAATGTAGCGCTAGGATTTCGGCGCGGCGCATCCCGGTAAATGCCTGAATCAGTGGGAATAGGCCAAAACCATCGCCGCCGAATGCCGCCCTTACCTTCTCCATTTGATCTTCCTCCGGCGCTTCCCTTACCCCCTTCGGTAGGCCGTTTGGCAGCTTTGCAGATCGAGCCGGGTTATATTTTATCATCCGTTTCAGAATAGCATAATCAAATATGCCGTTCATCACGTTCTTCCGCTTAGACACAGCACTAAAACCCAGTCCCTTCGCCGCCACACTTTGCAAGAAATCCATGATCTCGTCCGCGTAAATATCGCCGATATTGCGGCCAGAGAACCACTCTTTTGCCTCCCGCAATCCGGGCTTGTATCCCTGTTCGGTCCCCCATCCGACCTTATCCACTTCCACCTTGTATGTAAACCACTCATCCGCCACCGTCTCAAACAGAACAGCCTTCTCCTTGGCTTCCTCTTCGGACCGGCTCCATTCAGCCATCTTCCGCCTAACTTCCTTCTGCGTTTTCCCATAGAAGTACTTCGGCTTCGCCATCCCCGGCAACTTCACTTGCTCCTGCCACCGTCCGTCTTTCCTCTTAATCATTGCAATTTACCTCCACATGTGTTATAGTGTGAGGGTATCCATACCAGATACACCCCCAAAGAACCGTCCGGGCCTGCGTCAACTCCTGGACGGTTCTTCCCTTTTGTCTATCAGCTCCCAGTTTCTACCTTTTCTGTTGTTCCTGCGTGGTATCCTGTCTCTGGTGACTGTATCACAGCCTCCGCAGGAAGGACCGCGTATAATGGAAGCAGAAATGGAGGGAACCAATGAACCTTGATCTAGTCGCACGGCATTTAGATGCCACCAACAACCCGCGAGAGGTGCGCTCACTTCTCGCTCTGGCTATCCCAAAACGCATCCATCATGGTAGCAAGGCCGACCAAAAATTTAGCCTGGGCGGGAGTGATATCCTCTCCCCGCCGTATCCACCCCCGTTCTACAAGTAAATCTTCCAGCCACTCCCTCGTGCTCTTTTCGGGCACGAGGGAATTTCTTTTGTACACGTCCGTTTCTTCGTCTATGAAGTCGTGGATGTCGATTCCAAAATGAGAACAGATTGCTTGTATGTACTTTATCCTCGGTGTTTTCTCTCCTTTCTCCCATGTGGAGACAGCTTTGTTCGATGCCCCAGCTATCTTTCCAAGTTCTTCTTGTGTTAGATCATATTCGCTTCGTAAGCGAATGATCTTCTCTGCTATTTTCATTGGTTTTTCACCTCACCTGTACTATACCACTATTGATTCTACTTTTCAACAAAAAAATCTTCTTTTTCTTCATTTTGTACTTGACATTCTACTTTGGTGGAGTTATACTAGACACAGCAAAGGAGGTGAGCAACCTTGCAATTCACTGTAAAACAGGCCAGAAACCATGCGGGTCTGACCCAGGCGTATATGGCGAAAGTCCTTGGAGTTAATAGAGGAACCTACTCCAAGCTAGAGAAAGACTTGTCGCTTATCACTGTGGGCCAGCTCTGCAAAATCTCACAAGAAACCGGCATCCCCATCCACGATATTTTTGTACCTTGTGATTCCACTTTAGTGGATTCTACGGAACGAAAGGAGAACAACACATGAACGAACTGAAAATCTTCAGCAACCCCGACTTCGGGACCATCCGGACCATCGAGCAGAACGGTGAACCCTGGTTTGTCGGCAAGGACGTTGCCGAAGTGCTGGGCTACTCCGACACCGCACAGGCTATCCGCAAGCACGTCGAAGAGGAAGACAAAGGGGTGGTCGAAATGACAACCCCCGGCGGCAAACAGCCCCTGACCATCATCAATGAAAGCGGCCTGTACAGCCTGATCCTGTCGAGCAAGCTGCCGACGGCTAAGAAGTTCAAGCGCTGGGTGACGTCCTAGGTCCTGCCTGCCATCCGTAAGCACGGCGGCTACGTTGCAGGGCAGGAACACATGAGCGACGAAGAACTCATGGCAAAGGCCCTTCTTATGGCGCAGAAGACCATTGCGGACCGTGATGCACGAATCTCAGCCTTGCAAGTTGAGGTTGCCGTCGCACAGCCCAAGGTGGACTACTTCAACGAGCTGGTTGACCGCAACCTGCTTACCGGCATCCGCGAGACGGCGAAGGAGCTGGGTATCAAGCAGAAAGTCTTTGTAGATTTCCTGCTGAACAAGAAGTACCTGCACCGGAGCAAGAGCGGCAAGCTGACCCCCACTGCTGGCAGAGGGGACGATCTCTTCGAGATGAAGGAGTGTTTCAACGAAAAAACGAGTTGGGCCGGCACTCAGGTCATGGTCACGCCCAAGGGCCTTGAGACCTTCCGGCTGCTGTGTCAAGGCATGTAAAAGGAAGGCCGCCCAGGTTTCCCTAGATGGCCTCCTACGGTGGTTATTCGGTTGGCGGGTGACAGCGGCTACAAGGCGTGTAACCGTCCTCTACGGCCTCTGAGAGCGTTGTTTCTATCTTGCTTTGTCTCAGGTAAGAGCAACTCTCTCTGTGGTACTTCTCGCCGGTTCGTGTGACGTAGACGATGATCTCATCACTGGCACTTGATGAGGTTTCGGTTTCGTCCAGGTCTCCGGCGGAGCAGGTGTCCTTCGCGTTGGTGTCGTAGCTCGGTTCTGGTTCCGGTTCTGGTTCCTCTTTGGGTTCCGGTTCCGTCTCCGGTTCCTCTGTTTCCTGTTTGCCAAGAAGAGCATTTTTCTCTTCCGTGAGTTCCTGGACCTGCGCTTTCAGGTTTGCAACAGCGGTTCCGTAGCGTTCCAGTTCGGTTTGCTTTTCTTCGAGTTTAGCAAAGTAAACATCTTGGTTATTCTCGCCGACATACTCACCGGCAGCAAATCCAGCCCAAACCGCGATAACCATCGCGACGACGATCACAATGACATGCCACGCTTCCCAAACTCTCTTGGGTTTCTCTGGTGTTTCGATAGACTTGTTTTCGTCTTCCATACCTATCCACCCCCTTCCTGAACCAATGATACCAGATTCAGGGCCGACATGCAAGAAAGGAGGGCCAACATGCCAAGAGAATTACCCGGTTTCCGGGACCAGCTGGAAGACATTCTGTCCTTCAGCAACGGGAACAGAATCTTGACAAAAGAGGAAGTCCAAATCTACACCGGCAAGAGCCGGAATTGGTGTGAGAAATATCTCGCCGTTGGAAAAGGCGGCATCACCGCCCACGTACTTGCCAGAAAGTTGGTGAGCTTATGAGCGATTCCGGGCACACTTCCCGAAAACCTGGGCGAAATCAGCGCTGGGACGTGAACGCGATCCGCTGGAACGCTGTTGCAGGTACCGACCGCAAGCACACCAAGGGCTGTGAGGGATGCCGGTATCACGACTACTACGGAGACTGCATTTACATTCTGGTGGAGGGCCACCGAAGAGGCGTCCCCATGAACCTAGGCGGCGGATGCAGCAAGAAGAGCGTGGGCAGAGCCAAGTCCGGCAAGTTCATTCTTACCGACACGCAGAAGCAGATCGCCAAAGTATCCAAAGCCTGGGACTTCGACACAGAGAAAGCCGCCCAGTTTTATGAACTCGGCGACAGTGATACAGCGATTGCCAACAAACTAAAGTGTCGCAAGCAATCTATTCTGGACTGGCGCAAGGCTACCGGGCGCGTGTCCAACTACATCCGCCGTCGGGAGGGTAAGCTATGATTTACCGCATCCGACACGTCCGCCTGAACGACGACGGACATGTCTGCTGGGAGGATCACCGGCGGACAGAGTACAAATCTGACCAGAAGACCTTACTGGGCCAGATCATCACACGAAAAATCAGAGGCGGCAAAACCCGGACCTACCGCGTGGAAGCTGCCAAGTTAGAACCAAAGGAGATGCTGAAATGAACGCAGTACAGGCTATCAAAGCCAAGCACGACCTGGACGCTCTGCTCAGAGCCATCGCTCCCCGCATGGAGGAAAACGTCAAGGCCCGTCGTGCCAAGGAAGCCAGCCGCCACAAGTTAAACGCCGTCATGGCTAAGGCAGGGATTCCCCTGCGGGTGCTGTGATGACCCACGACCACCCCGTGTATCGGCGCTGTATCCGCTGCTCGAAGCACTGGAATGTAAGTGCCATCGAGCCAGGCCCGGACGTGTATGTCTGCCCGGTCTGCGCAAACTTTTTGGAAAGGATGCTGAAGAAATGAAGAAAACCGTGGAGATCACCCGCGAGATCATCCGTGACTTCATCATGGACGAACCCAGCGACTTCGTGGATTTCTGCCAGAAGCTTTATGAGGCAGAGGTCATGGCCTATCTGGACTACCGTCAGCAGGAGTTTGACGAGTGGATTGATAGCCGCATCAGAGGGGAGGGTTAAGCATGGGGATTCCCGTTCTGGTGTACGGCAAGTCCGGAAGTGGCAAAAGCCGTTCCCTCAAAAACTTCTCCCCCGATGAGCTGGTCCTCATCAACCCCATTGGCAAACCGCTCCCCTTCCGCGGCAAGTTCAAGTGGACGCTCATCTCGGACAACTACGACAAAATCAAGACTTGGCTGTCCAAGATGCCCGTAGACACCGCCGTGATCGACGATGCAGGTTACCTGCTCACTAACCACTTTATGAGAGGCCATAGTGGCCCCAAAGGTGGTGGGAACACGTTCGACCTGTTCAATGCCATTGCAGATGAATTCTGGCAGCTCATGTCGTTCATTCAGTACTGGCTCCCCGCCAACAAGATCGTGTACATCATCATGCACGAGCAGTCCGACGATTATGGCAACACCAAACTCCGTACCATCGGCAAACTCTTGGATGAGAAGGTTTGCATTGAAGGCATGGTTACCATCTGCCTGCACTGCTTGGCAGACAAAGACCACCACTATTTCCGCACCAACTCAGACGGCGGCGACATCTGCAAGTCACCCGAAGACCTGTTCCCGTTGGAGATCGAGAACGACCTCAAAGCGGTGGACACAGCTATCCGCGAGTATTGGGGCATCACCCCGGAACCCGCACAGGAGGCCCCCAATGGGCAGACCTGACAGCGGTGTGGCGCGGTATGTGTTTGCCAGCGCCACCGTGAGAGTGGGGTTCCCGGTAGACTTCCGGGGGAATGTATCCCTCAGCTGCTATCAATGCCCCTTTTATCAGCGCAACTATCGCTCTTGCGGCCTGAACAAGAATATCGTTGCCTATCCCGAACACTATGTAGGGGACGAGTGCCCCTTAGAAATCGAAAAGGAGACTGACGAACATGAGAAAGATTGACTGGAACAACGTGCAGGAAAGCACCGGCTTCTCCAACCCCGAACCCGGCGGCTACATCGCGCAGATCACTGCCGTGGAGGACGTGGAGAGCAAGGAGTATCTGCTCATCGAGTGGGAGTTTGCGTCCGGTGAGTGGAAAGGTGAGAACGGCAAGACCTACGCCCGTGCCGGGTTCTGGCCTACCCCCTACTTCGCTTCTTACAAGGAGGCTGCGCTTGGCTTCTTTAAGCACTTCAAAAAGGCTGTGGAAGAGTCCAACCGTGGATATGTATTCACCGAGGACAACGTGCAGGGCCTGCGCGGCCGCTACTTCGGCGTTGTCCTGGGTGAGGAAGAGTACCAGAAGAAGGACGGCACCATCGGCACCCGCCTCAAGGCTGTGAACTCTGCCAGCATCCAGGACATTCAGACCGGCAACTTCAAGGTTCCCAAGAAGAAGCTGCTCAGTGGTTCCGCTCCTGCCCCTGCCCCTTCCTACGCTTCCCCTGCCCCCGCCGCTGACCCCTTCACCAGTGCCAACCCCTTCCAGGATATGACGCAGGACAAAGAACCGCTGCCCTTCTAAGGGAGGTGATCACATGAACATCCATCTTCGGCAGAAGCGCGATTACATCGCCATGCCCAACACGCACTTAACCGACCACAACCTTTCCCTGGAAGCGAAAGGACTTCTCAGCATGCTCTACGACCTTGCTGGGAACGGTATTCCGATCAACGACAAGCGGATTGTCACAATGACCGCCAGCGACGCAGAAGAACTTCGTGCCGCCTTTAAGGAACTCAACGCATGTGGATACCTGTACTTTAAGGGGGATTTGGATGACCTTTTCGTTTGACAGCGATACCGCGCAGGCCGTCGGTGTTCTGAACGCTGTTGTCCTGGAGAACATCGCGTATTGGGTTCGCCTCAACGAGACTTCCGGTCGCAACGAGAAGGACGGGAAATACTGGACTTACAACTCTGTGAAGGGCTTTCTCAAGTATTTTCCGTTCCTGACCGTCAAGCAAATTCGACGTGCTTTGGATACGTTGGTTTCTGAGAAGTACCTTGAAGTCTCTTCCTTTAACAAGGCTAGTTTCGACAGAACCCGTTGGTTCACCATCACAGACAAGGCGAAAGACCTTCTCCGATACGGGCAACTCGAATTGCCCGAAAAGGCAAATGACATTTGCCCAGATGGGCAAATTACAAGTGCCCAAAAGGGCAAACCAATACCAGTCCTTACACAGTCTGATACCCATTGTATACCCCCTTACAGTCCCCCAGAGGGGGACCCAACTCCCAAGCGAGAGCGAAAGAGATTTACTCCTCCCAAGCTGGAAGAGATCGAAGCATATTGCCGCTCCCGGCAAAATGGTATCGACGCTTCCAAGTTCATCGACTACTACGAAAGCGTAGGCTGGAAGGTAGGCAAGCAGGCAATGAAAGACTGGAAAGCCGCAGTAAGAACGTGGGAACGCAGGGACGCAAGCAACGCCTCTTCCCAAGCAAAAAAAGATGAGGCTTACCGCGCCCCGGTGTTCGTGGGTTACGACGAAGAAGGACGGGGAATCTACAAGTAAGCGTCTCGTCGTGTTTTACAGCCCCAGGAGCGTCCCTAGACCCTATACCAGTATAGTTACCCTTGAAGAGGGCTAGGAGCGTTTCTAGGCCATTCTAAGCCCAATGCAGCCGTTGTCCATGAGAAAGAAAGAAGGTGGTAAGACCTATGGCTGAACCCGTAGGCTATAACCTGGACGCAGAACTAGCCGTTCTAGGTTCCGTCCTCATCGACCCCAGAGTATTCCCGGAAGTCCGGGAAGCTCTGCGGGTGGAGGACTTTGCTTCCACACTGAACCAAGAAATTTACAGGGCCGCCGCCGCGCTGGATAGCGCCGGGAAGACCATCGACCCTGTGACTATCCTGGAAGCCTGCCGAAAGGCCGGTGCCCTGCAAGGAAACGAAGGGACCCAGTATCTCATGCAGCTCATGGAGATCACCCCTACCGCCGCCAATGTATCCGCCTATATCAAGCTCACGCGAGAGGCATCCATGCGGCGGCAGCTCCAGGAGATCGCCAGGAACATCGAGACAGAAAGCATCAGTCACACTTCCCCGCGAGAGATTATAGCTGCATCACAGAAAGCCTTGCAAGAGATTGAAAGCAACGAACGAGCCTCAGAAACGATAGGATTTCAAGATGCTTTGGCTGACTTTCTAAATTTACAACTTGATATTCAGAACGGTGTATCTTTATTCACAAGAACTGAATATAAATCCGTTGATAGAATCTTGGGTGGACTTATTTTAGGCGGATTTTACATCTTGGCTGGTCGTCCCGGAATGGGTAAAACTACTCTCGGTCTAAATATCGTGAAACGATTAGCGGAACGCGGTTTGAAGGTATTGGTCGTTTCCTTGGAAATGTCAAAAGAAGAAATCACGGCGAAGCTCGTCGCTCTGGAATCTGGCCTATCTAGCCAACGCTTGTTAGGAAAACTTGACCAGAACGAGACGGACAAAATGATAGATTCTGTGACGAAAATACGGGAACTTCCGATTATGATAACAAAATCCCCGTATGCGATGGTTTCTGACATCCGCAATATAGCGCGTGGGATACCTAATCTTGATATCATAGTCGTGGACTATGTGCAACTAATCATGCAGGAAAATAAAAAAGCCAGTAAACAAGAAGGAATGTCGCAAGTAAGCCGTGACTTAAAGCTGGTAGCAAGGGAGTTAAATATTCCTGTTCTTGGACTAAGCCAGCTAAACCGAGATGTCACAGGACGAACAGATAAACACCCGACAATAGCCGACCTTAGAGATACAGGTAGCTGGGAACAAGATGCAGATGGAATCATTTTGCTGCACCGCCCGGATTACTATGACCAGAACTACAAACGTGATGGAATAGCTCCGGTAATTCTTGAGGTTGACATTGCGAAAAACCGACACGGCCCAATCGGAAAAGTAGTACTTGACTACTACATGGCAAACGGCCGGATTCTTTAGGAGGTACCATGCTATTTGTCATTCCCCTGCCCCCCGTGACGAAAAAGAACTCGCAACGCATCATCAAGGTCAACGGGCGGCCTATCATTATCCCGTCAGCTAAGTATGTGGCCTATGAGCGGGAAGCCATCAAGTGCTTGCAAGCCTATTTCGGCGGCAAAGAGCCGCCCAAGATCGACTACCCTTGTAACGTAAAGTGTGAGTTCTACATGCCCACCCGCCGCCGGGTAGACCTGAACAACCTTCTCGAAGCCGCGACGGACGTGCTGGTTCGCGCTGGTATCCTGGACGATGATAACAGCCAGATCGTGGCATCCCACGATGGAAGTCGGGTATTCTACGACAAGGAGAATCCAAGAACGGTCATCAATATCACGAGCCTAGGCGTGGATTTTGTGCCCGTCCGCACCGTCCGTATCCAAAAGGAGGAAAAGCAATGATCTTATCAGGGAACGAAATCCGACAGCGCATGTCCAAGGGGGATATCATCATACACCCCTACAACGATCAGCAGCTTGGCCCAAACAGCTACAACCTGCGTTTGCTGGACCGGATGCTGGTGTACACAGAGGCTGTGTTGGACCCCAAACGGGACAACAGAACGCGGGAGATTATCATCCCGCCGGAGGGCTACGTCCTGAAACCTGGGCGCGTGTACATCGCGTCCACAGAGGAATGGACCGAAACCCGGAACCTAGTCCCCATGCTGGTAGGCCGCTCTTCTGTGGGCCGTCTTGGACTGGCTGTACACGTTACAGCAGGTTTTGGGGATATCGGGTTCCGGGGCCGTTGGACGCTGGAGCTGGCAGCCACCGAGCCGGTGCGTATCTACCCCGGTATGGAAATTTGCCAAATCTATTACCACACAATTTGCGGCGTGATTCTGGACGAATACGCCGGGAAATACATCGGCCAGGAGGCGGCTACCCCGTCTCGGTTGTTCCGGGAAATGGGGGAAGACAATGGCTGAATACATCGGACGAGAAGCCTTGTTAGAGGCTATCAGCAAAATCGGAGGAAGCCCACTTAGCGAGTGGGACACAGTGGGGGTTGTTAGCCTGGTGGCAAACCAGCCTGCTGCCGATGTGGCCCCGGTGCGACGGGGGCATTGGGTAAGGGTCGGAAACGGCACGACATGCAGCGAATGTATGCAGGGCTTGTTGCGGATAAACGGGAAACAGTCGGAATGGGTTGATTTATCTGGAATGCCCTACTGCCCCAACTGCGGCGCAAAAATGGATGGGAAATAATGGAGCTGGATATCAAGCCCTGCCCATTCTGTGGTGGAAAGGCAAAAATCATGCGAAAGGGAACTAGAAGCGGAAGAATCAGGAGTTATTCTGTGGATTGCCCTGAGTGCCTCGCAAACGGCCCTGTATTCTGGGTTGCAGATTGGCACAGAACACCGTTTATCGCACAAGGGAAAGCGGTGAGAGCGTGGAACAATCGCGTTGAAGTGATAGAGGAGGTTTGTGATGGAGTTTAAGGCTAAGCCCTGCCCTAAGTGCGGGAATCAAAAGGTTTCTGTGAGGGGCATTTTCGGGGAAAGCGACGGGAAAGGGTGTGCTCGTGTTAAGTGCAAACAGTGTGGCTTTACTGGACCGTTCGCAGAAACCGCAGAGGAAGCAGTGAAGGTTTGGAATATTTTGATCGTTGAGGTATTTGAAAGAATGAATCCTCATCACGAAAAGGAAGGAGACGCAATGAAGAAGCATGAACCCTGCCCCGTTTGTGGTAAAGCAAACATGGAGGTCAAACAAATGACCCTTTCCAAAGAAGAAATCATTCGTGGAGAGCGAAAGTTCCGCGCCGTGTGTCGGAAGTGCGGTTGGGCTGGCCCTGAACGCGGCAACCCGAACGATGCGTTGTGGTATTGGGACAAAACAATCAAGCAAATTCACGGAGAAAATGAGCCAAAGGAAAAACCGGCTAGAATACCGGAAAATGTGGCTTTGATCGAGCGTGTCATTGGAGGGCTAGATTGTTGTTTGATGGATAAGCCTTGCGAGGATTGTCCTTACAACGATGGGAACAGAGGAAGTACGGAGTGTATCAGCCACCTGCTTAAGCTGGCAACTAAGCTACTCTCTGACTACCGTGACGCAACCGTTCTGATGAACGCAGAGAAGAAGGACGCCACAAGAAAAAGCATCCTGGACGCCGCCGCAACTTGCGTCTGCAAAGAGCGAAACGATCAGTACGGGGAACCAGAAGATTGTTTCCAGGATATCGCCAACCTCTGGGCAGCTTACAAAGGAACCAACTTCGACCCCTTTGACGTGGCTATGATGATGTCCCTGTTAAAGGTGGCACGAGCCAAAGCAAACCCTCAGCACACAGATAACTACATCGACCTCTGCGGCTATGGAAGCATTGCCGGGGAGTTAGCGAACAAGGAGGAAAACGAATGAAAATCTTTATTTCTCAGCCCATGCGAGGCAAAATCGACGCCGAAATCCTGGCAGAACGGGAGCGAGCCATCAAGGCTGCTAAGGCCAAGTGGGGTGATGATGTGGAGGCCCTGGAGAGTTTCTTCCAGGGCGCTCCCGCCGGAGCAAAGCCGATGTGGTTTCTGGGCGAGAGCCTGAAAGTCATGGCGGACACAGACGCTGTTATCGTGTGCAAAGGCTGGAGTGATGCCAGAGGGTGCAAGGTGGAGATCGCCGCCGCAGAAGCGTACAAGTTGCCGGTTTCCTTTCTGATCGGCGATAAATTGCGCGGATACAACGAGTAACCTGTGCAAAAAATGCACAAGTCGGAAAGGAGAACCAATGATCGAGTTTGAACACACAGAGGTAGTCGGCTGGGAAGCCGCTGTCCGGGGGATGCGAAACCCCATGAACTCCTGGGAGCGGTCAGATAGCCAACTGTGCAAGAGCATGGACGGTTTCGAGGATTGCCGTGTGGGAGTTCATGGAAGTTGTCCACGCGGGGACGAGGGCTACTTCAAAGAAGACATTTTCTGCGTTGGAAAGAACGACTTCGAGCTGATGCAACGCCTTGCCAGGGCCGGAACCGACCACCGCAAATTTATGCGGATGATCGTGGTGTATGTGGATGTGACTGCGCCGCTGTACTGGTGGAAGGAATTCAAAACGTATCGAGCTGGGAAAAGGTGGGGAGATGAAGAACCGGATGCGTTTGTTATCCCCTCTGATTACTTGGAGTACGACATCGAAATGAATTCCTGCTCCACGATGCACACGCTGGACAAGCGTGACCTAGAGTTGGAAGATTTCAGCATGGACAGCATCAAAGAAAATGATGTAGCAGTTCAACTTTTCTGCGATGTGATTGAAAGAATCAATGCGTTGCGTCGCTGGTATAAGGAAGGTGGAGAAAAATCTTACTGGAGGGAAATGATTCAGCTTCTTCCAAGCAGTTACAACCAGCGCCGAACCTTGATGCTGAACTACGAAGTTCTAGCTAACATTTACCGCGCCCGGCGCAATCACAAGCTCACCGAGTGGCGGGAGTTCTGCCACTGGATCGAATCTCTTCCCTACTCCGAACTCATCACGGGAAAGGAGAAGTTGAATGACTGACGAACGAGTGAGGCGGGAAAGACGCCGTGTTAAGCGTCTGGCTGCTGGGCTGTGTGCGAAATGTGGGAAGTTGCCACATAGGCCCGGCGTCCAAACCTGTGTTTCTTGTTTTGAGAAGCAAAAGGAGCAGGACAGGAAAAAATACCTGAGAAAGACAGCAGAAAAGAAACTGGTAAGGAGAGAATCGGAAAGGCCGAACACCATCTGTATCGACTGCAAGCACGCAGTCCCCACAGCGGACGGCAAGTACGGCTGTGAGTGGTCACGATCGTTCCAGCCGGTCACTGGTTGGGTGGCTGTGCGGCGCGATCTGAAAGTACAGGGAGGAGCCGGGAAAGTCCATCTCTCCCTGTCGTACAAAGTGGAAAGCTGTCCCAAGTTCATCGAAGGATAAAAGGAAGGGCCGCCCGGTGTGGGTGGCCCTTCTTGTTATTTGCCTGCGGCGATGTTTTCAATTGCTTTCTGCTTGGCATGTGCCCAGTCTTTCTTCCACGGAGTTCCTCTTTGGCTGTTAATGTAGTCATAGTAAGCCGCTCTTTCGGCTTCCGTTGCATCGACAGCCATAAGTGCCCGGTAAATTTTAACGTAACTGTCTTTGCCGTTCGTCTCTACGGAAGAAGCAAAACTGGCTTGTTTCTCGGTAGATACCGCGTTATTCAAGGCAGTTTGTGCTTTTTCTTCTTTGGCTGTCTGTGCCCCTTGCGTTTTTGCAAAGTCAGACCAAGATGTTGTTACGTTCTTGTCTTTGTAGGCGTTATACAGCTTCTCTTGCTCTACCGGGTCGCTGGTCTTGCCAACGATTCCCTTATAAAGCTCAGAGTTGCTGACATCACCGTTGTCGTTGGTATCAAATTCTTTCTTGGCGTTCAGAAGGGCTTGAATTTCTTGCGGGTTATCGTAACCAGCATTTTTGACTTTCTGATAGGAATCCGCTTTTACAGGATTCATCTTGAAGAACTTGATGGAATCGCTCAGATATTCTTTTTGGGAATCGTTCAAATCAGAACGCCCATTGATGTAGTCCTCTAGCATACCTTGTTTAACAACTTCATCGTCCGTACTGTCATCGTTTTCCAACGTACGCTTGTAGGCGTACACAGAAGCGAAGGCAGACGGGTCAAGGCCGACTTTCTCCTTACCGGCCTGTGCCGACTGAATCCACTTAGCTTCCTTCTCAGCGGGTTCCCCTGCCGCGATCTTACCGATACCGTTGGCGTAGTCGTACACCGTTTCGATGTACCGTGCCTTGTCGTCGTCGGACATGTTCTTGTAAGTATCTGTCTGCATAAACTGGGTGAGAATACGGTATGCCTCTTGCCCCTGTGTTTTCTGTCGTGCAGACCACTGGTCAGCCGTCATTTTCCCGCCCATGAAGTCAGCAGACTGTTTTACAGAACTGGGGAACACGTCAGTATACCCAGCGTCATAAAGTCGCTGCAATTCGTCCTCCATAGCGGAAGAGTTCCAGGTAGAGGAATAGCCAGGGGACAAGAAATTGTTAAAGAAACGTTGTAACGGAGTACCTGTTTCTTCCGTTCTGCCCCAAGCATCCAGGTAGTCGATCTGGTTATATTCCAGACCGGGAACCTTGTTCAGTGTCTTGCCAATCAATTTTTGCAAGGACTTGGGCAAGGGACTGTTGGGGTCATAGAAGGTGCTCTGTCTGGTGCTCTCCCCTGTCCGTTCGATCTGGCCGCCCAGAGTGGGAAGGAACTGGGTCAGGTAGTTTGTCAGGACGTTTGACACGATAGCGCCAAGGCCATTGTCGCTGAATTTGATGTTATCAATGGTGTCGTTCAGGGATTGCAGCATAGACATTTCCAGCATTGGGTCTGCGACGTTTTTCAGAACATCGAGGAACTGGAAGAAGTTCAGGCCCTCTAGCTGGTCATAAGCGTTTTTTAACTCCACGCCAACAAAGAACGGAAGCGCTTCCGGGGCCAGCCAGTCCAGGGTATAGCTCTTGTCTCCGATCTGCAAGGCGTAGCTCTGAGCGCCGCGTAGGTCGTTGAAATCGTCCTGCTTGTCGTCGCCGGTACTGCCAGCAGAGATCAAGCCCTTCGCAAACATGAGGCCGCCCAAGGCCAGCAAACCAGTACCGGTCAGGCCAGCGGCAATGTTGTCAATGGCCTCCGCCGCCGTTTTGTTTCCGCTTCGCACCTGGGCCAAGTCGTAAGTCAAACCCTTGGCAAGGCCGATGGGAGAATACTCCACACCGCGAACAAGGATGTTCGCAGGGGTCTTTTTGAAGGGAAGAACACCCTCGACCAAGTAGCTTGCGGCACGGTCTACGGCGTTGTTGCTGTGTTTTAGGCGGTTCGACCGTGTAACAAACTCGCTGAAAGCGTTCAAGTCACGATAGGTAGCTTTCTGAGCTTCCAGAATGGCGTACTCCTGGGCTTTATTTTTTACCTCCTGAGAGATCGTGTCGTTCATGTAATCCACGGCGCTGATCTTGTTTGCTTTCAGATACATAGCAAGAGATTCTGCGTAAGCAGGACGGGAAAATGCCATATCTTCCTTATCCAGAAGCCAGGAGTTTGCGTCGGAGCCTTTTTGGAACAGTTTTCCAAGCGGCGAAGTAAACACCTGCTGGCTGTCGCGGATGATAGACTGTGCTTCGTCGTACTTGCCGCCGTTCTTAATAAGCTCTTCCACATTGTTAAAGTCGTGCCAACCAGCTTGGAACAAAGCACGATCTTCCTTGCTTGCCACGTTCAGAACAGATTTCGTCCTATCCTGCACATTGAAAGTACCTTCCATCGTGGCAGCTATGGTATTCTTCATCATACGAACAGGCATAAAACCAAGGTTGCCAAGTACGTTTCTGCCATGCGTCCGAATATTCGCCAGCATCATGGTATAGCGGAACGCATCGAATTTGTCTTGCCAGGTTGCAGGCATCTTACGGCCAATGTCCTGATAAATCTCTTTCCGAATAGCATCTCGTTCTTCCTGGGTTTCTGCGTCCAAAAAGCGCTGAACCAGTTCCGGGTCAAGCTCAATGTCCTCAAACTTGGGAAGTCCAGTTTCTTTATCCACCTTGGACCGTCTTCGTGCCTTTTCGTTCAGGTTTTCCACGGTCTTTGTGATGGAGTAGAGCTGTCCTTCCGGGGACATTTTATTGATGAGATTGAAGCCCTGCAAAGCCTGCGCGGTATCCTTTGCGTAGTCGATCATTGTGTTGGCAATGTCGAGCGCTGCGATGGCGTCTCCTGCGTTCACTGCGTTGTTGTACAGGGTGATACCCATAGCGGTATTGAACTTGCTGGGACTGCCATTCTGCATGGCTCCCATCCAGTCTTCCTTCGCCCTTTGGAAGCCTACGTTTTCAATCTTCTGCCGAACCTGTGCGGTGGCTTTTGCGTCGCTGTAAACCATTCTGGAAAATTCACCTCTGGCAAGGGCATCCTCCATTTTGGTTACAAAATCATTGGGTGTGATATTGGCGTTCATCAGTGTGGAAGCGGTCTTACTGGTCAGGCGACCATAGGGGTTCATGGTAGGAATTTCTTCCCTTGCTCTCCCTTGCTCTGCTTCCGTCTGCTGATAGGCGCTTTCATTGATTCTGTGGAACTGGTCGCCCGGCGTGTTTTCTACCCAGGAGGCAAAGTCACCAGCGAAGTCTTTAGATGCTGCGCCCATGCCTTCTGGCAAGCCGTTTTCCTCGTTGACAGCTCCCTGTTCCTGTGCTACACTGTCCATAGAAGACGGCGTAACTGTGTCGCTGGGGTAGCCTGAAAGGGTCCTGGTTTCGATCGGCACAGTTGCGCCGTCTTCATCTGTTAACAGAACCTCATGCAGGTAATACTTGCCGTAGTTCGGGCTTTCTTTACCGTACTTGTGTACGATTACGCCCATATCATAGGTCTTATCGCCAATCTGGATTCTTCCTCCAAAGGTAACGCTGTCAGTTCCACGGCCTTTCCAATTCGTTTGCTCGTCGATTACGATTCCGTTTTCAATGACGGTTGGAACGGCAGAAAACGCAATGGCTTTATTTCTTCCCATCCCGTGGGACACGGAATTTTTAGCACCGCGCCGTGTCAAAGCAATGTCGCCAAATCCGAGACGGGTCACTTTGTTGCCAAGGGAAGCAAAAAAATCGGAAACTTGGTCAACGATATGTTTCCCGCTAGGTGCGAATTCAGAACCGTCCATTTTGGCGAGAATACCTTCCTCTGCAATGGCGTCTCGGTTTTCGCGAAGGTTGTCAAGCAACTTGCCAGTAAAACGTTTCGATTCACTAGGCTGTGCTTGCGTTTGAGCTTGAGATTGAGGTTCAAATTGAGCCTGAGATTGAGCAAGTATTTGTCCTTGTTCCCACTCTTGATAAAGCTGTTCTTCCGTGATTTCTCCAAGTTCTAAAGCAAGGCGGTTTTGTTCTTTGTAGGCTTCAAAACTCCCGCGTTTCACAGCCCCAGGAATGGCTTCCTTTGCCGTGATATAGGCTTCGTTTGGCGGCACTTGGCTGTCTACTTTGTTGGCTGAGTAGCCTGCTTCGTTGGGGATATAGCCCTTGGACAGCATCTCGTCAAGCACAAGCTCGACCTTCTTCGCGGTGGCATAGTTCTCTTGGCCTTGGTCGTTGATAATGGCGATCAGGGCCTTTTCCAGGTCTGCGCGAGAGATGCCCATGCGTTCCGCCTGCATCATGGCTTCGGACTTCGTAACAACGGTGCCTCTGCCTTTCTCGCTGAACTGTCCAGCTTTCGAGTATTCCACGTCCTGCAACAGAGCTTCCGCCGCCTGCGCATAATACTGGTGCATCTGAGGATAGTCCCACTGAAATGCTTTCACACTAGGCTTGGAAACGTCTCCGGCAGTTCTCTGGTCAATGTGCGCCGCCTCTTCTCCGAAGTTTCTGGAAAGCTGACCGGCGTCTTCGCGTTCTGCCTGCGCTTCCTGTGCCTGAATCCGCCGCTCTGCCTGCAAGAGATTTTCTTGTTCTCGAAGTAAGTCGGGGACTTCTTCCTCTGTCGCGTTTGCAGCGCGTTCCTGCCAAGCTGCTTCTCTTTGTGCAAGAGCTTGTCTTGCCTGCAAAAGGCGTTCTCTTGCGCTCTGCATCTGTTCTCTGGTGTCCTGGTTGGCCTGCGCTTGTTCCTGGGCCTGGGTACGCATCTGCTCCTGCGCCTGGGAAGCACGAATCAATGGATTCGCAGATTCCTGCGTAGGCGGCTCCTGAATGGGTCTGGGAGCACCTTCAACCGTTGGGGTGGGTGTGGTGTCCTCGGTGGGGGAAGGGTTGTTGTAGGGCGTTCTTCCTGCGCCAATGGCGCTGCCGATCACGTGACCGCCTGCACCGAATACGCCGCCGGAGATCGCACCGACAGCGGCATTTTCCAGCAGTTCCTTCAAGCTAAATTTAGCGTTCGGGTCCTGCGCTGCTTTGTCTGCCAACCAGTTCATAGCGTAGGAGGCAGATTCTTCACCGGCTTCTATCCCGGTTTGTTTTGCCACTGCCTTGAGGAAGCTGGTGCCGCCGCCGTTCTTCACCATCTTGAACAGATGGTCCATAGGTATTTTCTCTGTAAACGCTTCGATGCCGCCGGAGACAAGGCCACGGGCCAAAGCTTCTCCTGCACCTGTGCCATTCATTTGCAGTTCACCGGCCTTTTGACCTGCGGCCAGAGCACCCATTCCGCCCAAAGAAACAGCCTGACCTACACCGGGAATTGCATTAGCAGCCAAAAACGGAGCCATTTGCAGCATGGAAAGTCCGGCCTGGGTCATTAGTTTCCCGGCCTCGGTCTTTCTGGATGCAACCAGGTCTTGGGTCGCGTCCCGGCTTTCTTTCAGGTTCATCATACCATCGCTGTACCAAGGTACAGGATCGTTGTGCTTGAACGCCTCGGAAGTCTCGCGCATTTTAGCTGCTTCCTGATTCAACCGCTCTTTTTCCGCTTGGTCTGTGGTTTTGTTGGCCTTGTGCTGGATATAATCAGCGGTGTACTTCTGGGACTGATAAGTGGGGTCATTGCGGTTTTCAATGGCGTTTCTGGTAGCCTTTCTCGCTGTTTCCAACAAGGTCTGAAAACCGCCGAGAAGTCCTTTCCCAACGGCAGTTCCCCACTTTTCGCTCTGCTCTCTGTCCCACTCCGTAGGGGTGTAGATGGTCCTTCCGTTGCCGTCGGTGTTGAGGCGTTCCGGCGCAACGTCCTTTTGCTTCTTCTCCCAGGCAAGAGCACGCTCTAAGTCGTAGCTGGCAGGGTCAAGGCGGACCGCTTTGCCATACTCAGCGGCATCATCCATGAGGCCCTTATCGCCGGTTTCCTTGCCGTAGTTGTAGTAGGACTTAGCGACACGCAGATTTTTTCGTCCTGCGTCGGACATACCCGCATATTCATCCTGCTTTATTTCGGGCGTGATAAAACCGGCGCCGCTGTCACCGCCGGAATACCCGCTGTCTCGCCGGATATTCTCTGCGCGGGCGTGGGCCTCTTCCTGCATCTGCTTGCCCTGTTCGGTGTATCCGCGCTCGATGAGCTTCTGGCCACTTTCCCACGCTTCCTTCTGGCTCCGAAGATAGAGTTGTTCCGGCTTAGAAAGATTCTTCCGGTCTGCTTTGGAAAGCGCCGTCTTGTTTTTCTTGCGCTGGGCGTTTCGCAGGTTAGATGCCAGGCCGCTAGGCAACGCAGAATCATTCTCTTCTCGGTTGAAGTTGTCCGTTCTGCTGGTCTGAATACGCTTTCCTTGTCGCCGAAGTTGTCCCATAGGAGAGGTATCCATCGTGTTTTCATGGGCTTTCTTTGCTGCGTCGCTTGCCATGATAGGCAGAGACTTTTTCCCACCAAGAGCAGTCTGGTACTGCCTGGAAGAGGGCGTGGTTGTTTTTTTGCTTTTGCTATTATTACGAGAGACCTGCTTAACACCAGCAACCTTCCCGTTGCTGGTTTTGGTGGCTTGAGAAGCCGTGTTCTTCCCTTTGCTTGCGCTAGACAGGATACTAGAACCGCTTTGAAGCAAAGATGCCCCTGTTTCCTTGGGGTTCTTTTTCTTCTTGTTGGCTTTATATCGCATCCGGCTCAGTGCTTCGTTGTCCGCCATGGATAAGCCCCCTTCTTAGTGATACTGCATGTAAAGTGCCGCGTTGGGATTCAAAGCCAACCAGCCGCGGCGCATGTTGTTGACCTGGTCAGAGCTGAAGCCAAGCTTCAAATACCCGGAGAAGTCGCCGTACTTTGCCATGTCCTGTGCTTTCTGCAAGGTCATTTCCTGATTGTACTGGTGGGTGTCCTTGTTGAAGCCTGCAATGTCCACGTTCAGGTTGGCCTGATCTTTTGCCACGTTCACCAGGCTCTCAGCGGCTTTCTGGTACTCCTGAAGCAGGGCGGCAGCACGTTCGTACTCATTGTTTGCAATGGCCTCTGCAATGCTGTTCTGATACTCCACGTACAGGCTGGAAAGCTGCTGCTGGACTTTGGCCAGGACGTTGGCTTCGTTCGTGCGAAGGGTACTCATGTTGCTCTGAAGCTGGTTCCCCATGGCAAGTGCCGCCTGGGAGCCGTTTCCTGCGTTCATGCCAGTGTAGGCGGCGCTCTCGTTGAAGTTCTGCTGCTGTTTCAGTGCCTCTGCCGCGATTTGGTTCGCCTGCGCCTGGTAGGTACCGGGAATCTCTTTCATCGCGTTTTCCAGCTCCATGCGGCTTTTATCGTAGGAGGATTGCAGAGCGGCAAGAGCTTTGTCTTTCTGCGCTTCGTAAAGGTTGTTTACATAGTCCACCTGGGGCTGATAAGTGGGTAGGCCGATCTTGTTTAGTGTGTCCTCTTCCTGCTTCAAGGGAAGATACTGGGAGCCGTCGTTTCCGCCGGAGTAGCCATACGGCTTTCTCAGTTCCTCTGCCCTTGTATGCGTCTCGTCCATCTTCTGCTTGTCGCCGATTGCTTGATAGTAAGAATACAGCTCTTGCAAAGCTTTCATCTTTTGTGCATCTTCGGCGGAAAGGTTTGCGTCGTGGTAGCTACCGACGGAGTTGTAGGAGCCGTAAGGGCCGGTACTGATACGCAAAGACCAAAGGCCCGTTGCCGGGTTATAGGTTGCCCCAGCTGTGCCGGGGCGAACGACTTTATAGTTGCCACCAGCGGTGACAACGGTGTCCCCAATCTTCGTTCCAGCGGGTGCGTTCCCGTCTGCGCCGACATTCCAGGTCTTGTTTCCACCTGCGTTCCCACTGTTGATTTTCGTAGACCACAAGCCACTTGCCGGGTTGTAAGTGGCCCCGGCGGTACCAGGAGCGACTACTCTGTAATCACCACCCGCCGTGTGGACGGTGTCACCGATTCGCGTCCCGGCAGGGGCGTTTCCGTTCTGTCCCACGTTGACGACCCGATTTCCACCGGAAGAACTGCCGCCACCGGAGGAACCGCCGGAGCTGCTAAAACTGCCGGGAACCGTGTAAATTCTACCGCCCTGGTTGATCGTTGTGGAGCCGTCCTTGTTTTTCGTCCAGGTGGAACCATCCCCGCCGGTCATGGTGCTTCCAGCGGAAGCGCCGGTGATAAAATTTTTCCCTTTATCAGAGCCAATGTTATAGGTTCCCCCATTCGAGGAAGTACCGGTAATGTTTGCCATACTCGTTCCCCTTTCTCTTTCCTGTGTTCAAGTAGGCCCCCGCCCGGCTTTGGGCGGGGGCCTTTGCGTTCATCTGTTTCGTTCCACGCGGTCGATTTTTTCTCGAACCTCCATGCTCCATGCGTCGATGTGTGCTTTCATCTCGTCCCACACCGTTCTGGTTCCTCGCACGTGTTCTGCGTCGTCGGTGTCCAGGATGATGTCAGCAATGCGGCACAGGTTCTTTGCGTGGGAAAGCTCCTGCTTTGCCATGGACAGGTAAAGGTCTTTCGCTTCCCCGTTCTTGGCGTAGATCGCTTCCTTGGCATACTTCTGCGCGTCCGAGACTTCGTCCAGAGCCGCGTCATACTTTGCCATGATTTTAGTTAGGTGTTCCAGATGTTCCATGTCTAAGCCTCCTTGATATAGCGGTACAGCTTATCCAGGTCTTCTTCAGAACACTTGAAACCAGCGATGCTGATCGGCCACTTGCCCTGTGCCTGATTTTTGACGGCGGTGTACGCTTTGTCCACGTCCACCTGCTCCCCGTCCACCAGGCAGAGCATAGCGCCCAAGGGATGCTTGAGCATTGCCTCGCTCTTCCCTTCCAGGAACAAAGCGGCACCGGCACCGAATAAAATGCCTTGCCATTTAGGAAGGGTAGGAACCAGCTCCCGGTCTACGAACGCCGCTACACCGCGTTTTACTTTCTCGATAGATTCCATGTCAGTACCTCACAGAAAAGAGAAAGGGGGGCGATTGCCCCCCCAATAGTCGTTGTTACGCGCCAGCAGCTGCCGCCGCAGTGGGAGCAGTCCAGGAATTCTTTGCAGGCATCGGCTCAGGACAGATACTGGTAGCCGGGATCACCAGCTTGGTCAGGCCCTGGAGCTGGGCAACCTGCGCCTGCAAGCAGGAAATGGTTGCGCCGGTGGTGCCGTTCAGAACTGCCTGGTTCATGTTGATGGCGTACTGCTCGTCCTTGTTCTTGCCGATCAGGTCGCGCAACTCACGGTCACGCCGGTCAAGAGTGGTGTAAACATCGACCATCTTCTGGTCGAAGTAGGCGTTTGCCTTGAGCAGGGAGATTTCAGCGTCCTTCGCTCCGATCTCCTGGGTCAGGTTCAGCTCATAGCGGTTGACAGCGGTGTTCTCGCTGCAAGTGCAGTTGCCAGCACCAGCCATTCTGGCTACGCCCCAGCCGCCATTGAGCAGGCCCAGAGCAGTGCCGGCGATGCCAAGGCCTAAGCCGGAACCAGCCACACCTTTAGAAGCATATTCGCGTTCCATGTTGTTGTCTCCTTCGCAGTTTATTTAGCTCGCCCAAGTCCGCGCGTCAACCTAGGTCTGCCATTACTCACAGTATACACCATATACAAAAAGTATACAAGTCTTTATTGTGCGTATTTCTCGACATTTCTTGCAGAGTGTTGGCTCCCGAATGAACGGGGGCCTTTGTTTATTCCTGGTAGGCTTCCCACCCCGCCGGGTAGGCATCCGGTGCCCAAACGTTGCTGTCGATGGTCGAACGGTACAACTTCCCCTTATAGCTGACGATATCGCCCTTGCTGTAGGCATCGGTAGCACCCAACGGCTGAACCCATTCGGGATAGCCGCCGGACGTTACCCCGATCTTTTTATACAGGCTGGTTGCCGTATCAGGGGGCCACTGTTCAGCGGACGTGTGGGCTTGTAACACCTGGTAAAGTTGGGGGTCTCCTACGGCGTTGGTGCCGTAAGAAAACACATCCTTGATTTTGTAAGCGTGGCCTACGAGGTAGGCCGGAAACACGGTTGGTACCTCTAGCAGAGTCTCAGCATGTTTCTCCGGGTCCAACGTAGACAGGAAAAGCTGAATAGCCCGTCTCAGCTCCCGCACCGCTTGCAGTTTATCCATTTTTGTTCACCTCCTCCCCGAGCAGAGCCGCTAACAGCTCCTCAACGGTCACCGGCTTCTCTGGCTCCACCTCCGGGTGCTCTGCGTTGTAGGCGTCTAGTGCCTCTTGATCCACCACCAGCGCCGTAACTACGCCGCCCTCTACGGTGAGGGTACAGAATCCCTTGGTGTTGATGTAGTCCATCAGCAGGGTGTCAGGGAGAGAGACGGAGTTGGGGAAGGGGGTGAAAGTGGGGTTGCCGTGGTTGAGACCTTGGGTGTTGATGTAGTACATGATTGGTACCTCCTTAGCCGATAGCGACGGCGGTGTATGTTACTCCAGCTAGATTTAGTTGGTATCCTGCCTCGTCAGCATACCAACTAACCGTTTTACCGCTTGTTTTGCATGTAATCCTACCAAAAAAACCACCACCAGAATAAGAGGGTTGTAGAGTTATACCGTAACCGGTTTGCGGATATAAAAACATCCCATACAACAACGAATTTGATTTGTAATATCCGCTCACGCTGATTAGCTTCGGCACAAAATCAAACGTCAGCGAGTTCGGGTTACTCTCCCCATACGTCCCCGTCCCCACATAGGACACAACCTGCACCCTCGCTTTATCCCCAAACTTCCCCAGGTATTCGATGGTGGTTCCAGCGGGGATAGCGGCGTAGCCGGTGACGGGTTGGTAGCGGTCGATTTCGGCATCGACATAACCAGCATACGAGCCAATTTTTATAGTTGCATTAGAAGGGATATAATAAATAACCCCCTCTTTCAGCGTTGTTCCTCCGTTTCCAGAAATGCTAACGAATTTCAGGAATTTACCAGAGAGGTATGTTGGGGCTCCTTTATAGCTGCCGCCAGCTGTACCCGATGTTGGATTAGCTAGGGAAATGCTACCGTCATCTGCCACATACAACGCATCGCTATAACTGAAATTGCAAACGGTATTTTGCCTGTACGCGATAACGAGTGTAGTGTTTACAACGTCACCAAGCACATACCCCGCCGCCTTCGCATCATCGCCTTCCTGATACGCATTGGGGTTGGTTGAGACAGGGTAGGTGGTGGTTGTGGGTGCATCCGTAAAAACGACAGTTTGCTTTTTGCTGACATGATGAGAACGATAATCTCCATTGTCTCTTTGGTATGTGAATGTAGCATCGTTTGGGATGTAAATGATACCTGCGAATACAGAATCAGAGGACCCATTGCTTTCCGCCTTGCAAAATTTACCGCGAAGCACAGATAATTTGCTTGTCTGGTCATTAGTGCCAGAAAGGGAAACTGTATTAACTGTTCCAGTTAAAACACCTTCAGCGGAAACTGTGCTGGAATAGCTAAATGTGACAACATAAGCGCTGCTATTAACGATGCAAAGTTGTCCACTACTAACAGTATCCAGGTAATACCCTTTACTGCCGACCTTTTCCGTCTTCCGCCAAACATGCAGTTCCCCCGTATTCCCCAGCGCGCGAAACATGCCGTCGGGGGTGGTGGAGGGGGGGAGGCCGATGATGGGTGGGGTGGTGGGTTTGAGGATGTTGGCTAGGGTTTGGGCGACTTTTCCGGCGTTGTTGTCGATTTTCTGCCAGTTTTCGTTCAACATCGTTTGGACGTTGAACGTGTCCGCGCCGTCGGTGGATGGGTTTTTCATGAGTAGGTTTAGGTTTTCTGTATTACTTGCCATTTAGGTCCCTCCTGCAAAACTGGATAGTGGCGTGGCGTTGAGTTCGGCCAGGGTCATCACCTCGTGGACCTCCCGAATGAGGAGGTAACGGTAGGCGTAGTCTACGTAGATATGCGCCGGGACAGCGCGGATGATAGCGCTTTTCAGGTCCTGGATGTTCGCCGGGACGCCTACGTCTCCGATAAATTTCAGCGTGAGTTCGCCGGGGGTGTAGGTGCAGATCACGCCGCCCGCCTGCCAGGCATCGCAGATGCTCTGCATGGTTTCCAAGGACGGTTTCTGGGCGATGTTGTACGCTGCCTGGATAGCTGCCCGCCGGTCCGCTAGGGCTTTGTTTTCGTCCTGCTCCAGGCCCAGCAGGCGCTCATAGTAGCGCACACGCTCGATGGGCAGCTCATCAAAATTTTCGGCGTTGTAGATAGCGACAATTCGGTCTGCCAGGGCGTCCAGCGTCACGCCGCCCGCCGTCATGACGGCCTCGATCCAGGGGTCCTTTTGCAGTATCCAGTGGAGTTGCCGCAGAGCGTAGTCTTTAACTAACAACGGTTAAGGTCACCTCCCCCAGCATCGGCGTCTCCCGGTCACCCAGGGCTACGTTGGTCGTGCCGCCCGCAACAGTGAGATTACTGTGGTCCAGCACGCCTTCTGTCGCGTTGATTCGGCTGGCGATCTGGGAGTAGGAGACGTAGGTGCCCGTTTTCTCAAAGGCCAGGCCCCGCAGGTACTCGGTCAGGGCGGCCTGCACTTTGGTTTTTACGGTCCCGATGCTGGCCCCGTCTGCCAGGGTGATTTTTGCCACCACGTCAATGTATTTCGCCGTCCCGGTGGTCACGGTACACACCGCCCCGATAGGCGCTTCCCCCACGCCGTCCCCGTTGTGGTTGGGGTCGATGAGGGCCTGCACCTGCTGGATGAGGGGAGCGCCTGCCGGTTCCTGGTTGGCGTCCAGGATGCACACTTCCACCGTGTTCTTGCCCTGGGCCTGGGGGAAAATTTTCACCCGGCCCACCCCGGCGACAGAGGTCGCCCAGGCAATGTAAGCCTGTTGGTTGGCCCCGTTGTTGGGGTTTTGCAGGTCGTCGTAATAGCGCTCCCGCAGCTCATCGTCTGTCTCACTGTCGTAGCCGCCAGAGGACGGCTCCGGGTTCGTCACCGCCGAAATGCCCGCAATGGTGATGGGCATATAGGTGATGGTGTTGGCGTCCACGTTGCCGGTCTCCCCGGCGTTGTAGGCCCGCACGGTAAATTTGCTCCCGGCCTCCACGTCGCTGTCGGCGATGGCATAAAACTGCACGCCGGATTCCGTGGAAAACAGGTCGCCCGCCGAAATGCTGCCCGCCCCCGTGACCACCTGCATCTCTGCCGTGGCGTAGGTGGCGTATTTCCGGATGATGCCACGGTGTTGTTTTACAAACTCATCCAGGGCCACCCCGGTGAGGTTGTCCACGTTCAGATTTGCTTCCGCCGTGGCGATGTCATCGTCCAAGGACAGCACCGCCTGGGCAAACGCCGCCGTGAAATCATAGGCCGGGAACCCGGCTGTTTTCTGGTAGCGGTCGGGGATGCGGGCCAGCATCTCCCGGTGGATCGTATCAAAATCAAGGGACAATCTGGATCACCTCCGTAATGCCGTCTTCGTTGTCCTCCAGGGTCAAGGTGCATTGGATGGTCTCACCGTCATACCGCATCTGCCCCACGTCCCGGATGCCGGGGTTGTAGGCGGCAGACTCTGCCAGGTGGCGGCGCAGCTCCGAGAGGTCGTACCCTTTCGGGGCCTTTTGTCCGATCAAATCCTGCACCGGTGCCCCGAAATCCGCCGGGTAAATGGGGGAGCGCCCCTGCCGTGTCCTTACCACAAGCTGCACCCACTCTTTGATGGCAGCCACGCCATAGACTAGGACGGGCGTCCCGTCCTGCATTTTGAGCCGCTGGTTGTTCCAGTCAAAGGCAAACCCCATGCCGATCTCCGTCTCCGGGCGGGTAGCGGTCATAGCCTCCTGCTCCTGGGCCACTGCATCGAATAACATTAGATCACCCCCAGCAGTAAGATCGTCTGCCCACCGGCAGACTTGCCAAAGGGGTCTCCCACCAGCGCCACGGTCTGAGGGGCGTACACCTGCGGCACATGGTCCAGCGTCCGCAGCTGTTCCGCCCGCAAAATGATCTGCCCGTCAAAGGCGGTGACGATCAGCGGCCCGTGAAAGCTCACTTCCCCCTTATTATTTACCGTGCGGATAGGGGACTGCACTTTCCCCGCAAACCAGGCGTAGGTCGTGGGGTTATCCCTTTCCTTAAATTGTTTCGCAATTTGATGCTCCCAGCTCATTGGTCACACCTCTCCATCGTTAGAGTCATCATGTGTACGGGGGCCAGTTCGTGGCTCACGGCAGTTACCCAAAACTCGCCCACCTCATCGGGGATATTCACTTTCATGCGGCAACCAGCAACCACTTTGTCTGAGCCGTACACCCGGCAGCTAAACATCTCTTTCGTCCGGTTTTTCTTCCCCAGCAGGTTTTTTGCTTTCGCCGTGGCGCTCACCGTGTCGGAATCGCTGAATGTCTCCAGCGCCGTCCGTTTGCCGTAGCGCTTGATGCTCGCCTCACTGGAGGCCACGCCCTGGATGGAAACGGTATCGTCCTGCTCGCTGTATACGGTAATGTGGTTCCGCAAGTCGGAAATGTCCCAGGATACCTGGGGCGATGCGATCTCCTGCATCACGTCAAACGCTGCTAGGTTGCTCTCCTGCCGGTACCAGGCCGTAATGCATTTCTGGGCGTAAGACCGGATGACCAGGGTGTTGCCCATCATCCGGGGGAAATACGTCACGCCGTTCTCGCTGGTCACGGTCTCCAAAATCTTTTGAATGATGTTGGAAGTCGTGTCCTTCTCCGTGCCATACACGGAAGAAATCAGGTTGGGGCAGGAGATCCGCTGGATGCCGACCTTGTTGGCCAGCTGACTGAGCGCATCTTTGGCCGGGATATTGTTAAACTGCATGATCACGTCGTTGGTGGTCAGCAGCCGCCCGGCATCGTGGCACACGATGCTCATGCTCTCGCTGTAACTGCCGCTCACGCTCTGCACCTGCCCCAGGAAAATGCACTCCCCGGAGGCCAGGTTGCTCACAGAAACCAAATCCCCGCACTGGATTCGCAGCGGCGGGAAGTATTTCTCTCCCCGCGCCTGCAAAACAGAAAACGTAAACTCCACCGCCACGCTCTCGCTGTCGTCGGTCAGCGTTGGGGAACCGCAGCGGTCCGTGATGTCCCGCGTCCTGTTGTTATCGCCCAGGGCCTGCCACACGATTTTATAGCGGTCCGGGTTTTTATACGGCGTATCATCGGCGTACACCGTGTAAATTTTCTCCGTTTGCGGGATATGAATCACGGTGACTTTTTCGTCCGCCTCATCCGTGGTGGCTGAAAACCCGTCTGTCCCGGCGGAAGCGATCTGCCCGCCGGTGTACTTGCCAGCCGTGTCGCTGTATTTTACGTAGTTGGACGGGTTGACCGGCGTCCCGTTGACGTGCACCTCAAAATGGAGGTGATACCCCGTCACGCCGCCGGTGTTGCCCACCCTGGCAATGGTCTGCCCAGCCTGCACGTTCTGGCCGAGTTTGACGCCGATGCTGGAACAGTGCTGGTAGAGCGTCGAGATGCCGCCGCCGTGGTTGATGATGCAAAATTTGCCCCTGGCCTTGGAGGTCCAGACTTTCGTCACGTTTCCCCCGCGGGCCGCGATGATCGGCGTCCCGTTGGAGGCTGGAATGTCAATGCCTGCATGGTTGCTGGATGACATGCCGTTGGACGTCTTGAAAGACTTCCGGTAGCCAAAGGGGGACGATATGCGACTGTAACCCGGCACCGGCCAAATCATCTGTCCCATGTTCGTCCCCCTCTCAGTTTGGATATGGTGAAGTCACGCTCTTAAAATTCCAGCGCTGTGCCCGTTTGCAGGGCCAGCTTGGGTAAAACCAGTTATGGCTTCCATCCCCGGCGTACCATTTGTACTGCTTCGGCAGCACCCGGCCCACGTTGGTCTGCCCGGCTTTCTCCCGGCTCCAACGATCCAGTACGTCCGTGGCCAGTGCTACCAGGTCATAGCCGTGGTCACTCACCGTCGGCGCACCGGCTTTGTAATAAAACTGATTCGCCGCCAGGGCCACCGACTGGATGTTTTTTCCCATGCCTGCGTCCACGCGGTTCAGGATACACCAGCCGATGCAGGCAATCTCCGTTTTGCTTTTGATGCCCCGTGCTTCGCCGTACATGATTTTTGCGATGATAGTAGCGTCGCTCTTGGTGTACCGTTTGGTAAATGTTCCCCCGCTGGAGGAGCCGGTACTAGAGCTTAACTGTGCCGCCGTCTGGGTTTTCTCGCCTGCCGCATCCTTGGGTTTGTCCAGGGTGGCGGCGCTGCCGTTGGCGAAGCGGTACTCTTTGAAATCAATGGTGTACCCAATGTCCCCGGCCTGGTCGATCCAATACTCGAAATTTTCCACCGTCACCGGTAAATTGAAAACTTCTTGCCCGTTGTTGTCCAGGTGGAGCGCCCGGAAGGGGATTTTCCGCTTGCGGACGGCCTCGATTACCCGGACATAGTGCCAGCCGTTGATGGAGGAATAGGGGCGTAGGAACGAGTAGCGTTTCAGCGGGAAAAAGCTGGTGATGGAAAATGTGGCCAACTTCATGTTGCCAAGGGCTTGCAGCTCATGGTTGATGCCGTCGAAAGCCTGGTTGTCCTGGTCCCTGGATAGCTGGATGCCCGCATTGGGCACCACCGGGAAAACCAGCACCTCTTCCTTGTTGTTGTAGGATAACGTGAAGTCCATCAAACCACCCCCTGGGCCACCAGAATCTTGTTGGCAATGTACGCGCCGGTCTGCTCCATAAACGCCCGGTTGCCGATCACGTTCCCCTGGATCGTCACCTGTACAGAAATGTTGTTGGCCTTCTGTTGCTTTTTGGCAACGTCGTGGGGGATGATCTGCGTCCCGTTGGGCAGGTTCATAATTTCGCCACGCCCGCCCTCATTCACGCGGGTCAGGCCTCCCCGGAAATACGGGGTGCCGGTCGCCTTGCCGCCGTAGGTAGCAAGTGTTGGCTGGTTGCTATCGCCACCGCCGAAGAAGTTGCTCACAGCATTCTTTGCTTTCCCGATGACGTTTTGTATTTTCTCAATCTTATCGCTGATCCAGTCGATTACCGGCTGCACCTTTTCTTTCACAGCGTTAAAAGCACCCACGATAGTATCCCGGATTTTGCCAAAAACAGCCTTGATTTTCTCCCAAAGTTCCTGTGCTTTCGCTTTGATTTTATCCCAGTTTTTGTACAGTAATACTCCGATGGCAATCACTGCTGGGATTATCACAAGGACAACACCGAGAGGGGATAACAAGAAAGACTTTAATGCAGTTCCAACGGCCATGAGCGCAATTTTCAGCGTCCCAAAAACTCCTACCATTTGTGTAGATACGGCGATTCCTGCTATTTGGTTTGCAGCAAGTGACTTTATACTTATGCCAAACGCAAGCATCCCTGTCTTAGCAATAGAAAGTCCGTCCGATAGCAACTTTATTTTTGCTGCAACATCAGATACGATAGAAATCGCGGACATTGCCGCTGCAACAGCTAAAATAGCCGGAATCAAAGTGTCCGCATGTTGTATTGCAAACTCCAAGATTGGGCCGATAACACCCCACGCTGTCTCGATTCCAGCTTGCACCTTCTGCACCGCTTCTGTGATCATTGGCGCGTATTTGCTCACGTCGATGGTTTCAATTTTTGCCTTGAACGCCTCGACCTTTTGCAGCACCCATTCCAGCACGGAGCCGGTGGAAACGCTGCCGTCGGATGCTACGCCCAGCAGTTCCCAGAGCTTGCCCTTGGCGATCACGCTGGCCTCGCCCAGGGCACCGGTGACCTTTTGCATGGCCACCTCGTTTTGGCGGGCCTGGATGAGTGCTTTGTTGTTGGCATAAAAAGCGTCCGCCGCGCCGTAGTAGGTGTCGGTCAGCGTCTCCATGATGATCTGCGTCCGCTTGGCGGTGTCGTTGGTGGCCGCAAGTTTGGCGTTCATCTGGTCCTCGCTGACCTTTCCCGCCCAGTTTAGGGCGTCAGCCAGCACGCCTGTCACCTGGCCGGTCCGGGCCGTTTCGTTCGACGCCTCGATCAGGCCCTCTATGGGCAGGGAATCGCCGAAGGTACCGTTGACGCCTGCGGCGATCTTTGTCCACTTGGAAACGTCCTCCTGGCTTCTGGCCAACTGTGAAAGTAGCTGAGAGGCTTCTGTGGCCGTGTCCGTGTCGCCCAGAATGGCATAAAACTGGCTGTACGCCTGCTGTGCTGTCTCTGCGCTGTACCCGGCGGATTGGTAAGCTGTGTTCAGCTTGCCCATGGCCCGGCGATACTCTTCCGTAGCTTCCGCCATGCCGATAAAACCGGCGGTGATGCCCGCAAAGCTGATGCCTGCCAGCGCTGCGCCGACTTTGCCGATGTTTTTCACGGCGCTGCCAAAACCGTTACGAACGGTCCGAGAAAACTTCATCACCTCGTCGGAACACTTCGCCATTGCGAATTTCTGCTCCTTGGTGATCTTCCCGGCCTTCTCCATTTTGCTTGTGAATTTGTCCTGGAGCTTCAGGAGGATATTAACGTTTTTCGTTGCCAAGGTTCAGCGCCTCCCTCATGTAGTCCAGTTCCAGTTCCCACGCCACCCGGAGAAATCGCAGTTCTCCGGGCCGCAGCTCGACCAACTCCCGCAGGGAGTGGCCGCGATTTGCGTAGTGGGCGATGGTGGATAGTTCCGCATCGCCCCGAATCAGTTTTTTAAGTCATCGTCCAGGTCTACGCCGTAAAAGGCGGAAATGGCCGTCACCAGGGCGTTCATGTCCATGATGTTCTCCCGCAGGATCTTGGGCACGATGTCCAGCGGGTCCTTGCACTCATAGGCTTCCTGGAGCTGCTCGTTGTGCAGGATAGGGCAGCAGGCGTAGATCATCTCATACTGAGCTTCCAGCATCGCTTTGGCGTCGCCCTTCTGAGTCCGGTCCATGTAGTCCGTAAATTTCACCAGCGGAATACGCCGGACTTCCAGCTCCCCGCCCAGGCCGTCCAGGTGGACGGCCTTCACATCGTCCTGCCGTCGGTCCTTCTGGGCCAGCAGGTCCTCAATGGTCAGTTTTGCCATGTTGTCCTCCTCACTCGATCATGTCCAGCATCTCGAAGGAACCGGCGGTAAACGGTACCTCTTCCTCCAGGACGGTCTTGTTCTCGAACTTGTTCAGGGTGATCTCATCCAGATGCACGTCATACAGCGCACAGCGCTCCGTGCCGTCGCTCTGGGGGTCGCTCAGGCTGGCGACGATCTTGACCTCCGGCAGCTCGCCGGTCATGATAGCGGACTGGTAGAGCTTGAGGATGGCGCTGTCAAACTTGTGCAGGGTCATGGTGCCTGCGATGGAGTAGCCCATGTAGCGTTTCTTCTGGCCGAAATCGCCGTTGATGTCCAGGTCCTCGTAGTCGATGGTGGCCTTGGCTTCAAAGCTCTTCACGTTGGCCATGAGCTCCCCGTTGACCCACACGCGGCCAAAGGTGCCGCGAATGACTTTGTTATGACTAAATTTCCCCATGTGTCACACCTCCGTTAGCCCATCGTAAAGACCATCCGCATGTCCTCCATGGCGTCCAGGATATGTGCCTGCGCCGCCACGAAGACCTGAGAACGGTAAGTCTTTTTCTTGACCTGTGCATCGGTCAGGGACGCCGTGGACGTTCCAGCAGCTTCCCAGGCTGCCCGCATAGCGGGCACGTCGATGGAGACGCTGATGCCCTCGCTGTCTACCACGTCCTCGTCTGCCAGGGCACGGAGATAGCTAGAGACGTCCGTCACAAACAGCGCCTGGTTGTCTGCCGTGTTTTTCACCCGGCCCAGGTAGCTGCCCTTGAACGTGCGGATGATATCCTCCTGGATAAGGTCCATGGCCTCCACCACCGCGATCTTTTTCATGTCGTCGGTCAGGTCGCCCGTCACGGTTTTCAGGGTGTTCACGCCGCGGGCGATGCGGATGGTGTCGTCGTCGGAAAACAGGCACAGGTTGCCGCCGTCGATGCTGGCGTCCAGGCCGGTCACGGCCTCCACCGCCTCCAGATCGTCCAGGGCCTGGAAGGTGACCGCTTCGTCCATGGGGCAGGCGGCCAGGATACCGGCCAGACGGGGCAGGTAGTTGTTGATGTCAATGGCAGTGCTCTCGCCCTTGACGGTGACCTTGGTGTTGGCTACATTGACGATGTGGATGTCGTCCGCATTGCTCTGCCCGCTCACCAGCGCTTTCGCCTTGCGGATACGCCGGGGGGTGTTGACGCTCTTGACGTAGGTCACAAGGCCCGCCTGGAACGCAGCCGGGACGGCGCAGACCCAGTTGTAGCTCAGTTGGTCCAGGATGGTCTGGGCGTTGGTCATGGTGTCGTCGGTACCCACCCGCACGGCGATCACCTGATAAGGCCCCGCCGCAAACGCACGGGACAGAATGGCGTAATTTGCCGCCGTCCAATCCGCCTGCGCCACCTCATCCAGCGCCGTGTAAGTCTTGCTCGTAAAATCGGTCTTGGTGGTGTCCTGCAAGATCACCGCCAGGATGCCCCTGGCAGACCTGGCCGTTGCCGTGGTCGCCAACTTCTTAAATTCAACGGAGATAGTAGGTAAACCCATGATTTCATCCGTCCTTTCTGCTCAGTGTCAGGTCCTCCATGGTGGGGGCCTGCTCTGCGTCCCGGAGCTGATATGTCTCGACGGTCAGGGTGACGGTCAGGGTCATATCGTCCCGGTCCAACATAAATTCAATTCCATCCGGGTAGAGGAAAAACTGCTCTTCCACCACCACCGGCTCTTGCAGGGCCTCCGCCAGTTTTGCTTCCCATTCCAGCAGGGAGAGATAGCCTGCACGGGTCCGCTCCCCAAACCGGATGAGTTCCAGCTCGTGGGTGTCGTGCTGCATCTCTCCCTCGCGGGCGGTCTCGCTGTACACCGGCTGGATGTAGGTGGTGGGCCGGGTGAAGCCCTCGGTGATATCCTTGGTGGTGGGCGGCTCGCCAAACAGGCTCTCGATCAAGCCGGACAGCCCCCGGATGGTGTCGATGATGCTGATTTTGCTCATATCTCAAACCCTTTCGAGAGCATCTCATCCACAAAAGTTTCCACATCCCGTGGAAACTCTCGCTTGAGTTGTTTCGTCGTGTCCGCCGCCGGGTGCTTGCCGGGGACGAATTTCTCCGTCTTCGTCCCGTTGACCCACAGCACGTGGCCATGCTCAATGAGGTGGGCGTGGGGGGCCTTGTTGTAGACGCGGATCTGGAAGTCCCCGTTGTGTTTCTGCACGCCCGTCCGGCGGATGCCCTTGAGCAGGTTGCCGGTCTTTTTTTTCGTCACGGCCTTGGTTTTCGCCCGCAGCAGGCGGCGCCCTTTGTTGCCCTCTTTTTTCAGGAAAGCCTTGGCTTCGTCGGGGTAGACGTTCTGCGCCGTGCGAAACATGTTTTTTACCAGCTCGTCCAGTTCCCGCGTGTCCATGCCCTCAGTGCTCACCGATTCTCACCTCGCAAAAAATTTCCAGGATCTCGTGGTCATGGTAGGGGTCCATAATGTACAGAATGTCGTAGATCTCGCCCTCCACCACAAACCACATGTCGGGCCGCAGGTCAGGCCGCCAGCGGACGGTGATCTTGTGGGTGGTCTGGGACAGCTCGGTCTCCGCCGCCCGTCCCGTCAGCAGGCTCCCCGTCATGGGGGTCACCTTGGCCCACACAGTGTCCACCGTCTGCTCTTCCACTGGGTACTGCCCCAGCTTGTCGCGGGTCTCCGCCTGGACTTTTTGGCGGATGACCGCCCGGCACTTCATGTCAGAGGACAGATTGACTCTATACGCCACCGTCCGCCACCTCCTGATTTGCTGCCGTGTAGGCCCGTTCCGCTTCTGCAACTAATTTCAGCTGCACGATGGCGTTGTCCAGGCCCCGGATGCTGCTCATGCCGCCGGACTCCGTCAGGCCCCGGTGCTCGTAAAATTCCAGCACCAGGGCCTTGACGGCCAGGTCGTAGATCGGTACGTCGCCCTCCGGCTCCGGCACGCCTGCGTTGTCCAGGTACGCCTTGGCCGCGTCGATCAGGCTCAGGAGCAGCTCGTCCTCAAATCCGCCGTCGATGCGGCAGTAGCCCTTGACGGCTTCCAGCGTCACGGCCATGACTCAGCCCCCGCTCTTGGGCAGGGTGCCCAGCAGGAAGCCCTGGGGCTGCACCACGTTGCCGCCCACAAACACATCGCCCAGGATGGTGTTCATGCGCTCCACGGCCTTGACGGACTCGTCGATGCGGATGGAGTAGCCGCCGAAAAGGCCCAGCTCGTAGTTGATTGGGTCGCCGTAGATCATGTGGATGGTGTCGGCGCTGGCAGAGGCAGTCGAACCGGTCAGCGCGGTCAGCGCAGATCCGATGGTGTAGGGCACGATCAGGCCGCCCTCGATGATCCGGCCCGTGTTGGCGTTGCCGGGGTCCTGGACGATCTCATAGACGCGCTTGAGTTCATCGTTGCGCAAAGCGCCGATGGCCTGGAGGTCCTTTTTGTTCAGGTACAGCCGGGCAGAGCCTCCCATCTCCTCGTCGGTACCGTAGGAAAAAACAAAATCGTCCAGGAAACCGGCCTTGATCTGGGTGATGTTCACGGCCTTGCACATGGCGCGGCCCGCGGTGTCCTTGGCAGTCTTGATGCCAAACATGTCGGGCGTGGCCTGACCGTCGCCGTTGTAGATCATGTTGGCGATCTTGCGCCGCATGGCCTTCATGGCCAGGCTGCGGATCTTCTCTTCGTAGGCGATGGGGGTCAGCTTGCTCAGGTTCCGGTCCACAAAAGTGGTCACGTTGACCTCGTAGGGGCTGATTTTCACCGCGCCGAAGGTAGGGTCGGAGATCGCGGTTCTCGCGGTCCCGGCCAGGGTGGCGATTTTGCCCGCCTGGGCCTCCGGCTCGCTGTACAGCAAAGGCTCCAGGATGCCGTTGGTGCCGGTCAGGTCCTGCACAGAGACCTGGTCCAGGATGCTGGACACGCCGGGCAGGTTGTCCCGGATGCTGGTGGCCAGTCTGGTGGGCTCCAGCAGGGTGCCGGTGGCCAGGGTCACGGAGTTGCGGACCCTGCCGCCCAGACCCAGGCCGTCGATGACCTCCTCGATGGAAAAGGTGATGCGGCCGCCGTTGCGCAGCGTCTCCGCCCGCTCTTCGGCTCGATCTCGGACAGCAGGATCAACAGCAGGGGCAGACACACCCGCAAACTTGTTCTCCTGCTCCATCAATGCCTGATAGCCCTCGATCTCTGCGTTCAGGGCAGCAGCCTGGGCCGTGAAACTCTTGCCGTTTTCGATGTTACCTTCGGCAAAGGCGTTGTCCGCCTCCTGGATCAGCCCAGTGCGGCGGTTCATCGCGTCCATATATTTCTGTCTGGTCGTGGTGTTCATTGTGTCAACCCTCCAAATCTGATTTTTTCCAGCTCTAAGCGGGCCTTGGCCGCTTCAAGCTCGTTTTCCTGTTGTTTTGCCTGCACTCTGTTGATTGTTGTCGGCATTTCCTGGAAATTCGGCATACCGTTCAGTGCTCCAGCCAGGGCTTTCAGGCTCTCTGTGCCTGCGCAGTTCAAAACGCTTCCGGGGTCAAACCCTTCCTCACCGATGATGCTGTTGACAAGGTTTAGCTCTTTTGCTTTCGGGGCCGTGAGCCATGTTTCGTTTTCCAGTTTCCGACGCAGTTCATCCCGGCTGGCTTTCGCGCCGGTCCGCAAAATGTAGGCGTTCAGGATGCCATCGGTGATGCTGTCCAGCATTTTGATGCTGTCCTTGTGGTCCTTCTGGTTTCCGTAGGTGGCAGTCGTCGGGAGATGGATCATAATCTGAGCCACGGGGCTGGCAATCACCTCATCACAACCCAGCATTGCCGTCGTCGCAGCCGATGCAGAAATGCTTTGCACTTCCGCCACCGTTCTGCATTTCGCACCCAGCAGGACGCTGTACATCTCAAACCCAGAAAAAACGTCTCCGCCGACAGAGTTGATCTCAATCGTCAGTTCCTCATTTTCTGGCACTTGGCTGATAAAGTTCCGCATTTTCTCAGGGCACATATTCTGGATCCCAAAAGCGTCATACATTTCCGCTTCATTGTCAGAAACAATGTAGCCATTCATTTGGATTCTCATTCTGTTTTTCCACCTCCATTCCGCTGTAAACTCAAATCCCGGAAATCTTCCAGCGGGATATGATTCAGATCAGCCAGCCGCACGTCGCCGCCGGGCACGTCCGGCAGGTCCTCATGCTGCCGGATTTCGTTGACGCTGTACGCGCCCACGTTCCGCATCTGTGCGTACCAGTTGGCGCGGCTGGCGTGGTCGCCTCGCAGCTCTGCCATCATGTTGATGTGCAGCTCCAGCCCCTGCCGCCGCTGACTGGGCAGCAGCAGCTTCCAGGTCTGCTCCTGCTCATACTGGGTGATGATCGGGTGCAGCGTCCCCGTGACGTACTCAATGGCGTTCTGCTCATTGCTGCTGTAACTCTGTTTTCCGGCGTTGAGCTTATAGGCCGGAACGCCGAAAAAGTTGCAGATGTCCAAAACGGTCACGTCGTGGTTGCTCACCCACTCTGCGTCTTTCATCGTCGCGCTGATGGGCGTGTACTTGAGTCCGTGGTCTAAAATCGCCACCCGGAAGCCGTTGTCCGGCCCGCTGTGGGTCTTCTCCCACTCCCGGCGCAGGGCGTCCTTTTTCGTCGTGTCTGTGGGCTTGTTGTCCTTGCCCTTCACGTAGCCGCCCAGGTCTGCGTCGGTTGATAAAACGCCCAGCGGCTGCCCGCCGTTGGCGTAGTAGCTGGACTGATACCCCTGGGCGTTCAGCCCCGCCTCGATCACCTGCGCCGCCCGCTGTAATACCGATAGGCAGTGCAGGCCGTCCCTGGAGTAGCCCTTGTAGTGCAGGACGTCCTCGTTCGGCAGCCGCATGGCCCGCCCCGTGTAGGGGTGGCTCACGTCGTACCAGATCTTGCCCGTGGTGTCCTGCCACGGATACACCAGTTCAGCGGGCAGGGGGATCAGCTCGACGGGCTCCATCGTGATCGGGTTCCGCACGATCCAGTCATAGGCGTTGCCGCGGGTCAGACGGTTAATTTCCAGCATCTTCCGCCGGATAAACGGCGTCATGGCCTCGTTGGGCCGCCCGTTTAGCAGGTCCAGCACCGGGGGAAACAGCCGCTCCCTGGTGTCCGTCTGCATCGCGTAGCTGTTCATCTTGCCCACGGAATCGGAAATGACCTCGATGCACCGGTTCACCGCCGCCAGCTTCATGGCCGCCGTGTCTCCGGTGGGGATACTCCCCGCCAGTCCCGTGCTGGCCAGGGTCACGACGTTGGCCACCTCTCGCGTGGCCTTTTTCGCAGCCCCGCGCACATGGTCCAGGATCATCCGTCTTCACCCCCGTCCCGGTTTCCGGTACTCAGCAGCAGGCCCAGGCCCACAGATTCGCCGCCTGCCACGCACACCGCCGCGGGCAAATGCCCCGCCAGAGCGATGCCCACCACAATGGCCACCAGCCCCGCCACAAACAGCGCGTCCGCAACCAGCGAAATAAAAAATTTCTTGCGCTTCATAAACGCCCCTTTCTGCTCTTCTGCTTTGGCGTTCTCCCCGGCGGCCCCGCGGACTCCCCACGGGGCCGGGAAACAGGAAGAAAGAGAAACATGAGCCGACGGCCAAAGAAGGAAAAAAGAAAGCCGCCGGGGAGAGCGCCAAAGGCTCACAGCGTAAAGTCTCCCGCGCCCAGGGCGTCGGAGAGGTCGTTCTTGTTTCGGTGTACCAAAGCCCGTGCCAGCGCGTTCATGGCCGCCGCCACAGGGTCAATGCGTTCGGTGTCGTCTTTGTGCTTTTTCGAGAGCTTGATGTCGCCGTAGTTGTTCTGAATCTCTACCGCGTTGGCCAGGCACCACAGCGCGAGAGGGGATTCCTCCATCACGATGAGATTCTGGAGCAGCAGCTCCCGAAAGGTTTTCACGGCCAGGTTTTGTCCCGCGCAGGTCTGGGATATCTCCACGCAGAACGCCTCGTTGTTGCGCTCGTCGCACATTTTGATGGCCAAGTCGGTCGCGTTGTGCCCGTCGTAGTCCACCTCCTGCACCTCCCACCGGTGCTCACGCTCCCCGGCAGAGATCCAGTTGTCTACGTAGCTGTTGTCCGTCACGTCTCCGGGGGTCAGGGTCACATAGCCCGCCTGCGCCCACGGGATGTAAGGCACCCGGTCGCTCTGTTCGTGCCGTTGGGCACCGCCCTCCGGCATAAAGCCATGCATTTTGAGGGCTACCCGCCCATCGTCCAGCAGAAACACCGCCGCCACGCCCGAAAGGTCGATGCGCTTGCCCAGGTCGAACCCGCACCAGCAGGCCAACCCGTCGGTCAGCGCTGCAAATTCCTCCGCCGGGACCATGGCCCGCTTTGCCAGGCCCATGCAGTTCTCGTCCAGGTAGCGGTTGACGCTGCCTGTCTGCCACTGGCACATCCGCCGGGTGAGAAACTGCCGGATTTTATGCGGGTCGTTGGAGCCGTAGGCGGCATTGTACTCCGTCTCGATCTGCTCCAACATGTATTTGGAGTAATCGTTGGGATATCGCAGGCAGGGATTCGCCCACGTCCATTTTGTTTTGTCGTGCGGGTCCTCGCCGACAGGAAGCTCCCGGATCATCACAAAGTACGTCTCGTCCGTCCTGTGCCCGTCCAGCACGCTCTTGGCGTATTCCTCCTCGATGTAGCAGGGCTTACTCTGCGCGTCGTCACCCGCCGTCGTGATCACGTCCAGGAGCGCTTGAGGGCGCTTGCCGAACGAGTTCAGCCCGATGTCGTAAATGTCAGAAGTCGGGTGGGCGTGGTATTCGTCCACCACGAAATAGCTGGGAGCGCCGGAATCCTTGTTCTTCGTATCTTTTGAGAGCGCCCGCATGTACCCGCCCCGGCTTTTGTGTACCACCGGGTTAGAGCGGGGGATGATCAGCCGCTTTTCAATATTCGGAGACGCCTGCGCGATCTTTTTGGCATCGCCAAACACCCGCATGGCCTGCCCCCGGTCCACGGCAGCGCACTCCACCTCCGGCTCCATCTCAAACACCGCCAGCTCCGGGTGATACGGCGGATACATCGCATCCCCGCACAGATGATAGAGGGCCTGCCCCGATTTCTCGGTGCTCTTAAAGTTTCCCCGCGCCCGTTTGTTGTAGGTGCGCTTAAACCGCCGCGCCCCGGTGTCCCGGTGGACCCATCCGTAAGTACAGCCCAGGTCGAACACCTGCCACGGTTGCAGCTGAATGGCCTCACGCTGCTCCACGCCCCGGACCTGCACGCACTGTCCAAACCATCGGATGATCCGGTCGGCCCGTGTCGTGTCGAACACAAACGGAAAATCATCGGTCCACTGCCGTTTCAGATCGTCCAGATGGCGCTGACAAGCTTTGATCTCATAGGGACAGCACATGTCGTGCAGCCGCCCCTCCGTCACCTGTTTGGCATACACACTCACCGCGTGATGCAGGCCGGACTGGATCCGCACGCCCATCAGTCCCCAAACAGATCCCCGTCGGGGTCTGCCTCCGCCTCTGCCGCCGCCCGCTTCCGGGCCAGCCGCGCCCGCGCCTCCGGGGTCAGCCCCAAGACGTTGGCGTAGGACAGCAGGGTCTTCTCATGGGCCTGCAACCGGTTGAGCACGCTGTCGATGTTGGCGATCAGTTCAAACCGCATCTCTAAGTCAGGCTCCGCGTCCGCCTGGGCGATCAGCCCCCGGCACAGCGCCGAAAGGCTGTCCTTCCGTGCCAGAGAGGAGCAGTACACCGCCAGCATCTCCGCGTCCAGCTCATCCAGGATGCCCAGCCCTTCCATCCGTTTCAGGATCGAGCGCCAGTACCCCTGCGCCGTTTTATCTCCGCTGAGACTCCGCGGCATCTTCATCGCCTTCATCCGGTCCGGCAGGCAGGATTTCTCCGCCGCCTCCCGCGCCGACTTCTCCGCTTTGGTCAGATGCTTCGTCATCGCATCCGAGCTTTTCACGTTCGCTGGCATGTTTGCTCCCTCCCTTCACCAGTTCATCCAACGCCGAAAAATAGAAATCATACAGCTCCTCGTTTTTCTCAAACGAAAACTGCTCCATTTTCGGGTTTTCGTTGAGGTTCGAGCTGGTCTCGATCACAAATTTCCCCACCTCGGTCTCAAACAGCAAAATCTTGCTGTGGTTTTGACCCACGGTATAATCCCAGCCGTTTTTTTCACAAATCCGGTCAAAAAGTTGATAATATCCGTATTTCAGCCCGGTTTTGGAATCGTTCTTTATAAACGAGCCAATCAGAAAATTTGCTTTCCACAACCGCCCGCCGGAGTGCAGCACATTCAGCGCCTGCATCTCCTTCTTCCCCACCCGCAGCGTGGAGGCGGTCAGCTCCAAAATTTTTGCTCTCTTGGCGATGAACCGCACAAAACTGATACTGGAAAATCCGCCCGTAGAGAGAAACTTGTAAACCTCCCCCTCTTCCGGCAGCCTATCCAGCAGCCCCTCAATCTCCCGCACCGAGAGGATGATGTTAAAGCGCTTGCGCTTGTTCACCTGCCGTAGCATCCGACTTCCCGCCATTTTGCTTCCACCTCCGTCAGCTGATTGGGGAAATTTTCTCTCAAACGAGTGAGCACCAGGGTCTGGGCGAGGAAGCTCAAAACTTTTTCGAGCCGGGGGGACTTGCGCGGCTTCGCCGCCGCGCGCCCGTGCGCCCCTGTGAGCCCGCACACGCTCGCGCATCTGCCAGCGCGGACGTAGCCTCCCGCTGTCTCAGCGTCGCTCCTGGGCCTGTTCTCGCGCCGTCTTCTGGTCGTGGTGGAACTTGCACAGGCTTTGGTGGTTGCTCGCCGAAACGAACAGGTCCCAGTCCCCGCGGAACGGGACGATGTGGTCTACCACCGTCGCCTTAGTCCGCCAGCCTTTGGCAGCGCACACCCGGCAGAATGGCTCCCGCACCAGCTGGGCAGGACGTAACCTGTCCGTCCAGATCGGCTTGCTGTACCAGCTGTGATATTCTGCGCTGGCACGCTTCCGGCTTTGCCGTGGTGCTGGCCTATGCTTATCGCACCAGCCGTCACGTGACAGTTCTGGGCATCCAGGGTGGCGGCAGGGTTTCATGGGCCGCTGTGCCATGGGCTATCACCTCCAGGCTCAGCGCAAAAGAAAAAGCCCGCGCCAATAGTTCCCCGTGTGGGTTGCTATCAGCTCGGGCTTTGCAGCGCTGGCCAGTTATTTTATTTTTCGCCGGGCAAATAAAAAGCCCGAGCCAATGATCCCCGTCATCGGGGTTATCATCAGCTCGGGCTTTCAAAGCACTGGCCATTTATCACGTTGACTTTCACGATGCGTTTGCATCGGCGGCAGTACAGCTCCAAGTTTTCCGCCGTAGTTTCCGGCAGGATATGCAGCAGATACCGCGGGTGTTCGCAGGTCGGGCACAAAGCCCAGCCGTTTTTTACTGCCATTAGTTTACCATGATTTCCCTGTCCGTGCAAGTCTTTTTCCCCCTTATTTACGTTGTTTCTCCAACTAACGTATTATTTCCAAGATCAAGGTCGCGCCCGCGTGCGGGCGTGCGCGTGCGCGTTACCATATAGGCGGCGTAAGTGTACGCTCCAAACTGGTTTGATATTTCAAACCGATTCATCTGAATGGCGTTGTCTGGGATACGGATGATGCCATTGTCTACCATGGTTTTCTCCGGCGGCGGCAACTGCGCCCGCAGCCCCTTAGATACCCCCCACGGCACTTTGTCCAGTGGTATCCCGTCCGGCGTCCGCCGGTCTTTCGTCATGTACTCACCCCGCCTATGGGGCGGCCAGTCTTGGCAAATGCTTGGTTCCGCGTCGTTCTGCGTTCCGTTCCCCCAAATCTGGAAAACTTCGCTTTTTGTAATATCAGCATCCCGGAAGATCACGTGGAAATGCCACCGCCCATCCCCGTGTACGGTTTCCACGCAGAAAATGTAGTCGATGATCCTCCCCTTGGCTTTTTTCAGCCGATTCATAAAATTTTTCCAAATTCTGCGTGCATCTGCGTAATTCCGCGGCAAATGATCATCGTCGAATGTCAGCGTGTAAAACGTCGCATCCAGCCCTAGCAAGCCAATAAACAGCTCCGCCCGCTCTTTCGGTTTGCGGCGAAACGTGGTTTTGGTCTGATTGATAATCTTATTCTTATCCGCCCGTTCCCCAGGGCTTTCCGTTGCTCTGTGCCATGGGCGCACATATCGACACTCTTTGATGTATTCCCCGGCTTGCTGTCTCACCGAGATCCAGTCAGGCATTTTTCGCCACCTCTTTCCCGTTATTCCAGGCTTTCACAGCGTCCTCTTCTACGCTGTGCGTTTGTGTGCTGGATCCACACGATTCGCACGATACCCACCACATGGGGTATTTCCGGTTTCGGTGCGAGTCGTTCAGCACGGCCCCGCCCCCGCAAAAGGGGCAGGGCGCGAAACGCTTACTCTCCATAGATTTCCGCCGCTATCTCTCCGGCGCAGGCCGCATAACCAGCCATGTCAACCCAGTTGTCCTGGTGTTTTGGGTTCTCCTTTGCCCTGCCAACTTTTAACAGGATCATCATCTGCGCCACGTCAACCGGTGTGATCTCGCGGCCAATGTCCAGATAGGCCGTCCACAAATCAGCGATAGCGCCAAAGCTGTCTTCCGGCCTGCCGTGCGTATCCTGCCGATCATGGCACACGCACTTTTCGGCGGCTTCCAGGATGGTTTTTCGGGTGGTGGGCTGTTGGGCTTTGCTCAGTTCTTCGGGCTTTCCCGCACGTTTCGACGTTGCCACATTCCACAGCGCCAAGGCATCCATTCGGGTGCGAGCAAATTCGCTAACAAACCCACACCTTTCGCATCTTATCTGTACGCTTCCTTCTTCGCTTCCTGCTGTCCTTACAAGCGTAGGATTTTCGTTCCCACACATAGGGCATGGATTGGCTTTCAACTTCATCAGTTATCCCCCTCTCTTTCAAGCGCTTCTTCCAGCCGCTTCTTGTGCCGTCCCCACTTCCAAACGGATATATCCGCATTGGGTTTCAGTTCCAGGGCGATAGCGCAGGAAATAACATCCGTGTATTCCTCCTCCAGTTCGTTTTTGTAATTCAAAACGGAGCTTCCGACGGGGTTGTCTCCGCGCAGGCACCTAGCTATTTTCAGCGCGGCATGGGCCAATTCCATGCACTCCTCTGCTAGGGCTTCATAGCAGGCAACATAGTCTACCATGGCTGGAAAATCTCCCCAGCATTTCATTTTATCCGGGATATTCATTTGTCTCCTTTCTAAACTGGTCGATTTCGGCCAGTTTAACCGTGTCGATTTCAACACGGTTACACGTTATCCCCATTGCTCCGCCATAGCATCGGCTATCCCCTCAAACGTTTTAGCTCGATTTTTAGGATCGCGTTCTTTACGGCCTTGGAATCGCCGATAGTTCCCATGAGCGTCTTTGCATCCTCCGTTTACCCACGGGGTAACGCCCTCTGTAATGATGTCCGTAGGCGCAAGATTAGGGAGTCCCTTGAGCCATAGACAAGTACGTTTTGTGTACGGGTGGCCGAACTGCCAGGGCTGTATAGCCTGCGTATATGGTGGCAATCCAACCAGCTTGAGCGGGGTTGGGTTTTCAACGGCGATGCAGTCGCACTCTGCCTCTAGGATTTTCATAAAAAAGTCTTTGGCTTCCATAGCCTTGGTGTAGCGTTCCGCCACGATTTTCCCGTTAACCCGCATCCTCACAGCGCTTGCATTGGTGAGGTGTGTACAGGGCGGATGCCCGATAATCATATCCCACCGCCCATCAATGTAGTGTTCTGCACCATCCATCGTTCGGAACGTACAATCCCCATTCAGCAGAGGCAAGCAATCACCCATGATATGCCATTCAGGATGCCCCCCAGACGGTTCCTGGATATCGCAGGAATAGGCTTCCCACCCCCTAGCTCTAAACGCAGCTGTAACACGCTGTGATTCTTCGCAGGCTACCAACAACGTTTTCATGGTTCCACCCCCGGCGGTTCCGGCAGGAGCATCCAGTGGGTGGGAATAAATGTACCTCCATACACAGTGAATTCTTCCCACAGCAGTTCTCCCTGGTAAGATATAACTTCGCCAAGAACCACATTGCCATACTTGGTGATGCAAATAGCTTTTTCTCCAGCCTTTGTCGGCTTCTCGCTGCCTGGTCTCCACCGCATACCATCCAGCGCCTCCAGAATAGTCCTATACGCCTCCCTCGCCCCAGGCATAGGGGTGTTGTCAGCGTGGTGTTGGAGCCACGTTCTCGCCTCATCAATCGTCATTTGGCACCTCCCGCATGTCCGCGCCGCAGTTTGTGCAGTAGGGCATTCCAGATAAATCAACCCATTCCGACTGTTTCCCATTTATCCGCAACAAGCCCTGCATACATTCGCTGCATGTCGTGCCGTTTCCAACCCTTACCCAATGCCCCCGCCGCACCGGGGCCACATCGGCAGCAGGCTGGTTTGCCACCAGGCTAACCACTCCCACAGTGTCCCACTCGCTGAGATGGCTTCCGCCAATCTTGCTGATAGCCTCTAACAAGGCTTCTCGATCTATGTATTCAGCCATTTCCGTTCCCCCTCACACAAAAATTTTCGGCGGTTTAGGCATCTCCACCCCAGTAGGCCGCCACAGGTGGAGGCACAGTGGATGGAGATTCACATAGTCTGCTTTGGCGGGGTGGTACTCTACCACCGTCTCATCCTCCCGGAAAAACATGCGCTTGATTTCGCACATTTCTTCCCATGTTGGTGCTGTCATGCGTTTCCGATTGGCCGGTGACACGCTAACATGTTCCCAGCCGCCGCCGTTGGATGCCACAACGTTGAACATTTTGCCGCCAACAGGCACCCGGAAGACGCCGTTTCCAGCGTCTCCATTGAAACCGTAGTATTTGCGTTCAAATTCCGTATCGCGGTATTTGTCCAGCGTCTTCAGATTCTTCATTCTTCATCACCGCCCAATTTTTGCTTCAGCTCCCTGATTTCCCGTTTCAGCGCTTTGATCTCCGTCTTATACTGCGCCCAGAGCCGGTAAATGAAAGCAGCCGTCTCTCTGTGCATCTCATCGACTTCTCTCGCCGATTTCCCCCACGACGATTTCACCAACTTCCGGCAAATCGTGTGCATCCGCTCTTTTGTTACCATTCGCTCCCACCTCTCACGCCCGTTTTGGTGTATTTGTTCCCGTGCCGGTCCACATGCTGGGACGGCGCATCTGCGCACGGCCAGTGCAGACGTTCCCATAAGATTTTCTGGGCGATCCGCGCCCGTTTCGTGGCGCAGCCACTCGGTCCCTTTTCCATGGCAGCCTGCCGGAGTAGATCCTCCGGCAGGCTTTCCATCTCGCGGCGCATCACTGCTCCCCGGCGGGCAGATCCAGCCACCGCCGCCAGCATTTGCAGCAGTCTCCCTCGCCGTCATCCAGGCACTCATCCTCCGGCACGTCCGGGGGACAGGGACCGCCGCCCAGGAGCGCCGCCAGGGCATCCGTGTCCATCTCGCGCAGAGCGTCGGCGTGGGTTTTGGTTGGTTTTTCCCACTGGTCCGCCTCCTGGTACAGGCGGCTTGCCACAACGCCCGTAGACGCCTGGTATTTTCCGTCGTAGGTCTGCAAGATTTCACCGCAGACCGTTTGGAAATACACCTGGCACAGTTCCATCCCAGGATACACACGGACGGGGCGAACAGGGGTCAGCTCCAGCGTCCACCGCCCCGAAAAGCCGATGTCGCCGAATCCGGCGGTCACATGGACGAACAGGCCCAGCCGCCCAACAGAAGACCGGCCCACGATCATAGGCACAAGCCCGTGGGTTTCCGTGTACTCCATCGTTGATGCCAGATACAGCTGGCCGGGTTGCAGCACCATGCCCTCCGCCGGAATGTGGACGATGTTGGTCCGGTTATCCTGCCGTGGGTCCAGCACGGCTTCTCGATACACCATCAGGTCCTCGTCCAGTCGCAAGTTGTAGCTGTTAGGGCCAAGACGGGCCTCGTCGAAGTCTTGGATTTTGATTTCTCCCACAGAAATCCGCTGTCTAATTTCATTGGCACTTAAAATCATGTTTTTTTATCCTCCTGTGTCAAAATGGTAGTTCTTGCTTTCCAGTCAAGCCCGCAGGCGAGACTTTATCACCGTGTGTGATGCAATTCGGCGTACATTCCTCCAGTTTTTCGCCGTCGATTTCCTGGAACCTCTGCGTTGGGCCGTTAAATGCCAGCGTAATATATCCACCAGCCTGCCCTTTTTTGTTCTTCGCAATTAGCAAATCTCGCGGCGGCGTCGGCCAGTCGCTTTTCCGTTTGTACAGCAGCATGGCAACGTCCGCGTCTTGTTCGATCTGGCCGGATTCTCGCAGGTCCGCCAGGGTAGGCGGTTTGTATTCGTTCCCGTCCGGCGGGCGGCGGAGCTGTGTGTTTGCCACCACCAGAACTCCCAAACTTTTCGCCATCGCGTGCAAGTCCATCGACAAACTGGTTACAACCTCATACCGGTTCCCGCGCCACCCGCGCTCCGGGCGAATGATTTGCAGGTAATCCACGTAAACGATCTCATATCCTTTGGCTACGGTCATAGAGCGGATATCTGCCACCGTCATTCCGGCGGCGTGGATCACGTCGAGCTTCCGCCCTTCAAAATCCGGTCCGGCCGCGATCATCCGGTCGATTTCCAGCGCCTCCACCGTTTTTCGTCTCAGCCGCCCGGAATCCACGCCCGCTACCAGAGCCATAAGCCGGTCATACACCTCATCCGGGTCCGTTTCTAGGCTAAAATAGCCCACCCGCATACTCTCCGCTTGCTCCCAGGCCCATTGGAGTGTCAAAGCCGTTTTGCCCGCGCTAGGCCGTGCGCCCACGCAAACATAGTCCCCCTTGCGGGACATCACCAGGCCGGAGATTTTCTCCATGCCCCAGCTGATATAATCCGCCGGCTCATCCACCCGGAGCATAGCCTGGAGATAGCCATCCCGCGCCGAAACGACCTCAAACCGCAGCGTCTCCGCCGTGATCTTGTTCAGCCGTTCCAGCACTTCCAGCGCCGCTTCCGACGTTTGGCAGGCCGCCAGCTCCATGCCAAGCGCCTGGAACTGGTTGACTTTGGCCTGCTCCACGGCCAGGTCCACATAGGCCATCACATTGGCCGCCGTGGGGGTCAGCTCCATCAGCTGGAGCAGTAACTCCGTGTAAGCGTTGCCTACGATGTTTTTTACCGTCACCGGATCGATGGACTTCTGTTCCTGGTACAGTTTTTTTGCCGCCCGGAAGATCGTCTTGTACTCCCCGGTAAAATGGCTCTCATTCAGCCGGAGAAACACCTCCCCGGCGCAGCTATCGTCCAGGAGCAGGGACCCAAGCACGGCCATCTGAGCATCAAGTCCGCGCTGTTCGCTGACTTTCTGTGTTTCCGTCATAGCCGATACGCCCCCTCCGGCTCCGTCTGCCCGGTGCCCTCGGTTTTGCTCGGTGCGGGCTTTTTCACGTCCTCCCACCGGCGTTGATTCAGCCAGGTGGCAGCGTAAGGGATCCCGATACCGCGCTGCCAATCCTCGCTGTTGAGCTGGTTCATCAGTCCAAGCGCCATGGTCCGCAGAAGGTCTTCATCCGGTCGCAGGTTGTCCCAGGCCCGGATAGCCGCCTGCTTGTTCTCGCCCCTTGGATAACTCTCCCAGAAGGGTTCAAACCGTTCCGGCTTCCAGTCCGGGGCCGTCTTAGGCTGTCTGGATTTGCGCCGACGCCGTCCCCCCGTGGGGGGACTATAGGGGGGTATAGTATTATTACTTACGTACTTAGTACTATAAGTACTTAATTGTGGCTGATTTTCCGTTGACGGTTTTTCCGTCGACGGAAAATCGGTAAACGGTGATACGTCCCCCTCTACCACCGTTTGCCGATTTTCGGTCAACGGTGTCTGAGCGTCTTGTTCTATGCCCAAGGGGATCTCTCGAATCACGTACTCCATCCGTCCGAACGTGCCGCCATCATCGTGTGTCTGCTCCCGGCAGACATACCCGGCCTTCTCCAGCTCTTTCAGCGCAGAACTGATTGCTGCCTTGCCATCCTTGCAAATCTTGGTCAGGCCGGAGACGCTGTACGTCCAGTCCTCCGGCAAGCCAAGAATTTTTGATAGCAAACCAACAGCTTTCAGGCTAAGGCGTTCATCGCGAAGATGGTAGTTCGCCATGACGGTGTAATCATGGCTCTTCTCTACCCTAAAAACTGCCATTTGTTACCTCGATTCGCTTTACATACCGCAAAAAATGCGGTATACTTACAACGTACTCAATCCATAGCCATATGGATCCTCTGTTCAGGCATCACAGGCCGCTATCCTGTGATGCCTTTCCTTATGCCCTGATTTGCGACATTTTCAGCGCCTTGGCAATGTCGCGGGCCAAATAGTGCTCTCGCGATCTGATTTTCACGGGCAGGATGTTCTCTTCTTTCAGCCACTTCCTGGCCGTGTCATCATCCTTCACCCGCAAAACAGCTTTGACATCCTGGACAGTCAAGCAGATGCCACCGACAAACAGAGCAATATCATGCTCAAGTTCCTGGTGCCGTATCTGTTTTTTCTTTTTTTCGTTTTCGTCCTTTTTGCCCAGTTCGTCCGGATTGCAGATTTTTGTCACTCTTGGCATTTCTCGCGCCTCCTCTCCGCGGCTCGATCCCCAACTCTGCCAGCCAATCATATGGCCGCACATCGTGCACATGGTAGTGCCGTGCGATGGCCTTGATCGGCATCCCGGACAGATAGATTTCCATAAAATCATCCGGGATCGGCTTTTTCGCCCGCTTATACTTCACGGCTCCATTCTGCGTATCCGCCCGCCTACCGGCCTTGACTCGGTGGCAATACTGCCCCCCAGTGCAGTTCGGTTCCTCGCAGGTCAGGCAGGCGTTGATTTCCTCCGGCCCATCAGAGTGCCGCATTCTTACGGTACCATTCAGTGCATCGCTCGGTGCCTCTTTCCATGGTTTGGAGGCCGCCGTTTGTATCATAACGCCGTTTATCCTCACGCTCACGTTTTACACCCCACTCTCTCGATCCATACCACGGCGTCCCGGCGCAACGTGGGCAAATGTAGCGCTTGGTGCCCTTTTCCAGCACAGACACGTTCCACTCCAACCCACATTCCCGGCACAGCCTCTTCACAGCACCCGCAGGGGGATCCCCGCACGGCGCAGGGCCAAGTTGACCTTGCCCTTCCGGGTCTTGGCCCGCACGGCCTTCTCACGGCTCTTGGTGGCCTTGACTTCGGCCTCCCAGCGAGCCTTGGCGTTCTTCTCCAGAGTGGGCTGCATCACTCTCATGATACCCTCGATGTCGGCCCACTTCCGCGCCTCAGCGCGGGCTTTGATCTCTTGCACAGTGTTCATCGTAATTTCTCCTTTTCTTCAAGCTTAGCGGCTTCCACCCGATAAAACCGGGTTTCCCCGCTGCGGATCGTCCTGGTGATGATCTGCCCCAGCAGGTTCCGCCGGGCGGAACGGTACTCCGTCCGGCGGTGATCCTCCCAGCAGACACGCCCGTTATCATCCAGGCGGACATGCCTAATTCGATAAATCACAGCTCTTCCCCCGTCCATCCAATAGCTTCAATCAGCTGGTCAGAAAATTCCGACAGAGTCAGGATTGCCTGGTAGTAAATTTCCGGAAGGATCGGAGTTTTGACGATTTTTTCCACCGTTTTGTGATCATCCACCGGCAAGTCGCGAAATTCAAGCAAAAAGAATGCCATTTTCTTCGTGATTTTCACGGGGATGTATTCGTCCCCGCTGTCTCCGATAATTTCCCGCATCCGCTCCTGCATATCATTGGCATGATCTTCAAGCAAGCTGCGTGTCATCGCGAAAAATTTTTCGCCTGAAGGGATCAGGCAGTAACCGTCTTTTTCCATTACGTTTCCTCCTCTCGGATAAAAATCTTGGATAAATCTTGGATAAATCTTGGATAAATCTTGGATAAATCTTGGATAAATCTCGAATACATCCCAACCTATCCAAGCGTGGGGTGTGGCGTTTAACGTCCGCCACCCAACGACGCCTTATATATATTCCACGCAGAGAATATAATTCATGTTATAGACTGCAACGCAATCCTTGCCCTTGCTCAAGAAAAGCAAGGAATCAACAACGCGAAAACTATCAAAAGCTCCATTCGGAAATTCGCGAACGTTGCCTTCCGTTGTCATAAGCCGAAGTCTTTTGTTTTCACCCATGTTCTCACCTCCCTCCGGCCAGCGCCCTACGACGCTGGCCCGTTCTTTTCTTGCAGTCCCCGCATGATAGCCATGCCCTGCATCAGCCCTAAAATGCGTTCTTGTTCCAGAGGGGCTAAATTCTGGAAACTTTTCAGCACCTTCGCCATGTCTTGTACGGACTCGTTCATGGCTTCATCAATCAATTCCACCACCTCCTTTCCATCCAGTCACCCCCTTTTCTTGTTGTAGTTTTAAGATGCTTATAGTATAATATAAGCGGCTTAAAAAGTCAAGGGTTTTTTTAAGTCTCTTAAAATTTCCTTGACTTTTTAAGCCGCTTATGGTTTAATTATATCAGGAGGTGGGGTGATGGAGTCCCTAGGTGAACGAATAAAGAAAGTGATGGAAGTGCGTGGAAAAAATCAGACCGAATTTGCTGCAACGCTCGGCTTATCATCCGCGGCAATTTCGCAAATGATTTCCGGAAAATCCGGCGCATCAAACGGAACGTTGTTTCGTATTTCCGACGTTTTCAACATAAACTTGGAGTGGTTGAAAACAGGAGAAGGGAACATGGAGAAAGCGCTGCCGTTGAAACGCGAACTAACAGCACGTTTCTCTCAACTAATCGGCACAGATATGCCGTATCGAGACGAAATAATCTGTTGTCTATCTGATCTCGGACCGGCTGAATGGAAAATTATTGGAGCGACAATAATCAAAATGGCCGATAAGATCAAAGAAAGTGAAGCCGGAGAATAAGTTATCCCTTCCGCCGGGTGGCGGGTAAAAATAAACGCAGGAGGATAACATGAGAAAAGAAGGACAGGGCGGGCCGAAAAAGCCCGTGTACAAGAGGGTTTGGTTTTGGGTGCTAGTCGTGGTCGTTGTGTTTTTCGTTGCGGTCATGGCAACGCCACTGCCGGAGGATAGCGGAACAGAGCAGGAGGAACAGAGTGCCGCCGTCGAACAGCAGAAGGAAGAAACCACTGAACCGGCAGAGGAAGAAGCTCCCGCTGTGGATGCCCCGGACGTTGCAAAGGACCTGGACAGTAAATATTGCACTTACGTCCGCATGAGCAACAACTGTATCAAGGGCGTACTAGATGAGGATAATGACCCTGCGACAACGTACACCAAGTGTACCAAGTCCAAAGACTTTTTTATGCAGGCGCAGGAGAAAATCAGCGCAGCCCGTACCGATGCCATCAAGGACGTGGCTGACTGCGCAGAGGCTATTGTACAGTGCATGTACTCCGCTTGCGGAAATATCCAGAAATACCTGGATGACGGGAAAACCAGAGATTTGAGTGCCGCTCAGACGGACATTCAGGATATGAACACCCTGAAAACGGAGTTCGAGACGCGGCGGCAGGCATACCTGGGAAAATGCGGAATCGGCGATCAGTACGAACCGCTGAATTACGATTACGAGTGAGGGCAGGGGACATGAAAGAGAGAACAAGGTGAACAGCTATGATATTTTTTGTTATGGTTGTCGCTGTAATTATCGTTTGCTGTATCGTAAACAACAGGGGCAAAGTGAAAATCCCAAAAGGAAGCCTGCCAAACCCTATGTGGGAAATTTCTGGGAAGGAAATTTTGGACGTAGATGATTACATAGTCCTGGACACGGAAACGACGGGGCTAAACGCCCAGGAAGAACGGATCATTGAAGTGGCTGCGATCCGTGTTCAAAACGGAATTACAACAGGGCGATACTCCACGTTTGTAAATCCCGGAAAGAAAGTACCCGAAAAGATTACGAAGCTAACAGGAATCACAAACGAACAAGCTAAAAGCGGGAAACAATATGCCGTAATGGCACATGAGTTGAGCGTTTTCATGGTCGATTTACCGATGGTGGCGCACAATTCCAATTTCGATGCAAAATTCGTGGAAATTGCATTTCGGGTGGGCGGCATCAGAAAGAAAATTAACCACATAGACACGATACCAATGGCCCGTGAAGCGTTTCCCAACATGGCAAACTACAAATTGGCGACATTGATTCCAGCTTTGCACCTAGCGAATGGACCGCAAACCCATAGGGCAATGGATGATGTCCTTGCCACCGCCGAGCTTTTCAAGCTTTGCAAAAGAAAGCTGAAAGCGATGAATGAAATAGCCACGGAAATGAAAACCCTTTCCAAGGCCGAGGAAGCGCTAGAGGAAGCTAAAAGCGCGGTTGATATTTTCCTTGCCTACGACAAGGCGGATGCCGCCCTGATGGACGCCATTTTGAAAAGTCCAGAATCCATCTTGGAGCTGTACGGTGGCAGAGAGGAGTATTTATCGAAAACCTACGGGCAAGCTGTTAACGCAATGATGCGAAAAGAGTTTGAAAAAGAAAAAAAGGCGATTCAACGCCTGAAAACAAGAAAGTCTATGGATAATCACATTGCAGCCTTCCGGCTTGTGTACGACAACAACGAAAAGCGGTTAACAAGAGGAAATAGGCAAATGCTCTCGAAATACGTTCGTGAGTTAGGTGAAGTCCGGGACATGGTTTCACCAGAGTAAAGAAGAAGCCAGCCCCTGGGGGCTGGCTCTTTTTTTAACCTTTTAGCAGTCCCCGAACAAAGATCAGCACGATCTCTGCCTTCCAATCGGGTAACTGTTCCATGATTTTAACGATTTCTGTCAGCATTTCCTTCCTGGTTTGCTCCATGTAATCCTCCTATCCGGTATAGAGCCGCTGGACGTAAGCAAGTACGATCCGCAGCCGCCGCACGTCCATCCCCTCCAGCAGCCGCGTGATTTGGCCCACCAGCATCATGGTTTCCAATTAAATCGTCTCCTTCCATTTTATCAAACATCCGTTCGCTGTCTACCATATTCTAGCCCTCTCTCATAGAAACCATATTCTTCCAAAGAAGCAGAACAACAACAAAAAACGTCGAAAGAAGGGGAAAATTGATGAAGAAAGACACAAAGTACAAATACGTCCGAAAAACGATAACTTGGGAAGGGCGGAGATATGAGGTTACAGGGAAAACAGAGCTGGAAGCACTGGAAAAATTGGCGGAGCTGAAAGTGCGGTTGAAAAACGGCGATGTGGTGATGAATCGGGAGACAACGGTTGATCGGTGGTTTCAGGAATGGTTTCAGTTGTACAAGGCCCCGTCCGGCGGGACGAAGAAAAGTCTGAGCATGTACACCGAAAAGTACAATTCGATCATCAGCCCAGCGATCGGGCGGATGAAGCTGGGAGATGTGCGGGAAGCGAATTTGCAACGTATCCTGAACAGTCAGGCGGGTATGTCGTTTTCACACGTTTCCAAGCTGCGGATGATCCTCAAGGCCATGTTCTCGCGGGCAGCAGCGTCCCGGATCATATCATTCGACCCCAGCACGCAACTGGAGTTGCCGGAGGCGAGCAAGGGAGAACATAGATCGTTGACAGAAGAGGAGCGGGTAGCTCTGTTGAAGGTTTGCGAGACGCACCGATACGGCCTGTTGATGCAAATCATCCTGTATGCCGGCCTGCGCCCTGGTGAAATCGCGGCGCTGAATTGGGGAGATGTAGATTTTGAAAAAAACGAAATCAGAGTACACAAAGCCCAGGAAAGCGGCAGTAAAAACATCAAGGCCCCTAAGACAAGCGCAGGGTTCCGGGAGATACCGATGGTTCCGGAACTCAGAGAACGTCTCTGGGCTGCGAGAGAAGCCCCAGAGGAAGCCGTGGTAAAAAACACAGTAGGTAAGCGCCTGGACAGCGACAGCATGTATAGAGCATGGAAGAGTGTCCGAAAAGCGATGGACATCGAAATGGGAGCCACTGTCTACCGGAACCAAATTATCGAGAGTGTCATTGCGCCGGACCTCACTCTGTACTGCCTGCGACACACGTTCTGCACGGATTTACAGCGGGCCAGTATCTCCATCAACATAGCAAAAGAACTCATGGGGCACAGCGATATCAGCGTGACCGCAAACATCTACACCCATAAGGATCAAGCCACCCTGCACCGCAACATGCAGAAGCTGGCAGCCCTGCGAAGCGCTGTGACAAACTCTTCCGCACATTACGGCGTTTCCATCTGGCCAATGGGCCAGGGCTTGGCAGATTTCGGTTTTCTGCCGTTCCAGATTTCCCACATGTCCCACACATTCCGGGAGGCAGGTTCTCCCACAATCGTGGAGGTAAATGTGGAAAAAATAAGATAAAATTCCGCAATCCATTGGAGCGCAAGGGTTTTAAAATAGGGAAAAAGAGACTCTGACTCTGTTTGTGAGGGTTCGAATCCTTCTCCCGCTGCCAAAAGAAAAAAGCCGAGAAACCATTGAAAATCAAAGGTTTTTCGGCTTTTTCTTATTCTTGGTATTCCAGATTCTTCTAATCATAACCCAGAAATACCTGAAAAATACGGGGTTTTCTTGGGTTCTGCCGTGGGAAAAGTGTGGAAAAATCTCACATCCCCTCGATCTTCCCCCGCACCTTCGCCACCCAAGGCTCCGTCCGCTCCTCGGTCAGCTCACAAATCGCCGAGATCCCGGCCTTGTTGTCCTCTTCCGTCGCATCCCGGCAGATTTTTCGCATCATGTCCATGAGCATATCCCGATGCCCCAGCTCCTGGCTGGCCATGGTCGCATAGCTCCGAGCCATGTTAGGATCGTACTCTCTCAGTTTTTTGGCGATTTTACCATAGTGCTGCGCCCCCATGATCTCATCGTCAATGTCGGCGGCGATGGATTTGATCTGCTCCAGTTTTGTCATGGCGGCCACCTCAGATCTTGTCCACAGTCACGGCGATGTTGGACACGGTAGCAGCCCCGGACAGCACCACGGTATAGGTGGAGCCCGCGCAGTTGCCAAATTGCCGCACCATCGCAGTGATCGGCAGCGTCACAGCCTCACCCACAGCGGCGGCGGTGACGGTGGCGGTAGCACCAGGCACGGCCACACCGTCCCGCATCAGCGTGGCGGTGATAGCCCCGGCGGCGGCAGGCAGGGCAGTCAAAACAACGTCAAAATCGTAATAGCCCGCGCCGTTGATGATGATGCCGTTGCCGTTGAGATTGATATTGCACCCAAACCGGCGGATGATGCTCCCCAGCGGGATCGAGCCGCCCGCCGTAGCGGTGGCCCCGGTGTTTACGGTATAGATACCAGAGTTACAGCTCATAATTTTTGCTCCTCTCTCAAAAAAAACAAGGCGGGGACGATTGCCCCCGCCCACCCGGTCAATGCGACCAATCAGATGTTGCCATTATTGCACCCGCCGAAAAACGGGTTGCAGTTGGTGGCGTATGCAGTGCTGGTAGGATACCGGACTACGCCACACATAGCCTGGGCAAGCTCAAGCTGCTGGATTCTCGCCGCCATAGCCGCCTCACGGTCTGCGCACATTTTGTCCAGGACCTTCTGAATCCCGGCGGTAATGTTTGCATTTGTTGCCGCGTTGTAGTTGGCCATGTCAAACCGCACGCTGTCAATGTTCCGCTGAGTGGTGCAGCAGCAGTCTGCGATCTGCGCCATCAGGTCCCGGAAATTACCCTGGGTGGAATAGCCCAGGTCGCAGATGCCCTTAGTCAGGTTGATGTTTACGCCATCCAACTGGTCACTCAGACGGCCCACTGCGCCCTTCATTTCGACAAACGAGTTAGCGTTGCACAGGTCCGCCGCAGTAACGGGGTTGCCGTTGCTCCGGCCACCGAACCCAAAACCGCCGCCAAACATAAAGATGATAGCGAACAGAATGATCAGGATGAAGCCGTTGCCCCAGCCTTTTCCGTCGCCACCGCCGCCCAGAACAGCGGCGATGTCGGACAAGCTAAAATTGCTATCCATTGTTTTTCTCCTTTTTGGAAAATTTTATCAGCGGTTGGCCACCCCGCAGATAATCAATCAAAAAAGCCCCTTGAATTGGTTCAGGTCGATGCCGTGTTCCGCGGCCACCTGTTCCGGGGTCTTCCCCTTGCAGCTTTGCACAAACTGGGCAAACTGCGGGTTTCTCTGCATCAACAAAGGGATCAGTTTCTCCGGGTCCTTGCCTTTCAGCGCAGAAATCAGCTGCGCGATCATGGCGAACGAATTCGCTCCGCTGAAAACTTTTTGGAATAATGGGTTACTCATCACCAAACCCTCCGATCTGTTCATTCAGTTTGTTCAAAAAATCGGAAAACTCCGCCTTAGTCACAAACTCCGGCGCTGCCGCTTTCTGCGCAGCCTCCGGGTCGTATTTTTCAAATTTGTAATAGCTGGTGGTGGTGATGCCAGTGGTATCGGCTTCTTTCACGGCAAACACCGGCTCTCCCTGCGCCATGATCCAGGCCTTTACACCCGGCTGTACGCTCACGTTAGCGATGTCGGAAACTCCTGGTACAAGCACCCACCCAGGCCCGTTCTGGCGCTCCTGGGCGCTTCCTGCGCCCTGTGGCGGTGTCTGACGTTGCCACCAGGGGCTTTGCATCGGCATCTGTCCCCATCCGTTCATCATGGGATAGCCCATCTCAAACATCCGGCATCTCCTCCTTTTCTGTTAAAATCGTACCAAATTTTTACAGACCACTTGTCCAAACCATGCCCAATTCCTGCTCAATTTATGCTCAATTTCTGCCCAACAAAAAAGCCCGCCCCCAAAATGGGACGGGTTTCGACAAGGAGAATGTGGTATTTTATGGCTACCTTATTCTCCCCCCAGAGAAAAGGCAGCCCCTACCGGCACGTTGCAGAAAACCGGTGGGGGCTTTTGTTTTGTCATGTTGTACGGAAATTCTACGGATATTTAGGTAATATGCCTATTGCATTGTACGGAAAAAAGCCGTATAATAAGGACAGTTAAGAGAGGAACACAAAACAAGGAGGAAAACACCATGAAGTACAACAAGTCCGAGATCATGAGCAAGGCATGGAAGCGTTACAAGCTGCATCTGAGCGTAAGCAAAGGTTATGACAAGGAAGCGTTCACCTTTGGTTTTTACCTCCACTGTGCATGGGAAGATGCAAAGAATGAGGTCGCTCTCCAGGAAGTCGAGAAGAACGGCGTCGAGTTTAAGAATGGCATGACGGTGCCTTTCTTCTGCCGCGACATTTCCTTGAGCCGCTGGACCAAGTATGGGAAGGATCGTCTCTACATTAACGGGAGCGACGGTTGGTACGACATCCAGAAGGACGAGTTTCATTGGAAGAGCAGCACCAACGATGCTATGCGTTACATCCGCGCCATTAGATTTTGATTGGAGGAAACAAACCAGGAGGGAATCACCATCGAGTGCTACGGCTCCCGCCCGGAGCAGGACGACGAGCCCCTCATCGTCCGGGTTGATGAATAAAAACTAGGAGGAAGCAAAATGAATAAATACCAGATAGATAAATACCAAGATTTCAAGGAAAACTTTTTCGCGTTGAAAGCGGCCTTGATCTACTTGAAGAACGCGCAGGAGGCACACAGAAAGATTAGAAAGGAAGCTATCGAATCTACAACGAAGAAGCTCTTCCCAGGGTATGACGAAGAACGTTTCGCCGCTCTTTGCAACAAAAAGAAAAGCGAAATGGGAAGCGACGATGCCTCTTTCTACGAAGAAAGCGGCTTCGACCGTGGACGAGTGAGCGCCCTGTTTGGCATCCATGCACCAGAGAGCGACATTCTCATTGAGTACCAAAAAGTCCAAGAGGATGCAGCTTGGAGACTTCGACGTAAGTTGCAAGAAGTTGCATCTTATAGCTCCGACTTTTGGAAGGGGGAACCTTGGGAAGACGAGGTAAAGGAGTTAATGCAAAAAATCAATGGAGGAAACGAAAGATGAAAATTACAGCAGCAGTCGTGAGTAGCGGCTTTTCCAATGTTTCGGACAGCGTCTTCTTCTGCCGCCCGGATTGTGAAGAAAATCTCTCTCGGTACCTGGAGGGCTACCAGTTTGATTGGGTAGAAATTGAACTCCCTGACAGCGTCGTTATTGGAGAACCTGGTTACGGAAAACCGGAATACGTCGCTCTCGATCTGGATGCCTACAAGAAGAATTCCAACACGAGTATAACGGCAGATGCAGCCAGAGAATACGACCCGAAGACAGGAAAATGGACCCGTGAAATCTACGTCGTTTGCATGTGTGATTTTGAAATCGCATGGGATTGCACCATTGAATATTGAGGAGGTTCGTTTCCGGCAAAAAACGGAAAAGCACCTGGAAAATACAACGCAAAAGGAGAAAAAACAATGGATGATGCAAGAATCGAGATCCGCATGAGTGCGGAGATGAAAGCCCAGCTGCAAGCGCTGGCAAAGTCCGGGAGCATGACAGTGGGTGGCTACATCAAGTCGCTTATCCAGCGTGAGATCGAGAAGAGCAAGGGGACGGCATAACACCGCCCCCTTGTTCGTTATATTGTACGGAAATTGTACGGATATTTAGGTAATATGCCTATTGCATTGTACGGAAAAAAGCCGTATAATATAGATAGTTAAGAGAGGAACACAACCAAGGAGGAAAATAAGATGGACAAGCTGCCTGCCTTAACCGGGAGCGAGAAACAGATTATGTGGGCTGAGAAAATCCGCGCCGCCCACATCGCATGGGTTGAACGCGACAACGCCCATTTCGAGAAACTGGCTGGCAAAGCTGCCGCCAAGGGTAAACTAGATCGGGTAGAAAAATACAAGGACCGCATCAACAAAAATAACAACGCGCTCGCCTGGTTGATCTCCCGCGCAACCCGCGCCGGTTGGTGGCTAGACAACAGCGACCGCTACAGCCTGAACAATCCCGAAGCACCTAATTTCAAAGAGTGGAGTTGGCTGGTTTCTGAACTGGCTAGCAACCCCGAAATGAAAATATTCAAATTTAACCCCTACTGGATTAAGGGAATGAACTAAGGAGGAAACAAAATGTATGAATGGCTGAAGGAAAAATACACCGGCCTAAAAACCGCGTGGGATCACTGCAATATCGCCTGCGAGGCAGAGATTGCCGCCAAGAATCAAACCATCGAGAATCTGGCAAAAAAGTTTTTCTCGGAGTATGACAGTGAGCGCTATCACTACTATGAGGAGAACGAGTGGAGAGAAGATTTTGAGGAGACGCCAGAGGAAGAGGAGTACAACGAACGTTGTGAAAATGCATACCGAGACGCAGCCGCCTACATCAATGAATATTACAGCGAGTTCAAAATCGCTGAGCGGCACACGGAGATAAAGAAGAAAATTAGTGCCGAGATCAGTGACCTGGCAAAGCAGGCCGAAAACGTTGATGCCAGTTTCTGGCACGGAGAACCGTGGGAGCGCGAATTTCGTTCCTGGAACATCTAAAAAGGCAAGCCCCTGGGCCAAACCCAGGGGCTTCTTCACAGACTTTTCCGCCGAATCGACGCCAAATCGTTGTTGACGGTCCCCCGGCTCACATCGAGTTCTGCGGCCACGTCCTCGATAGGCCAACCTCTCCGGTAGTGCAGCTCAAAAGCCGCCCTCTCCCGGTCGGTGAGCCAAGGGTTCCCGTGCATTTTTTCCAGCTGAGCGGGGCTGTACCGATACCTGGGCATGGTACCACCCCCTCAGTCCAGCACCCCCAGACGGCCCAGCACAGCGGCCAACTCATCCCGCTTGACGGGGCGCTCCGGCTCCTGCCCGTCCACGATGCCCTTGAGGGTGGCCTTTTCCCAATGGCCCTGCTTCCGGCTCCACTCCGGTTCCGCCACAGCGGCGGCGAACGTCATAGCCTTGGTGTACAGCGCGTATGCCTGCGCTCCCGTCATCTCTGCGATCAGTTTGTTGATATCCATCTCGTCATCCTCCTTCTCCGGCCGCTGAATGGTGGCCGGTTTTTTTACCACGAAATAGTATTTCACCTGATTTTTGAACAGCGAATAGTCCCCCTGCGTCCGCACCGTCCGGGTGCTGGCAGGATCGTTGATGTAGATGGTATTCCCGGTGATTTTCCACACCAGGACGAAGTGCCCGGAAGATGTCCAAAGCCCACGGCCCATGCAGGCGATCACAAGATCACCATGGTCCACGGCGGCCTTGGCCTGGGCGTGGTACGGGCTGTTGGGCTTGCCGTAGATGCTGGCCCCGTTGAGCATCTTGCAGGTCAGGCCAAAGCGCTTGGCGGCGGGGGCGAAGTAGCCGTAATAAGTCCCTTGGTGCGGGGCCTTGTAGCCGTGGGCCAGCGCCCAGGCGCACTCACTCTTCGGCGTGACGGATTTGTCCGCCCAGGTGGCCAGCACCATCGCCATGGCAGTGGGGCCGCAGCCGGATTTGCCGATGGTGGTTTTCTCCCCCTTGGCCGAATAGTCCACGTTGGCCCAGCGAGGGTCCGTTTGCAGGTAGCTGGTCGGTTTATCCATCGTTTTTCCCCTCCGTTTTCTTGGTGAAGAAATACGTGATGATAGCCCCGTAGGCCGTGCAGAACAGCGTCACAGCGTCCTGGTTCACGTTCACGGGCGAAAACAGCAAGGCGATCATCGCCCCGGTCATGGCCAGCGTCACAAGGCTCTTCACGTCCAGCAATTTCAGCAGTTGTTTCATGTGCGTCCCTCCCTATAAAAAATCGTTGTTTTCCAGGCGCGCCCGATACACGTTCTCAATGTGTCCGATAGAGATAGCGGCCTTGTCGTTGGGAAAATCCGGGTGAGTAGAACAGTATCGGTTATACTCGGTGATATCCTCCAAAATCTCGTTGAAATGCTCCTGACTGTGCCGCTCCCCTTGAAGTAACTCATCTGCAAACCGCAAAATCCGCACCCGCAAGCGCTTGGCCTTGTCCCTGGCATCCGCTTCAATGTGGCTTTTCAGTTGTTCGGAAATCCCGGACAGTTGGTCCGTAACATCTCCCAGGATAACTTTCCCGATTTTCCGGGCCAGCCACGTCCAGGGGTTGATTTTAATGGGGATGATTTCGATAGCAACGGACGAACCCAGCACAGCCAGGAGCGCCGTGATGATCTGCTCAGGTTCCATATAATGGCACCTCATTTCTGAAAGATTGGCCCCCGCAAAGCGCGGGGGCCGTTATGCTTACTCTGCGTCGGCAGTACCGCCATACTCAACGGGCACCAGTTCGGGCAGGCCGCACTGGTCGATGAGGACGGCTGCAACCTGGGTCTTGAGCTTGGCAGGCACATCATCAAACACCCAGGCCTTGCCGGTCTTGGGGTTGGTGGCCTCCATGCAAATTTTGCTTGCATACAGCATTGCCATCATTTCCATGTCTCCTTTCAGTAAGATTTTGATAAGCCATAGCGCAAGATTCTCACGCATAGACGATATCAGCCATTTCAAGCAGGCAGTCTTCCAGCATGGTGTGCTTCTGGGACTGCAATTCCATCTGCGCTTTCAAGCGCTTGTTCTCCGCCTGCAAATCCTCAACAGTCACAGGCTTCTCCGGCTCCACCTCCGGGTGCTCTGCGTTGTAGGCGTCTAGTGCCTCTTGATCCACCA
>ERZ1034917.113-NODE-113-length-79177-cov-6.569349_pt1 | contig 79177 bp, 75 predicted proteins | sample MGYA00520605_ERZ1034917 | MGnify/ENA primary metagenome ERZ1034917 (study PRJEB33766, sample SAMN09781784) | gut metagenome | biome: gut microbiome | host: Homo sapiens | place: Madagascar | study: EMG produced TPA metagenomics assembly of the PRJNA485056 data set... | reverse complement strand
ACCCCTGACCTCGTGACTGCCAGTCACGCGCTCTCCCAACTGAGCTATATCCCCGTGCGCAAGTGCATTAGTAACTATACGGATATCCCGATGGTTTGCAAGTCCCAATCAAGAAAAACTTCTGTCCGAGCAAAGCTAACAAAAAACGGCGACCGAAGTCGCCGCCATCATATCTGGTGGAGATAAGGGGGTTCGAACCCCTGACCTCGTGACTGCCAGTCACGCGCTCTCCCAACTGAGCTATATCCCCGAATCAACGAAACGTATAGTACCAAAGATTCCGCCAAAGCAGCGTGAAAATCAAAAATTGTTTGAGCAATCTACCAAACAGTTAGCTCTTGAGGCTGGCAACAAACGACCCAAGGCGATCAAGGCCAACCTTAAGGTCCTCGTCTGACACGCAGTAGCTCAGGCGCACAAAGCCCTCCGAGCCAAAGCACGTGCCCGGCACCAACGCGACGCCAGCCTCGCTGATCGCCCTTCTGCAGAACTCCTCGGAGCCAATGCCCAGGCCCCCAATGCTCGGGAACGCATAGAAGGCGCCCGCCGGGTGCTCAAGCGAAAGGCTCATGCCACCAAGGCGCTCGCAGACGTAGTCCCTCCTGCGCTCGTAGGTCTCGCGCATGGGCTCAACGTCACATCCCAGCGCCACGACGGCGGCATCCTGCAGAAACGCAGGCACGCTCGAGACCAGGTACTGGTGCATCTTCTCGACCTGGGCTTTGAGCGCAGGCGCCGCCGCAAGCCAGCCGAGCCTCCAGCCAGTCATGGCCCAGGGCTTGGAGAACGAATCCACCACGATGGTGAGCTCACGTGCCTCCGGGTGCCGGGCGGCATAGCGCTCGTAGCCCTCCGAGTACACCAGCCTGTTGTAGACGTCGTCGCAGATGACAAAGAGGCCGTAACGTTCCTGAGCCCGCGCAACGGCATCGAGCGTGTGCGCGTTGTAGACACAACCCGTGGGGTTGTTGGGAGACGTGATGACGATCGCCTTTGTGCGCTCCCCCACCACGCCGTCGAGCAGCTCGTCAGAGATCTGGAACCCGTTGGCGCTCGTGTCAAGCGACACCACGACGCCATGGGCGGCACGCACGATCGACTCGTAGAGGCCGAACGCCGGCGTGGGAACGATGACCTCGTCACCTGGGTCGATAAGTGCCATAAGCGAGGCCGCAAGCGCCTCGGTGGCTCCGCATGTGACGACAAGCTCGTCGGGCCCAAAGGAGAGCCCGTGTCGCCCCATGTAGGCAGAGAGGGCCTCGAGAAGCTCTGGCCTGCCATTGTTGGGCGGATAGTGCGTGAGCCCACGCGCCAGCGAGTCGCTCACGGCGGCGCAAATGGGCGCAGGCGTGTCGAACTCAGGCTCGCCAAGCGTGAGCTTCACGCATCCCGGCGTCTGGTTGGCAAGGGCCGTGAACCGGCGGATCCCGCTCGTGGCGAGACCCGCCAAGTCCTTGTTTGTCTCAAGTGCCAAGGCATGCTCCCTTAGGCGCGAGCGGCGCGGACGAGGCCCGCGACCTTCTCGGCCACCTCGTCGAGCGACACGTCGACGCGCTCGCCGGTGGCACGGTCCTTGAGCTCGCAGTTGCCGTTCTTGACGGCGCGCTTGCCAAAGACGAGCTGGTACGGGAAGCCCATGAGGTCGTTGTCGGCAAACTTGACGCCGGGGCGCTCCTTGCGGTCGTCGATGACGACCTCGATGCCCGCAGCGGCCAGCTCGTCGGCGACCTTCTGGGCGGCCGGCCAGACAAGGTCGTCGTTCACGTCAAGCGGGACGATGGCGACCTCGTAAGGCGCCACCGAGACGGGCCACACGATGCCGTTCTCGTCGTTGTGCTGCTCGACAACGGCCGCGAGCGTGCGGGAGACGCCCACGCCGTAGCAGCCCATGATGAGCGGCTTCTCTTTGCCATCCTCGTCCATGAACGTGGCGCCCATGGCCTCGGAGTACTTCGTGCCCAGCTGGAACACCTGCGAGACCTCGATGCCACGTGCCGCGGAGAGGGGCTTGCCGCAGTGGGGGCAGGGGTCGCCGGCGATGACGGTGACGAGGTCGGCCCAGGCGTCGGCCGTGAAGTCGCGGCCCTCCTGGATGCCCGTGAAGTGGAAGCCCGGCTCGTTTGCGCCGCATGCCCAGTTGGTGGCGTCGCGAAGGCTCTCGTCACAGACGACACGAATGCCCTCGGGGAGGTTCACAGGCCCGATGAAGCCCTTGTGCAGGCCGTTCGCGACGAGCTCCTCCTCGGTCATGAGGTGGTAGTCACCAAAGGTGTGCTCGGCCTTGCAGTCGTTGAGCTCGTGGTCGCCCGGGACGAGGCACAGCGTGGGCGTGCCCTCGCCGTCAATGAGGCACAGCGACTTGACGGTGGCGTTCTCGGGGGCGCCAAAGAACCTGGCGACGTCGGCGATGGTGCCGCAGTTCGGGGTCTCGACCTTGGTAAGCGTGCCGTCGCCGGGACCGTCGAGGACGGCAACCTTGGTCGTGGCCGCCTCGTCGTCCGCGGCAAAGGCGCAGTCATCGCAGTAGACCAGGCTCGCCTCGCCGGCATCCGCGAGCGCCATGTACTCCACGGAGGTGTCGCCGCCGATCTCGCCGGAGTCAGCGACGACGGGCAGCGCCTTGAGGCCGCAGCGCACGCAGATGTTCGCGTAGGCCTCCTTCATCTTGTCGTACTCCTCCTGCAGGCTCTCCTGCGTGGCGGAGAAGCTGTAGGCGTCCTTCATGATGAACTCGCGGCCGCGCATGAGGCCGTAGCGGGGACGGAACTCGTCGCGGAACTTGTCCTGGATGTGATATAGGTTCACCGGGAGCTGCTTGTAGCTGCGCAGCTCGTTGCGCACGAGGGCCGTGATCGTCTCCTCGTGGGTGGGGCCAAGCACGAACTCGCGCTCGTGGCGGTCCTTGAAGCGGATGAGCTCCTTGCCATAGGCGTCGATGCGGCCGCTCTGGCGCCAGAGGTCGGCGTCGACCATGATGGGCATCATGAGCTCCTGGGCGCCGGCGTTGTCCATCTCGTCGCGAACGATGTTCTCGATCTTCTTGATGGAGCGCCAGGCGAGAGGCAGGTAGGTGTAGAGGCCCGCGGCCTCCTTGCGGATCATGCCGGCGCGAAGCAGCAGGCGATGGCTCGCAAGCTCGGCCTCGGTGGGGTCCTCCTTGAGCGTAGGCGCGTACAGGCGGCTCATCTTCATGGGCTTCATGGGGTTCCTTCCATTTCAAGCGGCGAAGACCCGCCGCATCAGTTGCAACCGTGTCATTCTAGCGCGAAAGCGCCGACCCCATCGGAGCCGGCGCAAGCAGGCGCGTCACTTCTCGAAGCGCTCGTGAATCTCGTGGAACAGCTCGTCGACGATGAGGTCCTCGGGAACCTTGCGCAGCGTCTCTCCGCCGGCAATGAGCAGACCCGTCCCCTTGCCACAGGCAACGCCGATGTCTGCCCCTCGCGCCTCGCCGGGACCATTGACGACGCAGCCCATGACGGCAACGGAGATGGGGGCGCGAACCGACTGGAGCCTGCGCTCCACCTCGCCGGCAATCTCGATGAGGTTCACCTGGCAGCGGCCACACGTGGGACAACTCACGAGCTCTGGGGTCCTGCGGCGCATGCCGAGCACCTGGAGGAGTTCCCAAGCAACGGGAACCTCCTCGCTGGGCGGCGCGGTGAGCGAGAGGCGCATCGTGTCGCCGATGCCCTCGGAGAGCAGCACCGACAGCGCGCTCACGTTCTTGACCGTCCCCTGGCGAACGGTGCCGGCCTCGGTGACGCCCAGGTGAAGCGGAACGTGCGGCAACAGACGCGAGAGCTCGCGGTTCGTGAGAATGGTCGCCGCGACGTCATGGACCTTGGCGGACAGCACGATGTCACCAAAGCCGCGTTCCTCGAAGTGGCGCACGAAGGAGACGGCGCTCTGGACGAGTTTCTCGGGCTGCGTGAGGTCATCGCGTGCGTCGATGCTCTTGTCCAGAGACCCCGCGTTCACGCCGATGCGGATGGGGATGCCGACCTCACCCGCCGCGTCGATGACGGCATCCACGCGGTCGAACGAGCCCACGTTGCCGGGGTTGATGCGAAGGCCGGAGGCGCCCCTGCGCGCCGCCTCGATGGCAAGCGTGTGGTCGAAGTGGATGTCTGCCACCACGGGAAGCGGGGACTCGGCGCAGATCTCCTGGAAGCCATCGAGGGCATCCGCGTGCGGGATGGCGACGCGGATGATCTCGCACCCAAGGTCTGCGAGCTCGCCAATCTGTGCGAGCGTGGAGGCCGGATCGGTGGTCTTGGTGGTACACATGGACTGCACGGACACGGGTGCGCCGCCACCCACGGCAACATTGCCGACATGCACCTGGTGGGTGAGCTCTCGCGGGAGCGGCGTGCCTGCGCCGCTGCTTCTGAGGTCAATCATGGGCTAGCCTCCGATGACGAATCTGAGGATGTCCTGGCGAAGCACCGCAAAGAACAGCACGAGCGCGAGTGCGAGGCCAAGGTAGGAGAGGTATCCCTGCACACGCGGGGAGATGTCTCTTCTGATCACGAGTTGGACGAGCTCGATGAGGAGCTTGCCACCGTCGAGGGGCGGAATGGGAATGAGGTTCATGATGCCCAGGGACAGCGAAATGGCCGCCATGAGGAGCAGGAAGCTCTCGACGCCAGTTTGAGCCGCTTGTGAGGCCATGACCGAGATACCCACAATGGAGGTGGACTGCGAAACCACCTCTGCGGTGTGCGCTGGCTGGAAGAGCTGCGCCACGTAACCAACCGTGGAGGTGAAGTAGCGCCATCCCATGCTTATGGACTCCAGGAACGTGGGATGATACACCTCGGCCGACGCCGTGATTCCAAACTTGCCGGCATTGTCCACAGAGGCCGGGTCCACGCTCGCACTCAGGCGGCTCCCGTCTCGCTCGTACGTGACGTCGAAGGGCTGACCGGCGGCAATGCTGGAGCGCAGGAGCTGGCCCATCTCCGTCCAGCTCTCGACATGGGTTCCCGCGACGGACTCAATGCGATCTCCCGCCTGGATACCCGCGACCTGAGCAAGCGAGGCGTCCTCGACGGCTCCGATGACCGTCGAGGAGCTCGGAACGCTGACCCCGCAGATGCCGAGGACACCGGAGATGAGCGCCATGCCCAGGATCACGTTGATGAGGGGACCGGCCACAAGCGTGACCACGCGGGCAACGAATCCCTTGCCCTGATAGGTGTGCGAGCGCTCTTGGTCGAGAAGCTCGTCGGCACCTCCCTGCGGAAGCGCGTGGGGCTCCCCTGCCGCCGTGGACCCCTCAAGCGAGAAGTCATGGCCCGAGTCGAAGGCCGTGAGAAGGTTGGCGTCTCTTTGTACGGTCTGCACGCTACGGGGCCACGTCTTCTGGCTGGGGCTCTCCCCCGCTACCTCGTCGTAGTAGGGCTCGAGCGCTGCCCAGTCAACGAGGACGGAAAGCTGCTCGCAGACCTCATCCTCACTGGCTGCGAGCGAACTCGCGAGCTCGGAGATCTCGATGCGCCCCGCCTTGGCAACGAGCTCGAGGATGGGCGCGGCAAGATTTCCCGCCTGCCCCTCCATGCCGCAGATGCGGTTGTAGCCGCCGAGCAGGATGGGGGTCACGCCCACCTCAGTGCCGTGGTCCGCGCTCTTGTGGGATATGCGCCAGCGACACGGCATGCCCAGGAAGAACTCAGTGACGCGCATCCCGAAGGCGCGAGCCGCCAGGTAGTGTCCCGCCTCGTGAACGAACACGAGCGAGGAGAGGAGAATGACGCCCCAGAAGATGGCCGACGCGGTGCTGGTGAGCGCACTCATGCACGCCTCGTAAGAAGGTCGCGGGCACGCGTGCGGGCCAGAGCGTCAACCTCAGCGATCTGCTCAAGCGAGGAGAGCGGCTCCACGTGGGTGGCGTCCATGACGCCCTCGACGATGGCATCGATGTCGGTGAAACCGCAACGCCCCTCGCGGAAGGCCTCGTTTGCGACCTCGTTCGCCGCGTTCATCGCGCAGGGCAGCGTGCCGCCGGTCTTGCCGGCGCAGAGCGCAAGGCCAAGGCAACGGAACGCCTCCGTGTCCGGGGCGGCAAAGGTGAGCGGCTCGGAGCAGCGCCAGTCAACGTGAGTGGCGGGCGACTCCCAGCGCTCGGGATAGCTAAGCGCATATTGGATGGCCACACGCATGTCAGAGGGGCCAAGCTGCGCCTTCACGGAGCCATCCGCGAACTCGACGGCACTGTGGATCTTGCTCTGGCGATGCACGAGCACGTTGACGTCGTCGATAGGCACATCGAACAGGTGGTGCGCCTCGATGACCTCGAGGCCCTTGTTCATGAGCGTAGCGCAGTCGATCGTGATCTTTGCGCCCATCTTCCACGTGGGGTGAGCGAGGGCGTCGGCCGCCATGACGCTCGCAAGCTGCTCCCTCGTGCGGCCAAAGAACGGGCCACCAGAGCACGTGAGCCAGATCTTCTTCACGTCATGGCGACGCTCGCCAACGAGGCACTGGTAGATGGCGTTATGCTCGGAGTCGACGGGAAGGACTCGGCCCGGCTTGGCCATGGGCATGAGCAGGTCACCGCCGATGACGAGCGCCTCCTTGTTGGCCGGCGCCCAGATCTTGCCGGCCCTCAGCGCCTCATGGCTCGCCCAGATTCCGGCCTCGCCCACGACGGCGACGAGCACGCAGTCGACGTCGGGAAGGCTTGCGAGCCGAGTGACGCTGTCCTGGCCAAACCCGAGCTCACAGTCCTTGGGAAGCTCTGCGAGGGCCGGGTCGTTCCTACGGGTCTCGTCGGCGACGGCCACGTGACTCACATCGAACTCACGGGCGGCCCTTACGAGCCCCTCGCACGATGAGTTCACGGCGAGGGCAGTGAGTCTCAGCTTGTCTGGATGCATGCGGACGACGTCTAGCGTCTGCTTGCCGATGGAGCCCGTGCAGCCAAGGAGCGCCACGCGTAGCGGGCGCTCCCTGGTGATGGTGCTTGAGATGTCCTCGAAGATGCTCAAAGTATTCCTCCGTAGTGGAGCACGAAGTAAGCCGTCATGCAGGCGAACAGCATGGAGTCTGAACGGTCGAGAAGGCCGCCGTGACCGGGCATGAAGTTGCCGGAGTCCTTGACGCCCACGCTTCGCTTGAGACGGCTCTCGAACAGGTCGCCGACGACGCCCGCGCATCCGCACAGGACGCCCGCGAGCAACGCTAGTCCCAGGTTGATAGATCGAACGCCGAGGGCCCAGACGATGACCCACACGATACACGAGCCCACAAGACCGCCGACCAGTCCCTCCCAGCTCTTGTTGGGAGAGATGCGCGGAGCCAGCTTGTGGCGCCCGAGCTTGGACCCCACGAGATAGGCGAACGCGTCGTTGACCCACACGGAGCCCATGACGCCAAGCGTGAGCAGGGCACCGTCAAAGCCGGCGTCACACGAGCGAATCGTGACGACCGAGGAGAAGAGAAGTCCCGTGTAGGCGGCGCCGAAGACCGTGATGGAGGCGTCAGAGATGCTCGCCCGAGGCGTGAGCACGTACCAGGTTCCGCAGGCGAGCATGAGCAGCAGCGTGATGCCCGTCTCGGCCTCGGGCCTGGCGAGCGCCGCCAAGGGATAGAGGACGACGGCACACAGCCCAACGAACTCGTTGGGCATGCGACCGGCGAGCCTGGCCATGCGATAGAACTCCGAGCCACAGAGCCAAGCCATGGCGCCAACGAGCACCGCCGTGGGAATGCGTCCCCAGAACAGACAGGCGAAGATGCACAGCGCATAGACGAGGCCAGACGTGGTGCGGGTGAGCAGCTTCTCGGTCCAGCTGCGCGCCTTCTGGCTCTTGAGGCCACCCACGACGCGCTCGCCCTCATGGGCCTTGCGGCGACGCTCGAGCGACTCGGAGGCGGAGTCGAGGGTCTTGGGCGCGTTGGTGCGGGTGCTCGCTCCCCCACGCTCGGTCTGGCTCACTTGGCGCTCACCCCGCCAAAGCGACGGTCGCGGCCCTGAAAGGCGCGAATGGCGCGGAGGAGCTCCCAGCGGTCGAAGTCGGGCCACAGGGTATCGGTGACGTAGAACTCGCTGTAGGCAAGCTGCCACAGCAGGTAGTTGGAGAGCCTGAGCTCGCCGGAGGTGCGGATGAGCAGCTCCGGGTCTGGGAGGTCGGCCGTGTAGAGGTGGCCCGCCACGCACTGCTGGTCGATGTCCTCTAGGGCAAGCGCGCCCTCGGCCACTTCCTGGGAGATGAGTCGAGCGGCACGGGCGAGCTCGGCGCGCGCGCCATAGTTGACGGCCAGGGCGAGCGTCATACCCGTGTGGTCGGCCGTCTCGCTCAGGCCCTGCTCGAAGACCTCCCGCGTCTTCTCGGGAAGCGACTCGATGTCACCCAGGAACTCGAGGCGGACGTTCTCCTGGTGGAACAGCGGCAGCTCTTTCACGAGGGTGGTCGCGAAGAGATGCATGAGAAGGTCCACCTCCTTCTGCGGACGCTTCCAGTTCTCCGTCGAGAACGCATAGGCGCTCAGGACGTCGATGCCGAGGCGGACGCAGGCGGTGATGGTCTCACGCAGGCTCGAGATGCCGGCGATGTGGCCTTGGCCGCGCTCCATGCCCTGGCGCGTGGCCCAGCGGCCGTTGCCGTCCATGATGACGGAGATATGGCTCGGGAGCCTCCCGAGGTCGACGTCGTCAAGGCAGACGTCGACGGGAGGCTCCGAGAAGTAGTTGATCAGCTCTTGATCGTCACGCTGCACGCGATACACCCGCTGTTCTAGATCTCCATGACCTCGGCCTCTTTGGCCTTGGTCGCCTCGTCAATCCTCTTCACGAAGTCGTCCGTGAGCTTCTGGACCTTGGCCTGCTCGCGGCGCACGTCGTCCTCGGAGAGCTCCTCGTCGCGCTCGAGCTTGCCGTTTGCCTCGCGACGAACGTTGCGGACGGCCACACGGGCCTCCTCGGCGAGCGTGCGGCACTCCTTGGCAAGCTCCTTGCGGCGCTCTCCGGTGGGCTTGGGGAACGGAAGGCGAATGACCTGACCGTCGTTGGACGGGGTGATGCCAAGGTCGGACTGGGAGATGGCCTTCTCGATGGCGTTGAGACTCGACTTGTCCCACGGCTCGACCACGAGCATGCTGGCCTCGGGGACCTTGACGCCGGCAAGCTGGGTCACGGGTGTGGACTGGCCGTAGTAGTCGACCATGATGGAGTCGAGGACGTGCGGGTTGGCGCGCCCCGTGCGGACCTTGCCAAAGTTGGTCTTGAGCGCCTCGAGGCACTTCTCCATGCGGTCACGGGCGGTATCGGTGATCTCGCTCATTAGTGGGTCTCCTCCCCAACGACGGTGGTGCCAACCGGCAGTCCCTTGAGCGCGTCTGCGAAGACGTGCGGCTGGTCGATGTTGAACACGATCATGGACATGTTGTTGTCGGAGCAAAGCGCCGTGGCCGTGGCGTCCATGACCTTGAGGTCGCGCGTGAGGACCTCGCGGTACGTGATGGTGTCGAAGCGCTTGGCATCCGGGTTCTTCATGGGATCGGAGTCGTAGATGCCATCGACCTTCGTGGCCTTCATGAGGCAGTCGGCATCGATCTCGCAGGCGCGGAGCGCCGCGGCGGTGTCCGTGGTGAAGTAGGGGTTGCCAGAGCCGGCGGCGAAGATGGCGATGTAGCCCTTCTCGAGGTGCTTGATGGCACGACGGCGAATGTAGGGCTCGGCAACCTCGTCCATCTTGATGGCGCTCATGACGCGAGCGGTCATGCCGTTGCGCTCGAAGCCGTCCTGGAGGGCCAGCGCGTTCATGACGGTGGCGAGCATGCCCATGTAGTCTGCCTGGGCGCGGTCCATGCCACCGGCGGCACCGGCGACGCCGCGGAAGATGTTGCCGCCGCCCACGACGACGCCAACCTGGACGCCGTCGTCGTGAATGAGCTTGATCTCCTTGGCGAGGTGGTCAACGACCTTGGGGTCGATGCCATAGCCCGCCTCGCCCATGAGGGCCTCGCCGGAAAGCTTGAGGAGCACTCGCTTGTACTTATAGTCCGTCAAGGGATACTTCCCTTCCTCTTGGTTAGCCTATTCGTAAAGATACTAGCAGAGCCAGGGCCGTTGACGTCGATTTGAACGGTACGCGCATAAGAAGAGGCCCGGCACCCATGGGATGCCGGGCCTCTGAGGCTCTTGTGCCTAGATAAGGCTACTCGCCGAAGGTGAAGCGATCGAAGGCGACGACCTCGATGGTGTCACCGAGCTCCTTGCCGACCTTCTCGGCGTACTGGCGGATGGTGATGTCGCCATCCTTGATGAAGGCCTGCTCGGAGAGGACGGACTCGCCGAAGAACTTGTTGAGGCGACCCTCGGCGATCTTGACCTGGATGGCCTCGGGCTTGCCGGACTCGGCGGCCTGAGCCTTGTAGATGCTCATCTCGTGCTCGACGATCTCGGCCGGGACGTCCTCGCGACGGGCGGAGATGGCGCCGGCGGCGGCAGCCTGCATGGCGACGTCGTGAGCGAAGGTCTTGAAGGCCTCGGCCTGGGCGGTCTCGGGCTTGGAGAACGTGAACTCAACGATGGTGCCGAGCTTGCCGTTGGCGTGGACGTAGGAGCCGAAGGCGCCGTTCTCGACCTTGCGACGGGCGAAGCGGGCGATCTTCATGTTCTCGCCCATGGTGTGGATCATCTCGGTGAGGGCGGCGTCGACCGTCTCGTTCGTGGAGAACTCGGCGGCCTTGAGGGCCTCGACGTCAGCCGGGTCGGCCTTGGCGACGACGGCAGCGACGTTCTTGGCGAAGCCGGTGAACTTGGGGTTGCCACCGACGAAGTCGGTCTCGCAGGTGACCTCGACGAGCGCGGCGACCTTGCCGCACTCGGAGACGTAGGCGGCGACGGTGCCCTCGTTGGTCTCGCGGCCGGCCTTCTTGACGGCCTTGGCCATGCCCATCTTGCGAAGGACGTCAACGGCCTTCTCGATGTCGCCGTCAGCCTCGACGAGCGCCTTCTTGCACTCCATCATCGGGGAGTCGGTCATCTCGCGGAGCTGCTTGACGAGCGCGGCGGTGATCTGAGCCATGAGTGCCTCTCTCTCGTGTCTGTGCGTAGATACGCACGCTTTCGCTTTACATGCGGGCGCCGCCCAAAGAAGGACGGCGCCCAAGAGTCCTGATTTTGCTGCGACGCGGCCTAGCGGCTACTCGGCAGCGGGCGCCTCGACGGCAGGGGTGGTCTCGCCAGCGGCCATCTCCTCGGCCGTGATCTGCTCCTTGCCAGTGCCAGCCAGGACGGCGTCGGCGACGAGCTCGGTCATGAGGGCGACGGAGCGAATGGCATCGTCGTTCGCGGGGATGCCGTAGTCAACGACGTCGGGGTCGGAGTTGGTGTCAAGCAGGGCGACGACCGGGATGTGCAGGCGGTTGGCCTCGCGGATGGCGAGCTCCTCGCGCTTGGAGTCGATGACGAAGAGGGCGGCGGGAAGCTGACGCATGTCACGGACGCCACCGAGGTTGCGCTGGAGCTTCTCGAGCTCCTTGGTGAGCACAGCCTGCTCCTTCTTGCCGCGGGCAGCCATGCGGCCGTCCTCGACCATGGCCTCGAGCTCCTCCATGCGGTCGATGCGGGAGCGCATGGTCACAAAGTTGGTGAGCACGCCGCCGAGCCAGCGCTGGTTGATGTAGGGCATGCCGCAGCGGGTGGCCTGCGTGGCGACCGGCTCCTGGGCCTGCTTCTTGGTGCCGACGAACAGGATCTTGCCACCCTTGGCGGCCGTCTCCTTGAGGAACGTGTAGGCGCGGTCAGCGTCGAGAATCGTCTGCTTGAGGTCGAGGATGTAGATGCCGTTGCGCTCGCCGAAGATGTAGGGCTTCATCTTGGGGTTCCAGCGGCGGGTCTGGTGGCCGTAGTGGCAACCGGCCTCGAGCAGGGTGTTAAGGTTAATCTTGACTGCCATGGTGCTACCTTTCTTGGTTGGCCTCCGCGCCGGTCATCCCATTGGGCCACCCACGTTTGTGGGCACCGTGGCCGTCAGGTCGCGACGCGTGTGTGTTGGTGCTGGCGATTGCACAGCGGTTGGTTAGTTTAGCAGCGCGGCATCCATGGCGCAAGACGTGCGTTGAGCCTCTTCAAGCGCAGCACACAAGAGGTGCGTCTCCACCCTACTCGCCCGACCTAGGATGCGCCTGCAGGGCCGCCGCCTTGAGCCGCTCCACGGAAAGATGCGTGTATATCTGCGTGGTGGAGAGGCTCTCGTGGCCGAGAAGCTCTTGTACGCTCCTGAGGTCTGCCCCGCCGTCAAGGAGCTGCGTCGCAAAGGTGTGGCGCATGGCGTGCGGCGTGATTGACGGGTCGAGCCCAGCGAGCTCTACGAGGCGCTCGAAACGCTCACGAAGGGCCGCGGCGCTCATCCGGTTACCACGGCTGGAGAGAAACAGGGCGTTGGTTGCTCGGCCGGAGCAGCAGGAAAGGCTTGGCCGCGCGTCCCTGACGTATGCCTGCACCGCCTCGACCGCTCGAGGGTACAGGGGAACGACGCGCTCCTTCGCTCCCTTGCCAAAGAGCCTCACCTGTCGCTGGCGCACGTCGACGTCGCGGACGTCGAGGGCCGAGGCCTCGGAGATTCGGGCGCCGCTCGCGTAGAGCAGCTCTATGAGTGCCCGATCCCGTAAGCCCTCCGGATCATCGGAACAGGCCGAGAGCAGGCGCCCCACGTCTGAGTCCGAGAGCGTGCTGGGCAGGCGCTTGGAGAGCTTGGGGCTCGCGACGGCGGCCGCCGCATCCTCGTCCGTGATGTCGCGACTCACGAGCCATTTGTAGAGTGAGCGCACCGTGGAAAGATGACGGTTCTGGGTGGTCGTGGCATACCCGGCGCCCCTAAGCTCGGCGAGCCATTCTCTGATCTGCCCGTGGGACACGTGGAACGGGTCGACGCCCTCGCGCCTCGCCCATTCGACGAGCGCCTGAAGGTCGGTCTCGTACGCACGTATGGTGTTGGGAGACAGGTTACGCACGTCTCGAAGATAGGTGCAGAACTCCCCCGCCCGGCGCTCGAACTCGTCTTGGGAGCGCTCGAGCCGCTCGCTAGGAGAACAGGTCATTGCGTTCGGCAACGTAGGCGGAAAGGTCGGTGATGGCGCGGTCCGCATAGTGGGCGTAGCGCTCGCGCTTCTTGAGCCTTGGACCCTCCAGGGGCGGCACGATGCCGAAGTTGACGTGCATGGGCTGGTAGGGAGACGTGGCGGGATTCGTGGCATAAGACACGAGCGAGCCAAGCGCGCCCGTTCGCGGGAGACGGACGTGCTCCAGGCCGGAGACGTCGGCAAAGGTGTTGAGCGCCGCAAGTAGACCCGAGGCGATGGCCTCGGTGTAGCCCTCGGTTCCGCAGATCTGTCCCGCAAGCCTCGTCTTGGTCCCCGGGATGGCAAACGTGTCGTCAAGCACACGGGGCGCGTCGACGAACGAGTTCCTGTGCATGACGCCATAGCGGAAGAACTCGGCGTTCTCGAGCCCGGGGATGAGACGGAAGACGCGCTTCTGCTCGGGCCACGTGAGGTTCGTCTGGAAGCCCACGAGGTTGTAGGACGTGCAGTCCGCGTTCTCGGGCCTGAGCTGCACCACGGCCCACGGGCGACGCCCCGTTCGGGGGTCGGTGAGCCCCACGGGCTTCATGGCGCCGTAGCGCGCGGCGTCGATACCCGTGCGAGCAACTTCCTCGACGGGCTGGCAGGCACAGAAGAGGTCCCTCTGCTCGAAGTCACGGGCCACGACGCGCTCGGCCCCAAGCAGCGCCTCCATAAATGCCTCGTACTCATCCTTGTTCATGGGGCAGTTGAGATAGTCGCCGGCCCCCTGCTCCTCGTAGCGAGACTGCGAGAAAACGATGGAGCGATCGATCGTCTCCGCGTCCACGATGGGCGCGGCGGCATCGAAGAAGGAGAGGGACTCGCTGCCCACGAGTTGCGAGAGACAGCTGGCAAGGGCGTCCGAGCACAGTGGGCCCGCAGCGATGACGCTCCGCCCCTCGGGAACAGATGTGGCTTCCTCGCGAACGCCCTCGATGAGGGGCTCGCTGGCAACTCGAGCGCCCACAAGCTCGGAGAAGCGCTCGCGGTCGACGGCCAAGGCGCCGCCGGCCGGGACCGCAGCCTGCTTGGCGAGAGCGATGAGCTCTGAGCCCATGAGCGCGAGCTCCTCCTTGAGAAGCCCCGCAGCCGAGTCGTGCCTCATGGACTTGAGGGAGTTGGAGCAGACAAGCTCGGCCATGCCATCCGTGTGATGGGCCGGGGAGCTCTTCTTGGGCCTCTGCTCGACGAGGCGAACGGGGACGCCGCGCCTTGCGAGTTGAAGCGCGCACTCGCAGCCCGCAAGGCCTGCACCCACGACCGTCACTGTCTCATACGCGCCCATAGAACTCCCGTCCCGTTGCATCCAAGTTACGACCCTACATTGTGCCCCACTAGCGCTGCCTCGGTGGGTGCGAATCTCGCATCCGGAAGGCGACACACAAGGCCGAGTGCCTCCTGCTCGGCAAGCACGGCAAGCGTCTGGGGAAGGCCAAGCCCGAGGAAGACCGAGATCTCATCCGCGCGCATCGGAGAGGCCACAAGCGCATCGAGCAGCTTCCCCCTTGGCAGGTCATGGGACTCGACCTGTGACCTCAGCCGACCGTAGTCAAGCGCAATGAGGCCCTCCAGGGACTCCTCGTCAATGACGGCGGAGGCGCCTGATTCGATGAGCCAGTTCGTTCCCCGCGAGTTCGCCGAGAAAATCGATCCGGGCACGGCATAGACCTTGCGGCCGAGTTCGGCGGCCTTCGTTGCCGTATGGAACGTGCCGGAGGGCCTCCCCGCCTCGCACACCACAAGAACCGACGAAAGAGCCGCAATGACGTTGTTCCTTCTCACGAACGTGTAGCGAGCGGGAGGCGCGCCCCAATGCTCCAGAGAGACGACGCAGCCCCCATGGGACACGGCCCTCGCAAAGAGCTCGTCGCTCGAGGAGGGGTAGACGCGGTCTGCCCCGCAACCGGGGATGACGACGGTCTTGCCGCCCGCGTCAAGCGCGGAGGTCCCGGCGCACTGGTCGCAGCCAACGGCCCCGCCTGAGACCACCGTGATGCCACACTCGGCGGCTGCCCTTCCGGCCATCTTCGCACAGGTCTTCCCATAGGGCGAGGCCTTTCTCGCGCCAATGATGGAGATGCACTCGCCAAGAAGTGCGGAGGGGTCGCCGTATCCGTGAAGCACCGGAGCCTCGTCGCCAAGGTCGAGCAGGGGCTCGGGATACCCCGCGTCACCAGGAGCCAGCTCCCAGCGAGCCATTTCCTCGACGACCGACAGATACCTGCTAGGAGTTCCCATTGAGATCATCCTCCAGGGCATAGCGGCTTCTGAACGCACAGGCCTCGGCGATGTCGTCTGCCTCGACGCTCTCGCGCTCCGCGAGGTCGGCGATGGTCCTCGCCACGCGAGCCGTCCTCGAGATGGCTCTTCCTCCCAGCGACAGCCGCTCGGCCATGAGCTCGAGAAGCGACTGAGCGCCATCCGAAAGCAAACAGCTCTCCACAGATCCCGGTTGTGCGAACTCCGTCTTCGAGCTTCTCCACGAGGCGAACTCACGTCCCCGAAGGACTTGAGCGCGCATCTCAGCCGAGCTCATGCCCTTGGCGCCCTTGATGACGTTGGAGGCGGCCGGTCTCGTTACGTCGACGAACACGTCGATTCGGTCCATGAGCGCGCCGCCTACACGGGCCTGGTAGCGCGCGATCTGTGAGGACGAGCAGCGACACACGTGTCCCCTGTCACCAAAGTGGCCGCAGGGACAAGGGTTGGCGGCAGCCAGTAGCTGGAACCGGCTGGGAAACGAATAGGTTCCGTCTGCACGCACGAGACGAATCTCCCCCTCCTCCATGGGCTGCCGAAGCGACTGGAGCACGGAGGGCGAGAACTCAGGAAGCTCGTCCAAGAACAGGACTCCCCCATGGGCCAGCGATGCCTCCCCTGGCGTAACCGGGTTTCCTCCGCCAACAAGCCCTGCAAGCGTGATGGCGTGATGGGGCGCCCGAAACGGCCGCCTGCCCATCGCAATCTCGTCAACGGGAAGCGAACACACCGAGTGTACGAGCATGGCCTCCAGGGCCTCCGCCTCGTCCAGAGGAGGGAGAATCGTGGGCAGCCGCTTCGCAAGCATGGTCTTGCCAGCACCCGGAGGACCCGTCATGAGCGCGCCATGCCCGCCCGTGGCAGCAATTACGAGTGCCCGCTTGGCTGATTCCTGGTCGACCACGTCGGCGTAGTCGAGTGCGGCGGACTCTGGGGCCGGCTCGCCAAAGGCGGACACGGAGGGCTCGCGAAGGCTCGAAACGCTTCTCTTAAGTTGAGAAATGAAGTCGAGCTCAAGCGCCACGTCCTCTGTAGAGGCCCCAATGGAGGAGCGAATGAAGTCGGGCGAGCCCACAAGCGTGAGCCCAAGCTCACGGGCAAGCAGGGCGTAGGCAATGCCGCCCGAGATTCCGCTCACACGCCCTCCCAAGCCTAGCTCGCCCACGAACAGGCACCTCTCAAGTCCCGCGCTGGGAATCTGGCCGGTTGCAGCCAGGATTGCGATGGCCATGGGAAGGTCGAGACCCGTCCCCACCTTTTTCATGTCACTGGGTGCGAGATTGACCGTGACACCCATGCGGGGCACCTCGAAGCCACACTGGGAGATCGCGCAGCGGATTCGGTTCCTCGACTCGAGCACCGAGGAAGAGGGGTTGCCCACGACCGTGATGTTGGGAAGGCCGCCAGACAAGGCCACCTCAACCGTGACATGGGCAGCCTCGACGCCCCTGAGCGTTGCCGCATGGATCGCAAGGCACCCCATCAGGACACCTCTTGGAGGCTGATGCCACGAAGGTAGCGAACGTGGGCCCGCCGCTCCTCGCCCTCCTCAAGCGTGATGGCAATGACGTCAAGGCGAACGTTGGGTGGGAATTCAAAGAGGGATTGGTAGGCCATGCGCATATTTGCATAACGCGTGAGCTTGGCCGCATCCACCGCGACCTCGGGATAGACCTCAAGTCCCTGCTGTGGCAGAAGCGTCCTCGTCTTTACCTCGACAAGAACGTGCTCGTCTTTGTCACGGCAGACGATGTCCGCCTCGCCCTGAGAGCAGCGCCAGTTCCTGTCGAGGATCTCATAGCCCTTCGACTCGAGAAAGGCCGTTGCGATGTCCTCGCCCAAACGGCCCACTTCGTGGGGCGTGAGCTCGCAGATGGGCTTCTGCCGATAGTCAAGTGCTTCCATGATGCTCCCTTCGACGCACCTAGCGTGAAGAGAGCGTGGCATCTCAACCTGACTGGAATCTGGTTGCGTTCAAACGCAAATCTAACAGCGCAGCTAGAAGAGTTGCGCCGTTGGGAGAAAGTTCTGGCAGAAGCTAACTCTATGGATCGGCGTGAGACCGTGCTTGCAAATTGCCTCGATATGCTCGGGTGATGCGTAGCCCTTCGATTGCGCGAGGTGATAACCCGGGTAGAGATCGTCATACTCCACCATCATTTCGTCACGAGTCACCTTCGCGACGATGCTGGCAGCCGCGATACAGGCCACTCGGGCGTCACCCTTGACGAGCGTCTTCTCCTTGGGATGGATGTGGAGCGGATTGCCGTCGATGAGCACGGCGTCGGGCTCCACGCCGGTGTCGGCGATGGCGCCGAGCATAGCCTCGCGAAGGGCGCGCGCCATGCCTACCTCGTCAATCCTTGCAGGGGGAACGTGACAGATGCCAACGGCCTGGGCAACCTGCCGGATGCGAGCCGCAAGTTCAGACCTACGCTGGGGAGAGAGCTGCTTGGAGTCATTGACACCCCAGACCTTGGGATCGTCGGGAAGGGCCACAGCGCAGACCGTGACGGGCCCTGCGACCGAACCCCTGCCAACCTCGTCAAGGCCAAGCACGATGCCAGGACCGCCCATCTCTCGCATGAGCGCGTACATGCCCTCGACGCGCTCTCGCTCCGCCCGCTGCCTGGCGACACGCCTCGTCGCGACGCCGCAGGCCCTCTGCACCTGCGCACGTGGATCGTCGGCGTATCGTGCCAGGAGCGCAGCGAGCTCCTCCTCGGTGGCCTCGGCAAGCGTTGCCGAGATCTCTGCCGCCGTGGCCGGATGGGTGGTGCCAGACATGTCTCTCCCCTCAAAGAAAGGAGCCGCCCCGCAAAAGCGGAACGGCTCCCAACGCTTGCAACAGTCCCTTGGGGGCTAGTCGCGCTTCTCGCGGATGCGAGCGGCCTTGCCCACGCGATCGCGCAGGTAGAACAGCTTGGCGCGACGGACGTCACCGTGACGGACGACCTCGAGCTTGCCGATCTTGGGCGAGTGGAGCGGGAACGTGCGCTCGACGCCGACACCGAAGGAGATCTTGCGGACGGTGAAGGTCTCACGGGAGGAGCCACCGCTCATGCGGATGACGTCACCCTCGAACACCTGGATGCGCTCGCGGTCGCCCTCCTTGATGCGGTAGTGCACCTTGACGTGGTCGCCAGGGATGACCGTGGGGATGTCCTCACGAATCTGCTGACGCTCGATGGCGCGAATGTAGTCCATGTTGCTTTCCTTGTCTCTATGCCCAGAGGTACCGTCTGATCTGTCAGCGGTACGTGGGGTTTACACACAAGGGAGTAGTTTAGCGAAGCGCCATGCGAGACGCAACGGGAGATTGAGAGATGAAGTCCTCCCCTCAGCGTCTCCACGCACGCGGAAGGAACAGGCGCTCGTAGTCGCGTATTGCGTAGCGATCCGTCATGCCAGAGATGTAGTCTGCCACCTGCACCTCCGGCGTGTCACCGTCATGCATCCTGTACTCGGCAGGCGCCTCGTCCATGTGTCCGATGTAGTGGAGGAACAGGCGCTCGACGAGCCCGTTTGCCTTCGGCTCCTCCACCTTGGCGTCGCTTTGGGTGTAGACGTTGTGGAACAGCCACGACCTGAGCTCCATCATGGCCTCCCACACGGGCTCGCTCATGGCGATGTCACCGCGCTCGGAGCTCGTGGCCACAAGGTCGCTCACCATGGTCGAGATGCGCTGCGAGGAGGAGGTCCCAAGGCGCTCGAGACCGATGCGCGGGAGGTCGTCCTCGCAGATGATTCCCGCACGCTCGGCGTCCTGGATGTCATGCGTGACGTATGCAACGCGGTCGGACACGGCGACGATGCGCCCCTCGAGCGTAGCCGCCCGCTGCGAGCCCGTATGGCACACGATGCCATCGACGACCTCACGCGAGAGGTTGAGGCCACGCCCGTCCTTCTCGAGCAGGTCGACGACGCGGACGGACTGCTCGTTATGGCGAAACAGTCGCCTGCCCTCGTCACTCTCGGGGTCAATCCCCCGCCAGCGGGCGATGGCGCGAGACAAAGCGCCCTCCCCCGTGTGGCCGAAGGGCGTGTGCCCGAGATCATGCCCTAAGGCGATGGCCTCGGTGAGGTCCTCGTTCAGCCGAAGCGAGGCGGCGACGCTTCGTGCGATCTGGGCCACCTCGAGCGTGTGCGTGAGCCTCGTGCGGTAGTGGTCTCCCTCGGGCGCGAGAAAGACCTGCGTCTTGTGAGAGAGTCTACGAAACGCCTTGCAGTGAACGATGCGGTCGCGGTCGCGCTGGTAACACGTGCGCAGGGCATCCGGCTCCTCGTCAACGAGACGCCCGACGGACCGGTCAGAAAACGCCGCAAGCGGCGAGAGCATCTCGTGCTCCCGCCGCTCGACTTCGCTTCTCGTGACTATGGAAAGGTCGCTCGCCATGCGCTAGGCGTGCTCGACCTGGGAGATGACGTCGGCGGAGAGCTCCTCGACCGTCTTCTCGTCCGTGAACAGGCGCGTGCAGCCAAGGCCGTCCATGACGTCGGCGGCGTGCGCGAGAGCGCTCTCGGCAAGGGCCACCGCCTCGTCTGCGGGCGTGCCCGCGTCCTTCACGCGAAGGCTCGCGTTGGCAAGCGCCCCCGTGGAGTTCTCGAGCCCGAACAGGCGTCGCTTGTCGACCGACGCGAGCTCGGATGGAATCTCGCAGCCGGGGTCGAGCGAGACGCTCGCCACGTTGTAGCCAAGGAACGACAGGTACATGGCGAGCGGCGTCTTGGCAGAGCCGGAGAGGCCCACGAGCACCACGTCGGCCTTCGTGAGGTCCTGCGGGTTCTTGCCATCGTCGTGCTCCACGAAGAATTCCATTGAAGAGACGCGGCGAAGGTAGCGCTTGTCGACCATGTGGTGGGCACGCGCCTGGTTCTTGGGCTTTTCGCCGGTGAGGCCGGCAAGGAGCTGGACCACCGGACCGAGAATGTCCACGGACAGGATGCCTCGGTTGTTGAGGTTGCTTCGGACCTGCTTGCGCAGGGCCGGGTCAACGATGGAGTGGAAGACGGCCGTGGAGACGAAGTCCTCCTCGTGCTCGTCAAAGTAGGAGGAGACCTCGTCTGCGCTCTTGATCTGGGAGAGGCGCACGACGCGCACCGCGCCGTCAGAGAACTGGGCGGCGGCGGAGAGGACCACGTTGTTGGCAGACTCGCCCAACGAGTCTGAGACTACGTAGACGACTGCCGCACCCTCGGGGCTACCCTCGCCAAGCTGATCGTACGTTACCTTCATGAGACCCTCCAACAACGGCGGCCGAGCGGCCGCACGCCTCCAGTTGGCTTCCTTATACCCTACTTCTTACGCGCGAGCTCGCCGATGTTGGCGATGTCGGAGAACACGTCAACGAGGTTGTTGAGCAGGCGCAGCCTGTTCTGACGCAGGGCGACGTCCTCGTCCATGACCATGACGGCGGCAAAAAAGGCGTCGATCGGCTCGCGAAGCGCCGCGAGCTGGCCGATGACCTCGTCGAGCCTCTTGTCCTCGAGCGCGGAGTCGATGGCGGAGCGAGAGGCGGCGACGGCCTGGGCAAGCGCCTTCTCCTCGTCGCCCATGAGCGATTCGTCAAGCTCTACGCCCAGCGAGGCGTCGGCAAGGTGGGCCGCACGGGCATAGGCAACGGCGAGGTTCTCGAACGTCTCGGGGTCGTTAGCACGCGCGTCCTCGAGGGCGTGCGCCAGGGCGAAGAAGTCGTCGGGGGCCGTGACGCTGCCGGCGCTGACGGCGGCCACCGTGTCTGCGGAGATGCCGTCCTCGCGGGCCATCTGCTGCATGCGACCCAAGATGAAGGCGTCAACGTCCGCGGCGACCTTCTCGGCGTCGAACTCGATGCCCTGATCGGCGAGCGCCTCGAGCGCAGAGGCGACGAGCGGCTCGTAGCCGATGTGCAGGCGATCGCGAAGAATCGTCACGACGCCGATGGCGGCACGGCGAAGGGCGTAGGGGTCCTTGGAGCCGGTGGGCGGCTCGCCAATGGCGAACATGCCGGCTATGGTGTCGAGCTTGTCGGCAACGGCGACGACGCAGCCGCAGGTGCCCTCGGGAAGCTCGTCTCCGGCAAAGCGCGGACGATAGTGGTCGCGGATGCCCTCGGCCACGTCCTCGCCCTCGCCGGCGGCCAGGGCGTAGTAGCCACCCATGACGCCCTGCTGGTTCGTGAACTCCACGACGGCGCTCGAGACGAGGTCGGCCTTGCACAGGTGCGCGGCGCGGGCGCTCGCGGCAGCGAGCTTGGCGCCGATGCGCGCCTCGTGCGTGATGGCAAGCGCAAGGCTCTCGATGCGCTCGGACTTCTGGAGCACGTTGCCGAGCTTCTGCTGGAACTTGACGTTCGCCAGGCGCTCGCGGAACGTGTCGAGCGAGACCTTGAGGTCCTCCTCGTAGAAGAACTTGGCGTCATCGAGACGCGGGCGCACGACGCGCTCGTTGCCAGAGACCACCGTGGCAGAGACGGCGGGGTCGGCGTTGGAGACGATCACGAACTCGCGCGTGAGCTTGCCGGCGGCGTCAAAGATCGGGAAGTAGCGCTGGTTGGACAGCATGGACTCGCAGATGATCTCCTGCGGGACCTTGAGAAACTCCTCGTCAAAGGTGCCCACGAGGACGGTCGGCCACTCGCACAGGTTCACGACCTCGTCGAAGGTACGCTTGGGCGTGTCGACGCGAGAGCCGGGGCGCTCGGCCTCGATCTTGGCGATGCCCTCGCGGATCGCAGCCTCGCGGCGCTCGGCAGACAGGACGTGGCAGTCCTCGAGCACCTTCTCATAGGCGGCGGGCTCGGAAACGACGTGCTCGCCCGGGGCAAGCACGCGGTGGCCACGGGTGGTGTTTGTGCTCTTGACGTCCGCATACCTCACCGGGACGACCTCGGAGCCGAGCAGGCAGCAGATCCAGCGGATGGGCCTCACGAAGGTCTCGTGCTCGGAGCCCCAGCGCTGCGAGCGGTAGTTGGGCCACTCGATGGAGGCGATCACGTCATGGCCCAGGGCGGACAGAATGGGCATGGCGGGCGCAGACGGAACGCTCTTCTCGGCAAAGACGTACTCGTTGCCATCCTCGGCGACGCGACGGTCGAGCTCGGAGGCGTCAATGCCACACTTGCGGGCAAAGCCCTGGGCGGCCTTGGTCGGGTTGCCCTCGGCATCGAAGGCGATCTGCGTCTTGGGACCACGCATGACCTCGTGGATGGCCTCGGTCTCAACGGCGACGTCTGCGACGAGGGCCGCGAGGCGGCGCGGGGAGGTGATCACGCGAATCTCGCCATGGGCGAGGCCCGCCGCGTCGAGGGCCTTCTCGACAAGCTTGGGAAGCTGCTTGGAAGCGTTGATGAGAGGGGCGGAGGGCATCTCCTCGCAACCGATCTCGAGCAGAAAATCCTTGGTCTGAGCCATTTAGGCCACCTCGCCCTTCGTGGAATACGTGTCCTTCTTGCCAGCGACCTCGGCAAGGTAGCTCTCGCAGCAGGCCTTGGCCACGGCGCGGACGCGCAGGATGTAGTTCGCGCGCTCCGTGGCGGAGATGGCGCCGCGGGCATCGAGGATGTTGAACGCGTGGCTGCACTTCATGACGCAGTCGTAGGCGGGAAGCGGAAGCTTGCGCTCGAGGCAGGAGTGGCACTCGGCCTCGTAGTCGTCGAACTTCTGACGCATCATGTCGACGTTGGCGACCTCGAAGTTGTAGGTGGAGAACTCCACCTCGTTCTCGTGGAATACGTCGCCGTAGGTCATGGGCGTGCCGTCGGGCAGGTAGGACCACACGAGGTCGTAGACGGAGTCGACGCCCTGGGCGTACATGGCGATGCGCTCGAGGCCATAGGTGATCTCGACGGGGACGGGGTCGACCTCGATGCCGCCGACCTGCTGGAAGTACGTGTACTGCGTGACCTCCATGCCGTCCATCCAGACCTCCCAGCCAAGGCCCCAGGCGCCCAGCGTGGGGCTCTCCCAGTCGTCCTCGACGAAGCGAACGTCGTGCTCGGCCGGGTCCAGGCCAATGGCCTTGAGCGAGCCCAGGTAGAGGTCCTGCGAGTCAACGGGGCAGGGCTTTAGGATGACCTGGAACTGGTAGTAGTGCTGCATGCGGTTGGGGTTCTCGCCGTAGCGGCCGTCCGCCGGGCGGCGGCAGGGCTGCGGGTAGCACGTGCGCCAGGCGTTGGGGCCAAGGCTGCGCAGCGTCGTGGCGGTGTGGAACGTACCGGCGCCAACCTCGGAGTCATACGGCTGCATGACCGTGCAGCCATGGGATGCCCAGTAGTGCTCGAGGGCAAGAATCATGTCTTGGAACGTGAGGGCGTTTTCCTTCATGCCTCTCCTACCTTCCTGCCAAGGGGACGGGTCCCCTACGTGCGAAACATGCGGATGGTGCTAGATGGTACCAGCATCCTCGAGCGGCCAGAAGACGAACTGAGCCTTCGAGGTGACGCTCGAGACCGGGATGGCGCCAAAGTAGCGCGAGTCCTGGGAGTTGGTGCGGTTATCGCCCATGACCCAGATGCAGCCCTCGGGAACCACGTAGGGATACGCGATGTCAGAGGAAAGCTGCGAGGAGTGCGTGGGCAGCGGGTAGCTCGGCTTGCCGTCCGTGTAGGGCTCGTCGAGCGGCTCGCCGTCAACGTAGACCACGCCGTCCACCAGCTCGACCGTCTGGCCGGCGGTGGCGATGACGCGCTTGATGAGGGTGAGGTTGCCATCCTCGGGGTCGGTAAACGTCACGATGTCGCCCACCTGCGGAGAAGAGGAGCGATACGTGAGCTTCTCGCCCACGAGCCGGTCCCCCACCTTGAGGGTGTCTGACATCGAGGCAGACGGGATGACGAACGGCTCGGCCACGAACGTCCTGATGCCCAGGGCAAGGACCAGGGCCACGGCCGCAAGGATGATGACCTCGAGGACGTCGGAGAGAAGGCCGCGCCCTCCGCGCTCGGAACGTGACACCTAGCCCACCTGCCCCTCTGACGGTCCGGCCTCGAGGAGCCCGGCCGCATAGGCGCGCTCCTCGGCCGTGAGGTCTGCCTCGGCCAGAAGGTCGGGCCTCAGCCTCGCCGTGCGCTCGATGGCGTTTCTCCTGCGCCAGGCGTCCACCTTGGCGTGGTCGCCGGAGAGCAGCACCTCGGGCACGCATCGTCCCTCGTAGTCTGCTGGCCTCGTGTACTGCGCGTACTCGAGAAGGCCCGAGGAGAACGACTCGTCGACGGGGCTCATCTCGTCACCGAGGGCGCCGGGCAGAAGCCTGACCACCGCATCCGTGACAACCATGGCCGGAAGCTCGCCCCCGGTGAGCACGTAGTCGCCAAGGCTCAGCGACTCGTCGGCAAGCTCGTAGACGCGCTCGTCCATGCCCTCGTAGCGCCCGCAGACGAACACGAGCCGCTCCTCGCCGGAGAGGCGCTCGGCGACCGACTGGGTGAACGGGGTGCCAACGGGCGTGAAGAAGATGACGCGAGCCGGGCGAGGGTCCGAGGCCAGGATGTCTCCCATGGCCTCGAAGATGGGGGCCGGCTTCATGAGCATGCCCTGACCTCCCCCAAAGGGGGCGTCATCGACCGTGCGGTGCCTATCGTGGGTCCAGTCTCGCAGGTCGTGGGCGCGAAACTCGAGGATGCCCTTGGCCTGGGCGCGCCCCATGATGGAGGCGCCCAGGTAGGCGTCGAACACGCCGGGGAAGACCGAGAGCGTCTCGATGAGCATGCCTAGTCCTCCCCGTCCTCGTCGTCCGAGCCATCGTCCCAAGGCGCGAGGCCCACCGGGATGTTGACGTAGATGGTTCCGTCCTCGTCCACGCCGTCGAGCATCTCCTCGACAACGGGGACGAGCGTCTCGCCCAGGTCTCCCTGCACGACCCACACATCGTTCGCAGGACCCACCATGACCTCGTCGATGGTGCCGAGCAGTCCCAGGCGCCCGTCCACGACCTCGCGACCGCAGAGCTGCTGCGGGTCGTGGAGCTCGAGGTCATCGGGCAAATCGTCCTCTGCGGCGATGAGGTACTTGCCAGTAAGCTCGCTCGCGTCTCCGAGGCTCTTGATACCGGAGAGCGCAACGAGCTGGCCGGCAGGGCTCGTCTCCACGTCAACCACCTTGTGCCAGCGCTTGCCCTTAAGCGCGGGTGGCACGACGGCGACGCGAAGCCCTGCCGACAAAACAGGGGGAAGGCCGCCTGCGGGAACCGCAACGACCTCCCCCTTTGTCCCGTGGGTCTTAACCACACGGGCTATGAGCCTATATCCGGCTGCCACGATCTTAGCCAAGCACCTCGACGTCAACAGAGGAACCCACTCGCTGCCCGAGGGCACGGGCAATCGTGCGAATGGCCTTGATCTGGCGACCATGCCTGCCAATGACCTTGCCTGCGTCATCGGCCGCGCACTCAATCTCGATGAGCGTGCCGTCCTCGCGGTCGGTCACGTCCAGGGAGACGGCATCCTCGTCATCGACGAGCCCACACACGATGAGCTCGACGAGGTCGGCGATGCGGTCGCTCGGCAGCTCCTCTGCCGCGTCCTGCGCGTCAGCAGCCACCTGAGTCTCGGTGTCCATGCGCTACTCGGCGCTCTCGGCCTCAGCAGCGGCCTCGGCGGCAGCGGCGTCCTTGGCGAGCTGCTTCTTGGACTTCTTGACCTTCTTCTCAGGCGCGGGGGCACCGGAGCGAACGATGTCGATGAGGTGAGCCACGGAGTCAGACGGCTGGGCACCCTTGGCGATCCACTCGTCGATCTTCTCGAGGTCGAGCGTGATGGTCTTGGGGTTGGTCAGCGGGTTGTAACGACCGACCTCGTCAATGTGACGACCGTCACGACGGTTGCGGCTATCGGCAACGACGACGCGATAGTACGGACGCTTCTTGGCACCGTGACGGGCCAGGCGAATCTTGACTGCCAATGAAAACTCCTCCATTCGTGCGACGCGAGCATGAGTTGGCGTGGCGCCGCATAACAATACAAGCAGCTCTTGATATTACGACAATGACGCCAGGCTGTGTAGCCAAATCTCGCCAATTGCCGCATCAGAGCATGCCACGGCCCATGATTTTGCCACAACATCGCAAATACGTGGTGAAACCGTGTGAACTCCCCACACTTTCAGGAACCTTCAGACGCGCTTCAGGGCCCCAACGACAATGGAGCCAAGGAGAAAGGAAGCCGACATGAACATTCTCGTTGTTGAGGACGAGAGGAACCTCGCCGACGCCATCTGCCACATCCTCGAGCAGGAAGGCTACAACGCCGAGGCCGCCTATGACGGCAAGGCGGGTCTCGCCTACGCGGAGAGCGGCCTGTACGATGCGGCCATCCTTGACGTCATGCTCCCGGGCATGGACGGCTTATCCATCGTGAAGGCGCTCAGGCAGGAGCAGAGCGACCTGCCCGTGATGATGCTCACCGCGCGCGCCTCGACCCAGGACAAGGTGGAGGGCCTCGACTGCGGGGCCGACGACTACATGACCAAGCCCTTCGAGGCGCCTGAGCTCCTCGCCCGCGTGCGCGCCCTCACGAGACGCAAGGGCGAGATGGTCATCGACACGGTCGAGTTCGGCGACCTGACGCTTGACCTGGGCACGCATGACCTGACGTGTGGGGAGAGCTCCGTTCACCTCTCCAAGCGCGAGTTCGACGTCATGCGGATGCTCATGAGCGGCACCGGCCGCATCGTCTCCAAGCAGGACCTGCTCACGAGGGTGTGGGGTGCCGACGCCGACGCGTCCGAGAACTCCGTCGAGGCCTACGTAAGCTTTCTGCGCAAGAAGATCAAGCACGTGAAGAGCAAGGTCGAGATAACGACGCTTCGCATGTTGGGATATCGTCTCGAGGTAATGGAGTAAGCAGGAGTCGCCGTCACAGCAAAGAGACCGGGAGCCAACGTGCTTGACAAGCTCAGGAGAAGGTTCGTCGCCATCATCATGGCCCTCGTGGGCTCCCTTGTCATAGCGATGGTGGGCATAAGCCTGCACAACACCATCTCGTCGCTCGACTCGCTCGTGTCACGCTCGCTTGACATGGCGCTCGAGGAGCGCACGGCCGTGCCAAACTCCGCGGCCAACGGCCAGACGATGGGCATGGAGCACCTTCCCGTGCTGTGGATCGACCTCTCCTCATCCGGCGCAAAGCTGGGGTCGAACGAGAGCCGCCTCGACTTCGACACCGACCACCTGAGCGAGGCGGTCTCCGACGCGCTCTCGAGCGACGCTGACGAGGGCCGTCTTGCCGAGCACCACCTCACGTGGAAGCGCGCGAGCTCGCCCTTTGGCTGGAGGCTCGCCATTGCCGACACGACGAGCATCGACTCGGAGCGCGAGTCCCAGCTCGTGAAGAGCCTCGAGCTCGCGGGCGCCGGCATGGTCGTGGTCTTCGTGCTCGCCATGCTGTTGTCGCACTGGGCCGCAAAGCCGGTGAAGGTGGCCTGGGAGCAGCAGCACCAGTTCGTCGCAGACGCTTCACACGAGCTCAAGACGCCGCTTGCCGTCATCATCGCCAACAATGAGATCCTGGAGAGCAAGGCCGGCGAGCTTCCCGAGGGATGCGCGCGATGGGTTCGCAGCACGCACGACGAGGCGCGGCGGATGCGCGGGCTTGTCGAGGAGATGCTCGAGCTCGCGCGTACCGAGGAGGACGGCGGAAGCGCCCGCAGAAACGTTGACGTGAACCTCTCCGAGCTCGTGGAGGGCGAGGCGCTGCAGTTTGACGCCGTGGCCTACGAGCGGGGCACCCTGATCGAGTCTGACATCGCCGAAGACGTCCACGTGGTTGGCGACCCGGACCAACTCGACCGTCTCGTCAAGACGCTCATCGACAACGCCTGCAAGTACGCGTCGGCGGGGTCCACCATCCAGGTCCTGCTCGAGAGGCGCGCTGGGGCGGTCTCGCTCTCGGTGACGAACGCCGGCGAGCCGATACCTGCCGAGGACCTCCCCCACGTCTTCGACCGCTTCTACCGATCGGACAAGGCACGCGCACGCTCGACGGGCGGCTTTGGCCTGGGGCTTGCCATCGCAAAGGGCATCGTGGAGAGTCACGGGGGAAGGATCGAGGTCAAGAGCAGCGCCGAGAAGGGCACGACGTTCACCGCGACGCTTCACGAGGCAAGGGAATAGCCCCATGGCGAAAGACGAGCTCAACGTTGACGTCCCCTGGGAGGGGCGCGCGATCGGCCTTCTCGACCTCGACGCGTTCTTTGCGAGCGTCGAGCAGCTCGACCATCCCGAATGGAGGGGAAAGCCCGTCATCGTGGGAGGAGACGCAGACCGAAGGGGCGTGGTCTCCACCGCCTCCTATGAGGCCCGCACCTTTGGCGTGCACTCGGCGATGCCGGCGGCGCAGGCTGCGCGCCTGTGCCCAGACGCCATCTGGACCCATGGCCACTTCGACCGCTATCGCGAGGTCAGCAACGAGGTCATGAACATCATCCTCGACGAGACCCCGCTCGTGGAGCAGGTCTCCATTGACGAGGCGTTCTTCGACGTCACGCCAGGGAGGTACTCGCGCGAGAGCCCCGTGAGCATCTGTCGGAGGATCCAGGGGCGGGTGAGCGAGTTGGGCGTGAGCTGCTCGATTGGGCTGGGCGTCTGCAAGAGCGTGGCCAAGGTGGCCTCGGAGGCGCAGAAGCCGCGGGGACTCACGGTCGTGCTGCCCGGAAGCGAAGCGGCCTTCCTGGCGCCGCTTCCCGTGAGGGCCATGAGCGGCATCGGGCCCGCGACGGAGGCGCGCCTGGCGCGCATGGGCATCCGCACGCTCGGGGCGCTCGCGGCCTCCTCGGACAATATGCTCCTCGCCGAGCTTGGGACCATGGGTCCTGAGCTGCGCGCAAGGGCAGCCGGGACGGAGCGCGCCGCCGTGGGCGAGCGGGCGAACCCCGACGAGGCAAAGTCGGTCTCGAACGAGCGAACCTTCGCCAGCGACCTCACTGACGAGCAGGCCATACGATCTGCACTCGACGCCACGTGCGCCATGGTGGCCCGCAGGCTCAGGAGAAAGGGACTCGCAGGCTCATGCGTCACGGTTAGGCTTAAGAAGGACGCCTGCACGTCGCGCACGGCCCGGGCAAGGCTCGACGAGCCGGCAGACGACGAGGCGCTCATCTCCCCCATCGCCCAGAGGCTTCTGGGCCAGCTGTGGCACCAGGGCATGCCCGTGAGGCTCATAGGCGTTGGCGTGTCGGACTTCTCGGCTCCCCGGCCAACCCAGCTGGGGCTGTTCGACGACCCAGAAGAGCTACGCCGACGCGAGACGATGAGGTCACTTCACAAAACGACCGACGCCCTAAAGGAACGCTTCGGAGACGAGGCCATCGCCTTTGGGAGAGACCTCAGGCTTCGTGCGTCGACCACGAACACGCAGCCCCAGCACAAGGAGGACGCATAGGCCCGCTAATCCTCGAACGCAACGTCAATGGCGGGAGCGTCTCCCCAGAGGCGCTCGATGCGGTAGTAGTCACGGCCCTCGGGCGAAAATACGTGTACCAGCACGTCACCGAAGTCAGCGAGAACCCAGGGACCGTCGTTCTCGCCCGTGACAGAAAGCGCACTCAGTCCAAATCGAGAGCGCAGGCGATCCTCCACCTCGTCCACGACCGAGCTTGCGAGCCGGGAGTTTGCCGCCGTGCACACCACGATGGCATCCGCGACGTCAGAGAGTCCCCTCACGTCGAGCGCCACGATGTCCGTGGCCTTCTTGGCATCCGCGGCAAGCGCCGCCTCGCGAGCAACGTCCATTGGTTGCGTCATCGGGTCTTGGACTCCTTCTCTCGCGCCCTCTCGAGCACGATGTCGTTGTAGATGGAAAGGGTGCCGGGATAGAGGTAGCGACGCGTCTCGATGACGTAGGCAACGCCATCGGAGAAGCTCGCCCAGTACAGATCGGGGAGCGTCGCCTTGCCCACGAGTTTTCTCTGGCGCTTGATGGCGTCTGCGGGCTTGCGAAGCGGCTCGATGCCATCGGCGACGAAGACCACCATGTCGAGCGGCGTCATGTGCGCGTTGCCAAGGGTATGGCGGTCGATTGCCTGCCAGACCTGCGAGGGAAGCTCCGGGAAGCGCGCGGGAAGCTCGCGGGCCGCGATCATGCCATGGAGCAGCGGCTCAACGAGCGAGAGGTCCACGCCAAGGTCGATCCCAAGCTCCCAGGCGCGCGAGATGGACTCGCTACGAGGCAAGACCTTGGACCAGTCATGCAGGATGCCCGCGACGCGCGCGAGGTAGGGGTCGACGCCGTAGGCGCACGCAAGGCGCTCTGACGTGAGGCCCACGGAAAGCGAGTGGGCAAGCCTCTTTGGCTTGGGTGCAAGCTGCTCCGCAGCAGCCTGCTCATAGCGCTCGATGCTCGCCGCCTGCGTGGTGTCATAGGCCGGCGGCTCGCAAAGCCAGGAGGGACCTCCCTTGGCCCACGCCGCCTCGAGGGCGTTTGAGGAAGAGCTCATCGCACATCCCTCCCAAGGCCGCCGATGAGGCCAAGCGCGTCTGGGGCGGTGTAGGAGAGGCGAGGCGGCTCATAGAGGCCTCGCTTCTCGATGTAGCCCAAGACGGCGTCCGACGTGAGATAGCGAAGCGACTGCCCGCGGGCGACACGGGCACGCAGGTCGCTCGAGGAGATGGCAAGCGCCGGAACCTCGAGGTAGCTCACCGTGAAGTCGATTCCCGAGGCGGCGATGCTCGCACGGGCACTCTCGAGGTCATACCCCGGGCGCGTAGCCCCCACAAGATGGGCAAGCTGCGCGATGCGCGCGGCGTCTCGCCAGGTGATGATGTCGATGATGGCGTCGGCGCCCGTGATGAAGTAGAGCTCGACGTTGTCGGGGTAGTAAGCGCGAAGAAGCTCGAGCGTGTCGACCGTGTAGGTGACACCCGGACGGTCAACCTCCATGCGGCTTACGAGAAAGCGCGGGTTGTCGGCCGTAGCCAAGAGCGTCATGGCATGGCGGTCCTCGGGCGAGGAGACCCTTCTGTCCTGCTTGAACGCGGGGCTTCCGGCTGGGACGAACACGACGACGTCCAGGTCGAGGTCATTGCAGGCCTGTTCGGCGGCCACGAGGTGACCGTTGTGGATGGGGTCAAACGTGCCGCCCATGATGCCCAGGCGATACGTGCGGCCAGGGTCCTGCCCAAGCGCCGGCAGGTCCGAGACGAGCGAGGCCTCATTGGACAGGGGCATGTTCTCGTCAATCTTGGGCGCCGTCATGCGCGTACCTGGCCCTCTCCGCGAAGCAGGCACTTCGTCGTCGTGAGCGCAAGCGCGCCCATGGGACCACGGGCATGGAGCTTCTGCGTCGAGATGCCAATCTCGGCCCCAAGGCCAAACATTCCGCCGTCTGTGAAGCGAGTGGAGGCGTTCACGTACACGGCCGCGGCGTCAACGCGAGCCAGGAAGGCGTCGGCAGCGGCGACGTCAGACGTCACGATGCACTCGGAGTGCTGCGTGCCATACGTGTTTATGTGCGAGATGGCCTCGTCAAGGCCAGGGACGACGCGCACGGCGAGCTCGAGCGCGTCGTACTCGGTTGCCCAGTCGGCCTCGGTGGCGGGCGCGTACTCGCGGCCCTCGTCGAGGCCGAGGTTCTCGGCGATGGAGGTAGTCTTGTGGTCGCCGTGGAGGAACACGCCCCAGTCGCTGCACGCCGCAACGAGCCTGGGGAGGAACTCCGAGGCCACAGCCTCATCGACAAGGACGGTCTCTATGGCATTGCACACGCCAGGTCGCTGGACCTTGGCGTTCTCGATGAGGCGGAGCGCCATGTCGAGGTCGGCCGCGGCATGCACGTACACATGGCAGTTGCCCTCCCCCGTCTGGATGACGGGAACGCTCGACTGCTCCACGCACGTACGGATGAGCGAATGGCCGCCGCGAGGAATGATGAGGTCGACGAGCCCCTCTGCGTGCATGAGCTCGATCGTCTGCTCGTGGCCCTCGGACACAAGCAGGGAGGCGCAATCGGCGGGAAGACCTGCCTCTGAGATACCGCGCCTACATGCCTCGACGATGGCGGCGCAAGACTCGAGTGCGGCAGAGCCGCCGCGCAACACGACGGCATTACCCGTGCGAAGCGTGAGGCAGATGGCATCTGCCGTGACGTTGGGACGCGCCTCGTAGATCATCCCGATGACACCCAGGGGAACGCGCACCTGCGTGAGGCGGATGCCCGAGGCAAGCGTGCGGCCACCGACGACCTCGCCGATGGGGTCGGGCTGAGAGGCCACCTCGCGCATGGCCGAGACGATCCCGTCGATGCGTTCGTCATCGAGCATGAGCCTGTCGAGCATGGGGGCCGGCATGCCATTGCCCCGGGCCCGCTCCATGTCGCGTACGTTGGCCTCGATGATGGCGGAGCGTCCCTCGTCAACGGCCTGGGCGGCCTTGAGAATGGCGGAGGTCCTCTCGGCAGCGGTTGCCTGTGCGAGCAGCACCGATGCCGCCTTTGCCGCGGTGGCCTTCTCGATTGCCTCAGACATCGTTTCCCCCTTCGATGGCGTCAGGTGATGAAAGTGTAGCTAGAAGACGAGCAGTTCGTCTCGGTGAATCACGGGGCAGTCGGCGCGCTCGGGGAGGAATCGCGCGATAACGTCGAGCCTAAGGCCATGCACGCGCCAGAGGTCCTCGGACGAGTAACGCGTGATGCCACGCCCCACGAGCTGCCCGCCAGGGCCGAGGACGCTCACGGTGTCCCCCTCAGCAAACGTCCCGTCGACGGCAGTGATGCCAACGGGAAGCAGCGAGGCCCCCTCGCTCTCGAGGGCGCGGACGGCGCCCGCGTCGATGGACACCGAGCCACGAGACAGGCCGGCAAGGCCAATCCAGAGCTTGCGCGCCTGCTCGTGCGAGCCCTGGCCTGGGCACTCGAACACGGTCCTGCGGCCACGACCATCCGCTGCGCTCACGAGGGCGTGCTCTGCCCTGCCACGGCAAATCGTCATGGGAATCCCGGCCGCGATCATGGCACGAGCGGCACGAATCTTCGTGGCCATGCCACCAGTGCCGTAGGTGCTTCCAGCACCCCCCGCCATGGCGATGATGTCCGCATCGATGCGCTCGACGCGCTCTATGAGTCGGGCGTCGGGGTTCGTGTCGGGGTTAGTCGTGTAGAGGCCGTCTATGTCCGAGAGAATGACGTAGCTGTCGGCGTCGATGAGCGAGGCCACGATGGCCCCGAGCATGTCGTTGTCGCCAAAGGAGAACTCGCGGACGCTCACGGTGTCGTTCTCGTTCACGATGGGAACGACACCAAGCTCAAGGAGCCGCTCGAAGGTGTTCCGAGCGTTGAGATAGCCCGTGCGGTCGACGACGTCTCCCCTTGTGAGCAGCACCTGGGCACAGCGCACGCCGTCTTGTGCAAGCACCTCGGCATAGCGCTCGATGAGCGTGGTCTGGCCGGCGGCGGCACAAGCCTGCAGCGTGGGTATGTCGCTCGGACGCTCGTTGAAGCCAAGCAGGGAGCGGCCCACGGCGGCAGCTCCGCTCGACACGAGAACCACCCGGTCGCCACGACGCCTGAGCTCGGCGATCTGCTCGCACATCGAGCGAACAAACCCGAGGTCAAGCTCCCCGTTGGGCCCCATGAGCGTCGATGAGCCCACCTTGAAGACGATGAGACGGCCCACGCTACTCCCCCTCGACCGAAGAGACGTCCTCCGCGACGGCGGCACCGTCAACAGAATAGGGAGCAGGCTCCTCCGCAGGCTCGTCGTCCAGGGCGATCTCGCCAACCGTGATGACGGGCTCGTCCTCCATGAGCTCGGCGAACTCGTCGGCCTCATCGTCCCCGGCGTAGTCGAGGTCGTAGCCGAGGATGCGCACGGTGTCTCCCGTCACGCAGCCCGCCTTGGCAAGCGCCTTGTCCAGGCCCAAGCGATCGAAGCGGTGCTGAAGGTAGGCGACGGCCTCCTCGTTCTCCCAGTCGGTCTTGATGACCATGCGCTCGATGGCCTTGCCCGAGACGCGCCAGACGCCACCACCGAGGTTGGAGATGGAGATGGCGTTGTCCCTGCGGATGCGACGCTGCTCCCAGACATCGTTGCGAAGCGGCTCGTCGTCGAGCTCACGCTCGGCACGCAGCTTGGAGACCATCTCGGCACATGCCGCCTCGAGCGAGTCGACGCCAGCGCCGGTGACGGCGGATACGGCAAAGAAGGCGTGGCCGTCGGCCGCGGCGCACTGACGGAGCGTCTCGAGAGCCTCGCTCGTGCCCGGCATGTCGCACTTGTTGGCGACAACGACCTGAGGGCGCTCGGCAAGCTCGGGCGCATAGGCAGCGAGCTCGTGGTTGATGGTCTTGTAGTCCTCGACGGCGTCCCTACCCTCGTAGCCGCCCGTGAGGTCCACGACGTGCATGATGAGGGCCGTGCGCTCGATGTGGCGCAGGAACTCGTGCCCAAGGCCCTTGCCCTCACTTGCGCCCTCGATGAGTCCGGGAACATCGGCGACGACGAAGGAACCGGCCTGTCCGGCACGCACCACGCCCAGGTTGGGAACGAGCGTCGTGAAGGGGTAGTCGGCGATCTTGGGCCTCGCGGCGCTCATACGGGCGATGAGCGAGGACTTGCCCACGCTCGGCATGCCGACCAGGGCCGCGTCTGCCATGAGCTTCATCTCGAGCTCGATCCAGTGCTCGAAGGCGGGCTCGCCCTTCTCGGAGAAGGCGGGGGCACGACGGACCGAGGTCACGAAGTGGATGTTGCCCTTTCCGCCCGTGCCGCCGGGTCCCACGATGACACGCTCGCCTGGATGCGTGAGATCGGCGATCTGATAAGCAGGCGTCATGGTCTCGGGATCGAGCTCGGTGACGACCGTGCCACAGGGGACCTTGAGCACGAGGTCCTCACCGTCACGGCCATGCTTGCGTGCACCCTGGCCGTGCGTGCCTCGCTCGGCGCGGAAGTGGTGCTTGAAGCGATAGTCGATGAGAGAGGACAGCTGCGGGTCGCACTCGAGCACGACGTTGCCGCCACGGCCGCCATCGCCGCCGTCTGGTCCGCCCTTAGGAACGAACGCCTCGCGCCTGAACGACGTGCAGCCGGCGCCGCCGTCGCCACCCTTGACGTTGATGCGAGAGATGTCAGTGAACTGAGACATGGGACCCACTTTCAAAGAGCCGCTATGAAAAAGGACCCCCGGCCAGCGGTGAGGCCGAGGGTCCTGCCATTACCCAGATGGGTGCGCGGAAGCCCTTAAGCCTCCTGCGCCGGACGCACGTGCACGCGGTGCTTGGCGCCCTTCACGAACTCGACGGTGCCGTCAACGAGGGCGAACAGCGTGTCGTCCTTGCCACGACCAACGTTCTCGCCGGGGACGATGTGCGTGCCACGCTGACGAACGATGATCTGACCGGTCTTGATGGACTGGCCGCCGAAGACCTTCGTGCCGAGGCGCTGAGCCGCGGAGTCACGACCGTTACGGGAGCTAGCCTGACCCTTCTTATGTGCCATTTATGGTACCTGCCTATCTATCGATGCTAGGGTTGAGGCGCCTACTCGGCGGCAGCCTCGGTCGAAGCGGCCTTCTTGGCCGTGGAGGTGATGCGGGGCATGCTGCAGACCTCGAGACGCGTGAGGTTCTGACGGTGACCCCTCTTGACAGAGTGGCGCTTGCGCTTCTGGAACTTGAAGACGATCTGCTTCTCACCCTTGTGCTGGTCGACGACCTTGCAGGTGACCTTCTTCTTGGCAAGCGTAGCAGCGTCGACAAGAACCTTCTTGCCGTCGTTGAGCATCAGAACGTCGAGCTTGACCTCGTCGCCAGGCTGCACGTCGAGCTTCTCGACGTCAAAGACGTCGCCCTTGGCAACCTTGTACTGCTTGCCACCAGTCGTGATGATTGCGTACATGTGTGAACCCTTCATTGCTGTGGTAAGTGCAACAGTGGAAATACTACGCTAGGCAAAAAAGTTCGTCAACGGCAAATGTGCCGCTATTTGCGATGATTCCATGCATTCGGCAGCTCGAATCTGAGGCGTGCGGCCTCGCCCAACGCAAACGTGGCGCTGTAGGCAACGCCCGCCCTCACGAGCGCCCCAAGGCCGGGAAGCGAGCGGGAGAGCCTTCGAGCGGCCGCTCGTGACGCATATGCCCCGGCAAGAATCGCCGCGGTCTCCGCAAAACGCTCCGGCGTGGCGCCCTGACCGTTCGCGCCGGCGACGTCGAGGCCCATGAGCATCTGGTTGGCCGTCATGAGCGGAAGGTCTGCGCCCGAGCCGAACGGCAGGAACCCAATGACCGCGTTCTGCGAGCTTCTCGCCCTCACGCAGCGGCGACAGACCGCACGCCTCACGAACGGGAAGTTCGCGCCAAGGGCGACGTCTGCCCGGCACGCCTGGGCAAGCCACTCCGCGAGCTTCTCGAGAAGCGTTGCCTCAGTAGCTCCGGCTATGACCTCGACACCCTCGGGAAGAGTCGACACGGGGACCTCGACGCTTGACTCAACCACGATGGCGGCGGGAACCCCGGCAGAGCAGAAGGCACCGGCCACGCTTGGGGCGGCTCCGGAGGTCCCCGAGACGACGATGGCGGCGTTGCAGTCTGGGTTCACGCGAACGGTGGCGCCCGCGTCAAAGGCGGCGACGTGCAGAAGGCCGGTGGAGGTCTGCGGCACGAAGGCGTCCCGGATGGCACAGACGAGCGCCGACGGTGCCCCCTCGTCCACCTCTATGGCGATGCGAACGCATGAGCGTCGTGCGGCCGAAGCGGAGCGCACGCCCTCGGCAACCTGACGGGCCGCGCCGAACGGTATGTCCTTGATGCCAGCCATGACGCCTCCCCTACGCAGACTTGGTTCGATGCGCGTATACGGACTGTACTATTCCCACGCTTGCGACCTGAACGACCATCGACGTCGCTCCGTAGCTGATGAACGGGAGCGGAATGCCCGTGATGGGCATGATGCCGATGCACATACCCACGTTTTGCAGCAGCTGGTAGCTCCACATGGCCACGATGCCAGCAAGGACGAGCTTGGCGAACGGGGCGTCGAGCTTCATGGCGAGCCGAAGCGCCGAGAAGATGAGCCAGGCGTAGAGCGCAAGCAGCAGGGCCGCCCCGGCAAAGCCAAACTCCTCGGAGAGGCGAGCGAAGATGAAGTCGGTGTGGTTCTCAGGGAGAAAACCGCCGGCAGACTGCGTGGCTGCGCCGATGCCCTTGCCAAACAGCCCGCCTGAGCCCACCGCGATCTTTGCCTGCTGGAGGTTGTAGCCGGCGCTCGTCGACTCGAGGCTCGAGTCCGCGAAGACGAGAAGGCGGTTCAGCTGGTACTGCTTGAGCGGGAAGCCAAAGTTGAGTGACACGAAGATGATGAGCGCGCACCCCACGACGAACATGATGAGCGTGATGACGACCCAGTCTGCCCTCGCGCCCGCGCAGATGATGATGGCAGCGCCGGTCACGATGAGGATGAGGCCGGTGCCGAGGTCTGGCTGGCACATGATGGCGGCAAACGGGACGAGCAGCGTGGCGCACAGCTTCACGTAGTCGCGAAGCTCCTTGATGCGCCCGTTGTACTGCGCGCACAGAGACGCCATGAGGAAGATCGTGACGAGCTTGCCGATCTCGGACGGCTGGAAGCGCAGGGGACCGAGCTTGACCCAGCCGGTCATGCCGTTGGCGGCCGAGGCCAGGCCCGGGATTCTGGGCGAGATCATGATGATGACGTCGATGACGAGCAGCCACGTGGACATGCCCGCGAGCGAGCGGTAGTCCCAGTGCCAGATGAGCGCAGCCAGCGCGAGGCCCATGACGGCACCGAACGCCTGGCGCGAGAGCGAGGCGTTGGCGTTCGAGAGCGAGGCGCTCCACACGACGATGAGCCCATAGACGATGAGCAGAAGCGCCGGTATGAGGTTTGCCCAGTAGATGTTTGACAGCGCGCCGCCGCGGCTGGGAACGCGGGCGGCACCGGGCTTCTTGCCCGCCTCGCCGCCGAACAGCGACGAGACGACGCTTCCGAATCCCACGCCTCCTGCTGAGTTCTGTGCCATGTCGCCTCCCTACCTCGAGGTGTCCTGGACCTCGGACGTCTGGGTGTCCGGCTCGCCATAGATCGCGCCGAGAATGTCTCGGGCCACGTACAGGGCGCACGAGCCGCCGTAGCCGCCCTTCTCGACCGCAACCGCTACGACGTACTTGGGGTCGTCCTCCGGCGCGAAGCAGCAGAACCAGCTCGTGGGGTACTCACCGTGCTCGCCCGAGCCGGTCTTGCCCGCCACGCGCTCCTTCATGTTCGTGAAGTGGGCCGACTGCGACTCGCTCTCCTCGTAGACCACGCCGTCCAGGCCGGAGATGACGAGGTCGTAGTTCGAGCTGCTCTCCTCGGGGCTCAGGGAGGCGGAGGGCTCGTACTCGCGAGCCGTGCCGTTGTCTCCCCTGCCGATGACGCTCTTGAGCACATGCGGGCGCCAGATGGTGCCGCGATTGGCGATGCCCATGTAGACGCAGGCCATCTGAAGCGGCGTCACGGCGATGTCGCCCTGGCCGATGGCGATGTTCGTGTAGTCGCCGCCGTTCCACTGACGGTCCACATCGGACCAGCTCGAGAAGTAGTTCCACTTCCACTCGGCATCGGGGACGCGTCCGGCCGACTCGCTAGGCAGGTCGATGCCCGTCGTGGAGCCCAGGCCCCACTTCCTGAACGTGTCCTGCATGCCGTCCGACTTGTCGCCGGCGTTGTAGAACCCCTTGGCGACCTCGTAGAAGACCACGTCGCACGAGTTCACGATGCCGCCCCTCAGGTCGAGGTAACCATGGCCCTTCGTGTTCCAGCAGTACTTGCCGTAGGCGTCTCCAAAGCCCGTCCACCAGCCGGTGCAGTCATACGTCGTCTGCGGCGAGGCGATGCCGTAGTCGAGCGCGGCAAAGGTCGTGAGCGGCTTTATGGTGGAGGCCGCCACGTACTGGCCGCTCACGGCCTTGTTCATGAGCGGGTTTCCCGCGTTGTCGGCCGAGAGCACGTCCCAGTCGTCCTGCGAGATGCCGCCGACGAACACCTCGGGCCTGAAGAGCGGCGCACTCGCCATGGCGAGCACCTCGCCGTTCGTGGCGTCCAGGACGATGGCGGCACCGGAGGTGCACTCCTTTACGCCAGCGTCCTGCCGCTTCTTGATCTGGGCGACAAGTGCCTCCTCCGCGGCCTTCTGAATGTCAAGGTCGATCGTGAGCATGATGTCCGAGCCGCTCTCGGCGGGAACGGACGTCGAGTAATCGAGGACGTTTCCGTGAACATCGACGTAGACGGTCTGCTCGCCGCGAACGCCCTGGAGAAGCTCCTCGTACTGGTACTCCACGCCGGCCTGGCCCGTCGTGTCGCCGCTCTCGTAGGTGATGCCGCCGTTAGCGTCTGCCGAGGCGTCGATCTGGTCCTGCGTGACGGTGCCAGTGTAGCCAAGCACCTGGGCGGCGACCTCGCCCTGGGGGTAGGAGCGCTGCGTCCTCGTCTCGACGGTCACGTCGGGGAACACGTCGGTGTGCTCCTGAATGAAGGCGACCGCGGAGCGCGTGGCGTCAACGGCCACGGTCCTTGCGCTTTGGGCGCTCTGCGTGGAGTCCGTGGCGCGGCGCTTCGCCGCCACCGACGGAATGCCGAGCAGCGCCGACAAAACGTTGAGCTCGATGGCATTGTCTGCGATGTCGCTCATGGCGCAGATGGTGAGGCTCGGGCGGTTCGTCACGAGCTCCACGCCGTTTCTGTCCAGGATGCGACCGCGCGGGGCCGCCGTGGTGACGGTCCTCGTTCGGTTGGACTCAGCCTGCTTGGTGTAGTCGTCGCCCGAGACGACCTGCATGGACCAGAGCCGGGCGAGAAGGACGCCGAGCACCGATCCGGAGAAGACGCCCAACCCGACGAATCGGCTCTTGAAGGTGGTCTCTGCCGAGGTGTCGTTGCCGCCGGCAGCCCTTGGGGCCTGGCCTCCGATGTCGAATTTGAAGCCATTGCCGCCACGGCTCAGGAACAGGACGGCCACGACGGCAACCGCCGCAGCGATGACGATGGCCCCTATGAGCAGAATGGTACCCGTGCTCATGCGCTACAGGCCCTTCAACGACAGGCCGCCGCCGGAGTGCTTACCGCCAAACCCGCCGGAGCCGCCGCCCACGCGCGCCAGCACGACGCTCGTGATGCCCAGCGCGAGGCAGTCGAGGACGGCGCCGGGAAGGGCGCGCATGAAGACGACCTCGACGAAGGACTGAGCCTGCCCGAACACAAGCAGCACGATGGCATAGACGACCTCGACCACAAGGGCCACGGGTACGAACAGGACGATCGACGCCGTGGGGTCGTCGGCAACGCGGCTCCTGCCGGCAGCGGCAAGCGCGAAGCCCGTGAGCGTGAGCAGAAGCGCCATGAGCCCGATGGGGCCCGAACCGGCAAGGTCATAGAACAGGCCTGAGAAGAACCCGACGAGGGGAGCCTTGGACGTCTCCCCGCCCAGGCAGACGGCAGCGACGAGCACGAGCGCAAGGTTCGCCCTTCCCCCGAGGATACCGACGTTGGGGACGATGGAGAGCTGGAGAATGCCGAGGATGACGGCGAGCGCGATGGAGGTGCGACGCGCCTTGCCCGTGTCGTTGACGATCATATGCGCCCTCCTACTCTGCGCTCGAGCTGTCTGACTCGTCAGTGGCCGCGTCCGTGGCAGCCTCCGAGGTGGTGGCCGCCTGCGTTGAGGCGGTCGTGGCCGTTGACCTGTCCTGGGCGTTCGCGCTGGCAGCGTCGTCGGAGGTGGCCTGCTGGTCGCTTGACAAAGACGTCACGACGAGGACCTCGGAGAGTGAGTCGACCGAGGTGAGCGGCTCGACGACGACGTCGTAGTACATGGAGCCCGGCGACTTTGTAACGTTCGTGACCGTGCCGATGGGAAGGCCCTTGGGATAGACGCCGCCAAGGCCGCTCGTGACGATGGAGTCACCGGGTGCGACCTGCTGGTCGGTCCTGATGAGCGTGAGGCGCAGCGTTCCGTCGGCCGAGCCCTGGAGCTGTCCCTGGGCGCCGCTCGACTGGACCTTGGCGGAGACACCCGAGCTCTCGTCCGTGATGAGGCGCACCGTTGCGGTAGTGGGCCCAACCTCGCACACCTGGCCGATGACGCCCGTGGACGTCGTGACCGGCATGCCCGTCTCGATGCCCGAAGCCTGCCCCTTGTCGATGATGATCGTAGAGCTCCAGGAGTCGGTGGAGCGGGCGATGACGCGTGCCGCGGTCGAGTCGAGGTTGTACTGGTTGCGAAGCTGCAGCAGGTCCGTGAGGGTGTTTGCCTCGTCCTCGTACTCCGACAGGCGAGCCACCTGGGCCTTGAGCTGCTCGTTCTCGGCCTTGAGGTCAGAGAGAGACTCGGAGTCGGCAGTGAGGTTGCCCATGACGTTGCCAAGCCCGGAGACGGGAGAGGCAACGACGGAGCCCACGACGCGCGCAGGCGTGGCGAGCGTCTGAAAAACGCCACGGACTCCGTGCAGGATGCCGGCATCGCCCTCTCGGACCCCGACGACGAAGAGCAGAAGCGACACGACGCTGAAGACTATGAGCGAACGCGGGACCCCCGAGGAGGACCCGCGCCCCATGGATGAGCTGGGAGCGGAGAAGCGCTGAGCCATGCGCAGGACCCCTACTTGCCAGAGCTCTGCACGAAGCCGCCGGACAGCGCGTTGGCCTCGAGCACCTTGGCGCAGCCCAGCACGACGTTCTCGAGCGCCGTGGGGCTCACGTTGACGGGGACGCCGGTCTCCTCGCGAAGGCGCTGGTCAAGACCGCGAAGCAGTCCGCCACCACCCGTGAGCATGATGCCGTAGTACATGAGATCGCTCGCGAGGTCGGGGGGCGTGACGTCCAAGGCGTCCTTGACCGCCTTCGTCACCTGGTCGAGCGGCGAGTTGAGGGCGCGGCGGATCTCCTCGGACTCGATGCGCACGGTCTTGGGAAGTCCGCTCATGACGTCGCGGCCGTTGACCTCGACGTCGAGCTCCTCCTTGAGGGGCGCGGCAGAGCCCACCTTGATCTTAATGTCCTCGGCCGTGCGCTCGCCGATGGAGAGGTTGTATGCGTCACGGACGTGCTCGAGGATGACCTGGTCGAACTCGTCTCCAGCCGTGCGAATCGACTGAGAGACAACGATGCCGCCCATGGCGATGACGGCGACCTCGGTGGTGCCGCCGCCGATGTCTACCACCATGGTGCCCGTCGGGTCCTCGATGGGCAGGTTGGAGCCGATGGCGGCAGCCATGGGCTCCTCGATGAGGAACGCCTGGCGAGCTCCGGCCTGGATCGTGGCCTCGAACACGGCGCGCTTCTCGACCGACGTGACGCCCGAGGGGACGCACACGACGACGCGGGGGCGCGGGCTCCAGGGATAGCGGCGCTTGGAGGCCTTCTCGATGAAGTAGCGAAGCATGACCTCGGTGACGTCGAAGTCGGAGATGACGCCGTCCTTGAGCGGCCTGATCGCCTTGATGGAGCCAGGGGTGCGGCCCACCATGCGCTTGGCGTCCGCGCCAACGGCAAGCACGCGCTCCTCGCTCTGGTCGATGGCGACGACGGACGGCTCGTTGATGACGATGCCCTCGCCGCGCACGGACACGAGCGTGTTGGCCGTGCCGAGGTCGATGGCGAGGTCACCGCCGTACTCACCGAATATGGAGTCTAGGAATGACATGGCATCCGTTCTTTCGAGGTCCGCTCGATGCGGCTCTGGGACTTGCGGGTGATGGCTAGTTGCTCGAGGAGGTGCCCGTCGTGGCAAGCTGGCCGGTGGTCGTCGTGGCGCCGGAGGCAGACCCCTGCGAGGAGAACGACAGCTTGACGCCCGTGACCTTCCAGCCAAGGCCGCTCCTGGCCATCGTGACCTCATAGGACTGCGAGCCGCCGGAGGCCAGGCTTGAGGTCACGAGGACCGTCGAGGAGGCCATGGAGCGGTCGACGCCCGAGACGGTGGACGTGGCGCCCGCGGGCATGATAGAGCTTATCTCGGAGCGGGCGTCCGAAGTGACGGAGTCTGCCAGGTAGGGCGAGATGTCGTCTCCCGCAGCCGCCGCGGAGAACATGTCAGAGGCGACGGCCTCCTGCGTGGGCCAGCCATAGCCCTTGTAGAAGGCAAAGCCACCCGCGCCGCCGAGGATGACGAGCACGACGAGGATGGTCAGGAAGACCTTGAGACCGCGGTGGCTGTGCTTGCGGCGAGCCTTGCGGTCGTCCTTGTCGGCAGCCATGAGGTCCTCCTCCGTGACGGAGAAGAAGCCCGTGTCCTCGGGGCTGGGGATGAACTCGCCGGAGCGGCCCATGGGATCGAGCGGGTCATACGAGGCCGTGGTGGGGCCAAAGCCGTCGTTGGCGGCAAGGTCGGCAGCGCCGTAGCCGGTGCCGGCGAGCATCTGCTCGGTCTCGGAGGGCTGGGTGCCCTGCTTGGCGGCAAGCGCCCTCTGGGCGGCCGTGAACGAGACCTGCTGCTCGCCCGTGAGCTGGTAGGTGGGGTCGGCCGCGGCCTTGGTGAAGGCGTCGGCGGCCTCGGCGATGCGGTTGGAGGCCATGTAGGCAAGCCCGAGCTCGGCGTAGATCTTCGCCTGGCTGTTGTCGCCAGAGAAGTCGAGGGCCGTGCGATACGCCTCGACGGCGTCATCCGGACGGCCAAGCGTCATGAAGCAGGAACCAAGCTTGAGAAGGGCGCCGGAGGGGTCCGGGTTCGCCTCGTCGATGGCGGCGCTTCGCCAGGCGGTGCCGGCCTCGAGAGCCTGGCCACGCTTGGTGTAGAGATTTCCGAGCGCCTGATAGGCCTTGTAGGGCGTGGGGTAGCTCGGGTCGGCGACGGCAGCCTGGAAGCAGGCCTCGGCCTGGGCGTCGTTGCCGGAGGCGACGAGAGCACGGCCCCTGTTGCAGTTGAGCGCACCCACGTGGCCGTAAGAAGCGTCAGCGAGGGCCTCACCGTAGGCCTGGGCGGCCTCGGCGAACATGCCGAGCTTCATGAGGGCGTTGCCGCGCAGGTGGTCCGCCTCGCCGCAGACCTCGCCGGCGCCCTTGACGCTGGCAAGAGCTGAGACGGCGCCAGCCCAGTCGCCGCTCTTGTAAAGGGACTTAGCTGTATCGAAAGCCTGTGTATTCAAGATGATCTCCCGTCTAGAGGGCGACGTGCTCGATGCGAATGGACTCGATCACGTCTCCGGCGCGAAGCTTGCCGATGACGTCGAGACCCTCGAGCGTCGTGCCAAAGACGGTATACCCATCGTCGAGCATGTGCTGCGGGCCAAGGCAGAAGTAGAACTGCGAGCCGGCGGAATCGGGGTGCTGGGAGCGGGCCATGGCGAGTGCGCCGTCAACGTGGCTGTTGCGCGGGTTCGTGTCGAACTCGTGCTTGATGCGATACCCCGGGCCACCGGTGCCGGGCATGCCGTCGCGGCCGGGACGACCGGAGGCGACCTCCTCGGGGGTCATGTCGCGCGTGTTGGGGCAGCCGCCCTGGATGACGAAGCCGGGGACGTAGCGGTGGAACTTGAGGTCGTCATAGAAGCCGCTGCTGGCGAGCTCGCAGAAGTTCGCGACGTGGATGGGGGCACCCTCGCCGTCGAGACGAACGCGAATCGTGCCCTTGGACGTGATGAGGACGGCGACCTCGTCGCCCTGGACGTCGTACTCGGGGGTGTAGAGGGGATCGGGAATGCCGAACATGTGACCTCCAGCATGGGTTTCGCGCCACCGAGGCGCGCTTTTGAACGTACTAACCAAATAATCTTAGCAGTACGTGGCAGGTTTCACACATTCGGCATCCCCACGGGGCGCTAGCGCTGCTCGGGCTTCCACGCGTCGTAGTTCTTCTTGAACAGGTTCACGTAGGACTCCGAGCCATCGCTCTCACGGTTGCCCGACATGGGCGCGAGGATCTTCTGCTTGTCGGCAGCGGGGTCCTCGCTTCCGGCCGAGAGCTGCCAGGCTGAGTAGATTGCCTCGACGCGGTTGCGCAGCCAGCTGGCGAGCGTGGAGACGTTGGCCTTCTGGTCCGTATAGGTGCCCGTCGTCTGGACGTCGATGTTGGCGATGGCAGACGCCTCGTTGCTCACATCGAGAGAAAGCTGCTTGGCGTCCTGCTCGCCCTGGGCACGCTCCTCGGCGCTTCCGGAGACCCCCGCGTCGTCGAGGCGGCTCTCAAGCTCGTCGGCGCGGGCCGAGAGGTCTGCGAGCGCCTCGTAGGACGACGTGAGCGAGGAAAACGTGGCCTCGTCGGCAGAGACGACCGTAGAGGCGTCGCTCGCGCTCGAGTCCTGACCCGCCAGCCTGTCCACCGTGCCGGGGAATCCCGCCTGCGACGTGTCGGCGGGCGTGGTTGCCCGAGTGTCGGTGAGTGTGGGATCCCAGGGATGCGTGATGACGAGCGCGGCGCCGCCCACCACAAGCAAGCTCGCGATGACGGCGAGGGCGAAGACCTTCGCGTGCGGCAGGCGCTCCCTTCCGTAGGCGCCCTCGACACGCGGGTCGGGCTCGGAGGGAATGGCACTCTCGATGCGAGGCAGGGTCGACGTCCGCTCGCGTTCGAGGCGGCGCTCCTCGGCTATGCGGCGGTCGAGCTCGTCGGACGCCTTGGTGACGGGCGCGGCCGAGACGGGCATGCCGCACTTGGGACACGCGGGCCGGCCGGCGGGCACGAGGGCACCGCACGACGGGCACCACGTGCCCCTGAGCTTGGGCATGACGCGCGTGGCAGACAGGTTTGCATGGCAGGCGGGACAGACGTCAAGCCCGTTGGCTATCTCTGACCCGCAAGAAGGGCATCTCACGAAAGCTCCTCCAGCACATAGGGAAGGATGCCGCCGCTGCGAAGGAACGCTCCCTCGAGGGCGGTGTCGACGCGGACGACGCAGTCGAACGTGACGCGTGTGCCGTCGGCTCGCGTGGCGGTCACGGTCGTGCGCGGGCGGGCCGGAAGACCGCCCGAGAGGCCGACGGGTTCGATATCGTAGACCTCCCTGCCGTCCAGGCCAAGGGTCGCAGCACCCTCTCCCTCAATAAACTCAAGCGGGAGAATTCCCATCTGGACAAGGTTGGAGCGGTGGATGCGCTCGAAGCTCTCGGCAATGACGGCACGAACGCCGAGAAGCAGCGGACCCTTGGCCGCCCAGTCCCTGCTTGAGCCAGACCCGTACATGCGCCCCGCCACGATGACAAGCGGCACGCCCGCGCTCGCGTAGTCCTCGGCCGCGTCAAAGACGCTCGTGAGCTCACCGGTCCGCTGGTCAAGGGTGAGCGGTCCCGGACGGCCGGCAAGCCTGTTGTCGAGCTTGACGTTTGCGAAGGTGCCGCGGGCCATGCACTCGTGGTTTCCGCGGCGCGAGCCATATGTGTTGAAGTCGCCCTGGGCAACGCCGTGCTCACTCAGGTAGCGGGCGCACGGGGAGTCGGGCGAGATGGCGCCCGCCGGGGAGATGTGGTCGGTCGTCACGAAGTCCCCGAACAGGGCGAGTGCACGCGCACCCTCGACGCCCACGTGCGGCTGCCTGCGAGCGATCTCGAAGTAGGGAGGACGGCGCACGTAGGTCGAGGAGGCGTCCCAGGCAAACGTCGCGGACTCGGCGGAGTCGATTGCCCGCCACGAGGGCTCCCCCTCCATGAGCCCCTCCATGCCACGGAGATACACGTCCGGGGCGAGAACCTCATCAAGCACGGCCTGGATCTCGCCAGACGTCGGCATGATGTCGGCGAGGTAGACGGGCGCACCGCTGGCGGAGGTGCCGATTGCGTCACGAGACAGGTCGACGTCCATCGTTCCCACGAGCGAGTAGGCGACGACGAGCGCGGGCTGCGCGAGGAAGTTCTGGGCAACGTCCGGGGAGATCCTGCCGTCGAAGTTGCGGTTGCCGGACAGCACGCTCGTAAGCTCGACCTCAGAGGCAAGGGGCTTGAGGCACGAGAGGATCTCGCCAGAGTTTCCGATGCAGCTCATGCAGCCAAAGCCACACGTAGAGAAGCCCACGGCGCGAAGGTCGTCGAGAAGGCCGGCTCGCTCGAGGATGAGAGACGCCGCGTGGCTGCCCGGCGCAAGGATGCGCTTGACCCAGGGCTTGGGTGCAAGTCCTGCCTCGCGCGCATGCTTGGCCGCCAGGCCCGCGGCGACCATCATCGCCGGGTCGGTCGCCGTGGTGCAGCTCGTGATGGCCGCGATGGCAAGCGCGCCGTGGCCGATCTCGTAGTCATGGCCGTCCACGCACGAGACGCTCCATCGCTCCCCCATGTCCGCATGGCCATGGGACGTGCTCGCCTCCTCGAAGCGCTGCTTGAGGCCCGCAGGCGTCACGCGGTTGTGCGGGCGCGAGGGACCGGCCAGCGAAAGCTCGACGCTTCCGAGGTCGAGCTCGATGACGCGCGCATAGTGGCGGTCCTCGCGCGACCCAAACACGCCCTGGGCACGCGCGTACGCCTCGACGAACTCGATGTCAGAGGGGTTGCGACCGGCGAGGCGCAGGTAGTCGAGCACGTTGTCGTCAATCGGGAAGAGGGTCGAGGTGGCTCCGTACTCCGGGGTCATGTTGGACACGCAGGCGCGCTGCGTCACCGTGAGCGTCGAGACGCCTGGGCCAAACGCCTCGACAAGGCAGCCCACGACGCCCTCGGCGCGCAGGCGCTCGGCCACCGTGAGGGCAAGGTCCATGGCAGAGACGCCGTCACCGAGCTGGCCCGTGAGGCGCAGGCCCACGGCCTCGGGCACGCGCATGGAGATGGGCTGGCCCAGTGCGGCCGCCTCGGCCTCGATGCCGCCAACGCCCCATCCGAGCACGCCGATGCCGTTGGCCGTGGGCGTGTGCGAGTCGGTGCCCACGACGGTGTCGAAGCACGCGAGCTCGCCGGAGCCCGTCCAGAGGGCATCGGTGGAGACGACCTGGCAGAATCGCTCGATGTTGAGCTGGTGGCAGATGCCACGTCCCGGCGGGACGATCCTCACGTTGTCAAACGAGTTGCTCGCCCACTTGAGGAACGAGAAGCGCTCGCGGTTGCGATCGGCCTCGATGGCGAGGTTGTCGGCGACGGCGCTTGCGCACCCGGTGACGTCGGCCGTCACGGAGTGGTCGATGACGAGCGTGCAGGGAATGCGCGGGTTCACGGCACGCGGGTCTCCCCCGCGCTCGACCATGGCGTCTCTCATGGCCGCGAAGTCAACGAACACCGGCACGCCCGTGAAGTCCTGGAAAAGCACGCGGGCCGGCATGAACTCGATCTCCTCGCCCGCCTCGCCCCTCTGGGCCGCCTCGAGGATACGTGAGGCGGCAAGCGTGGCCTGCTCGTCGGACTCGGCGCGACGAATCACGTTCTCGAGAAGAACGGCGAGGCAGGCGGGCAGCTCGCCCATCCCGGGGATGCCCGACACGTCGACGATGCGCCGCTCGTGCGAGCCCGCCTTGAGCACGCGACCCGAACGGGCGTTTGCGATGGCGCTAGCAAGGTTGGTCTGATCCATGGTCGTCCCGCCTCTCGTTGTGGTTTTCGATGGTCCTCATGAAGCTCTCGTACCCCTCGTCACCGCGGGCAAGCTCCACGCCTCGAGTGAACAGAAAGTTGAAAATGACAAGCGCTACGGCGCCTATGATCGCGATGGACACGAGCATCGTGGGCGTAAGCGGGCTGATCTCGAAGAAGCGCCCCGCAACCGTACACCCGAACGCGATGATTCCCACCACCACCACCAGAAGCGCGGAGCGCAGGGCATTCAGCGGCAGCGAGATGCGCACGATGAGGCTGAAGCCCACCAGACAGGTGAGCAGCACGCAGACGGTGGAGACCTCCATGCGCGAGAGCCCGAAGCGCTCGAGCACGCCAGACGCCACGCCAACGGCCAGGATGACCGCAATGGAGCCGGGCATCGAGCGAGCGAGGACGTTGCCCAAAAAGCTTCCCCTCACGCGTTCATGGTTGGGCTCGAGCGCAAGCACGAACGACGGAATGCCGATGATGGCGGTGGAGATGAGCGACATCTGGACGGGCTGGAACGGGTAGGGCGGGATGAGCGCGCACAGAAGTGCGAGCACGGCCGAGAACACCGTCTTCACGAGGAACAGCGACGCCGAGCGCTGCAGGTTGTTGATGGAGCGCCGCCCCTCGGCAACGACGGCGGGCATGTGGGCGAAGTCGTTGTCGACAAGCACCACCTCGGCGACGTTTCTCGCCGCGTCGGAGCCCGATGCCATGGCAACCGAGCAGTCGGCCTCGCGCAGGGCAAGCACGTCGTTCACGCCGTCCCCCGTCATGGCAACGGTATGGCCCGCATGGCGCAAGGCCTGCACGAGCTCGCGCTTCTGCTGAGGCGTGACGCGGCCGAACACGTGGTAGGACATGGCGGCGCGCTTGAGGGCCTCGGGCGTGGTGAGCGTGGAGGCGTCCACCCACTTGTCGGCATCCGGCACGCCGGCCTCGGCGGCGATGCCGGCAACCGTGCGGGGGTCGTCTCCGGAGATGACGTTGAGCGTCACGCCCTGCTCCACGAAGTAGGCGATCGTCGCGGGGGCGTTTGCACGGATGTGGTCCGAGAGCGACAGGATTCCCAGCGGGCGCGCCGCGCCCAATAGGTTGCCGTCCGCATCGAAGCCGTCGCACTCAGCCACGACGAGCGTGCGGGCGCGCTCCCCCGTCTGGGCAAGCGCTTGCGCGACCTCATCGGGGACGCCGCCTGAGAAGACGAACTGGGCGGCGCCCATGACGAGCGCGCGCCCGTCGCCAAGGACGCACCCCGAGTATTTGCGGGCGCTCGAGAAGCCGATGGCGCGCTTGGCGGCAGGTGCGTCTATGCCCGTCTCGGTTGCGTAGCGAATGATGGCCGTTGCCGTCTCGTTGGCGTCGTGCGCGCTCGCACGAACGATCGCCGCCGCGGCGAGCTCCACCTCAGAGGAGTCGTGGCCGCACACGCCCACGCTTTGCTCGAAGTCCATGGAGCCGGAGGTGATGGTGCCCGTCTTGTCCAGGCAAAGCACGTCGACGCGCGCAAGCATCTCGATGCAGTAGAACTGCTGGATGAGCACGCTCTTCCGGGCAAGGCGCGCCGTCGAGATGGCGAGCACCGATGACGTGAGCAGCACAAGGCCCTGCGGGATCATGCCCACAAGTGCCGCAACCGTGGTGAGGATGGCCTGGTTGATGGTGGAGCCGTCCTGCAGCGTGCGCAGGAACAGCAAGATGCCGACGGGGGCAAGCAGCCAGGTGGCCCACCGAATGATCATGTTGAGCGTGGCCATGATCTCTGACTTGGCGCCCTTGACGTACTTGGCCTCGGCGTTGATGCGCGAGGCGTAGCTGTCGGCGCCCACGCGCGTCACGCGGGCCACGAGCGTGCCCGAGTCGAGGAAGCTGCCGCTCATGAGCTCGGAGCCCACGACCTTCGTCACCGGCTTGCTCTCACCGGTGAGCAGGCTCTCGTTAACGCCCGCCTCGCCCCATACGACCTGGGCGTCGGCCGGGATCTGGTCGCCGCGTGACAGCACGAGAAGGTCATCGAGCACGACCTCCTCGTGAGAGACGCAGACGTCTCGCCCATCCCTCCTGATGATGACGGGGCGCTCGGCCAGGATGGAGAGCTTGTCGATCGTGCGCTTGGAGCGAACCTCCTGGAACACGCCAATGAAGAGGTTGGCGAACACGACCACGATGTAGGAGAGGTTTCGCCAGGAGCCCGTGAGGGCCACGAGGCCCGCAAGCACGAGGTTGACGCCATTGAAGAGCGTGAAGGTGTGCTCGGCCGCAATCTGGCCAACCGACTTGGTCTTGGGCCCCGCATAGGCGTTCGTGAGACCGTCTGCCAGACGCTGGGCCACCTCTTCGGCCGAGAGGCCGCCAAGCTCGGGCGCAACGATGTCTTCGGTGTTCTCGTCTCTCAAGAGGGCTCCAATCGATGTGGCGCCCGGGCGGGCGCATACAAATGTTCATTGTACGGAGTAAGGGAGCGTCCGGGCCACCCAAAGCGAGTGCTTACAGAACTGAAACCTACCCAAACGGACCAAGCGGATTTCGAAGTCGGCGCCGAATGCCGTATACTGTCCCTCGCAAGCTCTCTTAGCTCAGCTGGATAGAGCGTTCGCCTCCGGAGCGAAAGGTCGCGGGTTCGAATCCCACAGAGAGCACCATATGAACGAGACAAGGCCCCGGCAACGGGGCCTTTTTCGTTTGGAAACAACGCCCGTTGGCGCATGTAGTACCATCAGTCAACTGACTAAAACTCGTACTATCCGCGAGTTTCGCAACAAGGGGGAAGCGATGATCGCAGTCGTCAAGGACACGGCAACGCCGGAGCAGGTAGACCACTTCGTAAGCTGGATCGAGAGCAAGGGCCTCTCCGCCCACATCTCCAAGGGCGACAACACCACGATTATCGGCCTCGTCGGTGACACGACGCAGGTGGACCCCTACCTCATCGAGGGCATGGACATCATCGAGCGCGTGCAGCGCGTCTCGGAGCCCTTCAAGCGCGCCAACCGCAAGTTCCACCCGCTCGACACCGTCGTGGACTGTGGCCACGGCGTGAAGGTGGGCGGCGGCACGTTCAACGTCATCGCGGGGCCATGCTCTGTCGAGGGCGAGAACCTCATCCGCATTGCCCGCGAGGTCAAGGCCGCCGGCGCCACGATGCTTCGCGGCGGGGCCTACAAGCCGCGCACCTCCCCCTACGCCTACCAGGGCATGGGCGAGGAGGGCCTCGACATCCTGTGCGAGGCGCGAGACGAGCTCGACATGCCCATCGTGACCGAGATCATGGACCCGCGTGACGTCGACAAGTTCCTGTCTCGCAACATCGAGGTTTGGCAGATTGGCGCCCGAAACGCGCAGAACTTCCCGCTGCTCAAGGAGGTTGGCAAGACCAAGACGCCCATCCTTCTCAAGCGCGGCATCGCCGGCACCATCGACGAGCTGCTCATGGCCGCCGAGTACATCATGAGCGAGGGCAACCCCAACGTCATCGTCTGCGAGCGCGGCATCCGCACGTTCGAGACCCGCACGAGAAACTCGTTCGACCTCAACGCCATACCCGTGCTCCATGGCCTCACCCACCTGCCGGTCTGCGCCGACCCGAGCCATGCCACGGGCCACACGCGCTACGTGACCCCCATGGCGCTCGCCGCCACCGCCGCCGGCGCCGACTGCCTGGAGATCGAGGTGCACGACGACCCGAAGCACGCCTGGTCTGACGGGGCCCAGGCGCTCACCCCCGCCCAGTTCCGCGACGCCATGGCCCGTATCGCCAAGGTCCGCGAAGCCGTGACGATGGAGGTCGAGTAGCGTGGCGCAGGAGAACACGCAGGCACAGCCGTCTCAGATGGTCGCCGGGCGCGTAGGCGTCGTTGGTCTCGGCCTCATCGGTGGCTCGATCGCACGGGCCATGGCCCGAGGCGGACATGAGGTCTACGCCTTCGACCTCAACGCAGACATCGAGACGTTCGCCGCCATCGAGACCACGGCTGGCACGCTCACCGACGAGCTCGTCCCAACCTGCGAGCTCATCGTCCTTGCGTGCTACCCAAAGGCCTGCGTCGACTGGCTTCGCGAACACGCAGACCTCGTGAGCCCTGACGCCATCGTCATCGACACGGGCGGCGTCAAGCGCTCGATCTGCGAGCCGTGCTTTGAGATCGCGCGCGAGGCGGGCATCACGTTCGTGGGCTGTCACCCCATGGCGGGCACGCAGTTCTCGGGCTACGCGCACTCAAGGGCGAACATGTTCGAGGGCGCCCCCATGGTAGTCTGCCCCGCCCCCGAGGTGAGGGGCGTTGAATGCCTCGCCCTCGTCGACAGGCTCGAGGGTCTGCTGTCCCCCTGCGGGTTCGACAAGTTCACCGTCACCACGCCCGAGCGCCACGACGAGGTCATCGCCTACACGTCCCAGCTCGCGCACGTGGTCTCGAACGCCTACGTGAAGAGCCCCACGCTCGCGCTTCGCCAGGGCTTTGCCGCAGGGTCGTACCGTGACCTCACGCGCGTGGCCAGACTCAACCCCACGATGTGGTGCGAGCTGTTCCTCGATGACGCCGATAACCTTTCGCGCGAGATATCGACGTTGATAGACGCGTTGGAACAGTACAAGGGCGCACTTGAGGACAGGGACGCCGAGAGGCTCACCGAGCTTCTGGCCGAGGGAGACCGCATCAAGCGCGCGGACGAGGGAGAGGCTGAGGTCTAGATGGATTCATCCAACAAGCGAGGCAGCGTCGTGCGCGTGAGCACGAGCTCGCGTGCCTATGACGTCCACGTGGTTCCCGGCATCCTCGATGATTGCGGAGCCCTCGTTCGCCAGAGCGCCGGTGGGCAGAAGGCCATGGTCGTGTCCGACACGAACGTCGCGCCCCTCTACGCCCGTCGCGTCATGGACTCGCTCGAGAAGGCGGGGTACGAGACGGCCAAGTACGTCTTTGCCGCCGGCGAGGCCTCGAAGCGAACGGGAACGTGGGCGAGCTGCCTTGAGGCCATCGCATCCGCGGGGCTCACGCGCGACGACGTCGTGGTGGCCCTTGGCGGCGGCGTGACGGGCGACCTCGCTGGGTTTGCCGCGGCAAGCTACATGAGGGGCTGCTCCGTGGCCCAGGTCCCCACGAGCCTTCTGGCCATGGTTGACTCGTCGGTTGGCGGGAAGACCGCCATCGACCTCGAGGCTGGAAAGAACCTCGCCGGCGCCTTCTGGCAGCCGAGCGTCGTCATCGCCGACCCCACCTGCCTGTCAACCATCAGCCACGAGCTGCTCACGGACTCCTGCGGCGAGGTCATCAAGCATGGCGTGCTCGCGGACCCCAAGCTTTTCTCGCAGCTTGAGGCCAGGCCCATCAATGATCCCGAATACGACGTGGACGAGCTTGCGGCCGTCATCGCGCGCAACGTCGAGATCAAGCGAGACGTCGTCGATGCCGACGAGCGCGAGCGAGGGCTCAGGCAGACGCTCAATCTCGGCCACACGATCGGCCATGCCGTCGAGGCAGCGAGCAACTTCACGCTTGGTCACGGCACGTGCGTGTCCATCGGCCTGGCCGCCATCGCCCGCGCCGCGGCAAGCCTCGGCATCTGCTCGGACCAGACCGCGCAGCGCATCGAGCGCGTCATCGATGCCCATGGCCTGTACACCGACGTAGACCTTCCCCACGACCAGATCGTGAGGCTCGCCATGTCCGACAAGAAGCGTCACGGCGACGGCGTCAACGTAGTGCTTCCTCTGGAAGTCGGAAAGGTGGAGGTGCGACGCGTGAGCATGGCGGAGTTCGCCAGGCTCGTCGACGCCGGGTGCGGAACCGCGTCGCTCGGTCGCACCGCCCATCTCGCGCGCTAGTCAACCATCGAACTACGAGGAGACCGTCTGCATGGACGTCACCATCACACCGCATGCAATTGAGGGCAGCATCGAGGCCATCGCCAGCAAGTCGATGGCGCACCGGCTGCTCATCTGCGCCGCGCTCTGCCCAGGACCCACGACGATTCGTTGCACCACGTCGTCCAAGGACATCGAGGCCACCATCTCCTGCCTCGAGGCCCTCGGCGCGCGCATCGAGCGTGATGGCGACCTGCTTCGCGTGATGCCGCTTCCCGGATCTGCCGCCTCCGACAACATTCGTCAAGGCGAGAGGGGCGCACTTCTCGACTGCGGCGAGTCCGGCTCCACGCTTCGCTTCATGCTCCCCGTGGTGTGCGCGCTTGGCTGTGAGGCCTCGCTCACCGGGCACGGGAGGCTGGCGCAGCGCCCGCTCTCCCCGCTCTACGAGGAGCTCATCGCAGGAGGCAGCGACCTGTCCGAGCAGGGGACGTTCCCGCTCAGGACCTCGGGCACGCTGCGCCCGGGACGTTTCGAGCTTCCGGGCAACGTGAGCTCGCAGTACATCAGCGGCCTTCTGCTCGCGGCCCCGCTTCTGGCGGGGCCCACGGAGGTCTGCGTAACCGAGCCCATCGAGAGCCGTCCCTACGTCAACCTCACCACGAGCGCGCTCAAGACGTTCGGAGTGCTTGTGGAGGAGCTTCGAGACGTCACCGAGAACGGCACGCGCGTCACGCGCTTCCTCGTCTCCCCCTCAACGCCCTACCGCTCCTGCGGAAGCGTCAACGTCGAGGGAGACTGGTCGAACGCCGGCTTCTGGCTTGCCGCGGGCGCGCTGGGCAGAGGAGTCTCCGTGACGGGACTCGACCTCGCAAGCCGCCAGGGAGACCGCTCGATGCTCGCGGCCCTGGCCAAGCTCGGCGCTCGTGTCGAGCGCTCGGGCGACACGGCGAGCGTCTCTGGAGGGGCCCCGACCGGATGCGAGATGAACGTCGCGGACTTCCCCGACCTCGTGCCGCCCCTTGCCGCCGTGGCCGCGCTGGCACCGGGCGCCACGCGCCTCACCGGCTGTGGCAGGCTTCGCCTCAAGGAGTCGGACCGCATCGAGACGGTCTGCGCCGGTCTGGCGGCCCTGGGCGCAAGCATCACCAGCGAGGGCGACGACATCGTCATCCACGGTCGCGGGAGCCTCGACGGCGGCGAGGTCGACGCCGCGAACGACCATCGCATCGCCATGATGGCCGCCATCGCCGCCAGCCGCTGCACCGCTCCCGTGACGATTCGCGGCGCCGGGTGCGTCCAGAAGTCCTACCCCGCGTTCTTCGAGGACTATGCGAAGCTGGGCGGCCGCGTCACGAGGACGGAGGCCTAGCCATGGCATCGAGCATCGGACACTCCGTTCGCCTTTCCATCTTTGGCCAGTCGCACTCAGAGGCCATTGGCTGCGTCGTCGAGGGGCTGCCAGCGGGCATCGAGGTTGACCTCGACGAGCTGCAGGCCTTTCTCGAGCGCCGCGCCCCCGGCCGCTCGGACACCTCAACCGCTCGTCGCGAGCCCGACCGCCCCCGAATCCTCTCCGGCCTCGTGGACGGCCACACCTGCGGCGCGCCTCTCTCGGCCATCATCGAGAACACGAACACGCGCAGCCAGGACTACGAGGGCCTGCGCCGCGTCCCACGCCCGGGGCACGCCGACTACCCGGCATACCTTCGCTACGGAAACCATCACGACGTGGCGGGCGGCGGACACTTCTCCGGGCGCCTCACCGCTCCTTTGTGCATTGCGGGAGGCATCGCCCTTCAGGCGCTCGAGCACGCGCTGGGCATCCGCATCGTGGCGCACATCTCCCAGCTGGGGCCTAAGCGCGTCTGCGACGAACCGCTGAACGACATGGCCTTTGACCCCGCGCAGCTCGCCGCGATTCGCTCGAACGAGCTTCCCTGCGTGAGCGCAGAGGCAGCCCTCTCCATGCACGAGCAGGTCCTGTCGGCCAAGTCCGAGCTCGACTCGGTTGGCGGCGTTATCGAGTGCGTGGCCTATGGCATGCCCGCCGGCGTCGGCGACCCAATGTTCGATGGCCTCGAGAACCGCATCGCGAGAATCGCCTATGGCATCCCCGCCGTGAAGGGCGTCGAGTTTGGCGCGGGCTTTGGCGTGGCCGAGCTGCTGGGGTCTCAGGACAACGACCCCTATCGCGTCACGGATGGGCATGTCGCGTGCGAGAAGAACGATGCGGGCGGCATCCTTGGCGGCATCTCGACGGGCATGCCCATCGTCTGGCGAGCTGCCTTCAAGCCGACGCCGTCCATCGGCAAGCGCCAGGACAGCGTTGACCTGGGACGAGGAGAAGACGCAGACCTCGTGGTGCATGGCCGCCACGACCCCTGCATCGTCCCGCGTGCCGTGCCCGTCGTGGAGGCCGCCTGTGCGCTGGCCCTGCTCGACGCGCTCGTGGATGATGGAAGGTTCCCCGAGCCCGCCCGCGCCACGCTCTCCTCACACCAGATCTAGAACATCCCCAACCCGATTCCCACCGTTTGGAGCACCATGGCCGACCTCACAGACATCCGCGCACGCATCGACGAGATTGACACCCAGATCTGCGACCTGTTCGCCCAGCGCATGCAGTGCACGCACGAGGTGGCCGAGTACAAGCGCGAGAGCGGAAAGCCCATCCTCGACCGGGGACGCGAACGCGCCAAGCTCGCGGATGTGGCCACGAAGGTGCCCGAGAGGCTCAGGGACTACTCGCAGGTGCTGTTCAGCCTCATCATGGAGATCTCGCGCTCCGAGCAGAGCGCCGAGCTCAACCACCGCTCCGAGCTCGCGGGAGACATCGAGGCCGCGCTTGCGGGCACGCCCGCGCTCTTCCCCCAGGACGCGTTCGTGGCCTGCCAGGGCGTCGAGGGCGCCTACTCGCAGCTTGCCGCGGACCGCCTGTTCAAGCGTGCCAAGATCAGCTACTTTGACTCCTGGGAGGGCGTGTTCCGCGCCGTTGACGAGGGCTTTTGCAACTACGGTGTGCTTCCCGTGGAGAACTCCACCGCCGGCACCGTGAACCAGGTCTACGACCTCATGATGCGCCACAACTTCCACATCGTGAGAAGCGTCCGCCTCAAGGTGGACCACAACGTGCTCGCGCTTCCCGGCGCCAAGCTCGCGGGCATCACGGACATCTACAGCCACCAGCAGGCCATCGCCCAGTGCAAGGGCTTCCTCAAGGAGCATCCTGACATCACGGTGCACGTGTGCGAGAACACCGCCGCCGCGGCAAAGATGGTGGCAGAAAGCGGCCGCACCGACGTGGCTGCGCTCTCGAGCCGCTCGTGCGCAGAGCTCTACAACCTCATTGCCCTCGCGAGAAACGTCCAGGACAGCGACGCCAACTACACGCGCTTCGCCTGCATCTCCAAGGACCTCCAGATCTACCCCGGGGCAGACCGCACCTCGCTCATGGTCGTGACGCCCAACGAGCCGGGCAGCCTCTACAAGGTGCTCGCGCGCTTCTATGCGCTCGACGTCAACCTCCTGAAGCTCGAGAGCCGCCCGATCCCCAACTCCGACTTCGACTTCATGTTCTACTTCGACATCGACTGCCCGGTCGCGGCACCCGAGTTCCCCAAGCTCATCGCCTCGCTCGACGACGTGTGCGAGGAGTATCGCTACCTCGGCAGCTACACGGAGCTGGTGTAGGCATGGCAATGGCACACGACCACGCGCCCGTCACCTACGGGCTTCTCGGGCGAACGCTCAAGCACAGCTGGAGTCCCCAGATCCACGAGCGGCTGGGGACGACCCCCTACGAGCTCGTGGAGCTTGAGCCAGACGAGCTCGCCCCCTTCGTTCGGGAGGGACACTGGCAGGGCCTCAACTGCACCATCCCCTACAAGCAAGACCTCGTAGGGCTTGTGGACGAGCTGCGCCCCAACGCGGCGCGCATCGGCGCCGTGAACACGCTGCTGCACGGCCAGGACGGCCGCATCATCGGCGACAACACGGACCTCTTTGGCTTCGCCTGGATGCTCGCGCGCTTCTGCGAGCGTCACCTGGGGGGCCGAGACGCGCTGCGCGGCGCAAAGGCGCTCGTGCTGGGATCTGGCGGCGCCTCTAAGGCCATCGTGGCCGCCCTCGAGGACGTGAGCGCCACCCCCGTCGTCATCTCCCGACAGGGCGGCGACACCTACGAGACCATCGCCGAGAGCCATGCGGACGCCTCGCTCATCGTGAACACCACACCCGTGGGCATGTATCCCAACTGCCCGGCCTCCCCTCTTGTCCCCGGCACCATCGAGAGGCTGGCGTCGCTTCGCGGCGTCATCGACGTCGTCTACAACCCCGAGCGCACGGGCATCATGCTCGATGCCGACAGGCTCGGCATCCCCGCGGAGAGCGGCCTCGTTATGCTCGTGGGCCAGGCGTGGCTCTCCAGCTCGATGTGGCAGGGCAGGGAGCTCGACGAGGAGCTCATCGGGTCCATCGAGAGCGATCTTATGCGACAGTGCCGCAACGTCGCCCTCATCGGCATGCCGGGAAGCGGCAAGACGAGCGCGGGCCGCAACCTCGCCGAGCTCTGTGGCCGCACGTTCGTTGATATGGACGTGGACTTCTCCGAGCGTTATGGCAGAACGCCCGCAGACGTCATCAACGAGGACGGCGAGCAGAGCTTCCGCAGGATGGAGACGGAGGCGCTGGCTGAGGTTGCCAAGCGAAGCTCGCTGGTCATCTCCTGTGGGGGCGGCGTGGTCACCAGACCCGAGAACCTCCCCCTGCTCAGGCAGAACTCGACGGTCGTCATGATTGACCGCAAGGCGGAGGAGCTCTCCAGCAGGGGCCGTCCCATCTCCCAGCAGCGCGGCATCCAGGCGCTCGCAGCCGAGAGGATGCCGCTCTACCGCGCCTGGGCCGACACCGTGGTCTCATGCACGGGATCGGCGCGAGGTGACGCGTTGGAAATCATGCGGAGGCTCAGCCTGTAGCATCCGTTCGTCAGGCAACATGAAGCGTCCACGTATTTCTCGGCCCATTGCCCTAGGATGCGTGTAAACCTAGAGAGTCACTACGTTATATCTGAGGGGGTTCCAGCCGGAGCCCCGGTGAAGGGATAGCACCATGGAGTACCGGGAAGTCGCCGGCAAGATTCTGACCGCGGTTGGCGGCAGCGACAACGTCACGAGCGTCATGACCTGCCTCACGCGTCTGAGGCTCACGCTCACGAACCCGGACAACGTCAACGCAGACGCGCTCAAGGCCATCAAGGGCGTCCTCGGCACCGTGAGGAGGGGCGCGAACGGCATCGAGGTCGTGCTCGGGCCCGCGTCGATCGAGGGCGTCTCCCGCGAGTTCTCGCTCCAGTCTGGCGTTGGCGTGAGTGGCCCGTCGGCCGCGTCGGCGAGTCCCATGGCCTCGCTAGCAGAGGATGACAACGAGGCCCCCGAGACCGGCGACGGCCCAAAGGCTGCCAAGAAGCAGGACCGCATCGTCATCACGCCAGGCCGCAGGAGCTCCTACCGGGCCCAGCAGCGCGCCGCCATCAACGACGAGCGCCTGGGCAAGGAGGACCTCGACGCACTGCGCGCCTTCCTCGACGACGGCTCCAAGACTGCCGCCGCGGCAAGCCCCAGGCAGAGCGGAAAGTCCGTGCTCGTCATCAACGGACCCAACATCAACATGCTCGGCATTCGCGAGCCCAACATCTATGGCAAGGCCGACTACGCGGCGCTCGTGCGCACGTGCAAGGCGGCAGCCGAGGAGGCGGGATTCACGGCCGTTCGCTGCTTCCAGAGCAACCACGAGGGCGCCATCGTGGACGAGATTCAGGCGGCGCTTGGAAGCTATGACGGCATCGTCATGAACCCGGCGGCCTACACGCACACCTCCGTGGCCATTCTCGATGCGCTGAAGGCTGTCTCCATCCCCTGCGTCGAGGTGCACATCTCCCGCGTCGAGGAACGCGAGGACTTCCGCCAGGTGTCCTACGTGAGGCAGGCCTGCTTCGAGACCATCACCGGCATGGGCCTCGAGGGCTACCGCAAGGCGATCCTCGACCTGGCAGCTCACCTGGGGATGTAGCGGCGGCGTCGTAGCTTACCTGCACACAATTCGGGGCTATCGGAGTTTTGCGCGCCCGCGCATTCCGATAGCCCCGTTTTTCGTGCAGGCAGCGGCCCTTTCAGGCCGATTTTGGCCGATAACGCAAAATAACGTGCAGCTCGCTACATCACTCAGCTCGCTACATCGTGTGCGTGCCGAAAAGTGGGCCGTCGTCCCAGAGGGAGATCGCGCCGGTCTCGCGCGTCTTGGCGAGGTCGATAAGACGCTGGTTGGAAGAGCCCCGGAAGCGAAGCGTGATGTCCTTCTCGGCCGCGATGAACGGGCCGTCCACGAGGACATCGATGCAGTCGAGGAAGCGATCCGTGACGCCCTCGACATAGCGCTTGCCACCAGGGACAAGGTCGCGGTCGTACACGTAGCCCGTGTAGCACCAGATGTCCTTCTCGGGAAGCTCCATGACGACGCGCTCGGCAAGACCTACGAGCACGCGCTGGTTCTCGGGCTCCATGGGGTCGCCACCCAGAAGCGACAGGCCTCGCACGTAGGAGGGCCTTAGGCTGTCGATGAGCTCGTCGGCCACCTCGCGCGTGAACGCCGGACCAAATCCAAAGTCCTGAGCCTCGCCGTTGAAGCATCCGGGGCAATGCACGCGGCATCCCGAGACGAACAGGGACGAGCGAACGCCTACGCCATTGGCGATGTCGCAGTACTTGATGGTTCCGTAGTTCACTGGTCTCCCCCATGGGTTCCCGAAGTCAAAGCAGACACAAAGGGGCCCCGAGACATACGCCCGGGGCCCCAGACTAGGCTCTACAGGTGCAGCACGCGGTCGCGAATCTCCTCGGTGCGGCCCTGGTTCCAGAACTGCGTTCCGATGTAGCCGCAGGTACGACGGGCGACGTTGAGCTTGCTCTGGTCGCGGTTGCCGCAGTGCGGGCACTCCCAGACGAGCTTGCCGTCATCCTCGACGATCTTGATTTCTCCGTCGTAGCCGCACACCTGGCAGTAGTCGCTCTTGGTGTTGAGCTCGGCGTACATGATGTTGTCGTAGATGTAGTGCAGCACGCTCATGACGGCCTCGAGGTTGTCCTGCATGTTGGGGACCTCGACGTAGGAGATGGCGCCGCCCGGCGAGAGGCGCTGGAACTCGCTCTCGAACTTGAGCTTCGTGAAGGCGTCGATCTTCTCACGCACGTTGACGTGGTAGCTGTTCGTAATGTAGCCGTGGTCCGTGATGCCCTCGATGACGCCGAAGCGGCGCTGGAGGCACTTGGCGAACTTGTACGTCGTGGACTCGAGCGGCGTGCCGTAGATGGAGTAGTCGATGTCCTCGGCCGTCTTCCACTCGGTGCACTTGTCATTCATCTTCTGCATGACGGAAAGCGCGAACGGCGTGGCCTCGGGGTCGGTGTGGGAGTGGCCCGTCATGTACTTGACGCACTCGTACAGGCCGGCATAGCCCAGGCTGATGGTGGAGTAGCCGCCGTAGAGCAGCGGGCCGATCTTGGCGCCCTTGGGAAGGCGGGCCAGCGCACCGTACTGCCAAAGGATCGGCGCAGCGTCGGACAGCGTGCCCTTCAGGCGCTCGTGACGGCAGCGCAGCGCCTTGTGGCACAGCTCGAGGCGCTCCTCGAAGATCTGCCAGAACTTGTCCATGTCGCCGCCGGAGGAAAGCGCCACGTCGGGAAGGTTGATCGTGACGACGCCCTGGTTGAAGCGGCCGTAGTACTTGGGCTTGCTGGGGTCGTAGTTCTTGGCCTGGGCCACGTTGCCAAAGCCGTTGCCCGAGCGGTCCGGCGTGAGGAAGCTGCGGCAGCCCATGCAGGTGTAGCAGTCGCCGTTGCCGGCCGTCTCGCCCTTCGAGAGCTTGAGCTCGCGCATCTTCTTCTCGGAGATGTAGTCGGGCACCATGCGCTTGGCCGTGCACTTGGCGGCGAGCTCGGTGAGGCAGTAGTACTTCTGGCCCGGCTCGATGTTGTCATCCTCGAGCACGTAGATGAGCTTGGGGAACGCAGGCGTGATCCAGACGCCCGCCTCGTTCTTGACGCCCTCGTAGCGCTGGCGCAGCGTCTCCTTGATGATGAGCGCGAGGTCATGCTTCTCCTGGGCGGAGCGCGCCTCGTTGAGGTACATGAAGACGGTGACGAACGGGGCCTGGCCGTTCGTGGTCATGAGGGTGACGACCTGGTACTGGATCGTCTGGACGCCGCGGCGGATCTCGTCGAGCAGGCGGTTCTCCACGACGGAGCGCACCTTCTCCTCGGAGGCCTCGACACCCAGCTCGGCGAGCTCGGCCTGGACCTCGCGACGGATCTTTTGCCTGCTGACCTCGACGAAGGGCGCGAGGTGCGTGAGCGAGATGGACTGGCCGCCATACTGCGAGGAGGCCACCTGGGCAATGATCTGCGTGGCGATGTTACAGGCCGTCGAGAAGCTGTGGGGCTTCTCGATGAGCGTGCCGGAGATGACCGTGCCGTTCTGCAGCATGTCCTCGAGGTTCACGAGGTCGCAGTTGTGCATGTGCTGGGCGTAGTAGTCCGAGTCGTGGAAGTGGATGATGCCCTCGTTGTGGGCCTCGACCACGTCCTCGGGGAGCAGCATGCGCATCGTGAGGTCCTTGGAGACCTCGCCGGCCATGTAGTCACGCTGGACGGAGTTGACCGTGGGGTTCTTGTTGGAGTTCTCCTGCTTGACCTCTTCGTTGTTGCACTCGATGAGCGACAGGATCTTGTCGTCGGTCGTGTTGTTCTGGCGCCTGAGGCCCTGCACGTAGCGATACGTGATGTAGTTGCGAGCCACGGAGAACGCACCCTTGGCCATGATCTGGTCCTCGACCATGTCCTGGACTTCCTCGACCGTGACGGTGTGACCGCACACGCTCGCCTCGGCCTCGACGGCGTCACCGGCATCGACGACCTGCTCATGGGTGAGGCGCTGCTCGAGCGGCACGGTGATGTTGGCGCGCTCGATCGCCGAGACGATCTTGTTGACGTCAAACGTTACCTCTGAGCCATTGCGCTTCACGATCTTCATGAGACGTCTCCTCCGAATTGCATACCACGCCCGCAGAATTGCGCCCGGGTGCGTCTGAGCTAAGATGGCTGCCGCGCATGGGGCGCGGCGCGCTATTGATACTAGGCGAACCGTCTGGCAATTCCAGTCTTGACATTCTGCCAAGGAGTGCCTGTGCACACAATACACATGGTGATTGCTCAATCCTGACCACAATATCTTGTGCATATGGGATATATGAACAGCAAAGCCGCAGGTAGGTGCCGTTCGCGCGGAGACCAGGCTTGTCGTACCATAGCGGGGTCACATTCTATGCTCGCGCGAGGCGGGCAGAGCACAGGGCCCAGCGCCCGCATAGGAGGAACACATGCCCAACGAGGGAAGCTACGAGGTCGCACTGCGCCGCAGCGACGCCATTCGCGCGGACCTGTCCGACAACCCCGGCAACTACACGATGCTCACCGGTGACAGGCCGACGGGACGCCTGCACCTGGGCCACTACTTCGGCACGCTGAAGGGCCGCGTCGAGCTTCAGAACATGGGCGTGCGCACGAACGTCCTGATCGCGGACTACCAGGTCATCACCGACCGCGACACCACCGAGCACATCCAGGACAACGTCTACAACATGGTCATGGACTACCTTGCCTGCGGCATCGATCCCGACAAGACCATGATCTACACGCACTCCGCCGTGCCCGCGGCCAACCAGCTGATGCTGCCGTTCCTCTCCCTGGTCACCGAGGCAGAGCTCCAGCGCAACCCCACGGTGAAGGCCGAGATGGAGGCAAGCGGGCACGAGCTCACCGGCCTTCTGCTCACCTATCCGGTCCACCAGGCGTGCGACATCCTGTTCTGCAAGGGCAACGTCGTCCCCGTGGGCCGCGACCAGCTGCCTCACATCGAGCTCACCCGCCTCATTGCCCGCAGGTTCAACAACCGCTACGGCAAGGTCTTCCCCGAGGTCGACGCGCTACTCTCCGACACGCCGCTGCTCCCAGGCCTGGACGGACGCAAGATGAGCAAGTCCTACGGCAACGCCATCTCCATCTCCATGACGCCCGAGGAGACCGCCAAGCGCATCAAGAAGAGCCAGACCGACGGCGAGCGCATGATCACGTTCGACCCCGAGAACCGACCGGGCGTCTCTGGTCTCCTCTCCACCGCCGCCATCTGCACGGACCGCGACCCGGTTGAGATTGCCGAGGAGATCGGCATGGGCGGCGCCGGCATGCTGAAGAAGTACACGACCGAGGCCGTCAACAACCGCTTCGCCGAGATTCGCGAGCATCGCCACGCCTACGAGAACGACCTCGACTACGTGAAGGACGTCCTGCACGAGGGCAACCGCCGCGCCAACGAAATCGCAAACGCCACCCTCGCCGAGGTCCGCGAGGCTATGGGGATGGTGTACTAGGCAGTCCTGAGGGTCATACGAACGCATGGTTGGCGGCCCCAGGGCGCCTATCGTCTGCTCAGACAGCTTCGCTTTTGCGAAGAACTCGCATCCGATAGGCGCCCTGGGGCTTTCTTGTTGCACTTCTTAAGCCACAAGGACTGGTTCGGGTGCGTCTCCTGGCAGCACGGACCCGTCGATATGATGGCAAAGGAAGAAAATACAGATGAGTAGGCCCGGGAGGGCCCGTCGCATGCGAGTTCTCCGCAAGGAGCTGTCTGAGCAGGCGATGGGCCCTCCCGGGCCATGTACGTGCAGGTGAAGCTTAGAACTTGTCCGGGAACAGGATCTGCTCGACGATGGCACAGGCGTCCTCGATGCAGCCGGGACAGCTGCGCAGCATCCCGTGGTCGCAGTCAATGCCCTTGAGCTCGTGGCAGGTGACGGCACCGTTCTTCTCGGCAAACGCGCTTACGATCTGCTCGGAGAGCTTGTAGCTCTCGCGCTTGCTCGCAGGCGCGTCGAGCGCGCCATCGCTGGCCACGAGGCCCGCAAGGTACACGGCACCGGAGATGGCGCCGCACGTGGTCGCCATGCCTCCCATGCCGCGACCAAACGCTTCCATGCCGCGAAACGCCTCGGCCTCGTCAGCGCCCACGAGGTCGCAGTAGGTGCAGGCGACGGCCTGGGCGCAGTTGTAGCCCCTGCGGTGAAGCTCGTCGGCCTTGGTGATCCTCGACTCCATGACTCTCCCCTTCCAGGTTGGATGGCCGCCCCCGATGGGTGCAGCCCTTACTCGGCGTCCGCCGGAAGCAGACCCATGCCGAGCTTCTTGCCGCCCATGACGTGCATGTGGAAGTGCATCACCGTCTGACCCGCATCGGCGCCGGCATTCGTGATGACGCGGTAGCCCGTCTTGTCGATGCCCTCGGCCTTTGTCACCTCATCGACGGCGTGCGTCATCGCGGCGAGGGTCTCGGCGGGAACGCCGTCGCAGATGTTGGCGTAGTGGTGCTTCGGGATGACGAGCACATGCGTGGGCGCCTGGGGATCGAGGTCGCGAAACGCGATGACCTGCTCGTCCTCGAAGACCGTGGTCGAGGGGATCTCGTGGTTGGCAATCTTGCAGAAAATGCAGTCACACATAGCCGTCTCCTAGTTGTCGCTCGTGGCGTTTGCCGTCGTGGTGTCTGGGGCCTCGACCTCGCTCGTGCTGTCGAGCAGGACCTGTACCTTCTGCTCGGCGTGAGCCAGCCTGTCTCGCAGGCTGCGAAGCAGCTCCACACCGCGAGTGTAGCGCGCGAGCGCGTCCTCGAGCTCAAGATCACCGGACTCGAGCTGGCGAACGACGCGCTCAAGCTCCACAGACGCCTCCTTGAACGTGAGCTCGGAGACCTGCTTCTCGTTTTCCTCGAGCGCCATGGCGCCCCTCCTTCTCTCAAGCGGCCGGCGATGGCCGCACCTGTCTACTGAGTCGAGACGCCGCAGACCGTGGCCTCGAACGAGCCCTCGCCCAAGCGAACGCTCACCGCGTCGCCCTCGGAGAGCGAAGCGGCACTCGTGACGACGTGTCCCTCGGCGTCACGGGCAATGGCATAGCCACGCCCGAGGACCTTGAGCGGCGAGAGCGCGTCGAGCGTGGCCGCGAGGCTGCCGACCCTTGCCTCGTAGGGGCGCACGATGCGAGAGGCGGCGGAGGACATCCGCCCGGCAAGGCCATCGAGCTCGCGGGAGCTTCGCTCGAGGGAGCGCGGCAAGGCGTCAAGCAGCCGCTGCTCGGCCTGCATGAGGCTCGTCTCGCGGTCCGTCACGATGGTCATGGGGTCTGCGAGGCAGCGTCTGTTCGCAAGGGCCTCCACGCGCAGCGACTCGTGGGAGATCAGCGAGCTCATCGAGCGCTCCATGAGCAGGCCCTGCTGCCCGATGCCGCGAGCCTGCTGCTCAAGGATGACGTCGATGGCGCGGGAGAGGCGCTCGCGCCTCGTGTTGATGGAGCCCACGATCTCATCGAGGGCGGGGGCCACGCTCTCGGCCGCGCCCGTGGGAGTCGAGGCTCGGCGGTCGCTCACGTCATCCACGATGGGCCAATCGGGCTCGTGGCCGATGCCCGTGATGACGGGAACGGGGCAGGAGGCGACGGCACGGCAGAGCGACTCGTCGTTGAAGGTCATGAGGTCCTCGTAGGAGCCGCCGCCTCGCACGAGCAGGATCGCGTCAGGGCGGGCTGACGCGGCGATGCCGAGCGCTCGGATGATGTCCTCGGGAGCGCCAACGCCCTGGATCCTGGCACCAACCACCTGGATCTCCACGAGCTTGTTCCTGCGCAGGAGCGTTCGCTTGACGTCATCGATGACCTCGCCAGAGATGCTCCCGATGACCGCGACGCGCGTGCAGAAGCGCGGGATGGGGCGCTTACGGGAGGGGTCTGCCAGGCCCTCGGCCTTGAGCTTTGCCCTCAGGGCCTCGACCTGGCGCTGCAAGGGGCCCTCCCCCGCCACCGAGATGCGCTTGGCGATGAAGGAGAGCTCGCCGTTGCCGGCGTACACGTCGAAGCCGCCCCAGATCTCTATCTGGAGGCCGTCCTTGAGCGCAACGCCACTCTTGACGTAGATGCCCTTCCAGACCTTCACGCTCATGACGGAGGAATCGTCCTTGACCTGGAAGTAGCAGTGACCGGAACGGGCGTTTGGTCCCCTGAAACCCGTGACCTCGCCCGTGACGTGCATGGGACCAAGCTTCTGCACGCAGGCGTTCGCCGCGCCCACGGCCGCGCTCACGCTCAGGATGTCAGTGCCCTCGCCCACGGCCGCGCTTACGGAGCGAGCGCCCCTCGTGGCCGCACTCGTCCACGCCACTATCGGTTCCCCCTGCGGTCAACCTTCGACAGGTAGTAGAGGAGCTGCATCACCGAGACGAGCGCGGCGGCCACATACGTGAGGGCCGCGGCCGTGAGGACCTTCTTGGCCCCGCGAGTGGCCTGCGAGCCCAGGCCGCTGCGCTCGATGTAGGCAACGGCCCTGCGGGAGGCATCGAACTCTACGGGCAGCGTCACGATCTGGAACAGCACCGAGAAGCCAAAGAGGGCCACGGCAAGGCGAACGAGGCCCATGGCCCCCATGGCGATGCCCAGGATGAACACGATCGTCCAGACGCTCGATGCGAGGTTGACGACGGGAACGAGCGCCGAGCGAATCTTCACGGGAACGTAGCCACGCGCGTGCTGGACGGCATGGCCCGCCTCGTGACAGGCAACCGCGGCACTGGCAACGGAGCCGCCGTGGAGGTTTCCCTGCGAGAGGTGAAGCACGTTGTCACGGGGGTCGAAGTTGTCCGTTAGCTCGCCGCCGATGACCTCGATGCCCACGCCCGATACGCCCTCGTCTGAGAGCATGCGCCGCGCAACGTCTGCCCCCGTGGCAGACGAGTCCAGGGGAACCTTTGACCACTTGGCGTACGTGGACTTGATGTAGCTCTGCGTTGCCAGGCCAAGCACCGTTGATATGACAATGAGCAGCAGGTACATGGGGTCATAGCCCATGCCGTAGCCGTAGTACATGAGACCGCCTTCCGTCGACGACTTGGGAAAGTATGTACCCACTACCGGACACTAACGAGATGCCAATGGCCCCCGCCTCGAGAGCCTAGAGAATCTCGACGCGCCCGTCCTTCACCGTGAGGCCACACGAGCCGGAAAGGAGCCCCTCGAGCTGCCTGCCGGCAAGCTCGTAGCGCCAACCCTGGCCAAGCGCAGCGCCGTCGGTGCCGGACATGAACTCGAGCAGCTCGTCTCGCGTGGCGATGAGCTGCGTGGCAACGCCCGTGCGCTCGGAGATGATGCGGAGCATCGCGTACATGAGGTCGACGACGCTCTCCTGCTCGCCCGAGGGCCTCGAGCGCCTGGGGACGCTCGGGTACTTGTCCGCAGGGCACGAGAGACCTCGGGAGACGGCATGCAGAAGCGCCGCGGAGTCGCGCTCGGAGAGCTGCTCGGTGCCGCGAATCCTGCGAAGGCGCTGCTCGTCTGCGGGCATGCGACGGCACACCTCCACGAGGACCTCGTCGGACAGGACCCACTTGCGCGGAATGTCTCGCTTGGCCGCGAGCTTCTCGCGCCACGCGCAGGCCTCGCGCGCCACGGCAAGCTGACGCTTGGTGAGCGAGCTCACGCGCTTGAGGTGCAAATACGCCCGCATGGGATCATGACGGTAGTGGGAAGGGTCGAGCAGCGCCTGCATCTCGGGAAGCACCATGGACAGGCGGTCGCGCTCGATGAGCTCGGAGCGCATCTGCTCATAGATGCCCGGCAGGTAGCGTACGTCGTCCTCGGCGTAGACGAGCTGCTCGGGGTCAAGCGGGCGGCGTGACCAGTCCGTGAGGCTCTCGGCCTTGGCAAGGTGCACGCCCGTGTAGCTCTCGACGAGCGCGCCATAGCCCAGCTGCATCCTGTGTCCGAGAAACGCCGCCGCGAGCTGCGTGTCGAACATGGGCGTGGGAACGCAGCCCATGGCACCGTCGATCACCTCGAGGTCCTGGGAGCAGGCATGGATGACCTTCACAATCGAGGGGTCCTTGAACAGGCGCGCTATGGGCGTGAGGTCGGTGATGGCGATGGGGTCGACCGCCACGATGTCATCGGCGGAGGTGGCGAGCTGGATGAGGCAGAGCTTGGGGCGATACGTGCGCTCGCGAAGGAACTCCGTATCGACGGCAAGGACCGGGCAGGAGGACGCACGCTCGCAGAAGCGCTCGAGCTCCTCATACGTGGAGATGAACAACGACGGACCTCTCAGCCCCAGGCGCAATCGCGGGCGCGGGGCGAAATCGGCTACCATGGCATGCGTGCGCTTTGCACACAGACAGGAGGATACCATGCGCTGCCTCATCGTACATAATCCACGCTCGGGCTTTGGCTCGGACGCCGTGTTCGCCTTCGAGCGCGAGCTCGTGCATGCGGGCGACGAGTGCGTCCTGCGCGTCCTGGGAGAGGATTGCGACAACGAGCAGGTCCTTGAGGACGCGGAGAGCTTCGACGTCGTCGTGATCTCCGGCGGAGACGGCACGGTCTCGAACCTCCTGTACACGCTTCGCGGCCGCGGAGTGGACACGTGCGTGTTCCCCTCGGGCACGGCCAACCTGCTGTTTGCCAACATCGGGAACTCGCCCGAGCCGGCCGCGCTGGCGCGTGCCTGCAGGTGGGCCAACGTTGCCTCCTGCGACCTGGGAGAGGCCACGTGGAGCGTGGATGGCACGTCCTTCACGCGGGGATTCTCCATCATGGCGGGCACCGGCTTTGACGCCGAGCTCATGAGCGCCGCCGCGCCCAACAAGCGGGCCATGGGCGAGGCGGCCTACTTCATGGCGGCCCTCTCGGACCCCAATCCGCGCGTCGTCCACTACGTCATCGAGGTCGACGACGTGACCCACGAGTGCGACGGCATCGCCTGCCTCGTGGCCAACAACGCCATGATCCAGCTCGACATGGAGATCGTCCCCGGCTGCACGATGGACGACGGCCAGCTCGACGTCATCGTGCTCGAAGTGAGCCGAACCGCCGAGCTCATCCGCCCCTTGCTCTCGGGCCTTCTCGACCCCAAGGGCAAGCTCGGGAGGCCCACGCTCGAGACGTTCCGAGGGGCCTCGATCTCCATCACCGCCTCCGAGCCCATCCCCATGCAGGTGGACGGCGAGGTCATCGCGCAGAGCGTGACCCACTGGGACGCGAACGTTCTCGCGGGCGTCAACAACCTCATCGTGGACGGCCTCAGCCACTACGCCCCCGAGAGCCCCCGCACGAACCCGAAGCACCCGGTTCCCGCCGAGCTTGCCTTCCCCGAGTAGATCGCCTGGGCGCCAGCAAATTCCACGTAATCGAAAAGAGCCCCGCCGCCGACCACGCAAGGTCTGGTGACGGGGCTCGTCTCGTAGGAAGCAAGGGAGATGCTACTTCTGCTCTCCCGTGGAGAGGGCAATGCCCTCGAGGTACTTGCCGTACTCGGTCTTCTGGATCTTGCTGGCAAGCGACAGCAGCTGGGCGCGGCCGATCCAGCCCTTGCGGTAGGCAATCTCCTCGATGGAGGCAATCTTGGTGCCCGTGGACTGCTGGACCACGCGCACGAACTCGCCGGCGTGGAACAGGTCGTCGACCGTGCGCGGACTGAACCAGGCGAAGCCCTCGGGCAGCGTCGTGGTGTAGAGCTGCTTGTGGTCAAGGTAGATCTGGTTGAGGTCCGTGATCTCGAGCTCGCCGCGGGCGGAGGGCTTGAGCGTCTTGGCGTACTCCACGACCTTCTCGTCATAGACGTACAGGCCGGTGGCCACGTAGTTGGTGCGGGCCTCCTCGGGCTTCTCCTCGATGTAGCTGACCTTCTTGGTGGAGCGGTCAAAGTCGATGACCGCGTAGGACTCGGGGTGCTTCACCTGGTAGCCAAAGACCGTGGCGCCCTTCTTGCGGTTGATGGCCTCGGAGAGGTTCTGATCGAACCCGGAGCCGTAGAAGATGCTGTCTGCCAGGATGAGGGCGACGCGGTCGCCGTCGATGAAGTCCTCGCCGATGAGGAACGCCTGGGCGATGCCGTCACGGCTCTCCTGGGCCTTGTACTGGATGTTCATGCCCAGCTGCGAGCCATCGCCAAAGTGCGCCTCATAGGAGGCCATGTCCTGCGGGTTCACGATGAACAGGACGTCGCGGATGTCCGCCTTCATGAGCGTGGCGAGCGAGTAGTAGACGAGCGGCTTGTCGTAGATGGGAAGCAGGTGCTTGGAGCCCGAGAACGTCATGGGATACAGGTGGGTGCCGAAGCCTCCGGCCAAAACGATGCCCTTCACTTAGATGAGCCTCCTTGGGTCGCGTGTATGCTCCCCAAAAGTATAGCGCCACGAGGGCGTACGGCCCGCCGGCCTGAGCCAATCGGGCGGCGTATACTTAGATGGTCTATGTCTCTGAACGAGGAGGACCTCTCTATGTCCGACAGCACCAAGCCCGTCCGCGTGCGCTTCGCCCCCTCTCCCACGGGCAAGCTCCACGTGGGCGGCGCTCGCACCGCAATCTTCAACTGGGCGTTCGCACGTGCCAACAACGGCACGTTCATCCTGCGCATCGACGACACCGACCCGACGCGCTCCACCGACGAGAACACCCAGATCATCCTACGCGCCATGCGCTGGATGGGACTCGATTGGGACGAGGGCCCCGACGTGGGCGGCGACTTTGGCCCCTACGCCCAGACCGAGCGCCTCGAGATGTACAAGGCCGCGGCCCAGAGGCTGTGGGACGAGGGCAAGGCCTACCCGTGCTTCTGCACGCCCGAGCAGCTCGCCGCAGACCGCGAGGCCGCCCAGGCGCGCAAGGACCCCTTCCAGGGCTACCAGCGCCGCTGCCGCGACCTTGACCCCGCCGAGGCCAAGCGTCGCATAGAGGCCGGCGAACCCTACGTCCTGCGCATCAAGGTGCCCGATGGCCGCGGCGACGTCGTCATCCACGACGCCGTCCACGGCGACGTGACCTTTGACGCCAAGGAGCTTGACGACTTCGTCATCTTCCGCTCCGACGGAACGCCCACCTACAACTTCGCCACCGTCGTCGATGACGCCGCCATGGGCATAACCCACGTCATCCGCGGGGACGACCACCTCTCCAACACGCCGCGCCAGGTCATGGTCTACGAGGCTCTGGGCGCGCCCGTGCCCGTGTTCGCCCACATCTCGATGATCCTGGGCGCAGACGGCAAGAAGCTCTCCAAGCGCCACGGCGCCACGAGCGTCGAGGAGTTCCGCGACGAGGGCTACCTGCCCGACGCCTTCGTGAACTACCTCGCACTTCTTGGCTGGTCGCCCGACGGAGAGACCACGATCGTGCCGCGTGACGTCCTCGCCAGCACCTTCTCGCTCGACCGCGTCTCCAAGAACCCCGCGACGTTCGACCCGGCCAAGCTCGACTGGATCAACGCCGAGTACCTCGCCGCCATGTCCGACGAGCAGTTCACCGACACCGTCATGGTGCCCGAGCTCGTCGAGGCCGGCCTCATGGCCGAGGGCGAGCGCAGCCGCGCGTGGCTGACGACCCTCGCCTCCGTAGTGCGTCCGCGCACGAAGCACCTCGGCGACGTGCCTGGCATCTGCTCGATGGTCTTTGCCACGGCGGACACCCTCGCCTATGAGGACAAGGCCGTGAGCAAGGGCCTGGCCAAGGAGGGCATGGCCGCCGTGCTCGACGCCGCCGCCTCCGCGCTCCAGGCCGTCTCCGAGGACGGCTGGAACGCCACCTCCATCGACGAGGCCCTCGAGGCGCTGCCCGAGCAGCTCGACGTCAAGAAGCGCCTCGTGTTCCAGGCGATCCGCGCGGCCGTGTGCGGTAACCTCGTGAGCCCGCCGCTCGGCGTCGTGATCGAGCTCGTGGGCAAGGAGGACGCCCTCGCCCGCATCGAGCGCGCAAAGGGCATGGCGCTCTAGCGCGGCAGTTCGAGAGATAACAACAGGAGCCCCAGGGCGCAGCGCCTTGGGGCTCCTTCTTATTGAAGCCGCAGATTTTCCTAGAGACAGGAGTTACTTCTTCTTGGGCGCCGCCTTCTTGACGACGACCTTTTTGGCACCGGTCTTCTTGGGCTTGTAGGCCACTCCCCCACGCGAAGCGCGGGCAGCCGAGCCTCGGCCGCGCCCGGTCCAACGCTGAACACGGTGATAAATGCTCTCGCGATGCGAGCTCTTGAGACCAATCATGGGAAGCGCGGCGAACGTGGGAAGGAAGAACGTCACGACACGCCAGACGAGGAATCCCGCCGTTGCCGAAGTGCCCAGCATGGGACCGAAGAACAGAGCAAAGCCGCCCTCGGCACCACCCGTGCCACCGGGAAGCGGTACCGCCGTGGAGACGAGCTGCACCATGGAGCCGGCGGCCAGGCAGGTGAGGAAGTCAGCCTCGATGCCAAAGGCGTGAAGCACGAACCACGGCACCATGTAGAGAAATCCCAGCTGCGTCATCGTGATAATGAGCGTGAGCACCATGTCGGGGATGTTCGCGGCCGAGCGACGAAACGCCGAGGAGAACTGCGACACCTGGACGTTGATCATCTCGTCCCACTTGTCGTAGTTCTTGACCCAGCCGTGGCCATTCGCCCAGCGAAGGATGCCACTGCCCGCGCGTCTCACGAAGTTGGGGCACAGGCACACCACGAACAGGCCGATGAGCTCAAGCGCGTGGCCAGCGAAGACGAGCAGGTTGAGAATGACGATGTCGCCATAGCTCACGAGAAAGAACCCGAGCTTTGCCCACAGCATGATGCCGGCAAACAAGACGACGCCGAACTGGAACATGATGAAACGCGTGAACTGCGTGGCGGACGCCGCTCCCACCGAAAGCCCCGCCTTCGTGAGCTGGTAGATCTGGGACGGCAGGGCGCCCATCTGCATGGGCGTGAGGTTGCCAAAGAAGTTGCCGGACGCCTCTACGGCCATGAGGTCACGAAAGCCCACCGGCGAGTCGTGGTCGAGGTAGACCGCCGTGACGTAGGCGAGCGTGCCCAGCAGGAAGTACAGGCACACGCAGATGACGGCTCCCACGAGCCACTTCATCTCGACGTTGGCAAATGCGGAGACGAACTCGTCGATCTGGCCCGAGAAGAACAGGAACGCCACGTAGGCGCCAAACACAAGGCCGATGAACTGGGCTCCGCGGGCAGCCTGCTTCTTGTCCGGGTCCGCGGGCTTCTCCTCGGCATTGGAAGGACGCCTGCGGGCAGGAGTGCCAGCGAGTCTAGGCTTGGGCGCATGCACCTTGTGGGGATGGCCCTGGGTCTCGCCCGAACCAGCCATGTCAGCAGGATGCGTCGTCTTGTCTTCGCTGTTCGCCATGAGGCTCCCGTGTCCATGCGGTCCGTGCCGCCCAAAGTAATATTCAGAATTTTACCGCTATGGCATGGGGAGACGGGGCATGCGGGCCGTATGCACCGCGAATGAACAAAAGGGCGCCGAGCCCGTGGCCCGACGCCCCCGCGATTCGAATGACAGGCGAGCTATTCGACGGCCTGCTGGGCACGCTCCACGGCGGCCACCTTGGTGCGATAGGCCGCGGCGAGGATGTCGACGCAGCCCTGGCGACCGAACCTCGCGCGGTTCACCACGACGTCATTCTCGGAGTGAAGGGTCCACTTGCCCGCGGAATAGCGCTTGTAGAACATCTCGCGAGCGCGCTGCATGCGCTTCACGAGCTTCTTGGCCTTCTTCTCGGTGATGCCGCGCTTGGCGCGAACGATCTCCACGCGGGCCTCGAGCGGCGCCGTGACGAGGACCGAGATGCGATTGGGGTTGTCACGCAGGATGTAGTCGGAGAGCCGTCCCTCGATGATGCAGCTCTGCGTGGAGCCCAGGTCTCGGATGACGCCCTCCATCTGCTTGAAGAGCTTGTCGGCGGCGGAGCGGGTGTCGACGCGGTCTGGCAGGAAGGCCGCGACCTCGGCGGCGAGGCTCTCGTCATAGGCGGCGATCTGGTCGGTCGTCACGCCGGCGCGCATGGAGGCGCGCACGAGAATCTCGTTGTCATACAGGGGGATGCCAAGCTCGGTAGAGAGCATCTTGCCAATCTCGTGGCCCTCGGCGCCAAAGTCGCGGGCGATCGTGATGACGACGGGATAGGTGCTGGTGTCGGGGCTGAGCTCGACGAGGTTCTTCTCGGACATGGTCCCTCCTTAGGCGGCGACGACGCGACGCTGATAGGCACGCACAAGCAGCGAGATGCCAAAGTTGAGCGCGAAGTACAGCAGGAACACAAAACCATACACGAGCAGCACGTCGTTGAGGCTCGTCGTCTTGGCCATGACGACCTTGGAGCAGTACATGAACTCGGCCACGTTGATGCCGGCAAGGTACGAGCTGTCCTTGATGACCGTGGTGCACTGGCTGAACAGGGCCGGGATGATCGTCTTGAACGTCTGCGGCAAGATGATGAGGCGCATCGTGGCGAAGAAGCCGAAGCCCTGGGAACGCGCTGCCTCGAACTGGCTCGTGGGTATGGAGTTCAGGCCACCGCGCACGATCTCTGCCATGACGGCGGAGGTGAAGATCGTGAACGCCAGGACCGAGATCACCACGTCGTTGCCCTTGACCGTGAAGTAGATGAACAGGATCCACAGCAAGTTAGGCGTGCAGCGAAACAGCTCGATGTAGGCGCTCACGAGCCACCGAAGGGGACGCGCGGCATAGGACTTCACGAGCGCAAGCACCGTGCCGATGATGAGCGAGAAGATGATGGCGAAGAACGACACCACAAGCGTCTTGCCAAAGCCTGCGAGCATGAAGCTCACGTTGTCTGGGGTGAACAGTTCCATGTCCTAGGCCTCCTTGGCGGTCTCGGTCGTGACGCCAGGGATGACCTTGGCGCGCGGACGCCTCTTGGAGCGAGCCTCGAGCCACTGGACGAGGATCGCCAGCGGAAAGCAGATGATGAAGTACAGCACGCAGGCCATGATGTAGCCCTGCAGGTAGCCGTACGTAGAGACGAAGTTGTCCGCGTTGTACATGAGGTCGCCGCCCGCGATGAGCGCAAGCACCGACGTGTTCTTCACGAGGTTGAGCGCCTGGTTGCACAGCGGGGGCAGGATGACCTTGAACGTCTGGGGAAGCACGATGTAGACGTAGGACTGAAGGCGCGAGAAGCCCTGGGAGAGCGCCGCCTCGAACTGGCCGCGCGGCACCGACTCGATGCCCGTGCGGATGACCTCGGAGACGTAGGCCGCGTGATACAGGCCCACGCCCAGGACGCCAAGGGCAAACGCGCTTGTGCGAACCGGGTCAGCCGTTCCCAGAATCGCCTGAAGCAGCTTGGGGCCGGCCATGTACATGAAGAAGACCTGCACCGGCAGCGGCGTGTTCTGGAAGAACTCGACGTACACGCGGCTGATGCCACGAAGCACGCGCGAGCGCGTGGTGGAGAACACGCCGAGGACCGTGCCCAGCACAAGCGACAGCGCCAGGCCCGCGAGGACGACCTTGAGCGTGAGCGCAAAGCCCGTCCACAGCGAGTCCATCTCGGCGAAGGTCAAAGACCATCGCATTGGATCGAGGAGTCCGTCTAGCATCTCGTTCCCTTCGTAAACATATGCGAGGTCGCCCGGAAGAGAGCTCCCGGGCGACCCGCCAAGGCCCTGAGGAAGGGCCTCTCACACAACTTAGAGCAGACCCCAGGTGGAGACTTCCTCGTCGATCCAGCCGTTGCTGGTGACGTCCTTCACGACGGCCTCGGTGACCTCGGAGAGGTCGCAGCCCTTCTTCGTGGCGATGCCGTAGTCCTGGGCACCAAACTCGATCTCGGGCTGCAGGAGCTCCTTGTCGTCGGTGGTGTAGGTCTTGAGCGTCGAGCGGTCCATGGCGAACGCGTCGATCTGACCGGCGTCGAGGGCGCTGTTGATGGAGGGGTAGTCGGGGTACTCGTCAAACTGCGGCGTGGCCGTAAAGCCGTTGTCGGACAGCATCTTGGTGATGGCGTCCTTGGTCGTGGAGCCCTGGGAGACGCCGATGTGCTTGCCGTCGAGGTCGGCCATGGAGGACATGGTGCCCTTCTTGACGAGGATGCCCACGTGGTCGGTGCGATACGGGTCGGTGAAGTCCCAGCTCTGCTTGCGCTCGTCGGTGATCGTGTAGGTGGCGCAGATCAGGTCGAGCGTGTCGTTGTCGATGAGCGGGCCACGCGTCTTGGGCGTGACGTCGGTGAACTCGACGAGGTCCTTGTCCTTGGCCTCCTCGTAGGAGACGTCAAAGACCTTGGCGGCAACCTGGTAGCACAGGTCGATCTCCATGCCCTCGTACTTGCCCGTGGCGGTGTCGAGCATGCCGTAGCCCACGACGTCCTTCTTGACGCCGCACTTGAGCTTGCCGCGATCCTTGATGGCCTGAACCTTGGAGGCGTTCGAGTCGGAGCTCGAGCTGCTGCCGCCACAGCCAACGAGGCCGAGGCCAGCGACGGCCGCTGCGGCAACGCCCATGGAGCCGATGAACTGACGACGGGAGATGGTACGCATGGTGGGACCCCTTTCGTATTGGTGACGCAAAGGCTGAATGTAGGGCGCCGGCCAACCTCGCCGGCGGGAGAACCTAGCGCAAGATCTTGCTGAGGAAGAGCTTGGTGCGCTCGCTCTGGGGATTCGTGAAGAAGTGCTCGGGCGTGCCCTGCTCGATGATCTGGCCGTCCTCGACAAAGATGACGCGGTCGGCGACCTCGCGGGCGAAGCCCATCTCGTGGGTGACACACATCATCGTGATGTTCTCCTGCGCGAGCTCGACCATGACGTTCAGGACCTCCTGGACCATCTCGGGGTCGAGGGCGCTCGTGGGCTCGTCGAACAGAATGATGGGCTGCTTGGTACACAGGGCGCGCGCAATGGCGACGCGCTGCTGCTGGCCGCCGGAGAGGTTCTGGGGGTACTCCCCCGCCTTGGCCTCGAGGCCAACGCGGCGAAGCGCCTCGAGCGCGGTCTTGGTGGCCTCCTCCTTGCTCTTCTTCTGGAGCTTGATGGGCGCCAGGGTGAGGTTGCCGAGCACCGTCATGTTCGGGTAGAGGTTGAACTGCTGGAAGACCATCGAGGAGTACTTGCGGGCCATCTCCAGGTGGTTCTTCTTCGTGAGCTCGGTGCCGTCGATCTTGATGGTGCCGCTCGTGGGCTCCTCGAGGTAGTTGACGCAGCGGATGAGCGTCGACTTGCCAGAGCCGGACGGGCCGATGATGACGAGCTTCTCGCCCTCCTTCACCGTGAGGTTGATGTCCTTGAGGACATGGACGTCACCGAAGTACTTGTTGAGATCGTGGATCTCGATCATGTTCTTGGCCTCGGCCATAGCGCACATCCCTTTTCTCTCGAGCTGACGTAACCAACTGTACGGTACGTTTTCAGTTAATGAGTTTGATAGTACCCAAACGTGACGAACTAGAAACACGTCCGCTACATGCGGGAATGCAGAAGGCGTCGTCTCATAAGGCCTAGTCGTATGCGTAGGCAACAAGAAACGGGCCGCTCTCGCGACCCGTTTGTCAGTTGGTAGCCCGTACCAGATTCGAACTGGTGATCTCCGCCTTGAGAGGGCGGCGTCCTGAACCGCTAGACGAACGGGCCATATGTGAAGGGGCTCGGAGTGCCCCGAAGAACTCATGGTAGCCCGTACCAGATTCGAACTGGTGATCTCCGCCTTGAGAGGGCGGCG
>ERZ1034917.110-NODE-110-length-79523-cov-61.999346_pt1 | contig 79523 bp, 72 predicted proteins | sample MGYA00520605_ERZ1034917 | MGnify/ENA primary metagenome ERZ1034917 (study PRJEB33766, sample SAMN09781784) | gut metagenome | biome: gut microbiome | host: Homo sapiens | place: Madagascar | study: EMG produced TPA metagenomics assembly of the PRJNA485056 data... | reverse complement strand
TTACGGTATTTCCGTCCGAAACTATTATAAATATCGAACCATTAATATAAGTAACACCATTAATCAGATTAATAACTCTTTTATCTTTATTGATATTTAAAGAAATTTTTATGATTTAAAAAAAATATTATGTACTTTTGAAAATAATCAGATAGAATGGCATACATATCACATTTCTGTTTGTTGTTGACAGAACGTTTAGCTGACGTCATAAGCATTTTTCTGTAGAGTCCTACAGATTTATTTTGGAAAGCGAACTACTTCTTCGCTCCAACAGTGCTACGTTGGGGAAATGTAGCATACACAGATGTAGGAATGTATCTTTGATTATCCTTATTTGTGTTATGGTTGAAGTGCCCCGTATAAACAAGAGGTAAGACATGTGTAAATATCATGCCGTGAACAACCAACATTGGCTGAATTGGTGTTATTGTTACTCTGAAAGGTAATACGTTCCGCCCTTGGTGCCAGCCAGATGGTAAGTAAATAAAGAAAGCCTGCAACTGTCAACGGATCACATGACACTTCAATCATTTAAAAAAAATTATAAAATCAAATTTTCACCTCTATAATTCGTAAAATTCATACCAAAAAAAAAATTTACTATTTTCAAATTATCAATTTCTAATCCGTCATATAACCCCTTAATCTGTAAAATAAGCTATAAGTAACAGGTCATAATCTCCTATACCATAAATCACAATACAGGAGTAAAAAATATGACTGATACAGTCAAGAATGAAGATGTTCTATTATCAGAGCGTCAAAAAGTACAACAGCAAATTGCAAAAGATCGCCAGCACGCTGAACAGAGAAGAGAAGCAGCATTAAGACGTGAAGAGAGAATTGCAAAAGACAAGCAAAAAATCCCAACAGAGTTTAACGCTCGCAATACTACTTTAATTCCTCAGTACATTCGTTATCTGGTTCAGGATATGATCATCAAGTTACCTCTTGATACACCTAAGATTAAGACTGTAGCTTTTGACAACTATGAACACGTAGGTAATGCAACTTATGCAATTACTGCAATCTTACCAGTAACACAGTCACGTGCTAAGGTAGAGGAATTACGCAGAGCAATTGAAGAAAACTTAAGACTTAACGTAAAAGAGGTTGTTGTTAAGCAGGTACAGTATGCTCAGAAGATGTTAAAGCAGATGCCTACTACCAACATCGACGACATCATTACACGTTCAGAGCCAACTATTCAGTTTAAGTTCCGTTCACGTACACCTGATTCATCACAGTTCTTAAACTGGTGTTATCAGGCTGATATGGCTGCTTTAACCTTATTAAAACTAACTCATTTAGGTTTAATTTCAGAAACAGAATATCTTGAAAGAGTAGATACTATGGCAAGAGGTTTACGTAAGTATGCTGCCTTTGTCTATGAGTCAAGAAGAACTGCCTTTGAACATCTAAAGGAATTAACAAAGACCGATGAACAGACTCAGAAAGAGTTTAATCAGGTTCAGTCTGATGTTAAAGAAAACGCCAACATTGAAATTAACGATGATGGTGAGTTAAAAGAGATGGCAAATCTTGACAAAGAAGATCAAGAAGGCGAACAAAATGAAGACACTGCAACTGAGCAGACTTCATCTGAAGAATAAATAGATTTAATAATCTCCTATGTAAGGTAAAATTCTCTACTAGCAATAGTAGGGAATTTTTTATAAAGATAAGTCAAAATATCACTTTTCCACGACGTGGAAAAAAGAGCCTATTTTACGAAAAAACAATAAGTTAAGTTCCAAAGTCGGTCAAAATTACATGAATTTTAGGCATTATTCCACACTTAAATGATCTTAGATGGTCTTAAAAAATCTTACTTACAAGTAATCTTTACCCCAAAACACACTTTATCAGGTAGTAATTTTCAATAAAATAATCTCATATCCTTACAGTGATTGACTGTACGTTTTACTAATTTCGTTATAATTAGATTTTTGTTACTCCACTGGATATAATCCAGTGGAAGTCCTCACTCGAAAGAGCACGAAGGATGGAGAGAAAATCGAAACCTCGATAAAAAAATATATTTTTCTTTTGACAGAGAAAAATGGTTCAGTGCTTAAATGTACGGTGAACTGCTAAATTGTCTTTAGACCTATTCTTGGTAGGATAAAAAAGTAAAGACATGATGCAGTTCCCTTCATAAGTATGCCAATACGGATGAAGTATGTAAAAACTGAACAAGAATGGCTATGGTAGAAAAGGTGAGTTTTTGCAGGTTGAAGTGCACTCACTACCGAAAATCACCTTCAACAAAGCACACAGCACTGTCAGTAATGATTTTGGGAACTGTGTGGTATTCAAGGATGAACTCTTGAATAAAATTCCCTAGCAGATTGGTCGTCTGTGCATGGTTATCCATGGAGAGTTTTATGTTCGCTCTCATTTTTATCAGAAGAGTTGGTAGGCCACCAACCACCCGTGTGTCTCGTTTAAGGAGTCTTCTTCAGTACATAATTTTATGTATATAGCTTTATGTATTGGAGATTGTTGGCAACTACCAAGAGGGTAGTAAAGTGTTGCTAGATTACCAGTAAGAACATTTTGTTCTTACTGTGTTCTCTAAACTCAAATCTTCTTAATCACCCCATATTCAAGCCTTTCATATACTCTTTCTTAATACAATAAGTTCATTCTTTCATTTTATTGTTTAAAGGAAATCAAAATGGAAAACGAACTCTTTAATAATTTGTCCTATATTGAAATTCTTTTCATTATTGTGTCATTAGGTTGCTGCCTCTTTGGCTGGAAAATCATGTTCTACCAAAAAAAGGCAAATTTAGCTATAGCTCTTCTATTCCATAAAGAAGCTATTTCTGAAGATATTAAAGCTGAAATTCAAAAGATCTTAATAGGTAAAGATAAATAATCAAAGAAGAGGTAACAAACATGAATTGCACTTTAGATCTTATTTCAATCGTAATGTTATTTCTGCAATTATTTGCAATTTTTATCGTCTTAAATGGTCTTAAGAATACAGAAAGAATGGAATGTGCTTTACTGAAATACGTAATAGACGGCAGATTAACAGAGAAACAATTTATTAAATACAGAGAGCTTATTTCAGCGCATTCATACAAAGAATTAAAAGATCTTTACAAAAAAGAATGTAAATCAAAATAATCCCTAAACATGTGTCAATGGTAATTTGACTTTATCTCCTGCCTAAACAACAGGAGATTTTTTTATTCTTTAAAGCAAACTTAATGTTTACACCTTATAAGCAAAGAACTAATCAGAAACCATCTTAAACTAAAATCATCATTCAGCTTCTGCTGACGTTCCTAGATAACGTTATATCTAATAAAACAACAACTGCATCGTACCTTTGAAATTGCAGTTGCTTATTTCCCTAAAGGGGATAACTTCCCTTTACGGGAATGTTGTCTTCTTAGGCTTTAAGTCCAAGGAGGACAAAAAAATGAAAACAATTTCTAAAAAAGTTGAGTTCTATAAAAAGGATTCTTGTTCTCAATGGTTTGTAAAATTGGAGTCCATTGGTAACGAACAAGTTCAGGTAAGTGAATTGATTTACCATGATGAATGGGAAGATCCTAATTATAGAGAACATTCCATTACAAGTTCAGAAATAGCTATTCTTGAACATGTTACAGACCCTCAAATTGAAATGTTGGAGAACTGTACTTGTTTAGGAGAGTTAAAGAATGTTCTATCAAGAAATTTCGCTGTATATTTAGATGAGTTTCTATGATTAGCAACAATAAAGTCCATTCTTACAGATTTGATCTGTTTGAGTGGACTTTTTATTTACTCTTTTCACAACAAACGCTTAATATCAAATTACAGTTATAGTTATAAACTCTCACTTTACACCACTCCTATACAAAAAAAATTATAGCGATTCTAAAATAAGATCATCTTTCAGGTTTACCTGACGTATAAGATGACGTTACATCTATTCTTTCTGTATATAACGTTATATACAGTCTTTTCCCGAACAGGGGACATCAATCCCTTGTACAGGGAAATTGTATGTCTTCTAAGTAGGATTTTTAGCCTTGGAGGGCATTCAAAATGAACAATTCTTTAGTTTTAACATTAAAAAATTCAAAAAAAGTTACTCTTATTGGATATATAAGAGGTTATGAGGACGAACAGACAATTTTTGATTGGGACGAGCATTATGTTAACATGTACGTTCCAGAATATCACCTTCTAATGAGTTACCACTCAGATTGCGGACGAGTTCGTGATGCTGAAACGGAACATATTTATGACATCGAGTATATACTCGAAAGACAATATTATATTCCTGAAAAAGGTGACTCTGAAAAGGGTATCATAAATAGGGAGTACTTCGACGACATGGGTTGCCATGTTCCTAAGGGAACTCCCGACGTCTACCCAGAAGTTACGGTACAAATGAGTTCAGAAGATATCGAAAGATGTCTGAAGGACTTTTTGGAGTACATTGAAGTCTCTTCGATTGAAGAGCTCCTTCAAGAAAGTGACGATGAAGGAGAAGAGGAGGAGGAGGCTCCTGAATACATTCAGGCAGAATAGCCCCATAGAGTCTTGGCCGGTTAACTACTGGTCAGGGCTTTCATATTTAATTCAACACAAATCACACCTATAGTTACAAACTCTTACATAACCCCATTTCCATACAAAAAAAATTATAGCCACTTTAAACTAAAAACATCATTTCAGCGATTGCTGACGTTACCGTTGATACGTTAATTCAACATCAATCGTTATACAAATTTGTATAACGTCTCTCTTCTCCTCAGGAGACGCAAGCTCTCCTAATGGAGATGTCTTTGCTGTCTTCTGAGGATTTAATAGCCACAGGAGGCTAAAAATGTTCTGCTTAAATCATAAGGTAATAATAAATGGAAAGTTAGCCGGTGAGGTTAACTTAATATTTATGAATTTGCATTCTGCTCAGAGCAGAATGCAAAAAAATTTGGCAATTCTACAGGAGGAGCTTTGGGCTTCTCCTGTAGAAGAGAAAATGTCAGCCTATATTCAGGCTGACAATGAGTTCAACCAAGAGGAAAGTCACGAGTTTATGATTACAAAAATGTAATCTAAACTCGTGACACAAAGTCTGTACCTACTGAGTTATTCAGCAAGGGCGGACTTTTTTTTATTTCTAAATTTTCTTTCGTTTATTCCTATCTTCATATTTACTACCTGATGTTAATTTTATTATTCACAAGGATTATCAATGAATAAAACATCAGATTCTGAATTTTTAAAATCTATCAAAAGGGTAAAACGTTCACCTAAATTAGGTCTTATTTATGAAATCTACAGGAAGGAGCAGGAACTAACGCTTTGTACCGATACGTTAAACAGACAGAATAAAGTTTGGATTAAGCATCTAGCGCCAATTCAAGATATGAGAATAGACAGAATGGAGCCACTGTATATTCAGCAAAGAATTTTAAAACCAATATTTATAGAAAAGAAATATTCAACCTGCATATACGTTGCAAGACTGCTTACCGTACTATTAGACTTTTCTGTAGCCTGTAACATCATCTCTATCAATCCAGTAAAAGAAATTTTTACATTACCTCTGTTAAAACGTGCAACACAGCAACAGAGTAAGATGAAAGAACATCGTGCTACTCTTCCTTATGACAGATTAAGAACCGAGCTAATGCAGGTAATTAAGTGTTTTCATAAAAATGCCGGTACAAGACGACAGTTACTTTTAGAAATATCATTAAGAACCATATTAAGACCAAGAGAGGTTACATCACTTAAAATCAGTGATCTTGATACTGAAATGCACACACTTACCGTGTATAACACTAAGACCTTAGCAAAGTTTGTAATACCAACATCTAAAAGACTGGAAAAAGCCTTGATACAGGCTCATTCAAACTATGGCAGCACAACTCATAACTGGGTGTTTTCAGGTATTAAAAAGAAAGATCAGCCGTTATCATCTCAATCATTGAATAGAGCTTTAAAAGACTTAGGCTACAAAGATAAGTTATGTGCTCATGGAATACGTTCTATTGCCAGTAACTTCTTTGCTGCTCATTCAGATAAAATTCACCCGTGGACTGCTGAAGCTATGTTGCAACATTCTGTAGGAACTGCTGTAGCAAGGGCATACAGACGTGATTCTTATTTTGCTGAAAGAGTAAAAGCAGGGCAAATTTGGAATGAATGGCTCGATGGTATTTACAGACAGTTAAAAATTGATATAGACTAATTTCATAAGAAGAGTTTTGTAATGAAACTCTTCTTATTTGATTTACGCTTTACACTGGTTAGATTTAAAGGTATCAGGTTATGCAAATCTTCATTGCAACAACAGTTACGATTATGATGTTAGGCTTTCCTATATTTTTACTGTTTGTGTTCTGGCACCCAGAGACTGCTACAATCAAAGAAGATAAGCAAGACAACAAGAATGTTATGTATTGGAGATAAGAATGCAGATATTTATCAGTATTGTTGTATTTCTAATGGTTGTAGGTGTGCCTGCTTTCTTTACTGGGCTGTTTTGGTACAGTAATCAGAAACAAAAAGACAAGAACAATAAGCATGTAATGTACTGGAGATGAGAAAACAAAAGCACAACATACTGAAACTGAAGTTTGCTGGAGAGCACTATGGTAATCGACTATATTTTTGCTGTAATCATTGTTATCGGTCTATTTGCAACTATGGCCTGGATTGTCTTTCCTAAATAATCACACTTTACCCCACAAAACACTATTCATTTTTCCAAAGATTATTTAATATAAAACCATGTTTTGAGGTCTTCCTCGCATACGCACTGGCACCGTTACCTTCCGTAATCCAGCAAGACTTTTGAGCATTCCCTCCAAAAAGAAAAGAGGTACGCCTCGGCGACGCAGTGTTGTGTCTGCTCCCTGCACTATATGTGTTACGGCCATTTGGTCACGAGAAATTCGTGCAAGCGGTTATTCAAAAAATTCAAAACCTTGAGCTGTTGTTATTTACGAGTAACAAGATCTCAATATTTTTTCAGCTTATGCTGACGTTTAACTCACGTTAAGAGTATCTGTGAATGTTATTCAACATTCACAATCATCAACCTAACAAGGAAGATAGTTGTCCTTGTTAGGTACGCTGTCTCCTTGTCTTTATATAAGGAGAAAGTAATAAGATGATAAAAACAATTATCATAAAACTTCAAAATTTGATAAAACTTAAAATAAATCCCGAAAGCAAAGAATTATCCTACATATTTATTTCAGCTGCTTGTTTAATCATAGCAAGATGCTTTAACACTGCTGTTGAGCGTCACTATTTAGCAGAATGGTTAGAATGGGCACTGCAATCAGGTGCATTTGTAATTCTTGTGATATGTTTTATAATTTTAAATATCAAATTGAGGTAATTATGCAAATATTTGTTTCTATTTTCCTTGCTATAGCAATGCTTGGGTTCCCTATTTTTTTAACTCTTTTGTTTATTCAATATCCAGAAGAAAAAAAAGAATCTAAGTAACTAAATAGATCTTACCATCATACCCTCCAAGGGAGAACAAAAACTCCCTTACAGGGCATCTGTTTGTTCTCCCTTTATTTTTTATGTATTCATTTATTAAAGGAGAACAAAATGAAAAATACATTCGAAGCTAAGAGAAATATCTTAAAAGGTTCAACCGATGACTGTATAGCTTTCGGGGTGTCTATGGCAGCTTTATTTAACTGTCTAAACATACCTTATATTTCCAAGCCAATGTTTTTTCTTTTTATGTTTTTGTGGTTGCACAACACTTTTGTACAAATTAGACACAAATTTCATAAAAATAAAATAGAAAAACGCAAGAAGCTGTTAAACAGCATTCAAGCGTAAACAATCACATAAGCAGGGTGATACAAAGCCCTGCTTCATATCACATCACTTCAAGATCACAGAGATTGGTGCATATCTTCATGTACATCAAACTCTGACATTTTCACAAGTGTCATAAACATTCCTTATTCTTTCTTTAAGGAAGTGTACCGGCACATTCCGGATATTCACGCATGTTGCGTGTCTTTTCTTTTTTTTATCCCAGTAGGGAGACATTGACTCCCTACTGGAGCCATTTTGTCTTTACTCTGCTGTGGTTTATGGAGTTTAAAAAATGGCTATTAAAGAAGAAGCTATTAAGCAGGTTTTGTCATTAGTTAAGTCTTGGGTATCAGGTCCTGAAAGACCTGATACCTCGAAAATTACTAAGGTCAGTCCTGTTTTAGGTTGGAAAGTTACTAAAGGACAAGAAGTTATTGGATTAAAGGCATATTTGCCTTTCCAAACTATTTTGTTCCTTTATGGTCTGCCTGCAAGTTTGGTTTATTCCATGCCTAATAAAATGGCATGGTTAAACCTAGCCTTTGCGGGCGAGGATGGAGTATGGCTTAAAAACCATGTTCCTTTCTTAGATACAGTTTTTCAACCTGAATTCTCCCATGTAAATCTACTTTTAGATTTACTGGGAGAGGACAACACTGCTGGCTATGGTCGAGGCTATTACGGCTTCGGTGAGGCTGGTGTCGGTAAGACATCAACCGCAGCATGGTTGGCAGCTGTATTAAATCAGCCTGTAATCCAGATGAATTGCAAACCTAATATGGAGGTTGAAGAGATGTTTATCTCTCACACCTGCCATAACGGAGTATGGGATCAATCAGAAGGTCCTATATTACAGGCGATCCATCACAACATTCCTCTAGTTATTGATGAGTTGGACTTAGCTCCTCAGGAGTTCGTTCCAGCTCTCAATAACCTGATTGAGGGCAGAAAGTTTTCTGTTCCTTTCTTAGAGGAAAGTGTTGTACAGGCAGGTTCCTGCTTCAAGATCATCGGTTTCGGTAATACCGGAGCTTATGGTTCTGAAGTAGGTAGTTACAACGGCCGTAGCAGTCTTGATGCATCAACATTAGATCGCATGTACAAGGACTACTACCAGCCATTAACCGTCGAGAAGTTCGAGAGTGTAATTCGCAAGAATTTCACAGTAGAACAAATCGACGAAAGTCTGAAGACGAAGTTGGCAAACTTTGCTGTTCAGATGAATAAGAACGCACGTGACGGAGCGTTCCCAGAGCTGATTTCACCTAGAGGTTTAATCAGTCTGTGCCGACAGGCTGTACAGAACACATGTGTTGTTAAACAACCAATTCTGTACGCAATCGGAACCGTCTATGGTTCAGTTTTGGAATCCTCTGACTACTTAGAGAAGATGTTATCTGTTTATTCTGGTTTCTTATCAGCGTCTTCAGCATCAACAAATGCTCTACAGAAGTTATGGGACGACAGGGCTTTACCATGTAGCCGTGTAACAAGTATTCTTGCTGATAAAGACAGCAAGAATAAAGCAGCTTAGGAGGTGTAATTATGTGTAGAAATGCTGATTACATCTCTGTACTTGAGTCAATTAGCTTAGATATTGCTAAAGGCAGAGTAGGCTTATGTGGCGCCATGACAATCTGTATTGATCTTAAAGGGTCAGAGCATGATTTCAGGCATTGCATAAACAAGTTGCAACGAGCTTTTGAAGCTGGTAAGGAAAAGTTTAAGCTTTCCACCTTAGCTTCAGGCTCACAGTTACAGGCGCTGTTTACTTCACCAAGATTTAATATCGAGGTAAGAAACAGTTAAAAACTCCAGACAGTAGTTTTACTGCTGTCTGTTTATTTACCCTAACGGGTCACCAAACCCGTTAGGGGAGTAGTGGCTCGTTTTTTTTATTCCATTTTGGAGAAAATTAAATGAATACTACTACTTCAATCGCAGCAGTAGCTGCAAACAACGGCTCATCATTAACTGATGCATCTAAGGTTAAAGCAGCCTATGATGCTTTGAAAAAAATGATTGGTAACCAAGAAATTGTCTTGGCTACCTTCCCAGTAATGGGAAGCTACGGTCTGATCCCTAAAGAGGCGATTCAGGCTTATCTGTCACAGAACTCAACTGAGGAGGAGGCTAACACTGTGTTAGCTAAATTCTCTGGTGAGATTTTTAGCACAGAGAAGCTAAAAGCTTTAGAGGAGGTCAGAAAATCTGTAACAGATTTCATGACCACCGTGGGAGTTTTAATGGGGCGTTCGGGCGTTTACGCCGTACCAGCTAAGATGCATACTCGAATCACTCAGTTTTTGTGTGAGAGGGCTGCAACATACGAAGGTATGGTACGTGATATGTTGAACAATTACGATAATATCGTAACTCAACATAAGGCAAAGTTGGACGCAGCCGTAAAAAACGACGCTGCTCGTTTGGCTTTGGAAGCTAAGATTCCATCTAAGGATAAAATCCAAAAGATGCATGAATGTACATATCAATTCTTCCAGGGCTTTGTTCCTGAAGAAGATGATATGCTCACTTGCTCTGAGGAAATTCTTAGAGCTTACGAGCAGGAGGTTAGCAAGAACGCTGACTTCGTGCAGAAGGTTGCAGATGAATTTACTAAATTCTTAGATATTGATACCAATGCTAAGGATCTTGGTAAAAAATATGCGTCCTTTAATGGAGCTATTGAAAAGGCTCTGTCATACGAGACTTCTACCAAGATGATCTTGGCAGGAAGTCAGTATGAGGCTCAGTGTAACGCTCTGTTTGAGTTATTACATCAGGCCAAGACAAGACTAGGCAACATCAATAAACGACTAAGAGAGGCAAATGTAAAGCTTCTTTTAGAGAAGTTTAAACAGGTTGCCTACGTTCTGTCATCAGAGCGTGAGCTGGAGGCTTACTCAAAAGGTCAGATTTCGGTATTTAACGATTTCACACTTTATAACAGAAAGCCAAACTCAATTGCAGCTTCCATTGTTGCAACACCAACCTCAGCTACATTGAGTTGTTTTGAAGATCAGTCCTCAAGCAATGACGATGCAGATGATGTTGTAGAGGGAACTCCAGCTCCAGTAGCACCAGCACCTGCTCCAGTAACTTCTGTAGCTCCAGCTGCACCTGTTGCTCCAGCAGAACCTGCACCAGCACCAGTAGCTGTACCAGAAGCAGTTGAAGCTGTATCAGTAGAACAGGCAGACACTCTAGAGACTTTATCTTTAGATGAGTTTGAACCTGCTCCACAGGAAACAGCTCCAGTAGTTGAAAATACTTCAGCATCTGCACCTGAAAAGGTAACAGTTGAACCTCAGTTATCTGAGGAACAGCTAAAAGAGCAGAGAATGAAGAACATTGATGAGGTAATTGCCGAGTTAATGAAGATTTCACCTGCTGAAGAAGAGAAGACAACAGTAGCACCAACTACATCTGAGCCAAATCAGATTAAGTTAGGTGATACCAAGTTCATCTTCTAACTGCATAAAAACAGGGATAAGGCATTATGCCTTATTTCTGTTTTTTAATTTTAAGCGTCTAACCATAGTTAACTGTTCTAATCCCAACAGAAAACACTTCACCGTTAATTATGGTTAGGCTCTTGCCTACCGATTCTCATTCTTTCTTTGAGAACTGTTAGCTGACAGATTTCAGCAGTATGTACCATGAGTACATAAAAATTTTTAATCCTTTGAAGGATAAAACATTGTCCTTCAGGGGCGTGTTTTATCTTCAAAGTATTTCATATTTTGGAGAAAAAAATGGAAAATTTTAATAACAACACTACTGTTACAACTGAAATTTCTTTAGCTTCTTCTAAAGAAATTTTACAAAGAATGCAAGGGTTACAGTGTCTTACCAGTGCCGCCAGCTCTACTGGAGGCTTTATCAACAACCAGTTTGCAAACCAAGTGATTTACAAACCTGCGATAAAACTTGGTAAAGGAGCTTGCACCGACGGCTCAAGAATCGTTATTCCTAAATCATTACTGATGGAGAAAGAGTATGACCGTGCGTCTACTTTAGCTCTGTTGGTGCATGAGATGGGACATGCATCCTTCACTTATGGGGTAAGTATGCACTGGCGAGATCGTGACCCTGTAGATGCATCAAGAAAAATTCTTTTAAGAAACACAAACATTTCCGACAAGACTATTCATAACATTATCAATGTTTATGAAGATTTAAGAGTGGACGATTTAGTTAGCTATATTGTTCCAAACGCAAAAATGTTTGGCGAATACTATCTGATGAATGAATGTAAAAAGTTCACTGAAGATAGAATTAAGGGGCTCTTAAAGATGAAATCTGAAGACATTTTACTGGTCATGATTTTATTTTCTGGATATCAGAAGGTTTACGATACAAACCCAATTCTGTACCAGAAGTTAGAAGTATTGGCTTTCAGATGTTTTCAGGAACTGAAGAGCCGTTTAAATGGCAATGGTCAGGTTGTAGATTTTGAAAATGACCTAAACAAGTTATTTAAGAAACTTAAAAACTTTCAGGACAAAATAAGAAACTACACTGGTGTAGCCGGGGATTTGAACTTTGATGCGAATATTGCAAATCTGTTAAAAGTTACTGTCAATATAATCATCAAGTGTTTCTTAGAGCCAAATCAAAATCAGCCAAAAGCTGACAATGGTAAAGAGAATACTCAGTCTCAGGATAGCTCAAACGACTCTGATGTCAAGAAGGAGCAAAAGGGAGAGAATAATTCTGAAAAGGACAAATCTAACTCATCAGATGATAAATCTGATAAGCAGGACAAGTCTAATCAGGAAGGTTCTCAAGGTAAATCTTCAGATGAACAGGATGGTTCAGACAATGACAATTCAAACTCTTCTGGTAATAATTCTGACGAGAATGGTAAGTCAAATCAGAACTCAGACAGTTCAGATGAAGGTAAACAAGGTGATAACAGCTCTAAGAACAGCTCTGACAAGAGCAATTTCTCAGAACAGGAGTATTCACCATTTAAAGAGGGGAAAACAACCCTCTACTCACGTCTTGAAGAGGACAGTGATGGTAAAGATGAAAGAATTACTGAAGCATTGAAAAATGCAGATGTTGATAGTCAGACTCAAGAAGAACTTGAAAAGTTAAGTAACTTAACTAACAGGGAATTCGCTGCCACTACAACAACTGTAGGAACTGAAGATGGTGTTTTAGTTGTTGCTAACGATCATTTCGTTAACACTGCAAAGAACACGTATAAGTTCCCTGACAGAATTTATAAAGACTGTCACAATGCGGTAAATTCTGAAAACTTCCAACTCTTTATCAAACATGATGTATCGAGAGGAAAAGGTGAAGACTATTGGAAAATGATTGCCAGTGTTTATGGTAATCAGAATAAGTTGGCAAAATCTTTAATTACTAAAGCTTTACAGACTTATAAACCTAAGTTACACACCTCTCCTGCGAAGAGTGGCTGTTTCTTAAGACAGAACACCATTCATCAGCTGGCTTTAGGACGTGAAATAAAAAAGCCTTTCCTTGAGAGAGGCAGAGGTACTGATCTTAATACCTCAATTGTTACATTATTGGACGTATCAGGTTCAATGAGAGGTAAAAAAGAAGACTGTTTGTCAGGTTTAATGTATAACCTGCAACAGATTTTTGAAAACTTCAGATGTAACAATCAATTGCAGATTGCGATTGAAGCTTATTCAAGCAGACTCTTTAAAATAAAGGATTTTAATGAAAAGTTTACGAAGAATATTCTAAATCGTATTCCTGCATCAGGGGGCTGTACAGTTGGAAATGAAGCTATCACTTTTGCTGTAGACAAGCTTCGTAATAAACAGGGAAGAAAGATCATCGTACTAATGACCGACGGTCAATTCGATACTTCAAAATGCCCTGTAAATTATGGCATGCTTGCCGCCTCCGGAATCGAAGTTTATAGCATCTTTTTAGAAAGGTATAATCTTCATGAAGGACAGGAGCACGCTTTTCAGGTGTTTGTAGATGAAATGTTACCAAAAGTGTGGAAATGGATTTATGCCTGCCCACAAAACTTTGATAAGGTCTTCTTAAAACTCTTAAGCGAACTTCTTAAGGTTGCAGCCTAACAATTCCCCCTGACTTCGGTCAGGGGAATTTTCTTTAGTCTATATTTAAGGAAAGAAGAAGAAGAGTATTTAGAAATAAGAAAACTCATTTCTAAGTGCTTTAAGCATACTTTTCATGATCATTCAGTTTAGAAGGTACTGACTGATCTTATTCTTATCACCTTCATAACCCAAAGGGGCTATATGTTGACCCCAGCGGGTATCACGTATGCGCCTTTGTTTTTCAATAATTGCATTAACAAAGGAGAATACGATGCAATCATTTACTAAAGAAGTTGTTTTGGCTGCAGCTAGCGGTCATTACAACGAGATCGCATGTCGATTTTTGCCCATGCTAAATCTGGCTGTTTCAAGGCCAGGTCGTCATGTTCCAGACCCTTTTAGAGCTGGTTCAAAAGACGGCTTCCGTGTCTTTAAGGATTTCAATGTCAAAGGCAAGATGATTTTTAATCAAGCCTTTGGTGAAACTAATAAAGTCATGGACGTCTGGGAGTTAATGGATACATTAGGTATTTCCAAAAACTTCAATGACGCCTTGGAACAAGTTGGTAGCTTCCTAGGTTGTGAAAGAACAGGCTTTCACATCAAGGGTACCTCTTATCAGCCAATTGATAAGAAGCGTCAGGAAGAAGCTTTAGCTGCTGCTAAACAGGCTGCTGCTAAGGTTGAAGCTGAGGCTAAAAAGGCTGAAGAAGAACGTTACCAGAAAGGTGAGGTTGCTATCTCAAAACAGCTGGCAATGACTATTCCACTGTCAGTCAAAGATCCAAGATGTAAACCTGTATTCGATTATTTCGAGAACAGAGGTTTAGGTATGCTGAAATATGCTCCTGAGTCACTGTTTAAAGATCTTCGATACAGTCCACGTACGCCTTATTTTGAGAACGGTAAGGTCACAGGGTATTACGATGCTCTAGTGTCTATCGTCCACTCAAATAATAAGGTTTGGACCTTACACAGGATTTTTCTGCTAAACGGTCAAAAAGCACCAGTTAGCAGTGCAAAGAAGGTTATGACCCCAAAGTTCGATGGAAAAGACACCAGTCGTTTTATTCGATTAGGTGACGTACCAGAGCATGGAATTATTGGTATAGCCGAAGGCATTGAGACAGCTTTAAGTTGTTTCTGTGGTACTCGACTGCCAGTATGGTCAGCGATTTCAGCTACATTTTTGGAAGAGTTTACTCCTCCTAAGAATGTAAAGGCTGTAATCATCTTTGCAGACAAAGATAAATCTGAAGTTGGACAGAAATCTGCTGAAATTCTTCGCAAGCGTCTGCTTGAAAAAGGAATTAAAGCTTGGGTTTGTCTGCCTAAATCAGAAATTCCACAAGGTTCTCATGGAATCGACTGGAATGATGAGCTTAAACAGAAAGGGGTATTTGGTTTTCCAGATCCTATAAAACTGTTTGAGTTTATCACTGATAAACTTCAGAAGAAGTAGTCATTATTCTTTTAATCCCTAACGGGGCTATTGCTCCGTTAGGGACATATAGCCCCATTTTTTATGGGGGGCTATATGAATAAATTTGAAAAGAAAATTTTATTTCTTAAGATTTTGTTAAAATTGGAAGAAAAGAAAAATAATAGAAGATCTATACTTTTTTCAATAATGGGTATTGCCGCTTATCTGTTTGTTCAGTGCGCTGCGCCTTTATTATCAAAGGTTGAAATATTCAGTATTGGATTATTAGCTTGTGTAATTCTTTTATTTTTAATGTTTTTATGGAGAAATTAAAATGTTTCCATACATTGTTTCAATCTTTTTTCTTTGTGTAGTTGCCTTTTTTGGATACTACATGATGAAAATGGATAATAAGTAAATTCAACTAACCCTAACGGGGCTATTGCTCCGTTAGGAGATGTATAGCTCCGTTATAATTGTAATAGCAATTATTGTTGCAGTTGTTATTGAGTATAAAATTAGGAGAAAAGATTCAAAATGATTATGTATATAATTTTGGGGATCTTAACCCTAGGTCTGTTCTTTGGATTTTTAGGCCTTCTTATCTGGTGGCAATACTTAATGTGCAAGGATTATAATAAAAGATTTGGTCATTTGTTCAAAGACAACAAGGATCTAAAAGGAAATAACTAGTACGATTATGACATATTTTGTAATGGGCTCGTTCTTTTTCTACTTTATTATGTTATTTGTATTTTTTGTTTATTTAGCAAAGGATGCAAAACAAGACAAATAATAGTTGGAATGAAAGTTCGGTCATTTGTTCAAAGAAAACTCAAAATACTAATGAGGCAAATATGAGATATTATCCTCTATTAGGCATTTTGGCTATTATTATATTTACTTTTGGAATTTTGTTTTGGTGGCAAATTTCTACTTATATGGATTATAAAAAGAAATATGGTCATCTATTTAAGAATGATAAAAGCAACTTAAAAGGTAATAGTTAAAATGATTTTCGTAGGAATTTTTGCAGTAAGTTTATTCTTTGTTTACTTAGGAATACTCTTTTGGTGGCAATACACCATGTACAAAGACTACGAGAGAAGGTTTGGTTATCTTTTCAAAGATGACTCAAAAAAGTAATTAACATTTATTTTCAATCCCAAAAGGGGTAACACGCCCCTTTGGGAACATAGTGTTACTCCTTTTATTTTTATATAGGAGTTTCATTATGGAACGTGTAATTATCGACTGTGGCTACGACTTAGAAGTAGCTCATTCATTAAAAGGATCATTAAATGGAAAAATGTTTTATGATCCTGAGAAGAACATCTTCTTTATCTCAGCTTATGTTGAGAATAAGAAGATTTTAAAACGAGCTTTGGTACAGGCCCTGACAAAATCAGCAATGTATCAAAAGCATCACGCAAGTTCAGATGATTTTGAACTTGAAGGTTATTTACCTGACGGAAGTTTAAATTATGAAGAGTTAAATCATAATTTGGTTCTGGAAGGAGTAACTGGTGAATAAATCGTTTATAGTAGGTGTTGTGGAGTTTTTTTCTACAGCACCTATTTAGTCTAAATACAACCTACCTCAAACAATTATCTTTGTTCCTCTCCTATAATTCTCAAATCTAATAACAGCACCATAATTTACCTTTTGTTCTCTTGTAAAAATTGAGAATTTTTAGAACGTAACATATTAAAATTTCTGAAGATTTTATTTGCAAATATTACTTTATGTAATATAATTGTTTTATATAAAGAGCAATGATCTACTACTAAATTTGGAGAGCATTGCACTGAAACATACAGAAAACATGTAATTATCGTTTTTGTAATTATCGTAAGCTGAGGTTTATTATGGATTTATTAGTTAAGTTATTACACATTGCTTTCAATAGCTGGTATATTTTATTAGGTTTAGTATTTATCATTATCGTTGTATCAAACTACTTTAATCTACCTACAGAGTTAACTACTGCATGTTCTACTCTTGTTTATAGCAAGAACGCATACGGTAGCTTTAAAGAAGGTTTAAAACATAAAAAAGCTTAGTATTTATCGTTATGATTGATAAAGATTACTTCAAAGACAATTTTGATTATAAAAAGTCAGAGTTGTTTAAACATTCTGTAGCATTGTGGCAGGCAGGATTCTTGAATACTGATAAAGACACAGCAAGGCTATCCTTTGTTAAGGATATTCTGGCTAATGACTTCTTTATAGCTCCTTATAAAGATAACAGTCCTCTTGTTGCTTTTAATAATCCTGAATCAAGGAAAAATAAAACAAAAGAAAAGCCCATTATCGACTCAAGAGGTATCTTTATTAACTGGGACACTCTTTATATTCTGTGCCTCGATTGTAAATTTATTGTCAGAAGAAGATATTTAGAGGATACATGTTCTTTTGATATCTTTGACAGGTATATATTTCCAAACGATACAGGCTACAGAAAACCAACGTTTAGTATTATTAAAACCAGTAATTCCTCTATTCTACAAAAAGTTGATGCTCATACCGCAATTGGTTTAAGTTGGAATGAAACTAGTCAGACTTACGGATACGCACTCTCAATATACAATACTCAAATTGAAGTCGGTCCCGTTACTACTAATAATTTCAAATGGGTTGAGTATTATGCTTGCAGAGCATTAGTTTTGTATATTATCTACAGGGCTTATGTTATTACCATGGATAACTTCTTGGATAAATTAGCTCTACTAAAAACTCATTCTGCATTAGAACAGGAAAACTTCTATAAAGAAATTATTGGTTTTAAAATTACTAAACTCTACAGAAATCCTTTGACAGCACACAGGGGAGATGAAGTTCCTTTAATCTGGAATTATATTTCATGTGCATTTAACTTTACTGAAACCATCGCTGAAATCGAAGATAAAATTCACGATTGTTCAATGTTTAATGAATACCTAACAGGGAAAATGCTGTATGAGAAAAGTAACAAGTTTGCCGTTGGAGCTATCATTACTGCCGTTGTTATTTGCATAGTACAGCTGATTGCTCCGTTTGTTCAAAATTTAATTATGAAATAGGAACCTTATGAAGAGCCATAACACCTACAAAAATAAAACAAAAATTATAAATTATCTGTTTATTTTATTTCTGTCACTACTTTGTATTGGAGCAGTCTGGATATACTATAGTAACGCTTATATTCCAAAATTCTATTTAAACAAATGCAAATATGGTTTAAACAAGGATGCGTGCTTAAAATCTTGCGACTTAAAAAATGTAAATAGTTGTATTGCTTCAATGTTCTTTTACAAAGAACTTGAAAATTCTGATGAAATAATTGAATTGGCAAAGAAAGTATGTAAGTTCGATAAAACACAACATACCGTTTCTAACGGATACTATTGTTCAGATAACGAACATTTTTACGATAAAAATTATGTAAAAAATAACATAAATGATCTGAATGTTAAAAACGAATACTTGGATGAGATTGAATTGTTATACAAAAAATTTTGGTATATCGAGTATGAGTTATGCCTTTTAGGAAAAGAAAAACATTGTGAAGTGTCAACTTGGATCAAAAAGTTAAACGATAAATATGTAAAAGATAATGATATAGAAAACACTCTTGAACCTGAAGATAAGTTGTGGTTTCACGATTGGGTTTTTGATGAAAGATACGGAATGTGGTAATTGGTTAATTTAATTAAGCCTGTTATAAACAATATATAACAGGCTTTTTTAATATTACATATTTTAGAAGAACCTTATTTTCTTACCTCCATTAGAATTAGGGGTTTCTGTTGTTTGGCTGGAGGTTCCAGTAGTGTTTGCATGCCCCGAGCCACCAGAAGATGTCGAAACTGGTGTTGCTATTGGACTTTCCACTGTTGTTTGACCGGAGGTTTCAGCAGTATTTGGTCTTTCAGTAAGACTTTTAACAGGGATTCCATTTACTCCGGTTACACTCTTAAATGATGTTGTAACTTCATCTCTATCAAATCCACCAATTTCAGCTTTTGTAGTAGCTAAGATATTTTGAGTAAAGTTATCTCTATCAGTCATTGTGTAAGGTTTATTTTTGTCAGCAAATTCTGATTTATTCAAATTAGTCATAGTAGTACCTACGGCTGTAGTTACCATACCTTCAGCTGTAGCAGAATTTCTTTTTGAAAGGTCTACTAAACCTTGTAAATTTGAATAATCCATTTTCTTAGCCTTTTGGATTAAATCTTCTCTTTCAGCTCTTGCATCTCTACCATATACATCTCCCCCCATAAAATCACCTACTTCATACATATTTACATTTTTACCTTTTGGAGTTGTAAATTCTCTTCTTGATAAAAATGTATTGATGCCGTCAGCAATAGCATAATTTAATGCAGCCTTACCAATTTCTCCTTGACCGAATCTATTTTGAATGCCTTCAGCCATAAAGCGATTAGCTATTCTTGATTGTAGCTTTTCATAAGCATCTTTAAGATTTCCATTATTTACAAGCTGAGAAATTGAGTCATCTTGGAAGAAAGCATCTTTTACAAAATCTTTCATTGTTCGATTAAAAGTATTTACATAGGATTTAGGAAGGCCAGAGTAACCATTTCCATTCTTTAAAAATTCAGGAGAGAACCAGTAACCATTTCCGTTTCCATAGAAATTATCATGCAACGCTTTTTCGCTATCCCATTTTAAAGGCTTTAATTTATCAGTAGCTTCTTTTTGATGATTTCTTTTTTCTGCTTCACCCTCTGCTGTAACCTCTTCAGGTGATTGAACTGGTTGATTTGAAAGAGGAATTCCATTGTTTGCGTTCGCAACCACACCAGGATCAACACCAACTGGAACTTCAGGAGTTAGAATATCATTAGCCTTGTAGCCAGAATCTGCTGAATTTGCTGTAGAATTTGGAGTATAGACATTCTTTGAAATTAACTCCAAAATGCCTTTTTGAGACATATATTCGGTAGCATTACTAATTTGTCCATCACCATCAGTGTCTAAGTTTGCTAAAGCTAGTATCTTAGCTCTCTGATCGTCATAAGCTGTTTTTACTAAACCGCCCTTTTCATTCATAGTAATGTTATAGACTTTATCCAACATTTGTCCAACTTCCTGATTACTTGAATGCACTTGTTCATACAATGCATTGACAGCTCCAGGACTTGAAGCTTCTAAGTTTGCTGCTAATTCAGTAGCTGTCATTGTTCTGTTCCAAGATGAGCTCTCACTCATTGAATCAACCTGTTGAGTTTGTTCTTGTAAAGCAGATAATTTAGAACCAAGTTGATTAAAGCTATCAGAAATACCGCCAGATTCAACTTTACTCTTACCTTTACTTGCGGCTTTTCTAACTCCAACACTTACTCCCTTAGTTAAGGTTGCAACTTGTGAATCAGAGAGATTAATTCCATGATTTTTTGCTTCATTAATAGCCTGTTGTGCTGTAAGCATACTTTTACCGCTGTTACCTACGGTAGCGCCACCAAAGCTTGAGTTTAAGCCAATTGAAACTGCCCATGAAGTAGCTGTTTCATCAGCATTTGTTACACCTTGACTTCTAAGAGTGTTAGCCATATCTGTAATAATCTGTTGTGCAGCTTGAGCTTCTTGGGAAGCATCACTCTTTAAATAACCACCTGAAGTTACATTATCTTGTAAATCAGCACCTAACCTAGAAAACATAGTGCTATTTAAACTTTGTAATGCACCTGTTGTAGCATTTAATTGACTATGGGCATGAGATCTGGCTTGGCTCATCATTCTCTGAAGATTAATAGAAGTATCAGTAAATCCAGATAATTTATAACCATTACTATCAACGGTATATCTAGGCTGAATACCCATAGCCGCAGCCGGAGCCACAACATCAGGAGCAACAATCTTCTCATTGATATGATCTGCACCAGCCATGCGACTTGTTAATGAGGTTAAGGCGTAAACAGAACCAGAGATAATAATCAATGAAAGAAGGGGAGTAGCAGCTTGGAACATAGCACCAGTTGCAACCCAGTCTTTAGCAGCGCCTAACATTTGGTCATACGCATAAATTGAAATTGAGCCATTTTTAGCAGCTTCAAAATTCTGTCCTGCAAATCCAGAAATGATTGAATTCATCTCTCTTTTAGCAGCAGACATGATGTACATGTTTGCAATCGCCATAACTGGCAACCACATCTGAACCCAGATAAGCAAAAGGATGTACTTAAAGAACAATCCTAAACCAAACAGACCTAACATCACAAAGACAGCTGCGAATGGAGTTAATGCATAGAAGAAAGACTCCATAAAAGCCATCATAGGTCTAACAGAATTTAGAAACATTGACTGTTCAGCAGCCCATTGAACATTACGTTGTTCAATTGCTTGAGCTAACATAGCGGCTGAGTTTGTATCCTTATATGTAGCATAACCTTGTGCTAATCCAAGATTTAAGATATTTCTGCCTACAGACGTAAGCATATATTTTTGAGCTTTCACTGATGAATCTGATAGTGCATTTAAAGATGTGCGCTGAAACTTATTCATCAAGTCGTCTGGAGTCTCAATCTGACAACTACTGCTTCCATCAGACTCTCTTGTACAGAAGCCAGCTTTATTTGCTAATTCCTGTACTGAAAAAGTATCAATTTCATCAAAAGCTTTACCATTCATTTGTTCAGTAATGGTTTTCCAAGCATCTGTACAAGATAATTCAAGAGTCTGACCGCCATTTCTTACTTCAGTGAAATATATTTTGGACTCAAACTCAAAGGCTTTTTCAATAGGTTGCGTAATAATTTGTTCATAAGTTTTGCCTCCCCACTTAGGACCAAGATAAATAGCCTTAGTAGTACAATCTCGAGTATAAACAGTAAGATTAGTTAAAAGATCTCTTCCTGTTGTTGTTTTTGCCATTGCAGCTCTTAATGGACCTTTTTCTCCAAACTGAGACATGTGATTTAATATATAAAGCGCATTGGCAAAACCGTTACCATTATTGTTAGTTATAACAGCTCTTTCATCAACATCACCAAAAGCCTGTTCCATCTTTTTTGTCATGTGGTAGCCAATATTTGAGACAATTACTCCAATCCACGCAGGACCTGCCGGAACATTATCCTTTTGAACTACAGTTCCATCACTGTAAACACTCTGAATAGCTACATCAGTTGTCGTTCCAAAGCTGATAACATAAATTACCCAGCAAACAATAATGTGATGAATGTTAATACCATTCAATCTAATAACTGTTTGGAAAGCAATGATAATAACACCAATTAAAGCGCCAACAGCTGTAGCTCCTACCAAGCCACCATTGGTACCACAAATCATAGCGACAGCATCCAGTACTTTACCTAAATAATAGGCATCACCACATGCATATATCGTTGGCAAATAATCCATAAAAAATCCTTACTTATTACCGTTTGTATAATTACCGATGGTTGAATCTAAAGGCATAGACGATGCTAAAGGTATATTGTCATAATTCTTTAATAGAGCATCTAAATTTTGTAATGTTCTATCTAAAGTTCCATATTTCTTTGCCAACACATCGTATTGCTTATAAATGTCATTTTTGGCATTTAAAACCTGCTTACCAATTTCTTTAATTGAGGTTGATCCTTTAGATGATTTTGTTTGGGCACTCATTGTTGAAAACATTTCTTGAGTAAAGCTGTAGGCTACATTTAACGCAATTGGTTTAATCTGTTCACGAATAAATACGCCACCTGCACTTTCTCCACCAGATTGATTTGCAGATCCTGCTTTAATTTGTAGTTCAGCAAGTTTAGATCTTACTAAAGGAGGTAAAACCATAAGAGTAGCAGCTTCAATATCTGAAACAGAATCTCTGCCTGCATTAGCGTTATTTTCTAATTTACCTACAGCACTATCTGAAGAACAAGGTGAATCTAAACTATCAGCATTACATAACTGTCTATAAAGAACTTGCATAAAACCAACTGCTTTAGGGTCTGGTTTCGGCTCAGGAGATAAGCATTCATCCTGAGTATCACAAACAAAAGGTGAATAACCTTTAGGTGCACTTGCTCCTACAAGGAAGGCTTCTAGATCTAATGACGGATCTTTATAAACAAAGTCAGTATCATCGCTAGTGTTTTTAGTCTGTTTTAAATTTGTTGAAGGAGGAGTTGCAATAATGTAGCCCACTAGAGACATCATTGTTTCTTCAGGAGAGCCTGATGCTTTAAACATTTCTGTCATTCTTCCACTTAGTGTTTGACTTGAGTGCTTTAAAACATTCCAAACTAAGTTTCCTGTTAAATTCTGATCTTTTAATTTTTGTGTGGCTGTTGGATTACCAGCAGTCATTTTTGCCGAACCTCCAGAATTATTACTACCATTTTGGAAACCGAACCACACACCAAAGTCATCAGCAATACCCGCAGCACTACCAGCAATGTTATTAGCAGCAGTTGAGGCTTTATGCATAAAGCCATCTTTTGCATCATAACCTTCCATGCCTAAAGCACTGCCAATATCTACTGAAATACCTTTAGCAATAGCACAGCTATCACTTAAAAGAGAATTAACTTCACGAATAATATCAGAGAACTTTTGCATAATGGCAGCCAAAGCTGGTGACACAGCTCTCAAAGCCATATCAAACATTACTCCAATAGAGTTAGCCATAACAGCTCTGAATAACTGAACTAACTGGTCAGCATTAATAAAAGAAAAAGAACCAGCAAAGAAATCTAATCCACCACATCCAGCACTAAAACTTGGAGGAGAAAAAGACAAAATATTGTCATTAAAAACTTTAGTTCTAATTGTGGTACTTCCACCAGATAAAACATTTCTTGTTCCAGTAGAAAAAGCTTTAGCACCAGTGGAATTAGACATACTTCCCTTTAAAGACTGACTCATTGCATTTTCGAGCCAGTTTTTTGCAAAACAGATATTTGGCGAAGAAACTGCAAGCATTGCACTCAATGTGCCGATAGTTGTAATTAACTTTGCCGAATGAATTACTGTATTAACAGCTTTTGAAGTTTTTGAGATTTGAGTTCTTAAAAACATTTTTAATAACCTCTTGGTGCGAAATCTTTAATCTTGTCAATTTCAGAATCTTTAGTCTTTTGAATTTCTTTAACGAGAACAGAAGGACTTACGTAATTTGTATCCTTACCATAAGGATTTTTTTCTTCTTTTAGAGTAACAAGTCTTGAAGCTAAATCAGAGTCAGTGCTTAATGTTGATGATAATGAAGTAACAGTATCGAAAGGCTTTATAATGTCGAACTCTTCTTTAGATAACCAGTTGTATTTTTGCGCCGCAGTCAAAGTTCTCTGATTTAAGTCAGAGATGGTTACGTAACCTTGAACTAATGGCTTAATTTCTTTAGTTGTTGAATCAAAGAAAAATGAAGCTGGTAGAGCTCTAATTTTTAACTTAGAAACAATATCAGGATTTACTACATAATCAGGGAACATTTTTGCAACAGGATTATCTTTTGAAGGCTGATCAATAGAAACTGCTGTTATAGACATTTTATTTTCTACCTTAGCACCTTGAAGAACTTCAGCCTGTAGCTGACAGATGTAACAATTGTTTTTAAAGACAAAGAATATTCCAACTTTACTGTAAATTTTGCTTAAAACTGCAGCTTGATTATGGTCAATCATAACTTTACGCTCACGATTAGCTGCACCACCAATAGGTGAACGAGCAGACTCATCTAAGTAAGGATCACCTTCTACTGCCATACGACCTGCGTAAGCAAACTGTTCAGAACGGTCGATAGCAAAACGCTGAAGATACAGATAAGCTCTTAAGTTCTCAACTGTAGGGTTATCCCATGCAACCTTTCTGTACACATCAAGATTTTCCTTAACCCAGTCAGCACTGAACATAACAGGAGCCTGCTCTTTAGGTTCTTCAGGCTTTTCCTCTTTAGGAGGTTCAACCTTAGCAATTTGAGGCTCAACTTTTGGTTTAGGCTCTTCTTTCTTCTTTTTCTTGGCAATTTTCTTCTCAGGAGGCTGCTTATACCACCAGTAACCTTCAGAAGTCTTTCGCCAGAATGAGTTTTTATTAACCTGAGGAGTATCTATCTTGACGTTGATCTTCTCAGGCGGTTCTGCATAACAGATTTGAACTGTCGAGTATGTAAGTACCGAAGCTGACATTACTGCAAGCAACAGTTTGTTAATTTTCTTCATGATTTAGATCTCTAAAAATGGATAGTGAAATTGTAAGAAAAGAGATACATACAGCTGTATGTAATAAGGGGTAACTTTGACTTAAAAATGAGATTTACATCTGGTCAGTGAAAAATGCAATATACAAAACTATTTTTAATAAAGATATATTTTCTGATAAAATCGCAATTACAAATCAAAATCAAAGGTACAAAAAATGTGTTTAAAAAAGCTTATGCTTGCCACTCTTGTGGCGAGTTCTCTTGTCGTACATGCACATGCTGAACAGTCGACAAGTTTTTTAAAAGGCTCTGTATATGAAACAGTCGGTCTTACAGAAAATGTTGATCCACTGCTTTTGTATTCCATTTCACTGGTAGAATCTGCAAAAGCTTCAAAACAGAACAACATCTCATTAGTTACTCCTCACAAGTACGTAATTCGTACTCCAGATGGTCCTGTATACCCAACTACATTTAGAAATGCCAAGAAATGGTTGTCTTACTGTATTAGAAAATATGGTAAAAAACAGTTAGATGTGGGGTTAATGCAGATCAATGGAATTCATTTTTCTAAAGTTAAAGATCCTAGCGAGCTTTTAAATCCTGAAACTAACGTAAAGGTCGCAAGCAGAATACTGAAGAATGCTATGGATTCAGCTCCTTATAACAAGTCTGTAGGTATTGGACGATACCATTCATACACAGCTTGGAGAGCTAAGGCTTATGGAGAAAGGGTAATCGCTGTATACAGGAATCTTAAGAAGGGGAATTTATAATGACTGAGTATAATAAAGCCCCACATGGATTACTTACGCCCAGAATGGGTAGAGATGACAGTAGAATTCGTAATGAACTCCAAAAAACCTTTACCCAGCATGATTTGGTTTCTGATCAACTGATATATGATCCTATAGGAACCTTAGCTAAAAACATAAAAGTCTCTCATATAGATTTATATGAACTGGAAAAAGAATTATGGGGGCTTCTCAAAAAAGCTTCAATGTATGAAAATCCAAAAGAGGCAGAAGCTATCTTCAATCTATTCGGTTTTGGTAATTCTATAAGAAACATAATTACTCATGTCACAGATTATTCCGTCTTTGACGTTCTTCGTGATCCATACTTTTTATCTTTCTGCATACCATTAAGTTATCAGAAAAATCTGATAAATGACTTTAAGGTACAAAAAGACGATCAATCATCTTCTATTTCAGACTCAACAACTTTTTGGGCTGCGATTATACACATCCTTGACGTACGTCCAACCAAGGAGCACATAGGAGCTTTTCAGCTTGGTATTATTCCTGAATTTGAAAGAATATTAAGAACACCTAATTCATACACACAGGTAATGTCATTTCTTTCAAAATATCCAATCAAACTGGAATTGCGCTTTACTTCTGAATTACTGGCAAATATTTTAGATTCAGACAAAGACAGTAAACGCAGAAAAGACCTGCTGGAGCTTAAGTACTTACAGATTATTTCAGGCCAAAATCTTGATATGGATTTATTTAAGAAAAAGATGCCTTTCTTAGTAAAAAACAAAATGTTCGACTAAGAGCTTGAATAAGTCATAAATACGGAGGAGAGAATAAATGACAAGCAAAGAACATAATTTACCAGCAGGGGTAACAGAAGAGCCAATTTCATCTAAACCACTCAATATTGCGAATATTCACAATATGAGGATCAATTCCAACGTAACAGAAGTACAGACTCTTTTAAGATATCATCTGTCGTTTTCTTATATCACTTGTTTTACCAATATTAACGATAAAACAATAAGAAAAATCCGTACAGAAATGATTAACAGAACCATCATGGAAGATGATCTGAATTTAGCTAAGAAAGAGAAGATATTATCTAGCTATCATCTTAAATCTAACCGCTGTTTGTACTATATAAATGAGTTTTTAATCCTGTACGCAAGATTTCATCCACAAGATCCGAATCAGGCTTTTGACTTAGAAAGTCTGCTGATGACATGGAATGTCATAGGTAATCACATTAACCTGAAAAACATTAACATCAATGACATTTTATATGCTTGTCGTTTAATGTTGGAGGAGGTTTTGCTTGTAGACGATGAACCAATAGGAATATGGCTCAAATATTCAAAGGACTATAAAGCCTTCTATACATACATTGGCAACTCTGACAAGAAGCAAAATCAAACTGGTTATGTTGAGCTTAAGAGCATTCATGAGATTGAAGATAAAATGCTCCAAAATGAGCCATTGAAGAAATGTGATTAATATGAGGAATTTGAAGTTATTAATATTTTTGATGAAAATAGACTTGATCTATTAATCTAAAAAATTTATATTAGACATCACTGATTAGCACAGGTCAGAAAAGAAAATATAAAATATTATGTGCATTTTAAAAATTCTCAAAAAAACTCAATTTTGAGATTTTTAAAAAATTAAAGCAAATCAAGCTGTTGTAAGTCTTTTTATACAACTTCGCATAATTTATATTATGTTAAATTCTATAATTATAACCAATAACCATCAGTAGTTACTCATGATTATTGGAATATGCTTGAATATGTTTTGAAATAAAGATCTGTAAATTTACTTAAGTGCTTCTACTTTTACTCTGCAGTATTTATTAGAAAAAGCAATTGCATAAGCATAGACGTGGTCGATTGAGCTGTCTTTTATATAGCTTTCAGCGTATTTCTTTTCTTTAATCTGTTCTAATGCTACTTTCTGAGCGTTTAGTAGTTCATCTGTACTTGTACAGGATTTAATTTCAATAACTACAGCTGTTTTGCCAGGATCATCTTTAAAAGCAAAATCCAGATATCCTAAACCTGCTTCTGCATTTGACCTGTAGTCTGAAATTACATCTTTGCAATTTACGAATATTCCTGAAAAAAAAGCTCTGATAGAAGTTCTCTGGATTTGATTTTGTGGCAAAGTCACTTGTTGATACATAAGTTAAGATAACTTCTGAAAGCAAGTCTTCAACTTTCTTTTCATCTCCTTTTAATAAGAATTTTGCAATGTTAACTGCTTTAAAATCAGGTCCTTCTTTTACCATGTCATTAAAACATTCTGTAATATTAGAGTTAAAACACTCTAATATTTCCTTATTTGGTATCTTTGCAAGATAGTTATTCTTTGAAGGATTGTCTACTGCTGTTAAATATCCTGTATGCAGTAATAATGAGAAGAAATCGTCAGGATCATGAAGCTTTAAATCGTCATAATTCATAGAATCATTGATTTTTACTTCAATACTCTTTCCATCCACTAAATCCTGAAGACTCTCTCTAATGCTCTTGTTTAGGTAACCTAAATATTCCTGTAAAATCTTAGAAGATGACGTTGCATTCCAATAGTTTCCTGGCTTTATATCAGATTCTGTTCCATTTAATTTATGCTCATAGTTTTCTGCAACGAAGTTGATAAAATCCCATGGACAGAACATCTCTTCATTATAGAATCTGTATCCATCATAGTTTTCTTTGACCATCCCCTCATAGTCACTTAGGTTATAGTCTTCTAAGACTTTTTTTGTCTCTTCTTTGTTGAATCCTATGATTGATGTAAATTTAGTCTGTGTATTCAGAACTGTATTTACAACAACATTGTTGACACCTGTAAAAATTGAGTTTTTAGCTACTTTTAAACAGCCTGTCATTACAACTTTCAAAATTGGAGCTGTGTCTTCGTTGGTATTTTTAGGTGTGCTTTTTAGTACTCCTAAAAAAGAACTGATAAGTTCTACCATCTCTTTATGGTATTTACCTGCAGCTGCTTTTGCTAATGGCACATCATATTCATCTATTAACAGAATTACTTGTCTTTTAAAATGTTTATATAAACAAGAACTCAGAAAACTTAATGCTGAAGTAAGGTTATTTTGGTTAAACGGATCTTTTAGGTAGGCATCACTACACAGATTTTTTAAGTCTAATTTATCATCTTCTGAGAGAACTTCGCTTTTTTGAAGAAAACTGAAGGTTCTTGCAAGTTCTTTTACAAGATTAATAAGACCACCTTTAGCAATATCATAATTGATACCTTTAATGTCTTTTAATGAAATAAAAATAACGGGAAATTGTCCCATGTACTTATCTACAAACGCTTTATCTTTCATGATTTCTTTATCTGTAAAGCGTTTTTGCTGAAAAGTAGTATCTGAAGGATTTAGATAGTTTAAGCGAAAGAAATCGGCAAACATGTCCATAAGTAAGGTTTTGCCAAATCTGCGTGGTCTTGTAAATAAAAGAACCGAACTTCCATCCTCAGCAAAAACAGATCTCAGATATAAAGTTTTATCAACATAGTATTTATTTTTGGTAATGATTTCTGAATAGGTATCACCACCTACTGGTAACAACTTGTATTTCTGGGTATCTGTCATTTCTATCTCTTTGTTTGAATTGGTTATATATAACCAAATTGACCGTCTTCATAACTTCTACGATCAATCATATATTATCTTTTTAATGTTATCTTCTTGCAGTTTCAAATAATAAAAAAGCAGAACCTCTTTTAAGAGATCCTGCCCTTTTCAATATTTATCAATCAAAATTGCTTGATATTAGAATGCTGGTACAACTGCACCCTTGTATTTGTCAAGGATGAATTTCTTAACCTCAGTTGTCTTCAAAGCTTTTACTAATGCCTGAACACCTTCTGATTTAGCAGTCTTTGAATTAGCAACAACAATATTTACATATGGAGAATCTGACTTTTCAATAAATAAAGCATCTTTTAATGGATTCAAACCGGCATCGATTGCGTAGTTGGTATTGATGATTGAAATATCGGTATCATCTAAAGAACGTGGTAGCTGAGGTGCTTCTAATTCTTTGAAGTTTAAGTTCTTCTTGTTCTCTTTAATATCTAAAGGAGTTGAAGTTACACTCTTTGGATCCTCAAGAGTAATTAAACCTGCTGACTGTAAAAGTAATAAAGCACGACCACCATTGGTTGGATCATTAGGGATTGCAACTGTTGCCTTATCTTTTAGATCCTTTAGGTCTTTGATCTTTCTTGAGTAAACGCCCATTGGTTCAATATGAATACCACCAACGTTTACTAAGTCTGAACCACGCTCCTTAACGAAAGACTCTAAGTATGGGAGATGTTGGAAGAAATTACAATCTAGCTGTCCATCTGCAACTGCTAAATTTGGCTGAACATAATCATTGAATTCTGTAATTTTTAGATCAAAACCTTCTTTTGCAAGAATTGGCTTTACAACTTCAAGGATCTCTACATGTGGAACTGGAGTAGCGCCAATAGTAATGGTTTCGTTTGCCTGAGCTGTGAATGATACTGATGCTGCTGTTAATGCAGCAAAACCTAAAAGTGACTTAATCTTATTCATTATATTATTCTCCGTAAAATGATTCTTACCAAATTTGTTTCGTTAGTAATAATATGCCCCTATTACTTTTGAAGATCAACAAGTTAATAATACTATTTTTGAATTAACGCTTATAGCTAACGGCTATAATTACAATAAAAAGGAGAGCTACAACTAGTTCTCCTTTCTGAATTTTTGACATTAAAAATACTATCTATGATCGACTTTCTTGGTTAGGTAATCACCTACAAGTTGCGTTAACTGCACCATCAGAATTAAGATAATAACAGTTAGAACCATAATAGATACTTGGAATCTTTGATAACCGTAGCGAATTGCAATGTCACCTAAACCGCCACCACCGATGGTGCCAGCCATTGCTGAACAGCCAATGATTACAATCACAGTTAAAGTAAAATTCTGAATAAGCTCAGGCAGAGCCTCTGGTAATAATACTTTTCTGATGATTCTAAATGGACTAGCTCCCATTGATTGTGCAGCTTCAATAAGACCATAAGATACTGTTCTTAATGAGGTTTCAACTAGTCTTCCTAAAAAAGGAATAGTCGAAATTGTTAAAGGCACAATTGCAGCAGTTGTACCAATACTTGTTCCTACAAAGAACTTGGTAATAGGAATAATTGCCACCATTAATATAATAAATGGAATTGATCTTAGGGCATTAACAATTGAACCTAACACAGAGTAAAACACTGGTGAATACCAGAAATAACCTTTGGAGGTTACAAGTAAAATTACTCCTAAAGGTACACCAACAATGATTGAGATTGCTGTTGCTAAAAACACCATGTAGAAAGTATCGATAGTACCATCAAACAAAAGTACTGAAATTTTTGCAGCGTAGGATGAAAGACCTAGGGAAGTTAAAAACTCTACCATTTATTTTGCCTCCTTTAGCTGATAGCCTAAAAGCTTAACTCTATATACCCTGTTTTCCAGCTCAGCTTTTGCTTTTTCAATGATGTCTTCACTGCCTTCTATAGCAATAATTAGAACACCTAGAGGTTCATTTTGAATATGATTGATTTGACCTGCCATAATACCAATCTTAACACCAAGTTTTTCAGCAACATCAACGATCACAGGATCTTCAGCTTTATCTCCTAAGAACAAAACTTCAAACCAAGCTTTAGAACCTTCTTTATAAGTATTATTAAGCTTTGTATATTCTAATAGGTCATTCAGATCCTTTCTTACTACGGCACTTACTAATCTCTTTGTTAATTCCTTTTGAGGATTTGCAAAAACGTCAATAGTTTTGCCTATTTCACTTATTAAACCACCGTCAATAACGGCCACCCTGTCACAACACTCTTTAATTACTTCTAACTGATGAGTAATAATTACGATGGTAAGATTGAGCTTCTTTTTAAGATCTTGAAGTAACTTCAGGATTGAGCTTGTTGTCTTCGGATCTAAGGCTGAAGTTGCCTCATCACACAGCAAGATCTTTGGATTTGTTGCTAAAGCTCTTGCAATACCCACTCTCTGTTTCTGACCTCCAGAGAGCTGAGCAGGATAAACATCAGCTTTATCTGCAAGACCAACCATTTCAAGCAATTCTTTAACCTTAGCTTTTATGGTCGTTTTATCGTTTTGTGGATTTAACTCAAGAGGGAAAGCTACGTTTTGAGCTACAGTCATAGATGACAACAGGTTAAATTGCTGGAAGATCATTCCAATCGATTGTCTTACTTTTCTTAACTGTACTTCTTTGTAATCTGTGATGTTTTCACCATCAATAATTACCCTGCCCTCGGTTGGAGTTTCAAGCATATTGATGATTCTAATAAGTGTTGATTTACCTGCACCAGAAAGACCAATCACACCAAAGATTTCACCTTTGTTAATAGTCAGATTGATACCTTTTAATGCATGCAAACTATGATTTTTATCTAGCTGATAAACTTTGTGTATATTCTCTAATTTTATCATTTTGACTAATCCTAGTATGGACTTTATATGTCATATCTCATTGGAGTAGAGAGTGATTTATAATTTTTTTACTTTATTAATAATATTCTTGTGTAATATTAAATTGTAACATTGTATTTATAACTTTTTATAGAATCCTATTCTTTAAGTAGAATAAAATAACATTTAAGATATTTTATAAAATACATTTTTTTATTTGTTATTTTATATCAAAAAAAAATGGAGTAAAAAATGGCTAAAAAAGGTGTTCAACTACTACCTCCCGTCATTTCGGAACAACAAATGATAGATATTTATAAAATACTTGCTAAGGTTAATTTAACAAATTGGAACTATGAAAAGTGATTTTTCACATTCCATTGTAGCTTCTCCTCTCGTCAGCATTTTTTCTCTTAATGAATCTGTACAATCAACCAAGATTGAAGGAACACAAGTTACATTTTTAGAAATGATAGAACCTTCTAACAGGAAAGGTTGGGATCAACAAGAAGTTTTAAATTACAAAAAAGCGTTAGATCTTGGAGTTGATTTAATTAAAGGAGGAATGCCTTTTAGTACTAGATTGATACAAAAATTACATAAAGTTTTGATGACGAATGCCCGAGGGACTAGCTCTGCTGGCGGAGAATACCGCAAAATTCAAAATGTTATTGGTCCAGATAGTAATATAGAACACGCAATTTATATTCCAGTGTCTGCTGCAGAAATACCTCAGTATATGGAAAATTTAGAATACTTCATGAATGGAGAGGTTCATTCATCATTCAAAAAATACAATGGTTCTGAAGGTGTAGTTCTTGATGAAAAAATAGAACCATTGATAAAAATGGCTATTATGCACGCTCAATTTGAGTCAATACACCCTTTTGGGGATGGTAATGGAAGGTTAGGTCGTATCCTTATTGCATTAATGGCAATGAGTTACGATCTTGTAGATTTTCCCGTTTTTCTTGTTAGTGAAGAATTAGCAAAAGAAAGAGCCAGGTATTATGCTTTATTAAATGGAATAAGAGGAGATAATCCTGATTGGTACCTGTGGATAAAATTTTTTCTTGAATGTTGCGAACGTATGACGTCAAAACTAATAGAGAAGATGAAAAACGCTGAGCAATTAGCTAAAGAATGTCTTTCAAAATGTCGATTAGACACTGAAAAAAAAGTATGGATGTACACTTTTCAAAAACCCTATTGCAAAGTTTCAGATTTCGACTCATCTATCGGTTCAACAATTACAGTTCGTAAAGCGCTGAATTCTTTGTCTGATAAAGGATTGTTATTCGTTGACAAAGAAGTTAAGAGAAATAGAATATACAGAAATTATGATTTGCTTAGAATATTGCAAAACTAAAAGTATATGCAAGTTTATGAATATCAAAACAGGCATTTCTATGATAATTGTATTTGTCTTTACGATTTGTAATATTTTATTAAAAGTTAAATTTCAAATTCTTAAGTAAAAAGCACAACAGAAACACTTTAAAATGAATTAGATGATTTATCACAAAAACTATATAATGTTTTGTACAAAGTTGAATTGTCTGATTCATGTTTAGGCTCAGTTAGCCTTATATAAATTAAGTTCAGAAGGAAATCTAATGGCTTTTGGAATCTTTTCTAAAAACAAAAATTATCAGCAAAATGATGACTCTGGTAAGGTAGCATCTCTATTTAAGAAGATCCGTCTTAATGTTAACCAGACATCTGGCAAAACAATCAATAGAGATTTCAATTCTGAACCAAGCTTTGGTCAAGTAAATCAGAATTTTTCATCAATTGATCCTGCTCAACAAAATGCTAATCATAACGTAAATTCTCAAGAACAATTTGCCAGTGCTTTTTCAGACCCAGGCTTTACTAATATTGTTCCTCCACAGAATATACAGCCTCAACAAGAACTACAGTCATCTTTATATGATAATAAGCAAGTTCAAGATCTATCTCAACCTAAGACTCAAAGTCAGAAAGAAGAGACTATTTATGCGGTAGGACCATCAGAGAGAGAATTAAAAAAGCACGATTATTACACCTATAAAGCTAATGAAGCTTATTTAAATGAAGAAGGTCGTGACTCAGGTCATTTATACATTGCTCCAGGTGAACCTTTAAGGCCAAGAAAAACAAAGAAGGAAGTTAAAAAAGAAGAAAAAACACCTGTTCAGACAGACTTGTTCTCTAATAACACTATGGTACAAGGTGACTTATCTGCTCATATGTCAGCTGATGCTCTGGAGAATTCACAGAACTCTGTGTCTGTGAAAAATAATAAGGCTGATGAAAACAATAATATTCATGTAAATTCACCTACAGAGACAAATACATCTGTAGAAAATAATCTTTCATCTCAGAATTTTGCTGAGCCTTCTTTTGAGAATACTAATACTCAAAATAATCTTGCTGATAACAATCTGAATCAGCAAGCTGCATTTGCAAATAATCAATCACAAAATATTGATAGCAACACAGCACAATCAAGCATTTTTGCCAATGTAAAGAACACTAACCTAAACTTTGATCCACAGATAGCTCAAAGCCAAGAGTCTGGTTTTAATCAGAATGTTCAGACACAGCCAAATATGCAAAATCAGCAGCGAGTACAAAATCAAAGTGTACCTGTTGACAATCAGACTAAAGTTAACAATGAAATATCTGCTTTTGTTTATGTTCTAGTCTTTATAAGACAGCTTGTAGCATCATTCTTTAACTTTACAAATTTAGGAGCCTTGTTCCCTAAACAATCCTTATCAATTTTAGGACCATCAGCTCCTGCTTTTATGCCACTACCTTATTTTGTAATTGGCTTTGTTACATGTTTACTTGCTATGTTTATGCAATCAGTTTGTCAGAGCGGTTCATTTTGTGCTGCAGTTGCCGCGCTGTTCTTCTTTGCTTTAACTGGTTCAGGAGCTTTCAGAGGAATAGGACATTTATGTACAGCCATTTCCTTAAGAAAGCTAGATACCTATGGCAAAATTTTAGTTACCCTGTTTGTAATTAGCTTATTTGCAAGATCAATTCAGTATTACACCAAGTATATGGAAATTGATTTCTATTTCTGCTTAGGTTTTGCTGTCGTCTTTATGATAAGTTCCTTTACAGCTACAACTTTAAACTTTGGATCATCAGATGATCCTGTAAGCTCATTTGGAACCTTAGGCTTAAAAGGTTTGATTGCAGATGCTGTTATCTGTTTAGCAATTACTTTTGTAGTTCTTGATTGGCAGATAGCTCTGACCATGTTAGGAATTTGTTTACTCTCAAGAGTACTTATCGGTCAATTTATGTTAGTTAAAGGAATAAAAGCAAGCACAGATATGGTATGTGCTTTGCAGCTTATCACTGCAATTTTGTTAATGCTGGAGATTATCTTTACTAATGGATATTTCACCTTTGTAAATCCTGTTTTATTAGGACAGTAAGCAAGATATTCAGTTCAATTTCCATTTAACAATTTGTAATACAATAAAGCTCTTTTCTCACACTCATGAAACTTGTAAGAAAAGAGCTGGTTTACTTACTGTTCAAATGGCTTATCGATTATCTTTTCAAGCTTATAAGTGCTGAATTTCACATTTGGCTCTTTAATCTCACCTAGCTTTAAACCGTATAGATTTTCAAAATTAGCTGATGTGATTGAAGCAAAATTATCCTCACTAATACCTTTAAAATCAGCTATAAACTTTAAGGTATATCTTACAAAAGCAGGTTCATTCTCAACACCTCTTACAGGAATTGGTGCTAGATATGGGCAGTCAGTTTCTACCATCATTCTGTCAACTGGCACATATTTAATAACATCTCTTACATTATCTGAACCTTTAAAGGTTGATATACCTGTAAATGAAATGTAAAAGCCCATATCAAGGCAGGCTCTTGCCATCTCAATAGTATCTGTAAAGCAATGGATCACGCCTCCAACATCACGGGCATTTTCAGCTTTCATAATGTCCAGTGTATCCTTTTTAGCCTCTCTTGCATGAATTACTAAAGGCTTGTGAACTGTATGAGCAATGTTAATTTGTCTAGCAAAAGATGGTATCTGAATTTCCCTAGTTTCAGGAGCATAGTGATAATCAAGGCCAGTCTCACCTACAGCAATAACCCTAGGTGAGCTTTCAAGATTTTTAATTAATTCATCATCTTTCCAATCAGGATCATCCTCAAGATTTAATGGATGAATACCTAAGGCTAAATAGATATTGTCATAATTCTTTGCAATTTCGCAGTTTTTAGCGAATTCTTTAGTTGTACAAGATACATTTAAAAAATGTGTTACACCGACATGATTTGCTCTTGCAATTATTTGTTCAATTTTGTCACCTGCCTTGCCTTCTAAAGATAAGCTTGAAAGATGGCAGTGAGAATCGACTAAATACGTCATGACTTTTCCTTTTATATTCTTTTCTTACAAATTGGTGCTATTTTACATTCATTACAAAGTGGAGCGCGAGCTTTACAAACATATCTTCCATGAAGTAACAAAAGATGGTGAGCTTGAAGAAGATACTTTTCGTCAATTAAAGGTACAATCCTATCTTCAACTTCTTTAACAGTTTTACCTAAACAAAAGCCGGTTCGGTTGCAGACTCTAAAGATATGTGTATCAACAGCAACTGTAGGCTGATTAAAGGCAACATTTAAAACTACTTTAGATGTTTTTGAGCCTACTCCTGGTAACTTAATAAGTTCATCATATGTAGATGGAACTTCTCCATTAAATTCATCGCAAAGCATCTTTGATAACTTTACAAGATAAGATGCTTTAGCTTTCCAAAGGCCAATGGTTCTTATTACATTACCCACTGCAGCTTCAGGTAGTTCACTCATTTTAAAAGGTGTAGGTGCAAGTTTGAATAACTCTGGCGTGATCTTATTTACAGACTCATCTGTAGCCTGAGCTGAAAGCACCACAGCACACAAAAGCTCAAATGTATTATGAAATTTAAGCTCTGATTTAGGATTTGGAAAACACATTGACAAAATGTTCAGCATGTTTTCTCTTTGTTCTTGATTGAGTAATGAGTTTTTAGTTGCCATAAATTGAATCACACGTAGCATTTATTGATGATATTTTACATGCTGTATGCTGTCTGTAAATCGAAAGATCAAACTATGGCAAGCAAAACACTCAAATGTAAAATGGTAATTCCTAGTTTGAAAATATGAGATCTGCATTTGACCTTTAGTTTTTGCAAATAAAATTTTTAAAAATAGCCTTTCTTTAGTAAAATACTTAAGTAAACTTAAAATTTTTCTCAATATCTTTAGACTTTATAAAAAAAGATTTAAAATTCAGCGTGTAAGATATTTTATTCAAGTTAACTTAAGTGACATGTCTTGCTCAGTTGCCCTACAAGAGCAAACTAAAAAAAAATCCATTTTATTAGCTTATTTGAACATTACCTTCAAGGTAGTGTTTATGTGTTTATTTTGATGTAATACGTTTTTGGATACACGTAATATCTATGGTTCACTATTTATTTTTATTCTTCGGTGCTGCAATCGTTAATAACTTTGTATTAGTCCGTTTTTTAGGTCTATGCCCTTTCCTTGGTGTATCAAATAAGATCTCGGCTGCAACCGGAATGGGGCTTGCAACTTCATTTGTTTTGCTTATTACCTCGATTGCCTGTTACCTAGTTAATACCTATATATTAACTTTGTACTCTTTAGAGTCGTTAGAGCTGATCATCGATATTGTGATTATTGCGATAACTGTACAGCTTGCAGAAATTGTGATCCGTTTTGTATCCGTAGATTTATACAATTCTTTAGGTATCTACTTACCTTTAATTACCACTAACTGTATTGTTTTAGGTTTGGTTCTTTTACAAGGTTCTTTGTCATTTAACTTTGCTGAGTCAGTAGCATTCACCGTAGGTGCTGGCTTTGGTTTTACGCTTGTATTAGTTCTATTTGCAGCAATAAGAGAAAGACTTGCAATTTCAGATGTACCAGAACCATTTAAGAATACTGCAATTGCCTTAGTTACAGCTGGATTGCTGTCAATGGCATTTATGGGCTTTGCAGGTTTTGCAGGAAGTGCCGCATGATAAATTTTGAATTCATTATTGGATTAGCTTTAATTTTAGCCGTTGTAGGTATTTTATTATCTATTCTGTCTTCATTTACAGAATCAAAAAGTGGCAATAGCAGTGAAAAGCGTATTGAAAAATTATTGCCAGGCATTAATTGTGGTCAGTGCGGATATCCAGGCTGTCAAGCTTATGCTAAAGCTCTAGCTGATGGCAAGGCCCAGGCTAATTTATGTAAACCAGCAGGAGCTGATGTTGCAAAACAAATTGCTTCAATGCTTGGTATTAACTCAGGTGATGTTGAAGATTATGAAGAGCAGCTTTTCTCACCAAGACAGGTTGCCTATATTCATGAATCACAGTGCACAGGTTGTGGTAAATGTAAGAGAAAATGTCCTGTTGATGCTATCTCTGGTTTATTAAAACAACCTCATGCAGTCGATCCTGAAGAGTGCATCGGCTGTGATGAGTGTATTAACAACTGTCCAGAAAAGTGTATTGAAAAAATAAGACTTGAACGCAATTTATCTCATTTCAACTGGAATATACACTCTGTTCAAATTAAGAGTGGGAGCTAATAATGTCATCTAAACAATTACAAAAAATTGCTCAGGCAAAAATTTGGAAGTTCTTTGGTGGCATTAAACCAAAAGAGCTCAAAGACACCGAAAACTGCAGAATTGAAGAGTTAAAGTTACCATCACTTATTTGTTTACCAATTGAAAAACATCTAGGTAAAGATGGTGAGATCTTGGTAAACGTGGGCGATCATGTTAAAAAAGGGCAACCTTTAACAGCTACAACCGGCAGATTAGTACCTTGCCATGCATCTACATCAGGAACTATTACCGCTATTTCAAAAGAGCTTTTACCACATCCTAGTGGCTATACAGGTCTTTGCATTACCATTAAACCAGATGGTCTAGATGAAGAAGTCGATCTTGCACCTCTTCCTAATTGGGAGAGCATGAACAGTAAAGAACTTTTAGCCAGAATGCATAATTTTGGAGTAGAAGGTTTAGGTGGTGCTCAATTCCAGACAGACATTAAATTAAAATCAGCATTAGATGAGTCTATCTCTGGCTGTAATGTCCTAATAATCAACGGTTGCGAGTGTGAACCTGCAATTACCTGTGATGACAGAATCATGCAGGAGCGAGCAAGTGAGATTGCATTAGGCATCAAGATCTTTAACAAGATTTTAAATCCAAAGATAACCTTAGTTGCAATTGAGAATAACAAGCCAAAAGCAATTTCTGCTATGGAACAGGCTTGCGCGCAAGTTGCAACAGTAAGAGTGATCCCTACTGTATATCCGTCAGGTTCAGCCCGTAATCTTATCAAGATCCTAACAGGTATCGAGGTACCTTATAACGCTCACACCTCAGAATGTGGCATTGTAGTAGATAACGTAGGTACCGTTTTAGCTGTGAAGGAAGCTATTGTGGACGGTCGTCCTTTAACCTCAAGAGTTGTTACAGTTACAGGTAATTCTTTAAAGAAAAAAGGAAATGTAAGAGTTCGCTTAGGTACATCTGTAAGATTTGTATTAAGTAACTATGAGTTAAATCCTGAGTTCCACCAAAGAATTATCTTAGGTGGACCTATGATGGGATTTACTCTACCTTCAATTGATGTACCTATTACCAAGTCTGTTAACTGCATCATGGCTCCAGGCTTAAATGAGATCCCAAGAATTAAAGAGCCATCTAACTGCATTCGTTGTGGTCGTTGCGCTAGAGTTTGCCCTAGCCGTTTAGTACCATATCAAATGTATAACCAATCTAAGGCTCATAATCATGCTGCAGCGCAGATGTGCGGAATTAAGGATTGTACACTATGTGGCTGCTGTACCTATGTTTGCCCTTCATATATTCCACTTACAGCTCAATTTAGATATGAAAAAGCTGTAGAAAAGCATATTTATGATGCAGAGATTAGAAACGAAAGAGCTAAACAGAGAATGGAAACTCGTAACGTTCGTTTAGCTGAAGAAGAAAAGGCTCGTGCTAAGAAGAAAGCTGAAGCATTAGCAAGAATACAAGCTCAAAAAGAGGCTGAAAAGAACATGTCTCCTGAAGAGTTAGCTGCTGCTCGCCAAAAAGCAATTGAAGAAGCTAAAGCCAAGGCTCGTGAGAGAAAAGCTGCTTTAATGGCTGCTAAAGATTCTACCGCTACAGCACCAAATGTAATAGCAGAGGACTCAAAAGAAGCCCTAACTGTAAAGAGAATAAAAGATGTTGAAAGAAAAGCAATGATGGTAGCAAAGCATCAAGGCCATATTGAAACATCAATTCTGCCTAAAAAGGATGATGTAGAAACTAAAGTTGCTAAGGCACAAGCTGAAGTTGTTGATGTTCTGCCATATGCACTAAGAACTCAGGCAGGTGTAAGAGATAATGTTTTGAATATTAAAGCTAATCATGAGCCTGTAATTGAAAATGAGAATCATCCATTAGTTGGCTTAGAGCCTGACGATAGTCTGCAAAACCCAGCTCAAAAGAAGGTAATTGCTCAGGTATTACTTTCTCATCAGGAGCAGAAGGTTGAGAACAATACATTGCCACAGGCGTTAAAGAAAAAGACATTGAGAGCTAAAAGGTAAAAAATGAATACTAATTTTAATGGAGTTTCAAGACAGAACTTAGGAATTGAAACAGCTCCACATCTTAAAGCACCATTGACCACTAAGATGATCATGGGAATAGTCTCATTATGTCTATTACCAGCGTTTTTAGTTCAGATCTTCTTTTTTGGCTTTGGTAATTTCTTTCAGTTCATAAACTGTTTGATTACAGCCATCGTCTGTGAAGTTGTGATTGCTATCTTAAGACACAGATCAGTTTTACATTCACTATCTGATCTGTCTTATGTTGTTACAGCAGCTTTATTAGGTATGACCTTACCTCCTCTTCTACCTTGCTATTACGCAATTGTTGCAACTGTGTTTGCAATTATTGTGGTTAAAGCTGTATTCGGAGGTCTTGGCAATAATATCTTTAACCCAGCCATGGCTGGTTTTGTCTTTATCGTAATTTCAAGCCCATCTGTTGTAGGTTTATCATGGGTTGCCCCTGCTCCATTTGCTTTTTCTGTTGCATCATTAGAGAAAACCGTAGCTGTTATTTACGATAAGAAAAGCGCTAATGCTTTAAAGAAAGAAATTGATGCTTTAAACATTACGTTATTAGATGAAAATACTGATGAAAGTACAATGTCAAATACAGATGAGGTTGTAGTTGATAAGTCATTAGCATCAACAGATACTGATGCTACTACTGGAGCTACTTTCCTAGAAGAGATAAAGTCGGCAAGAAAGAGCGGTACTTTATATAAGAAGACAAATGTAGATTTTCAGTCATCTGAGTATTTAGCTTATTTCTGTTTAGCTATTGCCTACCTTTTAGGTGGTCTTGCCCTGATTGCCTTTAAGATCATCTTAGTTAAGATGGTAGTAGTTTTCTTTGTAGCCATTGTTGCTTTCTCTTTACTGCTATCACATATCTTCCCAGGCTACATTCTGCCACCGCTAGACACCTTACTCTTTGGCGGTACCATGATGGCTGCATTCTTTATTATTACCGATCCTGTAACTAATGCAGGTACATCAAAGGGACGTATCTACTTCTCAATTTTAGTTGCTTTCTTAATTGTACTCTTAAGAGCATTTGGTTCTTACTCAGATGCTGTAGCATTTGCAGTAATGCTTTCAAATGCAGCTGCTCCTTTAATTGATGTCTTAACTCACAGAAGACCTTTTGGCTACAGATACAAAAAAGGAGGACTGCAATAATGAAAAACACTAACGTAGAGACTCTTTTAGGTACTAACGAAAAAGAGACAAAACGCATGAATAAAGGACTACGTTCTTTATTGTCAGGAGTGTCTTTAGCTATTGTAGGTTCATTATGCGTAGGGCTTGTTCTGTATGTTGAGAACACCACTAAAGATCAAATTGCTGAAAACCAAAAGAACAGTATTGATGCCCGTGTTTTAGCTTTATTACCTGATGAAGCTAAAGATAAAGGAAATCAGATCTCCTGTTATCAAATTAAAAAGAGTAAATACATTGGTTCTAACCAAAAGCTATTTGTTGCAAGCAGGGCTTCAGAAATCACAGGTTATGTAATGACCTATGAAACCTCAATGGGTTATTCAAATCCATTAGTGATGATTGCAGGTTTTGATAAAGATAAAAAAGTTTATAAAGCTGATATTCAGTTTTCATTAGAGACTCCTGGTCTAGGAGATAAAGTTGATAGAGCGCATGGTAATTTCCTAGATCAATTCTCAGGTTACGCTCTTGAAGATGCAAACTGGGATGTTAAGAAGCTAGGCGGTGACTTTGATTACATTACAGGTTCTACTGTAACCTCTCGTGCTACCGTAGTTGCTACCTCTATGGCTTTAAAAGAGCTTAACGAGCTCGATTTAAACAGATTTTCAAAATGCAGGACACAGAACTAAATGAGTGAAAACTTAAAGCCTGTAGAAGGCAAACTTGATATTAGTACAAAAGAAACAAAACTACCAAAAGAGAGTATTGTAAAAGTCTTCTTAAAAGGAATTTGGTCAAATAACCCAGGTCTTTGTCAGTTGCTGGGGTTATGCCCTCTGCTGGCTGTTACAACCTCTGCTGCTAGTGCCACAGGTCTTGCCTTTGCCACTTTACTGGTACTTTGTGTAAGTTCTTTTGTAATTTCTTTAATTAGAAAGCTAATTTTTAAAGAAGTTCGCATTCCAATTTATGTACTCTTAATTGCAACTTTAGTTACCGTAGTAAGGTTCTATACTCAGGCTTATTTTCAGGATCTTTACTCTCAGTTAGGTATCTATCTATCATTGATTGTAACTAACTGTATTATTATGGGTAGAGCTGAAGCTTATGCCGGCAAAAATGGTCCTATTTCCTCATTCTTTGATGCTTTAGGCTGTGGTATTGGTTTTTCTTTAGTATTGTTTGTGCTAGGTGCTTTACGTGAGATCTTAGGTTCAGGTACTTTATTTATGGGAGCATCTAATATCTTTGGAGAGTTTGGTAAGTCATTAGAGTGTACGGTAATGTCATCAGACTACACCTTAATGGTTGCAATCTTGCCACCTGGTGGTTTCTTTATTCTGGCATTCTTAATTGCACTTAAAAACTTCCAGTCTAACTTTAAGCGCAATAAGATTGAAAACAGCTATAAAATTAAGTCAATTCAAAACTAGTTGAAATCTCAATTAAAAAGGCGCTCAAGAATGAGCGCCTTTTTAATTACTTTTTCAGGCTATCTAAAAATTCCTCATAACCTTTCTTTCTTAATTTACATGAAGGGCACTCTCCACATCCATACCCCCAAGCATGTAACTTATCATGTTGTCCTTCATAGCAGGTATGAGTTTTTTCTACGATAAGTTTTACAAAATCCATACCACCTAATTCATAGCCTAGGTAAAAAGTCTGAGCTTTAGATTTGAACATTAAAGGTGTTTCAAACTTAAGATTTGATTCCATACCTAAATTTACAGCACGCTCTAAAGCTTTCATGGTGTTGTCTCGGCAATCAGGATACCCAGAATAATCTGCCTGTCCTACGCCAGTAATTACAGTATCTGCTTTAATGGTATAGGCATAACTTGCCGCATAGCACATAAAGATTAAGTTACGTCCTGGTACAAATGAGGTTGGTAAGTGATTTTCCTCATTCATAACATAGTCTTCATGATCTTTTGTTAAAGCTGAATCTGTAAGATCTTTAAAAGACAACATATCTACTACTCTGTCGCCTTCATACTTTTTATATAATTCCTTATCAAAAGCCTTTAAAGCTTCTAAAAACTCTAAACGGCATTTCATCTCAACATCATGTCGTTGACCATAGTTAAAACCAATGGTTGCAACCTTGTCATACTTTTTTAAAGCATAGTAAAGACAGGTAGAACTATCCTGTCCGCCTGAGAATACGACTAAAGCTTTACTCATAATTTACCTCACAAAAATCTAGTAAATTTTACTATATATGGTTCAAGTAATTAAGTAGAAAAGTAACCGGCAAAGGCATGTTTTTAGTAAAGATTTGTTTGCCGTTTAAGGCAAAATGGCTCAATATTTCCGATATAAAAAATTAAATTCTTTATAATTCAATAAATAAAATAATTGGCACAGCATTTGCTTTATGTAAAACATAAGAGCGAAAAGCTCAAAAATAAAATAAATTTGAGAGAAAAAAACTATCTATTATCTATTTGGAGAAACGCTATGTTCAATACATCAATTACTGGTATAAATGGTTCACAGAAATACTTAGATACCACTTCAAACAACATTGCTAACGCTAACTCATACGGTTTTAAGAAGTCACGTGCTGAATTTGCCGATCTTTACACTAATTCTGTTTTCACAAGTTCAAAAACAGCTACCGGTATGGGTACAAATACTACTACTGTAGCTCAGCAGTTCGTACAAGGCTCATTATCAGGTGATACTGGTAATAACCTTGATATGGCAATTAGCGGTAATGGTTTCTTTGTGTTAGCAAATGAAGCAAATGATACAGCAACAGCTAACAATGGCGACAGAACCTACACCAGAAACGGTGCCTTTGAATTAAATCCAAATGGATATGTTGTTACAGCTATGGGTGACTACTTGCAAGGTTACCCAGTAGATCAAGATGGTAATGTTACAAATCTTGATATTACATCTACAAAAGCAATTAGAATTCCTAGTGACACTGGTGCACCTCGTGCTTCATCAAAGATTGGAATCACCTTTAACTTACCTGCTGGCGCCGATTCAAAGGCAACCCAGGCTGCTCACGGTTACCAGAACTTTGATCATACTGACAGCTCAACATATACTAATGCTTCATCACAGACTGTTTATGATTCATTAGGTGGAGCTCATACTTTGACTTACTACTTCATCAAAGATCATACCAATGACGGTACACAGAACCACCCTGGTAAGGTAACTAATGACGGACACACCATTTGGAACGTATTAACTTATGTTGATGGTAACCCTGTTGACGTAGCAGGTGGTGTTGACTTAAAAGTTGATGCTAACAGCCCTTCTGCTGATGCAGGTAAGACCTTCAAAGGAATTCAGTTAGAGTTCGGAACTGACGGTAAGTTAATTAATAATGGTCAGAATCCAGGTGTAATCACATTCACTAATGCCGGTGGCGCAAATCCTCCTGAGAAAGGTCGTGACGCCTTCACTTTAGCACAGGCAATGGGAGGTGGTGTTGATGACTCTCAGTCAATCGTAGCAGATCTTAACTACACTCAGTACGGCAGCTCAAAGTTCTCTGTAGGAGGCATTACAAATGATGGTTACTCAACAGGTGTCCTAGAGAACGTACAGGTTAACGAAGACGGTGTCATGATCGCTTCATACACCAATGGCAGAACCTCAAAGATCTGTAAGGTTGCAATGGCAAACTTCACAAACCCTCAGGGTTTAATCAAAGTTGGTGATACTCAGTGGAAAGAGTCTGTAAACTCAGGCGAAGCCCAGGCATGCGAAGCTAATTCTGGTATGGCAGGTTCAATTAAAGGCGCTAACTTAGAGTTATCAAACGTTGAGTTAGCATCAGAATTAGTTGATCTGATTATTGCGCAGAGAACCTATCAGGCTAATGCTCAGGCTCTGCAGACTCAGAACACTGCAATGGATTCAATCATGAACATCCGTTAGTAGTTTAGGTAAAGATTTAATTTAAGTTTCTCTTTTAGATAGTTGTGCCTCATAGTTATGCTATGGGGCTTTTTTTTGGTTCTTCCGCAAATTTGTTGAAAGCACTGAAAAGAATATAACAATATTCATCAGTGCTTTTTAATTTAAGCAAAAGCCGGCTTGCCTCTGAAAGCATCCATAATTCTAAGGAAGAAGTAGTCAAAATCACGGAATCCAAAGGCTACACGTTTAATGACTTTGATTTTGTTATTGATTCCTTCTAAAACACTTGTACCAATATGGTATATGCCAGCGTTGGTAATACCATCCTTGTAGTTTTCATTTTGAGTTTCAGCAAACTTGGTGATTTTTTCTACATTTGATTCCGAAGCCAATTTGTACCATGTAGACCAAAGCTTCTCAGCTTCTTCTTTAGAAGTTGATTGGAATATCTCAGGAAGTAGCTCTTTAAGCTCATTAGCCTTGTTTAAGTCAGTGTAGAATTTTAGTATGTCATCAAGCTTTGTACGCCTATTATCAGGAAGTCTTGAATTACGTGTAAGGAGAAGAAATCTAGAGCCTTTAAGAAGTGAAGCAGCATCTTTATTACCATTTTCCTCGCATTGGTTAGAAAGCCTAATTCTGATGGCACTTATGACCATTCTTCCAAAGTTAGAAATCAAGTGAAATTGATCATACACAACCTTGGCATTAGGACAGTACTTTTCAACACATTTAGCAAAGCCTACATTTTGATCCATAGCGACTGCTTTTAATTGCTTACAGCCTTCAGTTCCGCACTTATTAAAGAAGTCACTGACTTGGGCTACAGACTTGCCATAGCCGACCCAGATAACTCTCCTAGTGCGTATATCAATCACTACGGTGGCGTAGATATGACCTCTACGTATTGAGAACTCATCTATAGCAAGGATAGATTCATCTCCAAGGTCAAAGTAGAGACTACTCTTTAGATAGTATTTATGAATGTCCTTGCAGTTATCCCACTTGAGTCCTGTTCTTTCTGATGTGTCTTTGATAGAGCCTGCTCTCTCTAGGTCTTCAATGACCTCCATCTCAAGCCTTCTAGATACTCTAAAGCCATTATCTGAAAGGAAATCTATCTTTTCAGTTCCTACTCGGTTGCAATGAGTACATCTAAGAGTACGGTAAACAACCTCAAGTATTACCTTTTTACAGAGAATACTAGAATCTCTCACAACTCTCTTTCGGTACTGATTCACTACCGTACAGCGAGCATGACAATGTGGACACTCAGGATAATCCTCTGGAGGTTCCAAATGAATGATGATTGAGCCACTTTGATCAAAGCCTATTTGAGTGATTCTAAAGCCAGAGTAGAAGTTTTCTGAAAAGAATTGTGATACGATATCAGTCATGGTCGTCTTCCTATGTTTTTATTTCCAATTACAATCATACGGAAAACGACCTTTTTTATTAAGATCTTAATGACAATTTTCACTACCTATTTTTAGGTAGCAACACTTTTGCGGAAGAACCATTTATTACTTCATTTAGAGCTTTATCTTTTCGATTTTCTTTTATTTTTCAATTAAAAGATCTATTATTACAGGTTAATATCATCTAACTAGACTAGATCAAGAGTCTTTATTTAAGGATTTGTATGTTTAAAGTGCTTTTCCTTTGCCATGGAAATATTTGTCGGTCACCTATGGCAGAATTTATCTTAAAAGAGTTAGTAAAGAAGCTTAAGCTTGAGGACGATTTTATTGTCTGCTCTGCTGCCACTTCACAAGAAGAAATCGGCAACGGTGTCTACCCTCCTGTTAAAGCTTTACTGCGTCAAAAAGGTATTGACTGCTCAGCTAAAAGAGCAAGACAAGTTACAGTACAGGATCTAAAAGTCTTTGACTACATAATTGCCATGGAACAGTTTAATCTTGATAATCTGTATGCGCTGTATCCTAAGACAGATAAGAGCAAGGTATATTTGCTTTTAGACTTTACAGATACTCCAAAAGATATTGATGATCCTTGGTATACAAGAGATTTTGAAAAAGCTTATTCTGAGATTTTAGTAGGTTGCAAAGCCCTGCTCTCAAGTCTTTACCATGATGGACTGATTACTCTTAATAAAGAGCAGAAAAAAGAACTCTCTGAGATTTAAAGCAGTTTGAAGAAAGATGCTAAGTACAAACTGCTTAAGAAAGTTCAGGCAACTGTAAAGCCTAATAAAGACAAGGTGCTTCTGATTTTTTCAGGAGCATTTTTTATGGTAACAGATGATAACTCTCGTCTTTCACGATAGTTCTGACGCATTGCATCGAAAGATTTACCATCAGTAAAGGCATTCTTAAATTTAAAGCTGTCTCTTCTTACATCGTAAACAGAGAATACAAGTCTTGAGATTAAATCAAGATCAAGAGTCTCTACATTGCCTAAGTCAACATTTTCAATTTCTGCCTTTGGCATTCTATATGGTTTTGGCTCTTCAAGATTTAAAGCTTTTGCCATTGAGTGAGCGAGCATTACATTTGCTCTTCTTTTTGATTCATAAGAGTAGCCTGCAATATGAGCAGTAGCACCATCAACCTTTGATAAAAGTGACTTTACCTTGATCTCAGGCTCACCTTCAAAGACATCAAGCCAAACTTTAAGATCAGCTCTCTCATCTAGAACTTTTGATAAAGCTTCATTATCAACTACATTGCCACGGGAAGCGTTAAAGAAGAAAGCTCCAGTCTTTAAAGATTTAAGCTCATTCTCACCTATCATGTACAAGGTCTTATCTGTACCTTCTTTAATTAAAGGTACATGTAAGGTCACGATGTCACAATTAAGACAATCTTTTAAAGTAGCATTGCATGTTGAGTCTCCATTTCTAAATCTTGGGGGATCACATTTAAAGATCTTAAGACCTAGAGCTTTAGCTTTATTCTCAACCTGGGTACCTACATGACCACAACCTACGATACCGATGCTCATACCATTAAAATCAAGAGAGTACCTTTGAGCCATTACAAGTAAAACAGAGAGAATATAATCACCAACACTCTCACAGTTAGAACCTTCAGCATTGGTGTAAGGAATGTGCAATGAATCTAAAAGCTTGGTATCAAAGTGATCCATACCAGCTGTGGCAGTACCTACAAACTTTAGCTTATGAGCTTTCTTTAGGAGTTCAGAGTTTACCTTAGTGATTGAGCGCGTAATTAGAACATCCACATCTTCAAGATCATCACAATTTATTTCACGACCTTTTTTTAAATGAACCTCTCCGTACTGAGAGAAAACTTCAACTGAGTTTGGTAAAGCTATATCGCAAAGAATTTTCATAGAACAAATTCACCAAAAATTTTAAAAATCAAAATATTAAGTCAATTATAAGCTATAATGAGGTCATATTTTAAAGGAGTAATCTTATGTCTTGCTCAATTACCATTGACTATCATAAACATTCAACTAAAGCTTTACTGTTAGGTTCAGGTGAACTTGGAAAAGAAGTAGCTATCGAACTCTTGCGTTACGGCATTGATGTAACAGCTTGCGACAGATACGATAATGCACCTGCAATGCAGGTAGCTCAGCATCGTGCAGTCATTGATATGCGTGATCCTAATGAACTTGAGAAACTGATTTTAAAAGTAAATCCAGACTACATTATTCCTGAAATTGAAGCTATTTCAACCGAGACCTTAGTAGCATTAGAAGAGCGTGGTTTTAACGTAGTACCATCAGCTAGAGCTGCTAACATCACCATGAACAGAGAAGCTATCAGAACCTTAGCTGCTGAAGAGCTGTCTCTACCTACATCTCCATACTTCTTTGCTTCAACTGTTGAAGAAGTAAAAGAAAACATCCATAAGATCGGTTTTCCATGCATTATGAAACCAATCATGAGTTCATCAGGTAAAGGTCAGAGCGTATTAAAGTCTGAAGCTGATATTGAAAACTCATTTAAAGAAGCAATTGAACATGGTCGTGGCGGTTTAGGTCGTGTGATTGTTGAAGGTTTCGTACAGTTTGACAGAGAAATTACATTGCTTACCGTAAACGCTGTTGATGGTATTCATTTCTGTGAGGCTGTAGGTCACCACCAGGTAAATGGTGATTACCATGAGTCATGGCAGCCTGAATCTCTATCAGAGGAAGTACTAATGGAAGCTAAGAGAATAGCTTCAGCTGTTGTTAGCGCTTTAGGTGGTTTTGGTATCTTTGGTGTTGAGTTATTTATCTGTGGTAATAAGGTTATCTTCTCAGAGTTATCACCTCGTCCTCATGACACCGGTATGGTAACTATGATTTCTCAGGATATGTCTGAGTTTGCTCTGCACGTAAGAGCTCTTTTAGGTCTGCCTATCGGTAAGATCACTTTCTATGGTCCATCAGCGTCAGCTGCATTATTAGCTGAAGGTACTGGTGATGACATTATTTACAAGGATTTAGACAAAGCTTTAGCTGTGGCCCCTTCTTCACAATTAAGAATATTTGGTAAACCAGATATTGATGGTGAAAGACGTATGGGTGTGTGCCTAGCACGTGGCAAGACAGTTGACGAAGCTGTAGAGAATGTTAAAAAGATGAGATCACAGATCTCTTTTGATATTGAATAATTGTATTTACAAAAGATCTCTTAGAACCAATTTCTAGAGATCTTTTATTTTTCTACAATGGCAAAAGAACAAAGACTCGATATTGATGGCCTCAAAGCCATTGCAATTTTAGCAGTAGTTTTCTATCACCTTTTTGACCTTTTAAAGTCAGCACATTTTACAGAATCAACTCTATTTGATGGTGGATTCTTAGGTGTAGATATCTTTTTTGTAATCTCAGGATTTCTCATTACCTCATCTGTCTTTTATAAGCTAAGTAATAATGACTTTTCATTATTGGCTTTCTATAAAAGACGATGCCTTAGAATTCTGCCACCATTACTTTTTGTTTGTATCTTTACCTTAATTATTGGTTACTTTCTGCTCTTTCCTGAAGTTTATAAAGAACTTAACATTGAAGTAGCCAATGCCCTGTTATTTATCGGTAACTTCAGATTTGCAAACTCTGGTGGTTACTTTGCTTTAGATTCATCTGATAAGTTACTCTTACATACTTGGTATTTAGCTGTAACTATTCAGTTCTATATTCTCTTTCCTCTAATTGTACTTTTATTAAAGAAAGTCTTTTCATTAAAGAGATTACCTTTAGCTGTAACTATTGTTTTTATCTTACTTACTGTTACATCAGTACTAGTTTCTCGTAATGGTAAAGGTTACCTTTTAACTCAATGCCGTATCTTTGAGTTATTCTTTGGCTCTGTATTATTCTTCTATAAAGATATTGTCTATAAGAGAGTATTCTCATTAAATACCTATTTACCTTTATTAGGTGAAGTACTAGGTATTGTTATTATCATTGTCTCTATCTTTACAGTAGAACTTCAAAATGGTATTTGGGCTGTAACTATCTCTCTACCTACTATGTTAGGTACTGCTCTTATTATCTTGTCTCACAATAAGAACTCTGTACTAAGACTTCCTCCTTTAACTCTATTAGGAAGATGTTCTTACTCTCTATATCTGTGGCACTGGCCTTTATTTGTCTTTGCTCTAAGATGTGGTTACACAGATACAGTATTAAGCTGCTCTATAGTGATCTTGGTTATTCTTATCTTTACAGCTTTATCTTACATCTTTACTGAGAAGAGAAAGCTTGACTATAAGGTAACTGTTACCCTCTTTTTACTTTGCTTTATATCTTACTGTTACTTTCACCACAATGAAGGGAATAACTATCTTAAAAACTACATGAGAACAGAGAGTAAAACAGATCTCTATAAGATTGATATTAAAGATCCTGACTACCTTCCATCTGTTAAACGATATAACGAAAGAAGCTATGTCACCCATTCAGGTTTCCAGAAGGAAACACCTCATATCTTTATGATTGGTGACAGTCATGCTGATCACTACCGCTATTATGTAAACAATATCAATAAGCTTCCTGTTTATTTCTATGTCTTACATGCTACTTTAGCTTATGGCCCAAACTTTAACAGCCTAAAAGACACTTTCTTTACAGATAAGACCATCAGAAAAGACTATTATGATGCTTATATTGATATTTTAAACAAGCTTCACAGTGGTGATAAGGTAATTCTCTCAAACCGCTGGGATGTACAGTACAACCTCTATATGAAAGAGTTCTCTTTAAAGGATACAACAGAGAACTACAAAGCTTTCTTAAAGTTCTTAATTGACGATCTTGCCTACGAGATTGATAAACGTAAAGATCTTAAATTCTATCTTGTATCAGAAGGCATCATCACCAGTAAAGCTTTAGTTAATTGCTTAAAGCTTGATCTTAAAGATTCATTCTTATCAAAGATCATTGATAAGAACAAATGCCACAACACACCTAACCGCTTAGGTGAAAAATTCACTTTTACCAATGATGCCTTAAAAGCCTTTGCTGACAGTCGTGAAAACGTCTTTTATATTGATAGAAACGTTCCTTTAGAGTTGGGTAATGGCTATTACAAGACCTATGACGATAATGGAGTGCCGTTGTTTGTAGATGACAATCACTACAGCGCTGAAGGTGGCATTATTGTGGGCAAATACATTTTCGATACTGTATCTAAAATAAATTAGATCTTTGCGAGGATTTTATTATGATGTCTTTAGCTAATTTTAAAAACATGGATCCATTCATTCTGTTATCAGCTGTAAATATGCAGTTACGTGATGAATACTCATCATTAGATGAACTGTGTGCTACTAATGATATTGATAAGAATAAGCTTACTGAAAAATTAAAAGTAGCAGGCTTTGAATACAATTCTGAACAGAATCAGTTTAGATAAGAGCTTAAAGATTTTTTGATTTTACAATTGAATAAATGTAGTCAGTTTTACAATGATAAACTACGATAGAAAGTTACTATTTTTACTTCCAGAGCCAGTAACCTCACCTGATGATAAATACCCAAATCTGTATTCATTATCTTATGTATTAACAGATTTGAACTTTAATATTATCGACAAAAACGAGCTTATTACCTGTAAAGGCTATGACTACAGACTACCAAGTCCAAGTTATCTTTTCACTCAGGGTATCGATCCTTACACTATTAAAAATGGGCTTAGCGTCGAAAAGTTTTTAGATGAGTCAGAAAAGATCTTACATAATCCCAATGTAACCATCTTTACTTGGTCTATTCGTAATTTAAAAATTCTAGAGAGTATGTGCCTAAGACAGTTTAGAGAACCAACTATCTTAGATAATGTTTATGCTCTTACAGATGTAAACAAAGTATTAAAACTCTCAGAGCTCTTTACTGAAGGCAAATGTCTTAATACCGATTCTCTTTTAAAATGTGCATTTAAATACGGCTTTAAAGAGAAGTTATCAATTTACGACAGATTAGGTCGATTGAGAGCTTTAATTCATATTGTAAAAGAGTTGAATCTTAAGCAAACAGCTCTTTTAAACTACATGTCAAGACCTCATGAGCAAAAGGCAGAACAAATCAGTAAAGCTATTGGACAAGGTAAATTCTTAGTTGACTACAACGTAAAAGAAAGAACTCTTGAAGTTTTAAAGCCACTGTCTCTCAATGGCAATGACATTGATGCACTGTACTTTGATGGTAATGAGGTAAGACGAAAGTACTACAGATTAGGTGATTTTGGAGTACTCTCACCTGCTACTGTCTTAACTCATGAACGCCAAGCTTTAGTTAATATACCATTAACGCAGATTATGAATTTATTAGCAAGCGCTAATCTTGAGTGTGTTAAATGGGATGAGGTTAAGAATTACTCAAAAGAGTTCTTTAAAGACTTTTCTCAAAAAGAGTATGAAGAGTATCAAAAGATCTTATTTAACAATAACAAAGAAGCTGTAGTAGCAGCTCCCCTTACCACTAGTAGCAATTACAGAAATATTGTCTTTTTATTCAGAGGCAATAACTACAAAGGAACACTCTTAGATAGTGAGCTTACAGCTTATTACAAGGTTTGTGCTTCTATGATAGAAAGACAATTACCTAACTATGCAACAGAACTTAAGTACTTGTCTAACTCTGTAAATGAGAACTCTGAAGAAGAGCTAAAACTCATCAGCAAGATTAAGAACTACCCTCTGGATCTTTAATAAAAATCACTGTCTACGATAATGGGAGCTTAAGCTCCCATCTTCAAAATCCTACAACACTTATCTAAGCTTTCTTAGCTGTTTTTCTTACCGTAGTCTTTTTAGCTGTAGACTTTCTGGTGGTCTTTTTAGCAGTTGTTTTCTTAGCTACAGCTTTTACAGGTTCTTGAACTTCCCACTTTTTGTCATCTTCATTATAGAAAGCGACAAATGAGGTTGGTTTACCCTCTTTATCTACAGACATAATGTACTGCTTTTTAGACTTACGGCTGAATCTAATCTCAGTTTCATTACCGTCATTGTCATAAGCTGGTGCATCAGCTAAATAATAGAACTTAGGTGAGAGCTTATTTCGGTGATTTAACAGCTCTATTACCTTAGGAGGACGTGTCTCACGTACCTTAGGAAAGTTGTGAGCAGCTAAGAACAGACCAGCTGCACCATCACGTAACACGTAATGTGAGCCTTCTGTCTTACATAATAAATCAGGCATATCTACAGGATCTTCTCGTGGAGGTGCGACCTGACCGTTCTTTAAGATCTTTCTGGTGTTGCCACATTCTTTATTGGTGCAGGCCATGTACTTACCAAAGCGACCTTCTTTTAGCACCATGGTATGACCACACTTCTCACAAGGGATCTCTGGTCCTTTTTCTATCTCAGAGTCAAACTTACCTGTCTCTAACAGATAACCGCCACAGTTTGGAGTTGAGCACAGATGGAGCTTATGAGTTTCGTCAATGATGTAAGTGTCCATCACAGAATGGCACTTGTTACAACGAGGACGAGAGCGTAAGATATTAGCCTCTTCCTCATCAGTCAGATTCTTAGAGTTTAAAGCGCCAATGTCTAAAGCTCTTAAATTTAAGGTCTTATGGCATCTGTCAGCTGTCTTTACGCTCTTATCATAATAGCCTAAACAGCTTAAGAACATACCTGTCTTACCAGACTGTACTGCCATATGGTATTTGCCACACTCAGGACAAGTAAACTCATTAATCTCTAAAGGTTTATTCTCTGGCATACCACCATCAGTTGCAGGCTTTGTGGCCTTTTCTAATTCAACTTCAAAAGATTTGTAGAAGTTGTCTAGGCTGTTTAACCAGTTCTTTTTACCTTCAGCGATTTCATCAAGATTGTTTTCCATTGATGCTGTAAAGTTCTTATCCATAAGATCTTTAAAGCTAAAACGTAATCTGTCAGTTACAATCTCGCCCATTCTTTCAGCATAGAAACGCCCATGGTTAATAGTTACATAACCTCGTTCCTGAATAGTTGAAATAATTGAAGCATATGTAGATGGTCTGCCGATACCATCTTTTTCTAACTCTTTAACCAAGCTTGCCTCTGAGAAACGAGCAGGTGGCTGTGTAAAGTGCTGAGATGGTAATAACTCTTCAACCTTAAGTGTTTCACCTTCTTTTAATTCAGGTAACAGTACTTCTTCGTTCTTGTTGAAATTGTAAACACGTTTAAAACCATCAAAGGTTACATGCTTACCTGATACCCTAAAGGTATAACCACCAGCATCAACTGAGACATTAGTGGTCTCATACTCTTGAGAAGTCATCTGAGAAGCTAAATATCTTGCTTTGATAAGATCAAATAATCTCTGACCATCTCTATCAATATGAGCTGGAAGAGGATCTAATGGATGTGAAGGACGAATAGCTTCGTGAGCTTCCTGAGCTGATTCTTTTGACTTATAGTAATTTGGCTTTTCAGGTACGTACTTATCACCAAAGTTTCTCTGGATAATGTCACGAGCTGCAGCGATGGCTTCAGCAGACAGATTAACACTGTCAGTACGCATATAGGTAATTAAGCCCTGCTCATATAAGTGCTGAGCTACAGTCATGGTTCTGCGTACTGAAAAACCTAATTTCTGATTGGCCACCTGCTGTAAGGTTGAGGTGGTAAATGGAGGCAGAGCTGACTGCTTACCTTTTTTAGTTTCAATCTTGGAGACAACAAATGGAACTGACTTTAGATAATCTAAGATTGAATTTGCTTCATCCTTATTGTGGATCTCAACTTTCTTGCCATTCTTAGAGGTTAAAGCTAACTTTAAGCTCTCCCCATCATGATTTAAGGTAATAGCATCAATATTCCAGTATTCTTCAGGAATAAATGCTTTGATCTCACGTTCTCTATCAACAATTAACTCAACTGCTACAGACTGTACACGACCTGCTGAAAGACCACGAGCTACTTTCTTCCATAATAGAGGTGAAACCATAAAGCCCACAACTCTGTCTAAGAATCTGCGTGTCTGCTGAGCGTTAACTAAATCCATGTTGATACGGCCAGGATTTTCAAAAGCTTTAGCAATTGCAGCTTTGGTAATTTCAGGATATTTAACTCTTAAATACTTGTCATCCTTGCCACCTAAGACTTCTCTTAAGTGCCATGCAATAGCTTCTCCCTCTCTATCCAAATCGGTTGCCAGATATACTTTGTCAGCATCTTTTGAGAGTTTTTTAAGTTCAGCTACAACCTTTTGTTTGTCAGGCATGATCGCATAGTTAGCTTTCCAATGATTATTTGGATCAATACCCATGTTCTTGACCAAAGTTTCTTCTTTAGTAAGCTTGACTTTTTTGCCATCGGCAGTTTCTGCCTTTGAGGATGAACCGTTAGCCAAATCTCTGATATGGCCAACACTAGCGCGAACTACATAATCATCGCCTAAGTAGCGATTGATGATAGTTGCCTTAGATGGAGACTCCACGATTACCAGCGATTTGCCCATTGTAAAATCCTTTTTCTCTTAAAAACGGCCTGTATCTTGTTCAATAATAGTATCCTGGACTTCGTTTTTAATTGCTTTTGTCCAAGTTTTAGCCATAAAAAACTTTTTAATGATATCTACAAATGACTTCTTTTCTTCATGTTCAATGCTAATCTTTATAACACAAACTTTTGTAAATTCTACTGTTTTTTGTAAATATGCATCAAAAGTGTCAATTTGGTCAACTAAACCACGCTCTTTAGCATCAGTTGCTAACCAGAACTCGCCAGTTGCAAACTGCTCAACATCCATATTTGGGCGATATTTTGCAACAATAGCTTTAAATCTGTCATGGATCATTACAAGTTCCTGACGGAATTTCTCTCGACCTTCCTCAGTATTCTCACCGAACATGGTAAGTGTACGCTTGTATTTACCAGCTGTTACCTGCTCATAATCAATATCGTGATTCTTTAACACTTTATTAAAGTTAGGAATTTGAGCTACAACACCGATTGAACCTACATAAGAGAATGGTGCGGCTACAATCTTGTTAGCAACGCATGACATTAAATAGCCACCTGAAGCTGCTACATTATCGACACAGACTGTAAGATGAATGCCTTTTTCTCTTACTCTTTCTAATTGAGAAGCAAGTAGACCATAGCCGTTTACAACTCCTCCTGGTGACTCAAGATTTAAAATTAACTCATCTTTATCTGTTGCCACATCAAGAACAGCGTTAATCTCTTTGATAAAGTCATCCTGAGAGCTTGCCTTAGGATCGCCATAGAACTCGATTACAAAGACTTTCTCTGGGCAGAACTTACCTTCTTTTTCTGCCTTCTCAATCTTTTCTTTTAAGGCTTTTTCATTTTTATTAGGTTCTTTTTTCTCGTCTTTTGCTTTTTGCTTTAAGAAAGCTTTCTTTTCTTTTTCAGTCTTTGAGCTATCAGCTTCAAAGATAGCATCCTCAAGCTCCTGTTTACGCTCTTTGAACTCTTTTTTAAGATCAGTGAACTTTAACTTATATTCGTTATCTTTTTTAGCTGATTTAAGACCTTTAACTGCCATTAAAAGAGTTATAAGACCAAAAAGAATTAAAGCTACTGTAACTACCAGCTTGCTTGAATATAGTGCTAAAGAATATAGAAATTCCATCATTATCCTTATCTAAAAATCTCTTTTGAGTAACTTAAAATGCCTAAACTATAAGTTGACTACTCTTTACTATCAATACTTAACAGTTAACCGTTTTGCTGACTGTTTTTATTTACATAGTCAGTGCCTTCTTTAGTTAACTTAATGCCATCATCAACCATCTCAATCAATCTTAATTTATAGAGATTGCCAATAGCTTTTTTAAACTTGCCTTTTGACATATGCAGGTAATCCTCAATATCCTGAGGATCTGACTTATCATTAAAAGCTAAGAAACCATTTGAGGTCTTTAAAATTCTCAATAAAAGACTTGCAGCATGCTCAATGCCTAAAAGACCAGGTTCCTGCAAAGATACATCTAATTTGCCATCTTCTCTAATCTTAATGATATAGCCATCTAGTCTCTTACCAATTCTAATTGGTGTCTTTACGTCGGACTTATATAAAAGACCATAAACAGAGTCATTTACCACCATTCTGTAGCCCAATGGTGTATGAGATACAGCAACGGCTGTTACTCTCTGACCTACTTTAAACTCTCCTTTATTAGAAGCGTCTCGAATATATGAGTTATAACGCTGTGTACCAAAAAGTCTGCCTTGTTCATCCATGGTAACCAAAATTAAAACAGACATACCTACTTCAAAAGCAGAACGCTGTTCTGATACAGGAACTACGAGTTCTTTTGGAATACCAAGATCCATGTATACAGTGCCACAATCAATTGAGGTAACAGTAAGACGACCTACCATTCCCACCTCAAGATATGGATGTCTTGCAGTAGCTAAAACACGACCACCATCCTTGTAAAGGAACACTCTTAACTTGTCACCTATTTTTAGATCTTTAGGTAATTGCTTATGTGGTACGAAAAGATCACCAAATGAACCAGCATCGACAAAAGCGCCCTGATCTGTGATATCAACGACCTTACGCTCAATCATATGACCTAAACAAAGATTATCTGACATGAAACTTTTCCCTACAAAGACTGCTAGTATGCTACAAGCTTTAGTGTTATAAGAATGTTAGCTCTAGGCTTTGACAAAACTACTTTAGACAATACTAAATGAATAAAGTTAAGCTCTGTCTTTAAACTTGTGTCCTTTAGTAAATGGTGACTTTTAAGTGATAATTCAATAAGAACATTCACACTTATGCTAAGTCACAACTAGGACAAAACAAAATATCTATATACAATATATGAAAAAAGCCACTCTCTTTGCAAGAATGGCTTTCATATATCTTACTTAGGTATCAAAAATTATTAGATACGCTGGAAATCGATGTGTAAGATACGCTCTGAAACTGGGTGACGCTGAATGTCAACAGGCTTAACCTTGATTGACTTGCCGTCTAAATTGATTTCTACTTCTTTGTAGAACTCATCCTTTAAAGAAGCAGTAATAACTTTCTTCTCATCTAAGGTAATTGATAAAGCGTCTTTGCCTTCACCGATGATGATAGCTGGAGTTTTGAACTCACGACGTAGGCGGCGGCTCGCACCTCTTCCTAAGTCAGTACGTGAAGTAGCATCTAAAGTAATTGCCATTTTCATGTTTCCTATAAAATATTAAAAGATAACTGTGTAATGCGACCATAAACACAGCGAGCGATAGTATACATGAATTTCTATAAAATTCAAGGCAAAATTTGGCTCTATCAGATATTTAAGCCAAATATTGAACTTTCTAAATGCAAAATTGCAGGTTTTCAGTTGAATAAAAGGCTCAACAAACAAAAAATCTCGCTAAAGTGGTTGAGTGATGATGTTTCTTTCTATATGATTTTCTACACATAAAGCAGTTTTATCTGTAATTGTGAAACATCACAATGTTATGCAATATAAGTTATTGTATCTTATTTAAGCTTTTTGGTTTCAAGCAAGTTATGCTTTAACCTCATAACACATGCTTTTGACAAAAGTTCATAGATTACAATTACATATTAAGAACACAAAGAGAATCATATGACCGATTATATCCGTCCTTCAAAAGATCAATCATTTATGGAAATTGCAGTGGCTGTTTCCATGCGTTCAACCTGTCTACGTCGTCGCTATGGCGCTGTCATTGTCTCTAAAGATGGACGAATTGTCTCTACAGGATATAACGGAGCTCCTAGACACAGAGCAAACTGTGTCGATTTAAAAGAATGCTTAAGAGAGAAGTGCCAGATTAAACCAGGTACTCACTATGAGCTATGTAGAGCAGTTCATGCTGAAGCTAATGCTATTATCAATGGTAATCCATTAGATATTGTAGGCGGTACTTTGTATCTGGCCGGTACAGATGTTGCGACTAACAGTAGAACCAAACAAATGCGCCCTTGCTCTATGTGCCAGAGACTAATTTTAAATGCTCAAATTGCCAAAGTTGTAATGAGAGATGTTGATGGAAATCTTGTGTACTCAGATCCTTTAACTTGGGAAGACGATTTACCTGAGAGAATTGCAAAAGAGTTAGGTCACTCCCTGTAATAAAACAGACCTTTACAACCCAAGCTAAAATTCAAGTCATCCTATCAGCCATATTAGTCACTTAATATGGCTTTTTACTTTTAAAATCTCCATTATTTTTGCTTTTACCCACACTTATGCACGATGCGTCTTTTTTAATGATATTTTTAAGAGCCGGAGGTCAAAACATTAAAAGTCTCTACAGCAACACCATTACTACCTGGTGCTTTGATCTGCCACTTACAGCTATTGCTGTATATTTAGGATGTTCTTTCAATGCAGCCTTTCATTTCCTTTATAGAAGAGAAGTTTTAGGTCTTATTCTTTTATATATAGGTTATAAGAATGAGCATTGGATTTCAGATCTCAAAAATAACTGTATTATGGCTAGTAAAAATACAACCATAGCGAATAATTAACTTGTTTGTATATTTTTATCCGGTAAATAAAAATACTAACAAAAAATAAATATACAGTATATTATATTTAACATCATATTGATTTTTCTAAAGTTATAATCTCCTTTATTGGATACTCATCAATTCTTGCATGGGTTACCTATAAATGGACAATGAGAACTTTTGGTTCTTCATTAAATTTTGACCAAATTATATGGGCTCTATGCAACTCAACAGAAGGATCTGATCCCAAAATCATACGATCGGCTTTAACTAATGCTACTTTCGGTATTTTTCTTTGCTTTTTGTGGTGTTTTCTTATTATTTGTTTTAATAATAAAGCACGTTCTATAAGATTAAAAAAGTTTATCAAGAAGTGCTGTAGCTTTTTTTCAATAGTATCTTCTTACCAATTAAAAGAGTGAGTGAATCGCTACAAAAACAAAAGTACTAAAACCAAGCTTGCACAGTAATATGTTTATCTTTATTAGCTGCCATTTCACTTCTATCTCTATTCAATGTATTAGATTAGTTGACAAAAACTATGAGATAACTGCATATTTTAACAGTCAGAAATCAGCTGATAATTTTGATTATATTAAGGATTATTACACTATTCCTAATATTAAGAATGTTCACTTTAAAGAGAAGAACAATGTCGTATTAGTAATGGGCGAGTCATTGGTGTCTAATTTCAATTTTACCGAAACGATGTCTAAAGAATTAGATAAGATTGAACGAAAAGGAGAATCTGTCTCTAAATTTGTTAATGCTACAGGCTCAAGCTGGACAATTGGAGCTCTTACAGGTTGGCATTTTGGATTGCCTTTAAAAATTCCTGTTAAATACGAAAACTCTTTTGTTCCCATTGGAAATTTACATAATACATACGACTCAAAGAGAGTTTTTTTGCCTAACGCTAAACCAATATTTGAAATTCTAAAAGCTAATGGATATAAAACTGTTTTATTTTTAGGTTCTGACAGTAATTTTTCAGGAATGAAAAATTGTTTTCAATGCATGGCCATTTTGAAATATTATGTAAAAATTACTGGCAACAAAAAGGATGGAATATTAATAAATATCAAGGCATTGGTTGGGGATTCTCTGATTCCTTCATTTTTGCAAGAGCAAAAGAAAAATACTTAGAACTTCAAAATGATGGTATTCCATTCGTCTTAATTGTTGAAACTATTGATACCAATGGTCCTGATGGATATTGCCCAAAAGATAAAATTTAATTTAATGATATTAGAGATGCGTTTCTTGAGACTGATAGACAAATATCTAATTTTGTCAATTTCATTCAAAAAAATAAAAACGCACATCTTGCTTTAGGAGTTATAGGAGATCATTATTTCATGGGTACCCCTCCAATGTTTGCAAACATTGAAAGTCATATTAGGAATATTTTTATAGGAAATGTTCCAAAAATTCCTGAAGAAAAAAGAAAACAATATATAAGTTCTGTAGATATGGCCCCAACAATTCTTCAGGCATCCGGATCTTATTGGGGAAGCTCTAAATTTGGTCTTGGATCATCTATTTTTTCAAAAGAAAAATCCCTTATCCAAAGGTTAGGTCAAAAAAAATACAATAGATATATGAGTGCTCCTTCAAAGATGTATCAATCATTTTACTAAGATTGAATAACCTATAGTGGAATGACGATCCTGTTGATAGTTTTAAATTTACAGTAGACAGGATCAGAGCCATGAAAAGCTATATATCTGCTTCTTCTACGATCTTTGGATACATAGCCTTTGGTCTGGCATCTATCTTGTCAGGATCGTAATTTCGTCTGTCATTGCAGTTCATATCAGATATTGTCTCAAGATCTGAATTTGAAATATCAAAGTTATAAAGCTCACTATTTTGAATAAGCTTCTCTTTGGTATTAGCCTTTGGAATTGCAACGATTCCCCTTTGAATGCACCAGCGCAATAAGATCTGTGATGGTGCTGCCTTATAGTAATCACGCATACAGATAAGTCTTGGATCATCAAGGATCAGTCTGCCTTCAGATCCTAATGGAGAGTATGCTTCAACAGCTATCTTCTTACGACGGCACCATCCCATTAACTCTTCTTCAGTGTTCAAAGGATGGATCTCAGTTTGGTTTACCTGAGGAATTACTGTAGCACCATGCTCAAATAAACTCTCGATATGATGAATCTTAAAGTTACTTACACCAATAGCTCTGCAAAGACCTTCCTGCTGTAACTTTTCAAGCTCAAGATAAGCTTTTTCATAACCCTTTACAGGCCAGTGAATAAGGTATAAGTCAACATAATCAAGACCTAATCTTTTTAGAGAATCTAAAAGAGCCTGTCTAGGGTTATCAAAGTCTGTAACCCAAAGCTTAGTGGTTACAAAAATTTCATTGCGAGGAATACCTGAGTCGCGAACCGCTTTGCCAACAGCTTTTTCGTTACAGTAAATACGAGCTGTATCAATAAGACGGTAACCTACATCTAAGGCGTCCCTTACAGTCTTATAGGTTTCCTCACCACCTTTCATCTTATAAACACGTAAGCCTAAAAGTGGCATCTTAACGTCATTATTCAAGTTAATTGTTGACTTTAAGCTAAGTTCCATACAGATACTCCTAAGCTTCTTTCATGCGTTTATAAGCTTCTCTAAAGACTTCAGGTCCTGCACCTAACTCATGCATATGACATGAGAGGTAATTTCTAAAACGTCTAGCACCTTTGCATCCGTTAAAGAAGTTGATGATGTGATTTCCAAGATAATGAAGTTTATTACCCTCTGATACGAACTTCTGCGCAAAATCCATGAGAGTTTCAAAAATCTCATCACGAGATTTAACTTCCTCATCTACTCCATATATCTTACTATCAACAGAAGCTAATAGATAAGGATTGTCCATAATAGCGCGACCTAACATCACACCTTCAACATGTTGTAACTGCTCTAAACAGCCATCAATAGTTAAGATGCCACCATTGATGGTTATAGCTAAATCTGGAAATACCTCTTTTAGAGCATACACCCTTGCATAATCTAATGGAGGTACAGTTCTGTTCTCTTTAGGTGACAAACCGTTTAACCAAGCTTTTCTAGCATGCAAAATGATGTGTCTTGAGCCTGTTACATAGACAGATTGCACAATCTTTTTGGTGTATTCAAAATCATCTAAATCGTCTACACCAATACGAGTTTTTACAGTTACCGGAATGTCTACAGCATCCTGCATTGCTTTTAAACAATCTGTAATCACCTCAGGTGTTTTCATTAAGATTGCACCAAAAGATCCAGACTGTACTTTATCAGATGGGCATCCTGCATTTAGGTTAATAGCACTATAGCCAAATTTTAAGGCAATCTTACAGGCTTGTGCCAATACTTTAGGATCAGATCCTCCTAACTGTAAGGTACAAGGATTTTCATTATTAGGATCTTGTTCTATAAGATGCTCTTTGCCATGAGTAATAGCCTGAGCTGCGATCATTTCGGTGTACAGCATTGCTCTTTTAGTTAAGAGTCTTGCCATACGTCTGAAGGTACGATTGGTAACATCAATCATTGGAGCTACAGAGAATCTGTCAGCTTCGGTGAATTTTGAAGGGTTGCCCATATTTATAAATGAAAAAGGCGGGCTAATGCCCGCCAAGCTTATTAAAAATTAGTATTCTTTAGCAAATAAAGAACGTACAGCAGGATCCATGTACTTCTGATCAAGATTTGGCAGAGTTGAGGTTAATGAAACCACAATCTTATTTACCTTTCTTGCATTCTCATCATCTGGTTTTGATAAGTAAATACCGATTGCTTTACCTAACTCTTTCATCTGTTCTTGCTCAATGCCACGAGTTGTTGCTGGTAATGATGAGAAACGAACAGCATCAAACTTGATGTTTGGATTGTTAGTTAAAACCTGAGCAATTCTTACATGAATACCCAAGTCTGCTAATAACTCCTGAGCGCCACGAGCTGAAATTGCACAGTTCTTAGCATCAATCATAACCAAGTGAGACTCAGTCTTTGATGAGATGATCTTCATACCTCCTTCAACTAAGCCTTCTGCTAAAGCCTGAGCATTTGAAACTACAGCTTTGCAGTAGTTCTTAAAGCCTTCAGTTGTCATCTCATGTAAGCGAGCTGCTAGTGCTGATAACTGAGGAGATAATAAACCGTTGTGACCTGCTAAGTTCTCAGAACGCTTGATTAAACCAGATAACTCCTGACGGCATAAAATTACTGCAGCCTGAGGCCCCTGCATAGCACCGTGAGTTGAGAAGGTTACTACATCAGCATACTTCATTGGGTTATCTAAAACACCTGCTGCAGTTAAACCAGCTGTCTGTGATAAGTCACACCATAATAGAGCGCCATTTTCTTTAGCAATCTTTGAAAGACGCTCAAAGTCTACATGTAAAGAGTAGTTAACTGGTGAGAAGATGATCATCTTAGGCTTGTTCTTCTTAGCTAAAGACTCAATCTCATCCATGTTTAATTCTTGGGTATCTGGCTCAATACCGAAGTTTACAAATCTGTAAGCTAAATTCTCACTGTTGCAGTGCTCTTTCTTACGTAAGTCTAAAGACATCACCACATCACCACGTTGGGTTAATGCTTTAAATACAACACGAGAAGCAGCTTCAATAGTAATAGTTTTTACAGTTGCAAAAGGAGCATCAAATAATTCACATAAGCGTGAAACAGTAAGTTGCTCTAAGTTATCAGTTCTACCTAAAGTTAAAGCACTTGCTGAATTTACAAGCACACTACCCATGATTGCTGCACAAATTGGAGAAGTGCTGTTCTCATCAGGAATGAAAGAAATACTTGCGTGCTGACGCTCAATCTCTTTTACAAAGTATGCATATAAATCTTTATCAAAATTTTTTACAAGCTCAATGGAATTCATTATTGACTCCTCATCCAAAATAGCGAATGAATTATATCAAAATTTTTAATTATTGCTATTTTATGAATATTTTATTGTTACATCTTATTAGTGTTGTAGGCTCATTTTGATACCTAGCTATCAAAGATTGATTAACTAGTTTTCTACAAAAGGCCAGAAAATTGGAATTAACAATACGCATAAGATTAAACTCATTATGCACATTGGAATACCAACTTTTAAGTAATCTTTAAAATGAAGACCGGATGGTCCTAAAATCATGGTATTGCAAGGAGTTGCAATTGGAGTTGCAAATGAGCATGAAGCTCCGATTGTAACTGACATAATTACTCCATAAGGAGATACCTGTAATTTATTGGCAATACTCAAAGCAATTGGAATTATAAGAGCAGCTGTTGCAGTATTTGGCATAAATTGTGTTAAAAAACATGCAATAAGGAATAGTACAGCTACAATAGCATGCTCAGATGGTGTATCACCAAGAATTGAAACTACAGAATTAGCTATAAACTCTCCAGCTCCAGATTTTTGCATGGCAATAGCAAATGGCAACATACCAGCAAATAAGAACACAGTTACCCAATCAATACCTTTATAAGCCTGTTTTTCAGTAATACAGCCTGTGATCACACAAAATAAGGCTGCAGTTAAGCTTACCATCGCAGGAGACAGTCCAGGTATACCTACAATTAAACCTATAACTACATAAATTAGTATTACCAAAGATAAAATTCTCTGTCTGTTAGTACCAACATTGCCAATCTGTCTTGTAAGTAAACCTGTATCTGCTGACTTTTTTGGCAAGATATGACGACCTATAAAGAACATAAACAAAGAGGTAGCTAAAGCAATAGGACCACCTATTAAAGCAAATTCAAAAAATCCATATGGTTCTAAACCGGCACTAGAGACTTCAGCTACAGCTAACATATTAGGAGGTGTACCTACCATGGTTAAGTTACAGCCAACATTAGCAGCAACAGCAACTGACATTAAAATTGGAGCTGAAGGAATTTTAGCTGAAAGGCATACACCAATAATTACAGGCAACAGACAGGCTACAGTGCCGGTATTAGAAGCAAATGCTGACAGCACAATGGTTAAAACCATAAAAGCAGGGATTAAAGCATGCTGCGTACCGCCAACTTTGCGCACAATAAAGTTACCTATTGTCTGGGCAAGTCCAGACTCAAGCATGGCTACACCTACTACAAACATGCCAGAGAACAAGATTACATTGCTGTTTGAAAATCCAGAAAAAGCTTCTTGAGGTGTTAAGATTCCAAAGAAGACTAAGGCTACTGTCGCGCTTAGAGCAGAGACAGCAACAGGTATTATTTCTGTTAAAAATAACAGAGCTACTATAACTAGAATAATAAGTGTTATTAGAGCCTGATCCATTTTACTTTCCTCAAAATTTTTTTTGATTTAATCATTTATGAAGTTTCATCGCTATTGCCTCAATATCAAACTGTGATTTGTGCAAACCTTGACAACGCAAATTGTTACAAGCATCAAAAATCTATCACTTTATCAATACACTAAGTAAAAGCTAATCATGCGAAAATACAATGAAATGGCTTTAACAATAGATTAAACAAGATGACACGAAGTTCTAAAAGTTAGCTAAAAATCTAAAAACTGGGCCTTTGTATATGCTATTATTGAGAACTATGATTAATGTTAAGATTACTAACAGAACTGAAAAAGAAGATTATGTGGCCGTTGAAAGAGAGACGGGCGCTATTGCTTTACCTAGCAAACATGTCTTTGCAATTTTTTCTGTTGGAATCATCTCTGTCCTTTTAGCACTTCCATTTGGACAGTTAATTCCTGAAGATTATTCCCCATTCTCAGCATTAAGTGCCGGTCGTCAGGAACAGAACAGAAGATACGAACAAGCTTATCTTAGAAATGATGAATCGGTTGCAGAAAAGAATCTTGAGATCTCATCAACAGCAGGTTCTGAAGAAAACTACGATGATGAAGTTATTCCTGAAGCTCTGCTTGCTAATGATTCAAAGGATGATTCATATACAACTCAATCAGCTGGTACAGATCAGGATATTGAGCGTCAGAAGTTCTCAACTACAGACGATAAGTTAAAGAAAGAAGTTGAAAGCTCTGAAAAGTTCATTGCCAACATCATGGAGCCTAAAAACATAACTGATGAGCGCAAAGCTGAAAGTAAAAAAGAATCAGATGCTGTAACTGATCTTAAGAAAACCGCTGTTAAGAAAGAGTTCAAGTATGACGGTAAGTGGTATGAACAGACCGTTAAGAAAGGTGATTCTCTCTTTAAGATTTTCACTTACTTAAATCTTAATGTGAAAGATTTAAAGAAGATAAAGGCAGCATCTGGCGATGATAATCTGAACTTAGCTGTAGGAGATAAGATTCAGTTCTTAGTTAATAACAAGAACGTCTTACAGGAAATTGCCATTCCTTTAGCAGGAAAGAAACAGCTAAGATTCTCTCGTGATCTAGATGATGGCAGTTTTGCCATGTCTAAAGAAGACAGATTTGCTCAATTTGAAAATAATAAAAAATCAAAGATGGAGCAAGCTACCAAGATGCCAGGTTACGTAGAGGCACAAAAAGAAAAAGAAGCTAAAGAAAAAGAACTTTTGTTAGCTAAAGAAAAAGCTGAGAAAGAAAAAGCAAAGCTTGATGCTATGGCAGCTGCTTTAGATAAGAAAGAAGCTTTAGCTGAAGAAAAAGAGCAAAAGGTTAACCTTGCAAACAGACCTCGTCTGCTAATAGGTTCAATCAGAGCTGGTGAGAACTTTGATAAAGCAGCTAAGAGACTGGGCTTAACCCGTTCTGAGATTGTAAGTATTAAAAATCAGTACTCAGGCAAGATTAACTTTAAACGTGTAGGTCCTGGAGACAACTTTAGAGTTTTATTCAATGGTGTAGGTTCAGGTTCAAGCATGACTGCTATTTCAGTTGATTCAGCCAGATATGGCCAAATTAACCTCTACCGTCATCCACAGAACCATATCTTCTATGAAGAGAATGGTTATCATCCATCAACTGGTACCTTCAGACGTTTCCCTTTTATGGGACAGGTAAAGGTTAATTCTCCATTTAACTTAAACCGTTATCACCCTATTAAGAAACGCAGAAGACCTCATTATGGTGTGGACTTTAAATTACCTATTGGTTCTCCTGTATATGCTCCAGCAGAAGGCACTGTAACTTACGCAGGTTATATGCGTGGAGGCGGATATACCGTAATTATCAACCATAAAGGCGGTTATACCACTGTCTATATGCACCTGTCTAAGTTTGATGTAAGAAAAGGGCAACAGGTCAGAATCGGTCAGGTTATTGCTAAATCAGGTAATACAGGCTATTCAACCGGTTCACACTTGCATTATGAGGTTCACATCAACGGAAGAGCAGTTGATCCTCTAAAAGTTGATCTGCCTTCAGGAAGTCCTGCAACTGCACAGAGATTACGTGAATCTTTTAAAAATACGGTATATATTTTAAAGACAGAGCTGTATAAGAATGCTCTAGCTGAGAACAAATAAAAATAAGACAAAGTAAGACAAGCAAAAAAGTAAGGATCAATCATGCTAAGTGAAAAAGAGTTTTGTGAAGAAGCCCTAGCCGTATTAAAATGGTTGATTGCCATTCCTAGCATCACTAGAACCGCTGGTGATGAGATTATAAATCAGACTATCTACAACACTGTCTCTGAATTCACCTATTTTAAGAGTCATCCTGAGTATCTAAACTTCATCACTCATGATGATCAGAAGAACCATTCTTTTACAGCTTTTGTAAGACGTGACTTAATCACCAAACCTACATTGGTGGTCTTATGTAATACTGATACTTCATCAAATGAAGTATACGGTACGATTAAGTCATATGCTTTTAAGGCTGATGATTTAAAGAACAAGTTAAAGAACTTGTCTTTAAGTGAAAAGCAGTTAAAAGACCTTGAGAATGACAAGAACATCTATGGCTTGGGTAGCTTTGAAAACAAAGCCCCTATTGCTGGTATGTTAATTCTATTAAAGTACTACACTGAAAGATTGTGGGAATTGCCTGCTAACCTTTTATTTGTATGTACCTCTGAATCTTTAAATGGACATGAAGGTATTAGAACATGTCTGCCTTACATTCATAATCTAATTAACGATTATGATATTGAGTTATCTTTAGCTTTGAGCTTCAAACCAGAATCTGTTGGTGTAACCGAAAACACCATTAACCTTTACACTGCCAATATGGGTAAGGTAGAAGCTGGTTTCTACATCTTTGGCGAAGGTACAGATACAGAGTTACCTTTTAAAGGTTTCTCTCCTACTTTAATTGCTTCAAAAATCATTGAAGATATTGAGTTAAATCCAAAGATCACCAAAGATATTTCTCATTCAGCAATAGCTCCTACTTTTAACTATCTGCATTCATATAACAACCGCTCTCCAAATACACCTGATGCGGTACATTTAAGTTTCAATTTTCCATTTATTAACTTAAATCTTTTAGATTTAGTTGAGAACTTAAAACAGATTGCAGCTACAGCTATTGAGAAGACAGCAGGATTCATGGAAGACAGAGAGAACTTCTTCTGTAAGATAAATGACACCGAGCCATTAAATCCAACACGAGAAGCAGAGGTTTTATCCTTCTCTGATCTTTTCTACAGAGCAAGTCTGCATTACAAAGGAAACTTAAAGTCAGCTATTGAAGGCTTAATTCAGAAGTGTACTAATGAAGATCTTGGAAGTCATGACATCATTAAGACCATCATCGAACGTTTGAATGAATTAGCTCATTTACCAAGACCATCTGTGGTGATCTTCTTTGGTAATGACTTTATTCCTCAGCAACAACTGCGCAAAAACTTTGCTTTAGACAGAGAGCTCTATATTAAGATCAATCGCGCTGTTGAAGAGTTTAATAAAGATCATGATCATCAGATCAATATTGAAAATGAGTGTCCTGCTAACGATAACTGCTTTATTAGACCTGTTGGTATTGATGTTGCTCTTAAGGCAATGAAAGATGAATGCCCTATTCCAGTTTCTACTTTCTATAACTTAAATGCTCCTGGCATTACCTTTACTTATAAAGGTGGTGAACTGTACAGGGCCTGCGAGCACGTTGAAATGAGCATCTTTACTGATATGCTGAGTTTTGTTCATAACCTAATGATTGAAATTGGTCCTGATGATTCATCTAGCTTTGAAAAGAAAACTGAAGATGATGCTATGTCAGCATTGAAGATTGACAAGATCATTAAAAAGAATAATGAAGACGAAGATAAGGTAGAGTCTCCTTCAGATAACAAAGATGATGATGCAGAAAAAGAAACTGATAAGTCAGAAAATTCTGAAAAGTCTGTTGAGAAGATTTAATCCTACTGTTTCAAGAGAGCTTTACAGCTCTCTTTTTGTATCTATTGATATCTATTCTAAACGAGACTTTTAAAGAGCTAATGACAAAATGACCTCACAGTCAGTTTTATCTAACTTTTCATAGTTACCAATGTTACCAATCTCAGGGAAACCAGCCTTATAAAGAATTCTCTCAATATCTGCAGCATCCCCGTTGATCTGAGATAAAGTGGTTGGAAGTCCAAACTTAGTAAACATCTCTTTAATTAGCTTTACAGTATTTTTAGATGTTGTCTCAAGATTCTGGTAATCTAAAGCTACATTTAATACACAAGATCCTAATTTAGCTACCTTCTTGGCATGTTTCTTTTGTACAAACTCAAACCAGGCAGGAAGTATGATACTTTCAGCTTGTTCTCTAGAACAGTCAAAAACCCCCACAATAGCCCTTGAGAGTATATCTACAGATACATCATCACTATATGAGTAGAAAGGAACTACATAAGCGGTAATACTAGCCCACATCAGATTGTTGATACCTTCTAAATCACCAGGCTTATCTTTTAACTTGTTATACATTAAAAGAACTGTCTTTAGGGCTGCTTCTGTTATGTTATCAGATAGTAAAGATACTTTGTTTTTAGCAAAGTAACGGTGCAGCAATAAAGAGATGATAGAGACAACATTGCTCTCTAAAGACATATCATCATATAGACACAATTCAGGTGAATAGATAATGAACTTTGGATATAAGAACTCTGAAGAACAACTATAAAATGTTAGTGATCCATCTGAAAGTCTGTGAGCAACAGAGGCACTGTCAGAAATTGCCACACCAGTACATATGGTAGTGCTTACAATTCCAAGCGGAATAGCTTGCTCAATGTCATATTCTTTCTTGAAGATATTGTAAAAATTGTCATCATAAGGAGAGGCTACTGCTATAAGTTTGGCAATTGTAAATTCATTGATGCCACCTACAGCGAGAACAAAATCTACATTCTCCTCTCGGCATATTTTGATACCTTTAAAAATAGTATCAATTTTTGGAGTCTTTGCGTCATCCTCTGATAAATCAACAAAATCAAGACCGGTTAATCTTAATGATCGTTTAATTTTATCTAAAAGATTATTCAGATTATTAATATTCTTTGAGTAATGCAGAAGAACTCTGGTACCACCTAGGTACTTTATCTGTCTTCCTACCTCATTTTCTTCATTAGAACCGTAGAGTAATTGAGTTCTAGTAAGATTATTGTAATTTTGCATAGTAACCTTTGAAAAAATTACATTTTTTTTAACAAAATCGTAAAAAATATTTCATATATAGATCAGATAATTAAACGATTATCTTGACGTAGTTTAAGATAAAAAAAGAATAAATGTCTACGTAACTGAAAATAAATGTTGACTGTTATCACTTTTCATTTAAGATCAGCGAAAAAAAACAACCTTTTTGTTTTTCTCTAGATGGAGATTTACGCGCGTGAAAAATATTAGCGCTCAAAACGCAAACTCAGCAAATAATCAGGTAAAACCTGTTGAAGCAACTTTCAAACAGCAGCACAGACCAGGTGAATTACCAGGTCAGAAAGCTTCTCCTGTAGAACAGAATAAGAAACCAATTCTTGAGATAAAGTCGCTTACAAAGAATTTTAGTAATTTTACTGCAGTTAACAATGTTGACTTGACCATCTATGAGGGTGAAATTTTTGCTCTTTTAGGTTCATCTGGTTGTGGTAAATCTACTCTTTTAAGAATGCTAGCTGGTTTTGAGCATCCTAGCGCAGGTCACATCATCCTAGATGGTGAAGATATTGTTGATCTTCCACCATACAAGAGAACCTTAAACATGATGTTCCAGTCATATGCACTATTCCCATATATGACTGTAAGACAGAATATCGCTTTTGGTCTAAAGCAAGAAAAATTACCAAAAGATGTTATCAATGAGCGTGTAGACAAGATGTTAAAGCTTGTTCACATGGAAGATTACGTCGATAGAAAGCCATACCAGTTATCTGGTGGTCAAAGACAGCGTGTAGCTTTGGCAAGATCACTTGCTAAAGAGCCTCGTTTACTGCTTCTTGATGAGCCTATGGGAGCTTTAGATAAAAAACTGCGTGAGCAGATGAGACTTGAGTTAGTAGACATTATTAACTCTGTTGGTGTTACCTGCCTCATGGTTACCCATGACCAAGAAGAAGCAATGACTATGGCTGACAGAATTGCCATCATGGATAGAGGTGAGTTCGTTCAGATTGGTGGTCCTCGTGAAATTTACGAGAACCCTAACTGCCGCTTTTCAGCTGAGTTCATCGGCTCTGTAAACATGTTTGATTGTACTTTAACTACATCTAATGCAAACGGCTCATTCATTGCCTGCAATGACTTCCCTCGTCCTATCGAGTTACAGCACGATATTGATATTGCTGACGGCATGCCTCTGTCAATTGCAATGCGTCCCGAGAAGATCTACATCTCTCATGAAGAGCCTCAAGAGGAAACCAACTGGTGTTCTGGTATCGTAGAGAATATTGCTTATTTAGGTGATATTTCTATTTACTACGTAAGACTACCTTCTGGAAGAATTATTACCTCAACACTGCCTAACGTTGACAGATTCAAAGTTGGTCTACCAACCTGGGATGATAAGGTTTACCTAAGCTGGGATCCTGAGTCCTGCATTGCATTAACATTCTAAGAGGCAAATTATGGCAGTTGTAAGCATTGGTTCTTCAAAGAGACCAAGCTCTAAGGGACACAGACCACCACCTAGATTTGTCCCTGGTAAAAAAATTTCATGTAGAGAAAGAGCGATTATCTTCGTACCATATGTATGGATGATCCTGTTCTTCTTGATACCATTTTTAATTATTTTCAAGATTTCTTTTTCAATTACAGAGATCTCTATTCCTCCATATTCTCCGATTATTACTTTTGAAGAAGGTGCAATGCAGATCATTCTGCATCTTGAAAATTACACCAATATCTTTACAGATCCTGACGGTACCTATTTGAGATCATACCTAAAGTCAATTCAGGTTGCTGCTTTCTCTACTCTGTTCTGTCTAATCATCGGTTACCCTATTGCCTGGGCTTTATCCTCAGCAAAGAGTACTACAAGAAACATTCTCTTTATCTTAATTATCATGCCAAGCTGGACTTCTTTTGTGGTTCGTATTTATGCATGGATGACCATTTTAAAGAGAGATGGTCTTATCAATGATATCTTAATGACCCTAGGTATCATCGATCACCCAATGCACATGTTACAGACAGACTTTGCTGTATATGTTGGTATTGTGTACTGTTACTTACCTTATATGGTTTTACCTTTATTCTCAGCTTTAATGAAGGTTGACTACAGCTTAATTGAAGCTGCTCAGGACTTAGGTTGCAAACCAGTAAAGACATTCTTCCAGGCTTTAGTACCTCAAACTAAGAGTGGTATTATAGCAGGCTCTATGCTGGTATTTATTCCAGCCATCGGTGAGTACGTAATTCCTGAATTATTAGGCGGAAAGGATTCAATTCTTATCGGTAGAATTCTATGGCAAGAGTTCTTTAATAACAGAGATTGGCCTTTGGCTTCAGCTGTAGCTATCACCATGTTAACAATCATGGCTATACCTATTATTTGGTTCTTTAAAGCTCAGCGTAAAAAGGGAGACTACTAAAATGATATTAAAAAAACAGACTAAGAGTCTTATTATCAGAGTAATCATCCTAGCTTTAGCGCTGACATTCTTATACTTGCCAATCATGACCCTGATTGTATATTCATTCAATGAGTCAAAGATGGTAACTGTATGGACACAGTTCTCTTTAAAGTGGTACAAGGCATTATTTAATAACTCAGCTATTATTACCGCTGTTGGTATTTCACTTACCATTGCTTTTATGTCAGCAATAGCCTCTGTTATTATTGGTACTTTAGCTGCTTTTGTTATGGTAAGAGTTCATAAGTTCCACGGCGAAAGTGCATTCTTATTATTTATGACAGCTCCTATGATTTTACCTGAGGTTATCTCAGGTCTTGCACTGCTGCTGTTGTTCGTAACATTAGGAGACATCATTCCTGTCTTCTCTGACAGAGGCATGATCACTATTTGGATTGCACACGTAACTTTCTGCTCTGCTTATGCAACGGTGGTTATCCGCTCAAGATTTGTTGAACTTGATGTTTCTATTGAAGAGGCAGCAAAAGATCTTGGAGCAGGTCCTTTGAAAGTGTTCTTTGTAATCATTCTGCCAGCTATTATGCCAGCTGAGGTTGCTGCATTCTTGCTTTCATTTACCATGTCAATGGATGACTTGGTTATCACAAGTTTCGTAGCTGGACCTAACTCAACGACACTGCCTATGCTTATCTTCTCAAGTGTAAGACGTGGTCTATCACCTGAGATTAATGCACTAGCCTCTGTAATTGTCTTGGTTGTTTCATGCTTTGCTTTTGGCTCATGGGTACTTACTGTAAGAAAACAGAAGCGCAAAGAAAAGAACCAGGCTTTAATTGAGGCTGCACTTCGAAAAGAAACAGCTCGTCACACAGCTTAATTTGATTTTAAGGACCTCATTTGAGGTCCTTTCAATTTTGAGATTCAGTAAAACCAATCAATATCGATTTTTTTCTGACCACAGTCGAATTTTTGTATATAATACGCACACGTTCTTCAATCACTAATCGGGATTTTTATGTCTGATTTAAAACTCTTCTCTGGTAATGCAACACCAGAACTTGCAACTGAAATTGCAAAATGTCTATACACTAACCTATCTGATGCAACCGTAGACACCTTCTCTGATGGTGAAGTACATGTTCAGATCAATGAATGTGTTCGTGGTTGTGATACCTTCGTAATTCAGTCAACTTGTGCACCAACAAATGATAATTTGATGGAGCTTTTAGTAATGATTGATGCATTACGTCGTGCTTCAGCAGGAAGAATCACTGCTGTCATTCCTTACTTTGGTTATGCTCGTCAGGACAGACGTGTTCGTTCTGCTCGTGTACCTATCACAGCAAAGGTTGTAGCTGACTTATTATCATCTGTTGGTGTAGATAGAGTTTTAACAGTTGATCTTCATGCTGAGCAGATCCAAGGCTTCTTTGATGTTCCTGTTGATAACTGCTATTCTTCAAAGTTATTCGTTGAAGATATGAAGTCATTAGACTTAAAGAATCCTTGCATCGTATCACCTGATATGGGTGGTGTGGTTCGCGCAAGAGCAATCTCAAAATTATTAAATGATGCAGATATCGCTATTATCGATAAGCGTCGTCCTCGTCCTAACGTATCCGAGGTTATGAACCTAATCGGCGAAGTTAAGGACAGAGAGTGTATCATCGTTGATGATATGATTGATACAGGTGGTACTTTATGTAAAGCAGCTGCAGCTCTAAAAGCACGTGGTGCTAAGAAGGTTATCGCTTACGGTACACACCCTGTTCTATCTGGTTCAGCTTACGAGAACATCAAGAACAGCGTGATCGATACTATCGTTGTAACCAACTCAATTCCTGCAACCGAGCAGTTCAAAGCTACAGGTAAGTTCAGATATGTATCATTAGCACCTACCTTAGCTGAAGCAATTCGTCGTATCAACAACGATGAATCAATTTCAGTTATGTTCAACGATGCTGTTTAATCAAAACTGAACAATCAAATATTGTAAAAAGCTCAGCTCAGTCTGAGCTTTTTCATTCAAAGTCTTTCTACCCTTTCAAAAGTAAGTCGTTTCTTACAAAATATTTTTTCAGATCACTTCTTATTTCAAAATCCAAAGTGCTATTATTCACGAAAATTCTTTTGTTTTTCAGATGAATAATAAAATGAGCAAGCAAATTTCACCTAATACAGTTACTCATGCAAGTACTTTAGCTAACATCTACAAGTACTTTCCTCTAATCATACTCTCTGTTTGTGGTTTTACCTTTAATACCTCTGAGTTCATTCCAATTGGACTACTCTCTGATATTGCTCATGACTTTTCAATTTCAGAGCCTCAGGCCGGCATGCTTATCACTGTGTACGCTTGGGTAGTTATGATTGCATCGCTGCCTTTGATGATGATTGCATCAAAGTTTGCCTTAAAGAAGTTATTGTTAACAGTTGTAGGTCTCTTTGTCTTAAGCCATGTCTTATCAACTGTATCTACAACCTTTGCAACTTTAATGACCTCAAGAATTGGTGTTGCCTGTGCACACGCGATCTTTTGGTCTATAGCTTCACCTTTAGCAGTAAAGATAGCACCTGACGGTAAGAAATCATTAGGTTTAAGTATGATGGTAGCTGCTACCTCTGTTGCGATGGTAGTAGGCTTGCCATTAGGTCGTATCGTAGGTTTATATGTAGGTTGGAGAACTACCTTCTTATGTATAGCAGTGATCTCTGCAATTCTTTTCATTCTCTTAACTATTTTCTTCCCTAAGTTACCAGCTTCAGGATCTTTAAAGATCACAGAGTTGCCAAAACTCATGACCGATCCTGTTTTAGGTGGAATTTTCCTGATGACCGCAATAGCTATCATCGGTCACTATTCAGCCTACAGCTATATTGAGCCTTATTTAGGTCAGGTAGCAAAGCTCTCACCTGATGCTGTAACCATTGCCTTAACAGTCTTTGGTGGTATTGGTATTATCGGAAGCTTTATCTTTTCAAAGCTCTTTAGTAAGTACCACTCCTTCTTCAACCTCTTTGCAGTCTTTGGTATTGCCCTGTTCATCTTCTTATTAAAGTTTGCTTCAGGCAATCTAGTAACCTTATACATAGTACTGATTGGCTGGGGTCTTGCAATCACTGCATACAACCTTGTATATCAGTATGAGATCATCAAGTTTGCACCAAATACCACTGCTATTGCGATGTCAATATATTCAGGCATCTACAATTTAGGCATCGGTGGTGGTGCTATGGTAGGTGGTCTTGTAATTGATAACATCTCAATTGCCTATACTGGTTTTGTAGGTTGTGTCTTCCTCTTTGTTGCAGGGATCTACCTGTACATAAAACTGCTTCCAAGACTAAAGGCAGTTGCTGACTGATTGTTATTAAAAGAGCTGTCAAATCTTAAGAACAGCACTTTAGCATTCCTTCGTTTTCAATTTTTACTCCATTCTGTTTCAAGAACAAAACCTTGCACAATAAAACAGACAGATTTTGTCATAAAATGACATGAACACTTCTATAGCAATTTTTAGAATTCAGTCATTGGCAGATATTAGAGGATCTTATAGATTGGTTAAGATGCATTAACAAGTCTCTTACTTTGATTGAAGATAAACTTCAACAAAGCGCTGACAATTCTGCAAACTCATGTGATATTGATAGTATCGATATTGCAAACATTGATCTTGCAAAAAGAAGTTGGCGTATCTTCAATGTACTTACAAAAGCCATTTATATTGAATGGTACAGCTGTGGAGATATTCAAAACACAGATTACAGATCAGAGATTTGGGTTCCTGTAAAAGAGATAAATCAATAACTTTCAAATTTACTTAGCCCGTTAATAAAATAACTGGCAAATATCTAAATAAATTCGGTTCAGTACAGAAAAATGAGGGATCACATAGAGGCTCTTTCCTATTCTCACCGCTGGCTAAGAAAATCATTTAATAACGCTGTTAACAAAGATGGTTAAAATTAGTTAAGAGAAATTATGTTAAGGAACAATCTGATTCTCTGTAAAAGCTCTTACCTTAGGATCTGCATTAAAGACTGCAGCAATTCTTATAAGCTCATTCTTTTTAGGTAAGATGTTGCCATAGTCTCGTGTCTTTATCTGCTCTACAGCTTCACTTAATTTTGACTTAGCTTCTGCCTCATTTTTTGCATACTTAAATTCAAAGACGATTCTTCTGTTATCTGTATTAACAACTAAATCAGCTCTGCCCTTTGCTTCATGAACCTCAGATAATACTTCCTGATGTGCACCTAACAGGTAAAGCTTTAACATATTCTGTACTGATGATTCTGAC